>Ga0209744_1000666_pt1 | contig 11817 bp, 9 predicted proteins | sample BarGraNGADG00311_2_FD_184494 | JGI IMG/M metagenome (GOLD analysis project Ga0209744, IMG submission 184494) | Arctic peat soil microbial communities from Barrow, Alaska - Barrow Graham LP Ref core NGADG0004-311 (SPAdes) (version 2) | ecosystem: Environmental > Terrestrial > Soil > Wetlands >... | reverse complement strand
GGGGCTCCCGGAGTAGTAGTTGGTGAACCGGATGCTCTCGGTCGCCAGCCGGTCGATGTTCGGCGTGCGGATCCTCTTCTGGCCGTCCACACGACGAGCCGCCCAAAGGCGGCCCGTTTCCCGTGCCGAACGCCGGACTACCCCACGGTTACGTCCCGCCGGCGGTCAGACCATTCGGACCGCGTCCTGCTCCGCCTCCTCCGGCTCTTCGATCCGGTGCAACCTCGGATGCCGCGCCAGGTGCATGTCCATCTCGTCGTGTGCTGGCGGGGCGGCAAGGCGCACCGAGTACCAGAACGCAAACAGCAGCACCGCGATTGCGGTGAGGCCGAGCACGATCATCAGCGAGAACGCTTGCGCGCGCACCGGCGCGAACAGCTCGTCCTCGGCCTGGGAGACCGCGACAACCCATGCCAGATGCGGGAAGCTGGCCTTCAGTTGACTGACCGCGACGCCCACGAGCCGCGGCGTGCCGCTGGCCGTGCTCGCGCCAAAGTGCAGCGGTGTCTGTGGCTGGCCCTGCCTGGCTGCGGTCAGCCGCTCGCGTAGCAGGTCGGTCGCAAAGAACCGCGCGCCAGGATCGACCGCCCCCGACGCGAACACGAACGACCCGTCCTCCCGCACCAGCGCCGCGTCGCCAGTGGCGCCCATGCGAACGCCACCGAGGATCGCTCCAATCTCCCTCACATCCACCACGATTCGGAGGATGCCGACCACCTCTCCGCCGGCTGGGGCCTCGACCGGCGCGATGATCTCGATTCCCCACGTGCGGGCGCGCGGCTCGAAGCGCACGTCGCTCACCACGAGGTTGCCTCGGCTTCCGTCACCAAAGGCCTCGCGCCACCACGGCGCGTCCGCGTGGAGATAGCCGCCTGATGGCCCAGATGCGGCCGCCACCCGGCCGTACCGATCCGTCAGCAGCAGCTCCTTGTAGATCGGGTTCTGCCTGGTCACCTCCGCCAGGAATCCCGAGGCCCTGGTGTTCATCACTTCCTGGACAGCAGCCGCCGGTCCCGGCCGCTGCCACTCGCGCTCGACGCCCTTCATCGCCTCAGGGTCGAATGGGCGTCGGCTTGCGGCGGCTGCCTGTTCCCGCACATCCGGCACGCGGGACAGCACCGACGCGTCGATGACGAGGCGGAACACGTAGGTGTCCACCGCGGCGGCCGTCTGGTCCGCCACCTGCCGCAGGTGCTCGCCCCACGCGGTCCGGAGCCCAGCCTGGCCGATGCCGATGACGAAGTAGCTGGCCGAAACCAGCATGGCAAGACCGACGACGAGGAACACGGAAAAGACGCGGACGTTCAAACGGAGAGAAGCACGGCGCATCGTCGTCCCTCCTTTGTGAGAGCCTGCGGATAGGGACCGAACGATCGGCGAGAGGTGTAGTGTGGTCCTCGGCGGTTCAGGTGTCAAGCAACAGGCCGGGCCGTGAATACGCCCTGCGCCTGACGGCAGACCACGCGTCCTACGCGTAACCCGGACGCGAACGCTCCCAGGCACATCAGAACGGGCGGCTCGCCGCCCGGCTGCTCCTACTGCAGCCAGGCGATCCAGGCGCGGATGCCGGTGAACACGGCGGCAAGCAGCAGCGCGCCGGAGGCGAACCGCAGCGCCACGCCGCCGCGCCATCCCCAGATCGCCCCGCGCGCCGCAAGCAGGATCGCGGCCGGCATTGTCGCATGCTCGACGCGGCCGATGAACTCCGACGCATCTTGCTGGTAGGTCCTGTCGCCGGGCAACAGGACGCTGAACGCGACGAAGGCGAGGCAGACCGCGCCCCACGCGCCGATGACGAGACCGAGTCGATCGCGTGCGCCCTCCACCTTCAGGCGCCAGGCACCGACGATGGCCAGCAGGAGGACAGGCCACCCGATGTTGGCCACGGTCTGGGCGACCGCCTGCCCGATCCGCTGTTGCAGCGGCAGCGTGGATCGACCGAGGGCGGGGGCACCGGGTTCTCTCGTTGCGGGCGCCGACACCGCGCCGCCGGCCGCCCCGTCGGCCGCCCCGCCGGCCGCTGGCCGCGTGCTGACCGGCGCCCGCATGCGGGCGAACTGGGCGCTGTAGACATCGCCAAAGTGCCCCCAGTAGATGACCGTTGACAGTACGCAGGCGGCGACGGCCACCAGCAACACCGAGCGGGCCGCCGTGCGCAGCGGCTGTCCGCCAAACCAGTGAAACAGGACGGCGATGGTGAGCAGCGTGCTGGTCAACAGCACCAACGTGCTGGCATGACACATCAAGCCCAGCGTCGCGAGCAGGACGACGCCCACGAACGCGCCCACCCGCCGCAACCGTTCGGCCAGCACGGTCACCAGGGCGATGGTCACGATCGACACCGCCTGGCCGAACGCGTTCGTCATGTTCGCGTTGCCGATGATGCCGTAGGACACCGGCACGAGGCTGAACAGCGCCACGGCGACGGCGCCCACCAGGCGCTGCCCCCACGCGCGGACGACCATCACGTACAGCAACGCGCCGGCCATGACTTCCGCCGCGGACACGATGACGCGCAGGAGCGCCACGTGGTTACCGGTTAGGAATGCCCATGGCGCGGCGAACAGGTACAGTCCAATCGCATAGGGAAACGGCGTCGCGCTGGTGGACAGTTGCGTGAAGTAGAACCGACCAGCCAGGACGTACTCGAAGCGATGCGCGTGAAACAGCGCGTCCACCAGCGGCTTGGACGGATTCAGCAGCGCGAGGAGCTGCAGGTAGAGGGCTCCGGCGGAAAACGCGATGGCGAATCGTGCCGTATTCCGCAGCCGCTCCCTGCGGGCCGACTGCAGCAGCGTCACGCACGCGACGATCGCCAATGCGACCCAGAACGCGAGGCGGATCACCAGCGACGGGTAAGGCCCGTAGAGGGCTGACCAGCTGACGAGGGCGAAGGCCTGTCCGATCGCCATCACGACGGCCGCCCCGATGGCGCTTCCGGCGGTCATCCCAATGAGGCCGAATGCCGCTCCGAGAAACGCGGCTGGCAAGGCAGCCGCCCCAAGCGCTCGACGCGGGGGCAGGACGATGCCGGACGCGGGGTGGCAGGCGATCCGATCGACCTGCACGCCCAGCCGTCGAGGATCGGCGCCGCCAGGAAGAAACGTGGTTGTGCTGATCAGTGTGAGAACGAGGCCCGGCTCGAGTGGCGTCGCAGGCGCTGTCACCTGCGCATCCTGGAACTCGTTGGTGCCTCCCCAGGCACCGGCGCGGACGCCGTCGAGGGCGAGCACCAGTTCCGGCTGCGGATCCTGCGGCGCCCGGGCGCCTCGGAAACGCACGGAGCACGTCCACGGCACCCGGCGGTCGAGTCCGGCCAGCGTCACCTCGGCACGCTCCGCCGTCCAGACGAAGGTCTCCTGCCCGTTTCGCTCGAGCGGATAGAACCCAGTGGCGAACGCGGGCAGCTCGCGGTCCATCTCGAAGATGATGGCCGGGTTCCAGGCGTGCACGACGACCAGGCACGCGGCGCCGGCCAGGGCGCCGAGCAGCGCCGCCGCGATGGCGCGCGGTATCGAATGCATCATGGTGGAAGCTCCCACTCTCCCTGACGAATGCTGGAGATCTTGCCACGAGAACGGGACGCCTTCAACTTGCGATGGTTGTAGGATGCCACGCATGATGACATCGTGCGCCCGCGTCGGCATGGTCCTGCCTTCGCTTGTCGTCCTCGGGGCCCTGGCCCTCGCCGCTCCTCGCGAGCTGCCGCAGGCCCCGACAGCCGATCCTACACGCCAAGCCAGGCGAAGGCGTCGCGCAGCGCGAGGTCGATCGGTGACTGCGGCAGGCGCAGCTCGCGGATCGCCTTCCCGGAGCTGCAGTAGTGATCCGTGAACGCGAGGCGGGCGAGCGCGGTCGGCAAGGCGGGCTCGCGGCCGGTGAGACGGCCGAACGCTTCCATGACGTGCCCGGCCGCCACGGCGCCTGTCAAGGGGATGGGGAGTTCCACGGGGCGGCGACCGAGCACCGACAATCCCTGCCGGAAGAACTCGCGGTAGGTGAGGTTGGCGTGCCCGAGGATGTAGCGTTCGCGCGCCCGTCCCGACGCCATCGCCGCGATCGTCCCTGCCACGACGTCCCGCACATCCACGAAGTTGTTGCCGCCCCGGCGCGGGTAGCCGACCACGGCCCCCCGCGTCAGCGGAAGCAGCAGGCGTCCGCTCGACGGCTTGGGATCGAACGGGCCGATCATGAAGGTCGGGTTCACGACGACGGTCTCCACGTCGGACGAGAGGGCCACGGCCTCCGCTTCACGCTTGGTCGTCGCGTACGGGTTGTCGATTCGACCGGGGGGCCAGTCGGTATTCTCGTCCGCGACCTCGCCCGGCGGCGGCAGGCCCATCGTGTCCACCGTGGACACGTGCACCACCCGATCGACACCTGCCTCGGCCGCCGCCCGGAGGACGGCCCTCGTGCCTCCGACGTTGACGGAGCGAACCGTGTCGAAGTCTTCCTGCGTGCGGCACCAGAAGACGATCAGCGCGGCGGCGTGATAGACCTGGCGGCACCCGTGCACGGCACGCGTCACGGCGCGCTCATCGCGGACATCACCCTCGGTCACCTCGTAGTCGAGGCCCTCGAGCGCAACCGGACGACGGCCGTCCCGGACGAGCACGCGAACCTGCGCGCCTCGCTGAACCAGCGCGCGCGCCAGGTTCCCGCCGAAGAACCCCGTCGCGCCAGTCACGAGCACGGGCCCCGATGCAGGCGTCATGTTGGGTTACACGCCGAGAAGTGTCACGAACCCCCAGGCGCCGACCGCAGTGGCCGCGCCCGCGATCGCGTCACCCGCGTAGTGATACTCCCCCGCCACCGATCCGGCCATGATACTGACAGCGATGAACAGGAAGGCCACGCCCGCCAGCGGCCACACCGGGCCAACGGCCAGCGCGGTCGCCAGCGCGCCTGCCGCGTGTCCGCTCGGGAAGGTATTCGCGTGCGTCGAGGTTTTCTTGGCGAGCATCAGGTTGAACCGCCGCATGGCCACGCGGCGATGGGCCAGCGGGCTGTCGGGCTGCAGGAACCAGGCCGGCCTGGTGCGAATCCACGGCAGCACGCCGTAGCACGCGAGTTCGGCCAGGAGCACGATGCTCCAGAAGCGATCGGACCCGTCCTGTCGTCCTGCCAGGATGAACGCGACCATGCCGGCGGGCAGGACGATGTAGCAGGCGAAATAGGCCGCTTCAAGAAACTCCAGGATCGCGCGCGGCGCGGTCCGCGCGAAACTACCAGCGCCCAGCCATTCGCGCACCCGTCGATCGAACGCGATGAACCGCGCCTCGATGGCCTCCTGCGGCTCGAAGAAGTAGAACCCCGTGAGCCAGTAACACAAGAGGATGTACGGCAGCGGCAGCCACGTGCGCACGGCGCGCATCGATGGAGAAGCCGGCAGGCCGACCACGATGAGGACAATGGCGATCAGGAGCGGAGCGAGGACAAGGAGCTTGAGCCGGCTTGCGCGAGGGATCGGCCTCGCGGGCAGAAGCGCCAGCAGGTAGCCAAGATAGGCCACGATCATCCACTCCGAAACGCGCAACGGATCGCTCCTTGGTTCGTGAACGGCGAGTGTGTAACGATATCACCTTCGCCGCCGGCCACGCATCGAGGAGCGCCGATGCGGACCGCGTGGAGGCCATGCATGATCGAGGTTCGTCCCGTTGCCGATCGCCGTGGGCGGAGGCGGTTTATCGACCTGCCCTATCAGAAATACCGCGGGCACCCGCACTGGATTCCTCCCGCGCGCCTCACCGAAGCGCCTCAGTTCGACCCGAAGCGCAACCCGTTCTACTCGGGCGCGGACATGGACCTGTTCCTGGCCTGGGACGGCGATCGCCCGGTGGGACGGATCGCGGCGATCGACGACCGGCGGCACAACGAGGTCTACCAGGACAACCTCGCCGGGTTCGGGTTCTTCGAGGCCGATTCGCCCGACGCGGCCGCCGCCCTGCTGGCGGAGGTCGATCGCTGGGCGAAGGCCCGGGGCCGCACGGCGGTGCGCGGCCCCGTCAGCCCATCGCTCAACCATGTCGCGGGACTGCAGATCGACGCGTTCGACACGGATCCGTTCCTGATGATGCCGTGGAACCCTCCGGAGTACATCGGGTTCATCGAGGAGGCGGGCTACCGGAAGGCAAAAGACCTCCTGTGCTGGCTGTTCGAGGTCGCCCGCGCCCCCATGGCGCGCCTTGCCGCCATCGCACGGCGCGTGCAGCGGCGCCACGACATCGTCGTTCGCCCGGTCAACCGGTGGCGACTGCGATCCGAGTCGGACAAGCTCTACGAGGTTTACCTGAGCGCATGGGAGCGCAACTGGGGCTTCGTGCCGCCGACCCGCGAGGAGTTCTGGCACATCGTCAAGGATCTGCAGTGGCTGCGCATGCTCGGCGGGCTACTGATCGCCGAGGTCGATGGCCGGCCGATCGCCGCCACCACGGTAGTGCCGGACGTCAACCAGGCCCTGAAGGGGACGAACGGCCGGCTCTGGCCTGTCGCGTGGTGGCGTCTCCTGAACATGCCGCGCATCGTCACGCGGGCGCGGGCGGTCACGACCGGCGTGATCCCCGAGTATCAGGAGAAGGGCGCGTTGGCCGTGCTGATGTACCACGCCCTCGCGAGCGCGAAACGGTATGGCTTCAGGGAGGTGGAGTACTCGTGGATCCTCGAGGACAATCTGCCTGCCAACCAGACGCTCGAGAAGGGAGGCGCCCGGATGTACAAGACCTACCGGTTGTACAAGAAGACACTCGGGTAGCGGGCAGGTCCGCCCACAACCTGAAATCGCCGTCCTCGAAGCCCGGGTTGATGATGCGGTAGCGGAGCTCGAACACATCCGCGGCGTTCCGGGCCAGTCCCGCCGCCGCGGCCTTGCGGCCCCGCCGGGCGACGGAGAGCAGACCGACGACCAGGGCGGCGCGACGGTTCCTTCCGGCGAGACCAACCCTCATCGGCACCTATTCTCCTCGTCGCGTGGCGTCGGCGGCTCCCGCCGTCGGCCGCTCGTCCGCGTCCACGTCCGTCATCTCGATCCACGTCCGGTGTCCCCATTCCCGTATCACCGAGACGTTCTCCAACCCAATCCCGACGGCATCGTGGTCGAGGCCAACCAGCACGTAGGTGATGGTCGCGGCCGCGACGGGCTGGCCGTCCACGTGCGCGGCCGCCGACACGCGAGCGCGGGTGGTCCGGAGCGACAGGACCTCGGCCGACACGTCCAGACGGCAGGGCGGGCGGACCGGGCGCCGGAACTCGGCGGCGTTGACCATCGCCAGCATCGGCAGCACATCGCGCCCGGATGCCGCCTTCACCGACTGCTGGACGAGCCGTCCGCCCAACTGCGCCATCGACTCGAGGATCAGGACGCCAGGCTCGACTGGATACGCGGGCATGTGGTCCTGGTAATAGTCGGCGTCCGGCGACAGGTTCCGATACCCGCGCGCCCGTTTGCCCGGCTCGATCTCGACGACCTTGTCCACCAGCAGGAATCGCACGTTCGCTCCCCCGCCTCGACACACGCATGCCATGCTGCGCAGGCGTTCGTCCTCGTCACATTGCCACCCGGACGCTTCGATCGTAGCATACCCGGGAAATTGACTTGGCCGGCCGGCTCGGTCAATATCTAACCTTCGTTTGTCTGGGGTTGTCGAACTATGAGTGAATTGGATCCGCTCGAGAAAAAGGTCATCGAACTCATCGCGCAGAAGAAGCGCATTCCGTCCGAAGGCATTACCCTCGACTCCACATTCCTCGATCTGGGGATCGACTCGCTGGATGGCATGGACCTGCTGTTCACCTTCGAAGAGAGCTTCAAGCTGACGATCCCGGACGACACGGCCCAGCAGATGAAGAGCGTGCGCGAGGTCACCGACGCGCTGCGGACGGCCCTCGCCAACAACCCTCAGGCTACCACCCACTGACATGCGCCGCGTGGTTGTCACCGGACTTGGAGCCGTGTCCGCGCTGGGCATCGGTGTGCCCGCCCTGTGGGAAGGCCTGGCCGCAGGCCGCTCCGGCGTCAGGCGCGTGACCGTGTGCGACACGGCCCTGCTGACCAACCCCATTGCGGCGGAGGTCCCTTCGTTCGATCCGGCGGCCTATCTCACGCCCGACCAGGTGCTCCTCTTCGATCGGTACGCCGCGTTCGCCATGGCGGCGGCTGGCGAAGCCTGGGCCGAGGCGGGCCTCGACCTGACCGACGAGGAGCGCGAGCGGGCGGGCGTCCTGATTGGCACGGGGATGGGCGGCGTCACCCGCCAGGACGAGGCCTACCGCGACCTGTACGACAAGAAGACCCCCCGGTTGCACCCGTTCACGATCCCCCGGATCATGTACAACGCGGCCGCGTCGCACATCTCGATGAAGTTCCGCCTCGAGGGACCGACGCTCTGCATCTCGACGGCGTGCGCCTCCGCCTCACACGCCATCGGTGAGGCGGCGGAACTGATCCGCAGCGGTCGCGCGGACGTGATGATCGCCGGCGGGGCCGACGCCCCGATTGCGCCAGGTGTCGTGAAGGCGTGGGAAAGCATGCGCGTGCTCGCGCCGTGCGGTGACGACCCGGCCGCCGCGTGCCGGCCGTTCTCGGCCGATCGCCAGGGCCTGGTTCTCGGTGAAGGCGCGGGCGTCGTGATCCTGGAAGAGCGGGAACGCGCGGTCCGGCGCGGCGCGGTGATCCACGGGGAACTGGCCGGCTACGCGGCAACCGCCGACGCGGCGCACATCACGGCGCCGGGAGTGGATGCGCCCGCCCGGGCCATCCGCCAGGCGCTCGCGCAGGCCGGTGTGGAGCCCGCGCAGGTGGACTACGTCAACGCCCACGGCACGGCGACGCGCCTCAACGACACGACCGAAACCCAGATCATCAAGCGGGTCTTCGGCGACCACGCGCGGAAGCTGGCGATCAGCTCGACCAAGTCGATGCACGGCCACATGATGGGGGCATCGGGCGCGATCGAACTGCTCGCAACCTTGATGGCGATCGAGCGCGGGATCGTCCCGCCGACCGCCAACTACCGCCAGCCCGATCCCGAGTGCGACCTCGACTACGTCCCGAACCAGGCGCGCGAGATGAAAGTGGACGTCGCGATCTCGAACTCGTTCGCGTTCGGCGGCCTCAACGCGGTCCTCGCCATCCGTCGCGCCTGACCGGTCGCTCCGGTCAGCGCGGTCCCTTCGCCTGCGTCTCCGCCTCGCGTTCCGCGAGGATCCGCATCGCCGCCTCGACGAGGTCCGTGTCCCTGGCCGGCGGAATGTTGGCCGGATCTTCCTTCGGCAGCGGATGTCGCTCGAACAGCGTTGCCAGGACGTCGAGCGCCTGCTGAAGGTGTTCGCGCGTGTGGGCCGGCGTGACGCTCGTGCGGATCAGCGCATGGCCCTTGGGCACGGCGGGATACACGGCCGGCGTCGTGAACAGCCCCAGTTCGAGCGCCTCGCGGCACACCTGGAAGGCCAGCGCCTCCGACCCGATGAACAGCGGGATGATCGGCGTCCTCGTCCCCATCGTGTGGTAGCCGATCGCCTCGACACCCTGCTTGAAGAACGCCGCGTTGTCCCACATCCGCGTGAACAGCTCGCTGTCGCGCCGCATCACGTGCAGGGCGGCAAGAGCCGCCGCCACCGATGCCGGCGGGAGCGCCGCCGAGAAAATCAGGGTGCGCACGTTGTGACGCAGGTACTCGATCACCGTCTTGTCCCCGGCCACGAACCCGCCGATGCTCGCGAGCGACTTGCTGAAGGTCGCAAACAACAGATCCACGTCCTTCTCGACGCCCTGGCTGGCCGCGGTGCCGCGTCCCTGCGGCCCGAGCACTCCGAACCCGTGCGCATCGTCCAGGTAGACGCGGAAGCCGAAGCGCCGTTTCAGGGCGACGATCCTCTCGAGATCGGCCACGCGGCCCGTCATCGAAAAGACGCCGTCGGTCACGACGAGCGCGTTCGGCCAGGATTCCCTGAACGCCAGCTTGCGCGCGAGGTCGTCAACGTCCTCGAACAATGCGATGCGACCGTGCGACAGGCGGGCGCCGTCGAACAGGCTGGCGTGGTTCTCGGCCGCGAGGAAGATCACGGCGCCTTCCACGCCACCGAGCAGGCCGAGCGTGCCGATGTTCGCCAGCACGCCCGAGGAGAACACGAGCGCTTGTTCCCGACCGGTGAACTCCGCGAGCTCCGCCTCGAGTTGCTCGTGCAGGTCGAGGTTGCCGTTCATGAACCGCGAACCGGTGCACCCCACGCCGTAACGGTCCAGCGCCTCGTGCGCGGCTTTCAACACCTCGGGATGGTGCGTGAGGCCCAGGTAGTTGTTCGACCCGAGCATCACAACCCGCTGGCCGTTCACGGTGACAACCGGCCCGTCAGACGACGAGATGACACGGAAGTAGGGATAGTACCCCGTTGCCTTGCCGATGGTCGAGTCGAGATAGCTGTAACAGGGAGACAGAATATCCATACTGAGCTTTCGCTCCAAGGCTCGGCGATTCCCGCGCGTCAGTGCCGCCCGGCCAGGCCTCTCAGCATGTCTGCGGCGTGCGCGCGCGCGTAGACCAGTTGTGTCCTCACCAGGTGCCCCACGAGGCGGACACGGCTTGTGACGCCCCGAGGTCGCAGCAGCACCCCGGATTCGTACCACTGCCGGACGCGAACCCGCTGCAGTTTCCCGCTCGTCGTCTTTGGAATCGTGCCCGACGGCACCACCACCACCTCGTCCACCAGCACGCCGGTGGCTTCGACCACCCGGCCCCGCACGCGCTCGGCAAGGTCGCCGGCCGGCTGGCCGTGGGTGGGCTCGAGGACAATCACGATGCGATCGCACCCGCCACCAGCCTGCGTGCCGAAGGCGACGACGCGGCCGTTTCGCACGCCCTCGACGTCGGACGCTGCCTGTTCCAGGTCCTGCGGATAGTAGTTCCGCCCGTTGACGATGATGGTGTCTTTCACGCGGCCGCACACGTACAACTCGCCATCAGCCAGGTATCCCAGATCCCCGGAATGCAGCCACCCGCCCGCCAGCGTCTCTCGCGACAAATCCTCGAGATCCAGGTATCCGCGGAACACCGACGGCCCCCGGAGCAGAATCTGCCCGACGTGCCGCTCGGCAAGGGAACGCCCGTCGGGCCCAGCAATGCGAACGTCGTGGCCCGGAAACGGCCGGCCACAGCTCACCAGCTCGGTGCAGGCTGCGCCGCCCGACGAAGACGGCACCGCCCGCCTCGCGGACGACAACTGCTCGGCGTTCACCGTGTCAACGCGCGGCGCGCGGTCGAGCGGCGGGAAGGTCACCGCCAGCGTGTGCTCCGCCATGCCGTAACACGGCAGGAACGCCTCCGCCCGGAAACCGACGTCGGCGAACTTCTTCGCGAACGCGGCGAGCGCCTCCGCGCGAACCGGTTCCGCGCCGCACCCCGCCACGCGCCAGGACGAGAGATCCAGGTCGGCCATGTCGCGGGGCTGCACGCGGCGGACGCACAGGTCGTAGGCGAAGTTCGGGGCGAAACTGATAGTCGCCCGCGTGCGGCTGATCGCGCGCAACCACGTGGCAGGCCGCTTCAGGAACGCCAGCGGTGGCAGGAAATCGGTGGAGCAACCCTTGTAGAGAACCGTGAGCGCCATCCCGATCAGCCCCATATCGTGAAACAGGGGCAACCAGCACATGCCGCGGTCGGCGTCGGTCAGGCGAAGCCCATGCGGACCGGCAATGGCCGTGACGTTCTCGGCCAGGTTGCGATGGGTCAGCACGACGCCCTTCGGCTCGGAGGTCGATCCGGACGTGAACTGCAGGAAGACCGGGTCGTCCAGTTTCACCGACGCGACCGCTGGCAGGCGAGC
>Ga0209744_1000663_pt1 | contig 11839 bp, 9 predicted proteins | sample BarGraNGADG00311_2_FD_184494 | JGI IMG/M metagenome (GOLD analysis project Ga0209744, IMG submission 184494) | Arctic peat soil microbial communities from Barrow, Alaska - Barrow Graham LP Ref core NGADG0004-311 (SPAdes) (version 2) | ecosystem: Environmental > Terrestrial > Soil > Wetlands >... | reverse complement strand
GGCTTCTTCTTCTGCCCCGTCATCGGGGGAGTGCTCGCCGTGATCTTCGGCTACATGTCCAGGCGCAACATCAGCGAGAGCAACGGGGCGCTCTCCGGGGATTCGTTCGCGACCGCGGGCATCATCCTGGGCTTCATCCAGCTCGGCCTGGTGCTGGCCGGCATAGTGATCTGGATCATAATCATCACGGCAGCCAGTACCCATACGGGTATGGTATCACCGGGCCTGATGGCTCTGCTGCCGCTTCTGTAGGAAAACGCAAGTTTTGGGGTCAGACCCCTTAACTTGCCTTTCGTAGACTCGGCGTATGATTTAGTAGCGCCGGGGTCCCGCTGGCCAAAATGCAACACAAAGGTCAGACCACGTTTGTTGCACTTAGCTGTCGTCGACCTCGTCGTCGTCGGAGGCGACCTCGACCTGGCCTTCGAGTGAGTCGAGCAGCATCTCGACCTTGGCCTGCGCGCCGTCGAGCTTGTCCTGGCAGTACTTGATGAGCTCGACGCCGCGCTCGAACAGCGCCAGGCTCTTCTCCAGCTCCAGCTCGCCGCTCTCCAGCGATGCGGTTATCTTCTCGAGCTCTTCGATCGCTTCCTTGAAAGTGGGCTCGTCTGCCAAGTGGCTCACTCCTTCCCGGTAACTTGCGCGTCCAGGCTGCCGCGCGCCAACCTAATATTCAAGGCGGCGCCTTGTTCGACCTCGTCGGATGAGCGGACCACCGCGCCGGTCACCTTCTGGAACGTTATCGAGTAACCGCGCTCCAGTACCGCCAGGGGACTCAGGGCCATCGCCTTCGCCTTCACGCGCTCCAGCATCCCGCGCTTCCTGTCGGTGTCCACCCCCACCGCCCTGCACAGCCCCTCGCGAAGGGCCCGCGATTGATCCCGCCGGTGCGCCAGCAGCTCCTTTCGCTTGCGGAACGCGGCGCTCGACGCGGCAACCCCCAACCTGTGCCTGGCCCGCTCGAGCCCGCGCCGGGGGCTCCCCCCCAGCTCCCCGGAGGAACGCTCCCACCGCTGCATGAAGCTCCCCAGCAGGTAGTCGGAGCCGCGGTAGAGCGGAAGCCTCCTGATCCCCGCGACCTGTTTCTCGCTAGCGTTCATCCCCGCCGACACGTGTCGCCTCATCGCGGCGGCACTCCTGCCCAGCTGCGTGAGGACCTGCGAGCGGTCGGGCACGGCGGCCTCGGCCGCGCCGGTGGGCGTGCTGGCGCGCCTGTCCGCCACCAGGTCGGCGATGCTGACGTCCGGCTCGTGGCCGATGCCGGTAATCACGGGGACGCGCATCGCCGCTACCGCCCTCGCCACCTCCTCGGTGCTGAAGGGCTCGAGGTCCTCGATCGAGCCGCCGCCCCTGGCCAGTATCACCACGTCCACGGGGAAGTCATAGTCGAAGTGGTGCAGCGCGGCGCATATCTGTTCCACGGCTCCGGCACCCTGCACCCGCACGCCCTTCACGTAAGCCGTCGCGGGCGGGAAGCGCCTGGCAAGCGTCACTGTCACGTCGCGGATCGCCGCGCCGCGCGGCGAGGTGACGACCCCGATGCGCTCGGGAAAAGCGGGTAGCGGCTGCTTGCGCGCGTCGTCGAACAGGCCCTCGGCCTGCAGCTTCTTCTTTATCATCTCGATGCGCCGCTGCAGCTCACCTTCACCGAAAGGCCTGACCGCGGTCACACGCACCTGGTAGCGGCCCTGCTTCTCGAAGAGCGTGAGCATCCCCTCGACCACCACCGCCGCGCCTTCCTCGAGGGCGAAGTCCAGCCCGTCGTAAGTGCGCTTTGTGAGGATCGCGGGAAGCGTGCATTCAGAATCCCTCAGGTTGAGGTAGACGTAGTAAGGGTAGCGCGTGTTGAGGCCGGAGACTTCTCCCTGCACCGTGACGAAATGGCGCTCGAGCGACTGGCGAGCCAGGTGGTTGACCTCGGTGACGGTCAGGACCGTCTCGGCCTTCTGCTCCACCTCGGCCCCGCCCGGCTCCTCGGGCTCCCCCTCGGGCTCGTCCCAGGGCAGCGTCAAGTCCTCTTCGTCCATCGAACCCCCTTCCCTGGTGCTCCGTCCTCTAGATAGTTTAACGACCGGCCCGCGAATATCCTCCCGCTGTGTGCGCGTTGTGCCGCGCAACTGCCGGCGATATCATTCATTCGGACCGACTAGGGACGGGAGATAATCTGTGCGCTTCCTGGTGATGGGCGCGGGCTCGATCGGATCGGTGGTAGGCGGCATGCTGCACCGCGGCGGCCACGACGTGTATCTGCTGGGAAAGGGGCCTCACATCGAAGCCGTCATGGCCGGTAGTCTGGAGATCAGTGGCCTGTGGGGCGACCTGGCGGCGCCCGGCATCAAGGCCGCCGACGACCTGGAGACGATGGCGGCATCCGGCTTCCGCCCGCAGTGGACGCTGCTGTGCGTCAAGTCCTACGACACCGCCTCGGCGATGCGCGACCTTCAGCCACACCTCGCCGGACAGGACGGCGTGGTGTCGATGCAGAACGGGCTGGGGAACATCGAGCTGATACAGCAGGCCGCCCCCGGGATGGCGGTCGGCGGCCGGGTGATCTTCGGCGCGTCCACCATCGAGCCAGGCAAGGTGGACGTGACGGTGTGCGCGGACGACGTCCTGCTGGGGCCCGCGTTCGACGGACCCGCGGGCGTCGAGGAGGTGGTCGAGGCCTTCCGCTCGTCGGGGATCCCCTGCCGCTACGAGGAGCGCATCCTCTCCTACATCTGGGACAAGGTCCTCTACAACGTCTGCCTCAACGCGCTCGCCACCCTGCTCAAGACCGACTACGGGAGCCTGGGTGACGACCCCGGAACCCGGGCGGTAATCGAGCGGCTGGTCGGCGAGTTCTACCAGGTGGCCGCGGCCGAGGGGGTCGACCTGGTGTCCCCGGGTCCGCGCGAGTACCTCGATCGCTTCCAGCGCGACCTGCTGCCGCCGACGCGCGACCACCGCTCCAGCATGCAGGAGGACGTGGAGCAGGGAAGGCGGACGGAGATCGACGCGCTGAACGGCGCTATCGCGAGGATGGGCGCGGCGCGCGGGATCCAAACGCCCGCCAACGAGGTCCTTACGGCGATGATCAAGTTCCTCTCTTCGTAACAACAACCCAAACGCAACAAAGTGGTCTGACCCGGCGAAGCCATATATCAGCTATCATCTATTACACGCCACACGAGATTCCTACTGGTCAGCTGTCCACTTGATTATTTTAAACGATTACACGATTAGCTCAGGAAACCACAATACAGAGTATGTAATCTTGGGTGAAGGCAACAATATGTGGTGCCCTCCTGAGCAGACCGGGTAATCGTTTATTTTATATATAGAGGGATGTCAGACGGGGGCAGGGTGAGCGTTTTGCGAAGCCTCCACAGCGGCGCTCAGGCTTATCGGAGTGATGGGGACCGCGAGGACAGCGAGCAAAAGGCTTACCCTTCACCGTCCCCATTAACGCCTACCGATTAACGCCTACCCATTAACGCTTGCCGACAGCGACGCTACTCTACTTATTAGAGTCACCGTACATCGCGCGCTCGGCGATGACCGGTGCCGTCGCGACCACCTTGGTCGAGACCTGCCATTCCCAGGGGACCGTGTCAGCTACGTTGAAAGTCTGGCGGCTGTGCGCGGCCAGAGCCTGTGAGGGGCCGTCGATAGGTCCGGCCGGGGTCATGTAGGTCAACGTCACCTGCACCGGGTGGTCGTTCGGGTTCTGCACCAGCACCCAGGACTCGAAGCCCGTATTGGTGCAACCTTCGGCCAGGTACCACGTAGGTGAGGCGGTGGACGAGCCGATGGAATCCGTGCCCCACGTCCTGTTGTTGCCGTACATCGCGCGCTCGGCGATGACGGGCTGATCGGAGCTCACCTGGGTCGAGACCGACCAGGTATTGGGCACGTAGTCGGCCACGTTGAAAGTCTGGCGAGAGTTGGCCGGTATCGTGGCCGTTGGCCCCGGCACGGGCCCCAGGTCCGTCATGTAGGTCAGGGTGACGCTGGCGGGTGCGGGGTTGGGGTTCTGCACCAACACCCAGGTCTCGAAGCCGTCGTTGGTGCACCCTTCCGCCAGGTACCAGCCGGTCGCCGGCGCGGTGGCGCCGACGGAGTCGTGCCCCCAGGCCCTGTTGTTCCCGTACTCCGCCCGCTCGGCGATGACCGGGACGTCCGAGCTCACCTCGGTCGACACGCTCCAGCGGTTCGGCACGGTGTTGGCCACGTTGAAGGTCACTCGCGAGCTGCCCGGGACGCTCACCGCCGGTCCCGTCAGCGGCCCGGTGTCGGTCATATATTTAAGGGCGACGCGCGCAGGCGTGGGGTTGGGGTTCTGCACCAGCACCCAGGTCTCGAAGCCGCCCCTGGTGCAGCCTTCCGCGAGGTACCAGTTGGTCGCCGGCGCGGGCGCGCCTATCGAATCGGTTCCGACCGTGCGCTGGTAGGCGTAGACGGCGCGCTCCGCCACCACGCCGGTGGTCGAGCTCACCATGGTCGAGACGTTGTACTCCGCCGGGACGTAGTCGGCCACGTTGAAAGTGTTGCGCGAGTTCGGGCCCAGGTCCACGCCGGGGCCCTTGACCTCACCCTTTGAGGTCATGAAATCGAGGCTGACGTGGGCGGTGAGCGACGGGTCGGGGTTCTGCACCAGCACCCAGGTCTCGAAGCCGCCCGCGGTGCATCCTTCGGCCAGGTACCAGCTCCTGGACGTGGCCGAGGTGCCGACTGAATCGTGCCCCCAGGCCCGCGAGGTCGCATGCGGGACCGCCACCGTCCCCTCGCCTCCGATGGCATCGGAGTACACGCCGTACGCGGGCGTGTTGCCGGCCACCAGGCCCTGCGCCGTCACGTTGACGTCGGCGGTGGACTGTTTGCGCAGCGACTTGAGCGTGAAGGAAGCCGACCCCTTCGAGCCCGTGTAGTTTATCGACGGCAGGGGCTGCGTCTCGGCGCCCACCACCTCGTAAGAGGCCGGATCGTACTGCACGGTCGCGTCGGCGCTCGCCACCGGGTACTCGCCGGCGAACGGCGCCGGGCCCGGATAGGTGACGTCGGCCCTTACCGAAAACGTCTGGCCCGCGCCCACGGAGTAAGGCTTGTAGACGCTGACCTGCCAGGGTATCGCGACCATCGCCCAGCGATGGGAGTAGGTCCAGAGGCTGTCGACGAACTGGGCCTGGTTGAAGTTGACGTCCGGGCCGTGCGGCGCCCCCTCGTACCAGGGGTCGTGGACAATGAACACGTTGCGCGCGTCGCTGTAGCCTTTGATGACGCGGAAGTGGCCGGAAGAGGGCGGGTCCCAGTAGTAGGTGAGGGCGAGCACCGGGATGTTCTGTGACAGCAGCGCCTTGAGGTCGGAATACCTGCTGGAGTAGAGGGATGTCCCGTCCTCCCACGACGCCTGGGCCATGGCGTAACCGAGGGGCCTGCCGGGATAGCCGTGCAGGGACGAGTCCTGGGCGGAGGCGCTACGCGACGAGAACTGGGCCGCGCGCGCCAGCTCGTTGCTGTAGACGCCATAGTCGCGCCCCTGGTCGGCCACGCCCGCGATCTCGCCCTGGTCGATGTCCGGCCCGAAGTAGTCGAAGACCATCTCCAGCGCGGCGGGCCCGCACCACCAGTCGGTGGTCTGCTCGTGGTAGGGGACGCCCGCGATGTCCCACTCCGCGGGAGCGCCACCGGAGGTGGCCGGCGCCTGCGCCCGGGGCGCCGCCGCAGTGCTGAGACCGGCTCCCGCCGCTTGCACGGCGGTCGGGGTGGGCGCTGGGTTCTTGCTCGTCTTGCGTACGTCCCAGGGCTTCGCCCCCAGGTCGCTCGACGCGTTCTCCCTGATGAACGCCGGCGCGTACAGCTCGTGCGCCGCGGACCCGCCGGGCTGGAAGAACCAGTAGATGACGTTGTCCGGCGCGATCCTCGCCTCCGGGGCCGGCAGAGAGCCCGCGCTCAGGCCGCGGCCCTTCATGTAGCTCCTGACCTTGCCGGCCGCCTCGCCGGGCGAGACCAGTGGGAACTTGGCCAGCGGGTAGTCCGAGTACCAGTGCCAGTCGCCTTTGCGCGCGCCGACACCGATGGTTGATATGGTGCGGCCGGACGCGTCGAGCACCGGCACCAGGTATTCAGAGGGAGTCCCATCGAAGCTGTGGACCAGAAGCGGATCGCCCGCGCGGGCGGCCTTCCAGCCGCTCATCCCGCCCGGCTTGCCTTGTGAGCCCGCGACCTCCGTTATGAGCTTCTGCCCGGCGGCCCTGGCAGCGCCAGCCGAGACCGCTCCCGCGGCCGCGGCAGCCGGATACGACGCGAGAGGCAGCAGCCATGCCAGTGCAAGCGCGAAGACCAGCATTTGCGCCACGAGTTTCCTGCGAAATGTCATCAATAAGCTCCATCACTAGCCGGGCGCGTCGCCCCAGACGAAGAGGCCCCAGAGACGGCCCAACACTCCGCCGGCGGATGCGGCTTCGGCGAACGCCCGGGTCACGTCCCTCACTCGCGAGGGGTCCATCACGTCCATCAGAACCCGGGACGCGGACATCGCGCCCGGCAGGTCGTCGAGGTACTCCCTTACTATCTCGTCGGTTTCCCTTCCGGACATATTAACCGTAAAGTGCACCGGTAGCGATTGATATTCCTCCACCCCGGCCCGGCGGAAGGCTCGCCTGATCGATTCCCTGTCATGCGTGTACGACGAGCGTTTTTCCGCGAGGGTTCGCTCCATGGCGGCGAAGTCGGCCTCCAGCTCTCCCAGGCATCCGCCGGTGTCCCAGCTGACCTCGCCGAGGAGCGGCTCGAAGACGGAGAAGCGACCACCTTTAACCAGCACCCGCAGCGTCTCCTTCACCGCGGCGGTCATGTCCGGGGCGTAAGTGAGCGCCGATCGGCACACCGCGGCGTCAAAGGTCGCCGCGGGGCGGGGGATGCTCTCGAGCCGGCCCTCGACTGTCTCTATGTTGGCGTAGCCCGAAGTGGATGCCGCGGACTCGAGGAAGGACAGGCAGGCGGGGTCCGAATCGAGGGCCGTGACCGCGCCGGAGCTTCCCACCGCGCGCGCCGCTCTCATCGTAAGGAGGCCCGTTCCGGCGCCGAGGTCTATGACGCGGTCGCCCGGCCGGATATGTGCGCGGTCGATCACCGCGTCCGCGATCCTGTCCAGCCAGGACGAGGCTTCATCGGAGAGACCTTCAGACAGCCGCCAGAGCCAGGCGGACCAGCTCTCGCGTTCTGGACGCTCGTCCATTGTCTCAGCTGACGAGGCTGGCGACGAGCATGCCGGAGGCCGTCCCCTGCTCCGTTCCCACTCCGCGCCCGCCCGCGTCGCACCCTACCGCCCAGAGGCCCTCGACCGGCATCTTGGGGTGCGGCTTGGATGAGCCGACCTGTCCCGGGATCTGGGCCAGGCCGATGCACTCTCCGGTCCCCTTGCGGGTTATGCGGTTGGTGTCTTTGTTGGTGATGCGGCTCTTGGCCACCATGTGCTTCTCCGCCTGGGGGAAGAAGCTGAAGTATTTCTGTTCCGCTATGTCCAGCATCTTCTGGCTGCGCTCCTCCCCCTCGACGTCGTTGGAGGTCGCGACCCCGATCATGATGAGCTGGTGGCCCGGGGGCGCCAGAGTCGGGTCCCAATCCGTCGGGACGGGTCCGAAGATGAACGGGTCGACCGGAAGGCCGTCGGGCTCGTCGCAGTAGGCGAAGATCTCGTCGGGGTCGACCTGCGGTATGGGGAAGAAGGACGGGGCCTTGAGGTCGACCGCCCTGGTGTCGAGGAACAGCTTGCTCGCTATCCAGGAGTAGGAGAGCTCCAGCGAATCCACGTAGTCCACGTACTCGTCGGGGAAGCTGCCCTCGCCCGCCAGCTTCACGGTCTGCCTGAGCCCGGCGTTGGAGATCACCACGTCCGCCGGATAGTGCTGTCCGTCGGAGCCCTGCACCCCCGTCACCCTGTCGCCTTCGATCGTTATCTCCTTCGCCGCCACGCCGAGAAGGAGCTTCCCGCCGTCGCGCTTGAACGCTCGCATGAACGAGCGCGGAACGCCGATGGCTCCTCCCCTGGGAACGCCGAGCGTCCCGTAACGGAAGATGTCGGACACGACGTAGATGAACTCCCCGGCCGAAGCCTTGTCGTAGGGGTCTACCAGCAGGAGCATCGCCAGGCAGTTCATGGCCCGGTGTATGCCGACGTCGTCGGTGAACAGGTGCAGGAAATCCCGCACGGTGGTGTCATCGTATTTGGCCACGATCCCCGGCAGCGCCCTTGCCACTCCCGACAGCTCGCGCAGCACCCCCGGAAAGCCGAAGCTCGCCACAGAGCGTCGCAGCGAGTTGAGCACGTCGACCTTCTGCCTGCCGGTGACGTTGGCCCTGATCAGCTCCTTGAGGCTGGCGGGGCTGGTGGTCTTCTGGTGCAGGTAGAAGAAGCCCTTATCGTTCATCCACATCGTTTCGCTGGGATCCTTGACCAGCCAGGGCTGGGCCACCCCCAGCTCGCGCGCCACCTGCCCGTGGGGGCCGGAAGCGCCGGTCGCGAACATGTGTATGCCGGTGTCGACCTTGAAGCCGTTCTCCTCGTAGGTAGAGCACTTGCCGCCGATGAACGCGTTCTGCTCCAGCACGGTGACGTCGAACCCCCGGCTCGCCAGCAGCGCCGCGCAGGAACTGCCCCCCGGCCCGCTTCCGATGACTACCACTCTCTTCATCAACCCTCCGTTCTTCCCACGCGTGTGCCTAGCGTGTGATGTTCTTCCAGCCGGGCATCGCCCGCTTCACCGTCTCGGCCACCCTGGGATTGTCAAAGCCGCGCCGCAGCGCCAGGGGAAGCACCATCTTCTGCAGAGAGTGGGGCGCCAGGTTGGACATCTTCTTGGCCAGGTACGCCGAGGCGAACGAAGAGGTCGCCAGCTTGAACTCCTCTGCCGCCCTCGCCTTGTCCTCCACCGCGATCGCGGCGATCTTGCCCGAGACCAGCGCTCCCAGGATGCCGAAGAACATGTAAGACTCCATGCATCCGGCCAGCGTCCCGGCGAGGATCTTGTCGCCGGCGAAAAGCCTGGGGTTGTGGATGGAGGCAGCCGGCACCGGGAACATGAAGTGGTTCCAGGTCTTGAACTCGATGCCCTCGGCCGTGTAGACCTGCTCCTTGAAAGCCTCCAGCGTGTCCTTGCCGATGGGGTCGCGCTGAAACACGTGAGCGAACTGTATCCCGTTCACCGAGCAGGTGTAGGAGTAGTCGCGGGTGAACTCGCCGTGGTAGACCGACACGTGGTTGCTCTCGGTGTCCTCGATCATCTGTCGGGCGACGAAGTGGAACGACGTCAGGTAGGGTACGCGAACGGCGTCGAACCCCTCGAAGTAGAGCCCGGTGGCGATTATGGTGTCGGGCGGCAGCCCGGCGACGTCGTCGTTGGAGACAAGCGGGTGGCCGAACTCGAACTTCACTCCGGCCTCTCCTGCGATGCCGTAAAGGTAGCTGTCGAGCGAAGACGACCTCGGCCCCCTCTCTATCATGTAGGAGGAGATCGCGTTCATGTCGACAGGGATTATCTCGCCGTAGGCTATCGCCCTGCCGACCTGGAAGGGCGCCAGCGCGCCGACCGAAAGCGCCGGCTCGAGGTCGATGCCGCTGTACTCCCGGTAGCCTTTGATGTCGATGGGAGAGCCCTCGGGTGACGGGTGGTAGACCGCCGAACCGCCTATCCTCTGCTCCCGCTCGAGCACGACCACGTCCCTGCCCTGCCGTGCCAGGTTTATCGCCGCGACCAGCCCCGCCAGACCCGCTCCCACAACAACGCTCTCTGCCATGAGTTCACCTCTCCTAGCTGAAGATAACTGATAGTATAACTGCACCGGGCGGTCAATTGACAGTTCCACTCTTCTGAACTAATAATTATGGGCGCTGAGTGGGGGGACTAAGCTGCGCCGAGCTGAATGCGCTCCACATCCTCAGGTACCGGCCGCAAGGTTGTAACGAAAGGAGACGCAGGAATGCCGTACTTCAGTGACATCCAGCCTTTTTACGATGCCCTCGGCGAGCTCTTCGAGAAACTCTCCTCGGATCCCGCGATCAAGGAGAAGGCCCTCGCGTCCAAGCTGCTCGTGCACTTCATCTACTCGGACCCCGACGGCGAGGTCTGGATCGACTGCCGGGGCGACGACATGCTCCTGCTGACCGGCCCCAAGGATTTCGCGGATAGTGACGCCACCCTGACGATGGCGACAGACACCGCCCACAAGTTCTGGCTCGGCAAGTTGAACCTCATCAAGGCGCTGACCAGCGGAGAGATCCAATCGGAGGGCTCGGTGCCCAAGCTGCTCAAGATGCTCCCCGTCATCAAGCCCGCTTTCAAGATCTACCCCGAGATCCTCACTGAGAAGGGACTCGAATCAATTATCGACGTAAGTTGAGCCGTCGGCAGGAAAGACTTAGCGGAGACTGGAGGGGCTTATGAACGGCAACGGCAGCGCCGCGAGCGAGCTTAAGAAGCTGCTGGGCGATGGTAACGTCAAGACGGGCAAAGCCGCGGTAGCGTCGTGCTTCAGCGCGCCGGTGGACGGCGCGGACCTGGTGCTGGTGACGCCCCAGGGTGTCGACGGCCTGTCGGATGTCGCTGCGTTCGCTTACGAGAACGAGATACCTCTCTTCTCGGTCAAGCGACAGACCGACGCCGGCAACCTCGCGGGCAAGAAAGGCATCCTGGTCGACCTGAGCGCGATGAATAAGATCAAGAAGATCGACCTGCGCAACCTTACCGCCAACGTGTATGCCGGGGTCACCTTCGAGCAGCTCTCGGCCGAGCTCGCCAAGGAGAATCAGCGGCTGCTCTACCCGCTGGCGGGAACCTCCCCCTCGATCGTGAGGTCTTACATGGACCGCGACATCCTGATGGGCGAGGGAGGATACAGGCACCCGCACATCTCGGTCTTCCACGCGATGATGGCCGACGGCCAGATGTGGGTCTCCGGCTCCCAGCAGCTCACCGACGAGGGGCACGCCGATTTCCGCGAGGACCAGGGGCCGCAGTTCTCCCCGTTCTTCGGGGCCTCCGAGGACATCTTCGGTATCCCCTACTACGGCCTGGTCTACACCTACCCCAACCGCGAGGAGCGCAGGCTGGTGGCGTTCGGCTTCGACAACCTCGAGGCCGCCAGAGACCTGCTGTACAAGGTCAGCCGGGCGGAGTGGTGCTTCGAATCTTTCGCGGCGAACGACCGCTACCTGTCGGTCATCCTCGCCGGCGGCGACTCGGGCGCCGTGGCCGGCCTCAAGAAGAAGCTCAACCCCTGGACCGCCGTCTTCACCATGGAGCACTACAAGGACCTGGTGGACGTCTGGGAGCGCTACATCAAGGAGGCCGCCAAGGACATGGGCGGCAAGCTCCTCAAGGGGCAGGTCCCCGAGATGTGCGAGAAGGCTCTCACCGGTCCGTGGAACATCTACGACCGCGACTACTTCAAGGGCCGCACCGAGACCGTCAACTGCTACAACTATTTCAAGAACGTGCCGGACACTTTCGCCTCCGTCGACGAGAAAGCCAAGGCCGCGGGGTTGAAACCCGAGGACCTGGGAAAGATCGTGGTGCCGGTGTACTTCGGGGCCTCGGCCTACTGCGAGGCGGACTTCTACTACAACCCCGCTGACGCCAAGGCGGCCGGCTCCGTCGGCGACGCCTGCCTGAAATCATATGAGGCGCTGATAGACGAGGCGGCGTTCATCGACAAGCCGCGCGGAAAAGTCGCCGAGATCCTCTACTCGAAGATGGACCCCTCCTACGTGAACATGATCAAGCTGTTCAAGAGGACGGTCGACCCCAAGGGCCTGTTGAACCCGGATCAGCTACTGGAAGGAGTTTAGACCATGCAGCGC
>Ga0209744_1000655_pt1 | contig 11901 bp, 10 predicted proteins | sample BarGraNGADG00311_2_FD_184494 | JGI IMG/M metagenome (GOLD analysis project Ga0209744, IMG submission 184494) | Arctic peat soil microbial communities from Barrow, Alaska - Barrow Graham LP Ref core NGADG0004-311 (SPAdes) (version 2) | ecosystem: Environmental > Terrestrial > Soil > Wetlands >... | reverse complement strand
AAGAATTTGCGGTAAAAAATGAATTTCCGAAATTCGTAGCAGGAGACACCGTAACTGTCCATTATAAAATTAAAGAAGGTAATAAAGAAAGAATTCAGCAGTTCCGTGGCGTGGTAATACAGAGAAGCGGTGAAAAACATACCGAAACCTTCACTGTAAGAAAAATGTCGGGGAATATAGGTGTTGAAAGAATATTTCCTATTGCCTCACCTTTTATTGATAAGATTGAAGTGAATAAACACGGGAAAGTTCGCAGGGCAAGAATTTTCTACCTTCGTGATCTGACTGGTAAGAAAGCAAGAATCAAGGAGAAAAAATTCTAAAAGAAAATTGAATAATATAAAAAGGCTGTTCGTTATGAACGGCCTTTTTTATTATCCATCGGCCCCCCAACGACTATTACATTAATTCAATCAGATCTTATTAATCATCTCCTCTTTCCTGGCCTTAGCCTCGTCAACTAGTTTATTTGCCTGGACATCTGCTTCCTGAACAAGCTGTGTAGCCCTTTTATCAGCATTCTTTTTAACACTGTCTGCTCCTTTCTGGGCCGCTGTTTTTTGAATAGGTCCTTTTGCTGCGTTATCATCAATAAGTTTCTGAGCCTGGTTATCAGCATCCTTTCGTATATCTTCTGCAGTTTTAGCTGCCTGGTCCCTTATTTGCTGGCCCCTATCTTCTGCCTCCTTGACCAGTTTGTTGCCCTGAATTTCTGCTTCAGCTCTTGCTTTTTCCTTTGCTTTATCGACAGTATTATTGACTGTCTGCTTAACAGCATCCTGTCCTGCAGCCTTCGCGCCTCCCGTACTTTCCGCAGAGGTACTTCCAAAGTAGGGCGCAACCAACGGATTGCTGAATGTACCTGTTACTTTGACATTCACCTTAATAACATCAGCAAGTTTAAATTTAATGCCTAATGCGGATGCCTGAGCAGAAAGTTTATCAATAAACGAATTAACTGAACTCCCGAGATCAGATCGTGGCATTTCAGTTTTAACAATATAATTCAGTGTCTGATCAAGACCCTGATCACCACTTATATTCATTTTCAGGTTACCTGTTCTGACATCAAACGGGCTCACATAAACTCTTCCGTCGGCAATCTTAAAACTAATATTAATATCCTTAAATGTATTGCTGTATTTATCGCCAAGTTTAAGGATCTCCTTTATATTATCGAAAGTTTTTGATTCAAGAAGGGTAATTTCATTCGACTTAAGATTTCCTGTGCCGTTAATCGAATTAATAACCGGCATCATATCCTTTCCGAGTAAACTTGCATACGTCAGCCTCGCACTTATTTTACCGTCTATTCTCTTGGCAGCCGGTGCAAGTTTCTTCACGGTATTGAATGTATTAAATGCATCTCTTACTCCAATATTCTGCATATCAAAATCAGCTTTCATTACCGGCTTAAGAGTATCGCGGGTGTCATAATCGGCATTCATTGAAATAGTTCCCCCAAGGATATTCATTCCGGTATTATGGAAAGACAGTATTCCATCCCTGGCAATAATATGACCTCTAACCTTTTCTGCCTTGATATTATCATATAATAATTTCTCAATGAGTGCATTAAAATCAAAATCAATGTTTTTGGGAACAGGAATTATAGCCAGCCCAACCGTATCTTGAACGGGAGCCGGTGTTGAATCAGACATAGCTTTCATTATAGCAGAAACATCAGTCATGTTTGAATGAAGAGCAAGATTGGCTTTTAATGTCTTATTCCGCAAAATATAGGGAATATAATTTCCCAGGTCACCTGTTATTGAAAAGTCACTGTTTCCTTCAACCAGCATATTTGAACTTTCGATCCTGGTATATGCAGGGGTAAATAACAAAGCTGCATCCTTGATCTCAACCCGCGGATAACCTGCTATAGAGTAAATCATATTTTTAATTCCCACCGTACCTTTGGCACTAAAGCTTTCATATTGTTCTTTCTCAATCATTGACAGCTTACCGGCCATTGAGAGTGCCATCTCAATAACTCCTGAGAGAGAAATACCGGACATCGGAACAGCTTTTGAAAGAGCGGTCAGGTTTATCTTCCCATTCACTGAACCTTTGAAATCAGGATCACTCATTGGTGTTTTTACGAAAAATGTCATATCGAATGGACTTCCTGCAAGCTCAAAATGGAATTTTTCAAGATTGAAAGTTGTCCTGTCAAGGACTTTTCCGTCGACGAATACATTTGCCTTGACATTGATATTGCTTAATTTTTCAGGTAATGCAGGATAACTGATAAGCCCGTTATCGATAATGAAGTTTATATTGATATCCGGAAGGGAACTGTCAGCATCGCTATAAATCCCTTTTGCTGATCCTGATAAAGAAAATTCCCCTGAAGCTTTCAGATTTTCATAGCCACTTATATATACTGAAGGAACAAGTGACATGAATGTTTTGAATGAGGCTTTATCTGTTCCAAAATGGAGATCTGTCTTAATATCTTTCCCAAGCATTGAGACTGTACCTGACAGCGAAATTTTCAGGTCATTAATTGAAAAATAATTATCTCTCATTGTAAATTTCATACTGTCAAGTTCTGCCAGCATATTGATCTTTGAATCTATTTTTACTTTGTTAAGATATTTTACCCCGTCTATAATTACTGTTGTTGCGCCTGATTTTAATGTCATTTTCAGGATTGTCTCCTTAAATGTCATGCTCCCCGTAAGTTTAAAATTAAGATCCTCAATCCGTGCATCTATTAACAAGCTTGAATCGGAGTAGGTAATCGAGCTGTTTTTTATTTCAAGATTCCTTAGCAAAATCTTAAGGGAGCTACCGGAAGTTGAAGATGATACCGGAGCGGGAGTCATTGCAGGAGTTAGCGAAGTTACGGGCGCGTTTGATACCGATGTCTTTGTTATTTCCCAGTTTGCTAATCCATTCTTCAGGACTATCGCATTGACATTTGCTTTATCGATTTTAATCGATTTCACCTCATATCCTGATTTGGACAACAAACTCATAAGGTTAAATACCAGGTCGAAGGATCTGAATGCGGCAAGGGTATCCTCCTCAAATTTTCCTGCTCCTGTTACAGACATATTTTCTAAACTGAATGACAGGTTTGGAAAATTCCTGAAGAAACCAAGTTTATAATCTGAGAATCTAACTTTTGCATTTAACGATTCGTTTATTGCTGATATAACTTTAGTTCGTATTTGTTCTTTAAAAATTATCGGAACTGTAAAAAGCAAGACAAGAATGACAAGAATAAACCCAAGAAGTATTTTTATAATTATGCCTGCAGTCTTTTTCATAACCAATATATTTATAAGTAATTAACAGTAAATAGTATTTAATATTGTTTCACGTCCAGACTAATAAAAGTAATCAATAATCTGCGGAATAAAAAATGGCTGGTTTGTAACTGTGTAGGGTTCGGTCGCGACCGAACCCTACACAGATGTATAAACTTCTTTCCTCTATAGGCGTATCATTTTTCCATTTTTTGTTATATTTGCGTCCTCACAAACATCAGGACCTGTAGCTTAATTGGATAGAGCATCTGGCTACGGACCAGAAGGTTGGGGGTTCGAGTCCCTTCAGGTTCACATCTATTAATTGATACACCCTTGTAATTTAATACTTTACAAGGGTTTTTAATTTTCAGCTCACCTAAATTACACCTAATTGCGACATTTAAGTGGCTAATTGCCTGGTAAAAACCATTTAAAAATGGTGTAATATTCCATAAGTATGTATGTAAAGTTTCAGACTTAAAAATGAAAATTAACATTAGGCTTGCGGCCTATCGCTTGTAAAATCTCAATTCCAAATATATTTCTGTTACTTTTCAATGGAGAAACCAATCCAGAAATGATATTCAGAACCACCAGAATGTTAAAGCAAATGAGATCACTTCTGAAATATGTATATTTGAAAATATTATCTATCAATGGAAAAAGTATTTAGAAAATTTGCTACATGCTTTACTCTTTCATTATGTGTTAGTATAGCTGCGATTAATGCACAAATACTTCAGGATACTGCTTCATTAAACCTGGTTAAAAAGGGTATTGACAGCGTTTACAATACACATTTCGTTTATGCTCATGAAGCTCTCAGAAAAATCAGCCAGCTTTATCCGGAACATCCGGTTGTAATACTGTTTAAAGGCACCATTACATATTGGGAAAATTATCCGCTTCTTAGTAATTCGGCTGCCACTTCTTCATTTGAAAAAGATATGCGACATTGTATCGCACTTTGTGAAAAAAACAAAAATTCCTCTTATGTGGCTGAGTTTCTATTGGCAAACCTTTGTGCAAGAGGGTTGCTATTAACATTTTATGCTGATAATGACCAGAATAATGATGTATTTCCTCTTGCAGCAAGTACTTACCCATTTATAAAAAGGACGTTTGACTTTACTTCTGTTTATTCAGATTTCTTCTTCTTTACAGGCCTCTATAATTATTACCGAGAGGTATATCCCATAGTTCATCCCTTCTTCAGGCCGCTAATAATTTTTTTCCGAAAGGGAAACAGAGTCAAGGGATTAGAAGAACTTCAAATTGCCACTCAAGAATCAATACTCTTAAAAGCAGAATCATTTTCTGCTCTTTCATATATAAACATAAGCTATGAAAACAATTATAAGCAAGCTTCATATTTCAGTGAACATCTTCATGATCTTTATCCTGATAATCCGGAATATCTGGGAGAATATATTAAAAATCTATTATTAGTGAAGAAGTATGATGAAGCAGATAGTTTGGTGATTTCTTCAGATACTAACCAAGTAAAATCCTTTTTCCATGCACAGATGTACATTTTTAAAGGTGTAATACAGGAAAAGAAGTATCATAATAATAAACTTGCTCAACAATATTATAATATTGGAGTTCGGGATATGACCAGTTTTGGGGCGTATGGTAATGAGTATATAGCTTATGCATATTTCGGGCTCAGTCGCATTTTTGGCATTAATGGAGATAAAGAGAATCAGAAGGCTTACCACAAACGAGCTATGAAATTATCGGATTTAAAAAAAATAAATTTTGATTAAAAATCATTTAATTATTTCTTTAGCTTTAATTTGTGCATCATCTTTCAGTGCCTCGAATCCGGAGACTACGTCAAACAGTTCTTCATCAATCGTACTCTGTCGTAATCTATGAAATTTATGGTTAAGATCGTCCAGCATTTCTTCTATGTTTTTTTCAGCTCTTTGCATGGCAGCCAACCGGCTTGAATTCTCACTTGCTAAAGATTCAGCACATGCCTTGAACAAAGAAACAAAAAGGTACCCATCAATAAGTTCCAACAAGGTTGTTCTTAATTCACCAAGTACCTGTGGTACTTTATTAGTTGGCCATTTAAGTTCCGATAATGTCTGTCTCCATTTTTCATCTAAAGGCAATAACCTCTGACTAACAGGTTCGTACACTGCCTGTGATACTGGGTGATTATGAAAAATATAAACCTCTTGCGCATCTCCTTTTTCCCTGCTCTCTTCACTTTTTACCAAAATTTGCCCGACCAACGGGGTAATCGCATTGACAGAACCGGGAACCTGGAAATGATTTGTTATGTTAAAACCAACATCTGACAGAAGCAATTGAACACGTTCTCCAACAGCCCATATTTCCTTTTTACCCTGTAAGTTACTGAGTGTTTTGGATACGAACCCGGTAAGTGAATCATTAAACTGCCCAACTAAACCCTGATCAGATCCAAAAACTATTGCGCATATCAGTTTTTCATTATTTTTTCCCCGGTACTGCTTCTCTTTAATAACATCAAGTCTCCCCTCCCTGAAATACGCAATTATGCCTAATGCTATGGTATGATAATAGTCTCCAAGCGATTCAACAGCCATTTCATACTGTCCAATATTTGAAGCAGCCACAGCTTTCATCGTCCTGACTACTGATTTTATATCATTTGCACCGTCCAGTTTTCTGCGTAAGTTTTCTAATGTATCCATTACTTCTGATTTTGATCTGGTTCAGGTTCAGGTTCTTTTTTTGGTTTTGTTTTTGGTTTTGTTTCTGATGCAGATTTTGGATCGGGTTCAGGTTCATTTTTTGGTTTTGGTTTCGCTTCTGTTTCTGATGCTGATTCTGGTTCAGGCTTATCCTTAAAAGGAGTAATCGTATCAGTGGCAATTTTCAAAATAGTTTCACGGTCTGTATCGCTCAGGTCATTATCTGACAATAACCGGTTGAGCACCTCCTTTGGAAGTTCTGTAATTATCTTCTGCATTGCCGCTTCCGCCTCCTGCACCTTGTTAACGGGTACAACATCAAAAAGTCCGCCCGACAATGCAAGAAGAATAACAATCTGCTCAGGAACAGGCATTGGATTAAGTTCATTTTGTTTGAGACAGACTCGAATACGCTTCCCATGTTCAATTATTTTCCGCGTATTTTCATCCAGTCGTGTACCAAAACGGGAAAAGGTTTCCAGTTCTTCAAACTGAGAATAAGCTAATTTAAGGTTACCTGTAATAGAACGATATGCAGGTAGCTGAGCTTTACCTCCTACACGGGAAACAGATTTACCGACGTCAACTGCAGGTAATATACCCAATTCAAAAAGCTTCGGAGATAAGTAGATCTGTCCATCGGTTATGGAAATAAGATTTGTTGGGATATATGCAGAAATATCCTGGGCTTCAGTCTCGATAATTGGCAAGGCAGTAAGCGAGCCTCCTTTAAGTTTATCACTCAGGTGAGTTGATCTTTCCAATAATCTTGAATGTATATAGAAAATATCTCCCGGAAACGCTTCCCGTCCGGGAGGTCTTCTCAGCAAAAGTGATAGTTCACGATAGGCCCGCGCGTGATGTGTCAAGTCATCATAGACAATAAGGACATCACGGCCCTGTTCCATAAAATATTCAGCAATGCTGGTTGCGGCATACGGAGCGATGTACTTCAATCCCGGAGCATTGTTCCCTTCAGTAGCAACCACAATAGTATATTCCATTGCACCTTTTTCTTCAAGGTTAGCTATTACTTTTGCAATTGACGATGCACGCTGTCCTATAGCGCAATAAACACAAATTACATTTTTACCATTTTGATTGAGTATCGTGTCAATCGCAATTGCTGTTTTGCCTGTCTGACGGTCACCTAAGATCAATTCCCGTTGCCCCCGACCAATAGGTATGAGTGCATCGATAACCTTTAATCCTGTTTGCAAAGGAACGGAAACTGTTGAGCGATCCATTATAGCCGGAGCCGGTCGCTCAATAGGCAGGCGTTGTTTAAAAGAAAACGAACCCTTTCCATCCACTGGTTCGCCTAAGGGGTTGATCACTCTACCGATAAGGGCGTTATCTACCGGGATGTCCATTACCCGACCTGTCCGTTCTACTTCATCACCGGCGTTCAATAAGGAATCTTCACCAAGAAGAATCGCCCCTATCGAATCTTCATCAATATTGTATGCAATACCAAATAACCCATTTGGAAACTTCAACAGTTCTTCAAAACCTGCACCAGGAAGGCCCAAAACTTTAACAATTCCTGCTGATACACTGATTACAGAACCCACCTCTCGGGGGACCAACGGGAGAATAAAACTTTTTCTACCACTGGCTAATTGATCAAAAGTATTACCTATTGTTTTATTAAATTGGGGTATTGGCATTTTGAAGAAGTGTTACTGGTTACTTGTTGCTTGCTGCTTGTTTTGCTTTTGGTTTCGTCCTTGTCTTCGTCTTCGCTTGAGCTTTTTGTTTTGCTTTTGGTTTCGTCTTCGTCTTCGCCTGGACTTTTTGTTTTGCTTTCGGTTCCTTTTTCTCTTTATTGTTTGTATCCGGCATTTTTTCAGGTTCTTCTTTTAATTCTGCTTTCATCGTTTCGGAGATGCTTTTTTGAATTGAACTGAGGTACTCTGAAATACTCCAGGCCAGTTTATATCCATTGGAGGTAAGTTCTATACCGCTTATTAATTTAGGTACAGTTTTAAATTGAAACTGAGTTTTTGTTCCGAGTATTTCATTAACGGTACTTTTAATTTCGGTTTGCTGTTTTGAAGGCAAAAAGTATGCGGTTTGTACCAGAATGGAATCTGAACCGGATTTAAAAGCTTCAGTAAGTTTCTTTTTCTCCTCATTTTTCAATTCCTTTAAACGGTTGATAAAGATATTTACCGATTGTTCCTCCAAACTCATGGATGCAAGATCTTTGAGTGTTTTTCTTGTTATGGCGAAAACTTCCTCCTGTGTCTTTTGAGCAATATCATGCTCAAGATTCTCTTGCATGGCATCCAATGATTTTTCCAGTTTGGAACGCAAAACAGCGGCTTCATTCCTTGCTTCTTCAAGCAGTTTCTCCCGCTCTTCATTTGTTTCTGCAATAACATTGTCCATCAGCTTTTTCTTTTGCTGATCAAATTTTTCATTTTTTTTCAGGAATTCAGCCTGCTCTTTTTTAGCTGCAGTTTCTTTAGCCTTGGCATCCTTCAACTCCGACGAAATTTTGTTTTCACGTTCGTCAATTGCCTTGAGTACCGGCTTATAAAGAAATCGTCTGAGTAACCAGACCAAAACGAAGAAATTAATTATCTGAGCTATTACTGTGAACCAGTTAATTTTCATTTTGTGTTTTTTACTTTGCAATGATATGATTCCAGAACGGGTTAGCAAAGATTAGAATCATCGAGACTACGAAACAATATATTGCAGTTGACTCAATCATAGCCAATCCCACGAATAAAGTCCTCGTGATGGTTGGTGCCGCATCGGGCTGCTGTGCAATGGAACTTAATGCTGATGATACTGATTTGCCTTCTCCAATGGCAGGCATCATACAACCGATGCCTGTAGTAAGCCCGGCTGTTACAATTGAAGCTACTCCAATAATAGTTACACTATCCATTTTCTTATCCTCCTTTTATTTAGTTGTTATTTCTTTTGCTTTTTCTGATTTTCTGGCTCCTCCTACAGCTCCGGCAATATATACTGTTGCCAGGATACTGAATATATATGCCTGCACCATACCTGTAAGTAAACCAAGAGCTTTCATTACAATTGGGAATATTAAAGGTGTGATGCTTAACAGTATTGCAACAATCATTCCTCCACTCATGATATTACCAAACAATCTCACAGCCAATGCCAGCGTTCGTGAGATTTCACTGATAAGATTAAATGGCAACATAATGAAAGTTGGTTTTATATATGATTTGAGGTAACCAGCCAATCCACTCTCCATAATTCCAAAAAACGGTACTGCTATAAATACAGAAATTGCAAGGGCAGCAGTAGTCGACAGAGAACCGGTAGGTGCTTCATACCATGGGAAAATGATCAAAATATTTGCAGTTCCGATAAATAGAAACAAAGTGCCTATAAAATCAATATATTCTTCAGGATGTCTTAACCCGACTTCTTTAATCTGGTCGTTCATGAAAGTTACCAGCATTTCCAGAATGCACTGCCAGCGAGAAATATGAATGCCTGTTTTAAGTTTACGGGTAATTAATACAGAAGCACCTACCAGCAAAAGCATTATTGCCCAGGTAGTAACAATAGTCAGGTTGATGGTAATAAAACCATGCTGCCAAAAAATAGTTTCGTCGGGACTAAGTTTCATGACTGACCTCTTTATTTAACAGAACTTGTTTCTCATTATTCGATTTTGTAAAGTATATGACAGAATAACGAGCAGTTATAAAGCCTGCCACACAGACAAGAAGTCTTTGCCAGCTGCCAGAAGATATATAATAAAATCCTGTCAAGGTGATACCTATACGTAAAATGAAACTACCCAAAAACCACAATGCAGGTATTTTTGAGGCAACTAACTTTCTTACAGTAAACCAAAGACCTCCGAAGAATATAGTTCCCAGTAATAATCCTACAATAAATGCCAAAATCATATACACAATTTCATTCATCCTATTTGTCTTTTTGGTTCATCTCTTTATGTTCTTTTGTTATCCAATGCCATGCGATAAGGCAGCCTGCTAATAAGCCTAATATCAAGCAGGTCAAAGTCCAGGAAAATGATTCGGGATGCTTTTTATCCAGCCATATTCCCAATGCTGCACCAAGTAAAGTAGGAACAGCAACCGTCCAACCTATAATTCCAAACATTCCCAATCCAAACCAAACGCTGCTCTTACTTTCACCCAGAGCTTTCAGTTTGCGATTTGCTTTTTCTCCAACCTCATTAGCAAAATAATTTGTGTTTTTTTTCCCCTTTGGTTTCATTTTTATTCTTTTCGAAATTTTATCATATTGTAAATGAATCCGCTTTCCATTTTTGCTGTCACAGAGCGAACGTTTTTTTCGTTTTCGTCCAAATCCTTAAACTCCTTTTCCACCGATTCATGCAGCTTATTAAGGTCTGATCCCCCTATTGCATTACGAACAGATACTAATACCTGCATACCTGCTTTTACCATTACGCCCTTATCAACAGCTAGATAATGAATGCTTTTCGAGTCTGTTTCATAAGTAAAAATACCTGGGACCAATGCTGCTACACAATCGAGTCTCTGCGGTAACAAGCCAAAGAAACCTTCACTTGTCTCTGCAACAATACTTTTGACATTTTTGATATCGGCGAATATCCTGAATGGCAGAAGAATCTTTAAGTCCATTGCTGTATTATCCATCTCTATTTGGTTTTCTTTTCCTTCCCTTATTTCTTCTTATTTGCAGAACCGGGTTTCTTTTTGTCAGCCTTTTTATTTCCTTTTATTGAAGATCCGGATTTATTTTTATCGGAATCTTTGTTTTCTTTTGCTGCAGAATCTGACTTATTTTTATCAGTATTTTTATTTGCTTTATTTTTGGCTTCATCTATTGCTCCTATCATATAAAAGGCGCTTTCCGGAAAATCCTTAAACTCATCCGAAAGAATGCGTTCACAACCGTTAAGGGCATCATCGAGACTTACTTCCTTTCCTTTCATTCCACTGAATTGTTCGGTGGCGAAAAAGGGCTGGGTGAGAAAGCGTTCCATGCGTCTTGCCCGGTTTACCACATTACGGTCATCAATTGATAATTGTTCCAGTCCAAGCATAGCAATAATATCCTTAAGTTCTTCATATTGTGCGAGTGTATGCCTTATTTCCTGTGCAAGGGCATAATGTCTTTCGCCAATTATTGAGGGTGTGGCCATTTTAGAATTGGATTTCAATAAATCAATGGCAGGATAAAGGCCCTCGCTTGCTTTTTTCCTTGAGAGAACAATGGATGCAGAAAGATGCGAAAATGTATGAACTGCAGCAGGATCAGTTAAATCGTCAGCAGGAACATAAACAGCCTGAATAGATGTTATGGCTCCTGTATCGGTATTAGCGATCCGCTCCTCCAGTTGCGACAATTCCGTTCCCATTGTTGGCTGGTAACCCAACCGTGAAGGCATTTGTCCCATTAAACCTGATACTTCCATTCCCGCCTGTATAAAGCGGAAAATGTTATCAATAAGCAATAAAACATCGCGGTGTTCATCATCACGAAAATATTCGGCCATTGTTAAAGCTGCATGACCAACACTAAAGCGTGCGCCTGGCGGTTCATTCATCTGTCCGAACATCATCACCATGTCCTTCAATACACCCGCTTCCTTCATATCATGATAAAGTTCATGTCCTTCACGGCAACGTTCCCCGATGCCGCAAAACATGCTGACACCTTTGTTATGTCCGACCATATTGTGGATCATCTCGGTAAGCAAAACGGTCTTGCCTACACCTGCCCCTCCAAATAAGCCGGCTTTTCCTCCACGTTCCAATGGTATAAGAACATCAATGGCTTTAATGCCTGTAACAAATACCTCAGATTTTGTTGATCGTTTTGCTAATGCAGGAGGTGATTGATGTATATTACGCCACTCCATGCCAGACAATGGTTTCTGATGATCAATGGTAGTGCCGAATACATCGAACATCCGGCCCATGATCTTTTTTCCGACC
>Ga0209744_1000652_pt1 | contig 11922 bp, 10 predicted proteins | sample BarGraNGADG00311_2_FD_184494 | JGI IMG/M metagenome (GOLD analysis project Ga0209744, IMG submission 184494) | Arctic peat soil microbial communities from Barrow, Alaska - Barrow Graham LP Ref core NGADG0004-311 (SPAdes) (version 2) | ecosystem: Environmental > Terrestrial > Soil > Wetlands >... | reverse complement strand
TTATGAGTTTCGCGCAGAAATATTACGATTACCCATTCACTTGCGCACCACTTATTTTGTGACCTCTGGGCGATCTATCTGAAACGCCTGGTTATACTCAATATACTCTGACTCCGCCCATTTCTGATCATTTGTCTCAGGGATCTTATCTCTGTATCTGATTGGTTCAAGCTCAAGAACCAACTTCCGCAATAGCAATTCTTGCTTATCTATATAGAGTTTAACGAGATTATAACCGTTCGCAATATCCTTCAAGTCGTGAGGCATTTTTGCCTCAACTGAATAGCGGGCTAGTTCATCTATTTCTTCATCCTCTAAGGATATTGGCTCTACAGCGCTTTCTAATGCAATTATTTCCGTAAAAATATAGGATTCTTTCACTTCTGAGATTGTTATTCGTCCATCCCCGTAATGAACATATTTATCTTCACCAAAACGCCATTCTTCAATGACGTCCATAGGCCCGATACCTTTAGCTTGATATATTATGTGTTTGATATCGGGTATTATTATGTAGCTCTCCGAAGGAAATATTATTTCACTGTTGTCGGTCTTTTCTGTGCGGGTGCTGATTAGATGCACACTACGAATATTTGATAGATTATCCTTGCATTCTTTTAACAACTCGTCGGGATTGATTCCATTTGAAGATTAATTCTTGCCACATCCGAGATTGCCTGCCCCCAAAACCAAAGCGATTGCACAGAAAGAAACCAATATTCTTATTCCTTTAGAATGCCTCATTAGTGACTCCACTTCTTTAGCTGATTTAAGGAGAATTAACCTGCAATAAGCTTCCATCTTTCTGAACAATAAAGCTCGGGTTATTTGCCATGTCCTCGCCTACTTTTTCATTATCTGGTTCATAAATAGGAGGATAAGCAATTGCCGCTATTTTTGTAGGATCACCATTATTCAGGAACTCATCAACTACAGGAAAATTGAAGATTGAAGATACGGCATCATTTAACCATTTAATACCCTCGCGTCATCTCGAAGAACATTTCGCGCTCGGCCATGATTGGCTGATCGGAAGAGACAACGGTTGAGAAGGCCGCCCGATCGAGGCCCGGGAGGTCATCGACGTGTATGGCGATGCGCCGCTGACCCTGGACGCCGTATGAATAAGTGAAGACGGCGCCGTCATCGCGTTGAAAAGTCACATTGGCCACGGCATCGGTCCAGAGCGGGTTGGAGAGCAATATATAAGTATCGAATGTGCCATCCGTATAACCCTCGGCGAAATACCAACTCGTCGACATTACCGGAGATCCCATGGTTGCGCTTCCGCCCCGATGGCTGTCGAGGCCGTAATACAGTGTCCTTTCGGCTACGATGGGATGATTCGCGGACACGGTGAATCCCATATCTGTGCTATTCAAGCCGCCCTGGGAAGAAATGGGAACCGTTAGCCTCGCCCTCGGCCCGACCAGGTAGCTGTGCCTGATGCTCGCATTCGCCATGTAGTAATCTATGTCAACCACGGTATCCTCATCGCCGGGGTTCCCAATCAGTATGTAGCTCTCGTAGAAGTCTCGCGTGCATCCTTCCGAAAAGTACCAGGTCTGGGATAGTTGAGGGGCGCCTACGGAAGCATGCCCTCCGTCCACGTATCCCTTGTTGAAATACTCAGCCCTTTCGGCCATGATCGGTCCATCGCTGTGAATATAAGTCGCAAAAGTCGCCGATCCCACAACCGGGAGGGCATCGACTGGAATCGTGTAGCGGGAGTGCGGACCCACCAAGAAAAAGTAGTCGACATTAGCGCCACCTTCCAGCATGAAATGAACGGCGGTGTTGACCTCTTGATCGCCGGGATTTTCAAGCAGGATAAAGGTATCGAAATTGTTTGAGGTGCATCCCTCGGCAAAATACCAGTCCTGGGAGAGCTCGGTCGCTCCCATGACATCCGTTCCATCCGTCCGATTTCCCGCCGCAAAATACATGGCCCTTTCGGCAACGATCGGGGCGTCCGCATGCACCTTCATGCCAAAGGACACGGCATCCATGCCGGCGACGTCATCCACTTTCAAGGTATATCGCGAGTGAGGAGCGATGCCGCAGTCCTGGGTGATGACGTTACCGCCTTCGAGAAGGAACGAGGCATAGGCCGTGACCCCGTTATCGTTGGGATTGGAGAGGAGCAGGTATGTGTCATAGCCGAGTGCCGTGTAGCCCTCCGCAAAATACCAATCCGTTGCCGGCTGGGTCGCGCCGATCGAGTCGTGGCAGCCGGATATCACCCGGCGTGCGAAGGATGCGTAGGTGACGGTCAAAGGCGTTCCATCCGGAGCCCAGTAATAAGGCCAGTAGGCTTCGAGGGGATGCAGCCTTACGCACCCGTGAGAGGCAACCGCCCCCAGGCCACTCTCGTAATTTGGTAGGCCACGGGGCCAGGCATGCATGCCGTGACTTCCCGTGAAGGCCATCCAATAGGCGCAAACGGCGCCACCCATGCCGACATTTGTGCCGTAATGGCCCAGGATATGGAAATTACCGGTAGGAGTAGGTTGGGTCAAACCAGTAGAGCACCGCATTATATTGACCAGCTGGCTGCCCTCGTAAAAATAGATTCGCTGATCGGTCAAGGAGCAGGTCATGCTCTTGGCCCCACTCGACACCTTCGCCGCAACATCCAGCCGGGCGTAGACCTTGGTGGACCTCGGGCTCTCCGTCATGTTGTCATCAACTGAAGTAACAGTATAAAAATATCCCTTGCCCGCTTCGACCGTATCATCCAGGAAGATCGGATAATCGCCCATGGAGTCGCCTGCCTTGCCTCCCACCTGGCTGAAAGGCCCCTCTTCCGATTCTGAGCGGTAGACCTGATAACCGAAGGCATCCTTGACGCTATTCCATGAGAGAGCAATGCGAAGGCCTGCGTCCTCCGCCCTGTTGACGACGGCTAGTCCTCCCGGAGCCGGAAGCGAGCCAGCCACCGCGGTCCCAGTAGGACTCGCCATAGCCGATACGGGGAAGGCAGTAATTACGAAAAGGGCTGCGATCAGAACCGCGAGGAACTTTCTGTACATGTGCCGTGCACCTTTCTTCTCAACCGGATCAAGTTGTTTCCTGAGATTTTTCGGCTTAGGGGACAATTTTTGTTAGCATAATCGTTACTCCAGTGCCGAATAAACTATGTTTCTGCCGCATTGATTTAGTTGATGCATAAGGTGATTGGATTGCTTCGTCGCTTCGCTCCTCGCAATGACATCTTTCTAAAAGATAAGCACGGGGATGCCTACCGGAACTCGCCCGAAAATATCCTCGGAATCCCTGATGTGCATCCTGATGCAACCATGTGAGACGGAATACCCTATGGAACCATCGCTATAGGTTCCGTGTATGAATACACCGCTGGAGCTTGTCTGCAATGCTCGCGTGCCTAGCGGGCTGCCCGGCCCCGGCGGAATAGAAGGCGGCATGGTAGCGGCCCAGGAAGAGCCGGGATTCACCCAGGTCGGGTGCGCATCTTTGCCAATAATCTTGAAGGTACCGCTCGGGGTCGGCCAGGCAGGCATGCCCACCGCGCACCCATACTGCTTCTCTATTTCCATGTTGCTATAGAGGGTGAGAATATGGTTGGTCTTGTCGACAGTTATTACTTTCCCGATCTGGGTATCCGACACGGCCGGTGGCGTAACCTCTATCTGTACTTCGACCGCCCGCTTGGGGGTGCCCAGACTTGAAAGAACAGTCTCTCGGGCTTGATCGATGTTGACTACCCAACCATCCTGTGACCTTTGGAAAGTCAGCTTGCCCGAGACCAGCTTCATCTCAGCGTTTTGCGGTACCCGGTCGATGGTCGTCTCCAGTTTGGAAAGAAAAGCGTCAAGCTTGTAGGGATCGTAGTGCACAACGAGCCCCTCATCGCGATTGATGCCGGTAAAGGTCGCTCGCCTTACCCAACGATCGTAGAAAGGGATCGCCTTTCCTGCCGAAAGGGCGCTGTCTACGGTGGCTTCGAGATCGACATAGGCGTCTATCTGATAGAGCGCGAGCGGCCAGGTATGGCCGTTGAAAGTCAGGGTCAAATCGCTTCCCAGCGCTTGCAGGTCCAGCTCGCTGCGAAGCTCATCGAGGGCCTCGTCCCTGCTCAGCCCACCGATGTTTATGCCCTCAATGGAGACGCCCTTGAAGACATGATCGGCGTAGGCCATATCCAGCCCGAAAAAGAACATCCCCATAGCCATAAACACTGCGAGGACTATGATCGCCATGCCAATCATAATGTGGCGCATAATCGGCCACGTTTGCATCCTGAATACCATTACCTACTCCTCCTCAGGCCATTACTCCTTGTCAGACAGGGATTATCCTTCCCTGGCTTGAACGATGTTTAAACGCTCTTAATATTATCTAAAACGCTTCTCTTATATTTATATATCTATTAGATAATACGGAATATGATTCAAATTAGATTAGCTCTTTTTGGGGTCCCGCATGGGGTCAACCCTCTGCATCTGCATTTTCAGCCAAGCTGTGCATAGATATTCGCGCAACTTGAAAATGCAGATGCAGAGGGTTGACCCCATGCAGATGCAGAGGGTTGACCCCAAAAAAGCACCAAAAAGGTGGAGGGGTGAGCCTCCACCTTTTCACCTCTAATAATATATCAGGCGAACGCTTCGGGGATGTTCTTCAGCGTCGCGTATGAAAAGACCGGCCCGTCCTTGCACACGTAGAGGTTACCCACGTTGCAGCGCCCGCATTTGCCGATGCCGCACTTCATGCGGTTCTCGAGCGTTGTATAAACCTGCTCAGGTTTGAATCCCAGCTTCTCCAGGTTCTCGAGCACGAACTTGATCATGATGGGCGGCCCGCAAGTGACGGCAATCGCATTATCCGGCTTTGGCGCCACGTCCATCAGAAGTGTAGGAACGAAGCCCACGAAGTGAGGCCACTCTTCCTCCTCGACGTCGACGGACAGGTGCAGCCCGCACTCGCCACTCTGGCCTATCTCCTCGAACTCCGCCTTGAAGCAGTGGTCGGCCGAGGTCCTCGCGCCGTAGATCAACTCCAGCTCGCCGTAATCGGCCCGGTTGTCGCGAACCCATTGAATAATCGGGCGAAGCGGGGCTTGGCCGATGCCGCCACCTATGGTGACTATGTTCTTACCCTTCCAGTCATCGACCGGGAAGGTATTGCCCAGGGGACCGCGGATATAGAAGGAGTCGTCCTTCTCGAGTTCGTGCAGAGCACTGGTGTTCTTCCCCGTCTTCATGATGCTGAAGCGCAAGTAACCCTTCTCGGTCGGCGATGAGGATATGCAGAACATGGATTCGCCGATCCCCGGGGTGCCCACCATGGCGCATTGTCCCGGGCGATGGCTCCAGGTGTCCCATATCTTCTCGTCGTCGAAGGTAACTTTGAAGGTCTTGATGCAGCGGTCTCCCGGCGCCTCGTACCAAGCGTCGAGGATATTTACCCGGTAAGGGATGTATGGATTGCCGTTGTTGCTACTCATGCTTCCACCACCTGTTCGAGGATATCCAGGATGTCTATGTTCACCGGGCAGAGGTTGATGCAGCGGCCGCAACCTACGCAGGCGATGTCGTCAAACTTGTTCGGGTAGTACGAGTACTTGTGGCTGATGCGGTTGCGGGTCCTCTCCTTACGGGACGGCCTGGGGTTGTGTCCCGACGCGTGCAGCGTGTACTCGCTGAACATGCATGAATCCCACATGCGCGCCCGCCGTCCCTCGCCCAACTCTTCTACCTCGTCCTGAATGTCGAAGCAGTGGCAGGTCGGGCAGAGGAAGGTGCAGGTGCCGCAGCCCAGGCAGGATGCTGACACTTTTTTCCAGACGTCGCTATCCCACAGGGTCGGGATCTTCTCGGGGATGCCGTCGGTCTTGATCGAGCGCTTTATCTTGCCCTCGGCCGCCCTGGCCATCTCCTCAACCTTCTTCTCGTCGCCGCCGTCCTCGAGCTGCGAGCTCAACGTCTTCTGCAGATTCTCGCCCTTTTCGGTCAGCGCCTGCACGGCGTAATAGTCACCCATGTCGGTTAGAAGAATATCGAGCCCTTCCTTGCTGAAGGGACTGCCGCCCACCGAGGTGCAGAAGCAATTCACCGACGGTGGCTCGGTGCAGGCCATGCCGACCAGCGTGGTCAGGGCGCGGCGCTTCTGATAGTAGGGATCGTCGTAATCCCAGGCGAAGAGCTTGTCCACGATGGACATGGCCCTGGCGTCGCACGGCCGAATGCCGAAGATCACCGTGGTCCCCTCTTCCTCCACGTTCTTTTCCTTGAGCTCGGGGTCGCCCACCATGAAGCGGAAAAGCGTCTCCGTCTGCGGGAACACCATCTTCTTGGGGGGAACCGTCGAGTTACCGTAGTCCAGGTAGGCTTCAGCGGGGTCCGAGATCTCCTTGAAGATCACCACGTCATCCGACCTGGCGGGTGCGACGAGGCGAAACTTCGAGAGTTCCTTCAAAGCCTCCCCGACTTTATCCTTGCTTAATTTCTTTACTGCCATGATACCCACCCTTTAAAGTATGAAATCTTCACGGTCGTCCACGCTGAAGGTCGATAGCAGGGGCGACGCCTCGGCGTCCGTCCCCGGCTCGTAATCATAGAGATCCGCCACGTCCTTATAGAACTTGCGGTTGAGCTCCATGATGGGGATATCCATCGGGCATACGCGCTGGCATTCGCCGCACTGTATGCAGCGCCCCGCCAAGTGATAGGCGCGAGCGATGTGGTAAGCGGTGTTCTCGCTCACATCCACGCTGCGCCGCATCCACATCGGCTCAATCCGATTGAGGACGCAGTCTTCGCAGTAGCACATGGGGCAGACGTTGCGGCAGGCGTAGCAGCGAGTACAGCGGGACAACTTCTCTTCCCAGTATGCCCACTTCTCATCCTGCGAACGCTTCTCGAGCGTCTCGATGTCCGAATAATCGTCCTCGGCGAAGCGCTCTACCTCGTCGTCCAGCAGTTGATCAGAGACCAGGGGCGTCGGGTAGCGGCAGCGCTTGCACTTGTCCGCCAGCAACTCGTCCTTGGCCACCTCTTCTTTGGTGCCGTTGAATGAGATGACGAACTTGTCGCCCTCGAGCGCGATCTCGCCCTTCTCGAGCACATCCGGGAAGCGAGCGTTGACCTTGTCCATGTCGACGACGCCCCTACAAGGAATGCCGAGGATTAACAGGTGCTCGCGGTCGTAGGCCTTCTCTTCCATCTGCTGCACGAGGGCCCGGGAGTCGCATCCCTTGACCATCACGGCCACCTTGCGTGAATCCGGCTCCTGGCCACGCGGGACCGGGAGCTTCTCCTCGAGCGTTATGTAAGTGGCCAGGTTATTCACACAGGCCGGTGTGAAGATCAGTTCGTCGACATCATCGGGCTCGAGCACGAAGGCCGGACGGGCCCTGAAGCCGTAGGTGCCGGGCCGGTAGCCTATGACCTGCCTCACGTCGTCCCTGGAGATAACCTCCTTGGCAATTTCTCTGAGTTTATTTATATCTACCAATTTAACTGCCTCCGTTTAAAGCTATCCATGGGCCCGACGGACTTGACGCCCTCGACGACCTCCTCGATGACTTCTTTCCACTTGGCGCCCTCGGAGGCCGAGACCCAGCTCATTCGCACCCTTTCGGGCTCTATGCCCACGTATTCCAGGAAGTTGCGCATGAGGTTGAAGCGCCGCCGCGCGAAGTAGTTGCCCTGCATGTAGTGGCAGTCGCCCGGGTGGCATCCGGAGATGAGCACCCCGTCGGCCCCCTGCTGCAGCGCGTTCATGACGAACAGCGGGTTGACTCGGCCCGAGCACATTACGCGGATGACCCGCACGTTGGGCGGGTACTGGATGCGCGAGGTGCCGGCCAGGTCGGCCCCGGCATACGAACACCAGTTGCAGAGGAATGCGACAATGTTGGGATCGAAATCGGTCTTGGTATCTTCTGCCATTTTGGTAGTTTCTGCCATATTATTTCACCCCCAAGGCTTCGATCTGAGGTAGTAGCTGCAAATCCTTGAAGGAACGCTGCTGGATGGAACCGGAGAGGCAGGCGGCCACGCAGGCGCCACAGCCCTTGCACAGGGCCTCGTTGACGCGGGCGGCGTTTACGTGCCAGCCCATGCGGTTTATCTCGACCAGCTCGATCGCGCCGTACGGGCAAACCTCGACGCAGAAGCCGCAGCCCCGGCAGGTGGTTTCGTCCACTATCGAGGTCTGGGCCTCCACCTTCACCTTGCCGGAAACCATGGGGATCATGGCCGCCGACGCAGCGCCCTTGGCCTGGGCGACCGCGTCCGGGATGTCCTTCGGCCCCTGGCAGACGCCGGCCAGGTAGACGCCGTCGGATGCGGTATCCACCGGGCGCAGCTTGGGGTGCGCCTCCAGGTAAAAGAGATCCGATGACTGCGACAGCTTGAGCAGGTCGATGACTTCACGATTGTCCGAGCGCGGGCAGAGCCCGACCGAAAGGACGACCATGTCCGTCTCGTGCTCGAGAGGAGTGGAGGTAAGCGTATCCTCCGCCCTGACCACGAGTTTGCCGTTCTTTTTGTATATCTCAGACGGGTTGCCGCGGATGTATTTCACACCCTCGCGCCTCACCCTGTCGTAGAATTCCTCGAAGCCCTTGCCGAAGGCGCGCACGTCCATGTAGAAGATAGTGACCTCGGCATCGGGAGCCTTGTCGCGGACGAGGTGGGCCAACTTCGCCGTGTACATGCAGCAGACGCGCGAGCAATACTCGTTGCCCACGCTCTTGTCGCGCGAACCGACGCATTGTATAAAGGTGACGCTCTCGGGAACCTTGGGCGCCTCCTCTTCCTCGCCTTCCTTCTTCTTCTTTTTCTTCTTGCCACGTTCGAGCATGATCACCTTGCCGCCGGTCGGGCCGGACGCGTTCACCATGCGCTCGAACTCGAGTGCGGTAACCACGTTATCGTACTGCCCATAGGCGTATTCCGGCTTGAGGCTGGCATCGAAGACGTCGAAGCCGGTAGCGACGATGATCGTCCCCACCTTGAACTCGACTATCTCGTCCTCGAGGTCGAAGTTGATGGCTCCGGGCTGGCAGGCGTCCTTGCACTTCGGCGACTCGCCGCACTTGCCCTTGGCCAGGAACAGGCAGGTCTCCTTGTCGACGGTGTACTTGGCGGGTACCGCTTGCGGGAAGGGTAGGTAGATCGCGCCCCGCATCCCCATGCCCTCGTCGAACTCGTTGGAGATGCGCCCCGCCTGGCGGCATGCCGTCGCGCAGTCGCCGCAGCCGGTGCACTTGTTGACGTCGACGTAGCGGGTTTTCTTGCGCACCTTGATGTCGAAGTTGCCCACGTAGCCCTGGATATCCTCGACCTTGGAATAGGTCATGAGTTCGATATTGGGGTGGTTGGCAACATCTACCATCTTCGGCGTGAGAATGCAGGCGGAGCAGTCCAGCGTCGGGAAGGTTTTGTCGAGCTGGGCCATGTGGCCGCCCACCGTCGCCGACTTCTCGACCAGGTAGACCTTGAAGCCGGCGTCGGCAATGTCTAAGGCCGACTGAATCCCCGCGATGCCCGCGCCGATGATCAGCGCGGCCGGCTCGACGTCCACTTCCTTCTGGTCCAGCGCCTCGAGCCTGCGGGCCTTTACGACCGCCGCTTCGATGATGCGCTTGGATTTCTCGGTCGCCGCTATCGAATCCTGGTGCACCCACGAGCACTGCTCGCGGATGTTCGCCATCTCGAGGAAATACGGATTGAGTCCCGCGCCGTTCAAGGTCTTGCGAAAGGTTAGCTCGTGCATCCGCGGCGAGCAGGAGGCCACCACCACGCGGTTCAATCCCATCTTTTCGATGTCATCGGTAATCAAGGCCTGCCCGGGATCCGAACACATGTAGCTGTAGTTGCGGGCCACGGTCACGTCGGGGATGGTCTGCGCAAAGCGCACCACGTCCTCGACGTCGACGACGCCGGCTATGTTCGTACCGCAGTGGCAGACATAGACTCCGATCCTTGGTTTACCGTTCATATGTCCTATATCCTCCTCGTGCCATGGAACAAAGCTTCATTTATCTGCAAAATATCTGCAATTCAATTATGGGCACCAGAGGAGCAGGCGCCAATGACAACACTTAAGCGCCCTTCAACTCCTTGACTTTCTCAGTAAGCTTGGGTACCACCTTGAAGAGATCGTCCACGATGCCGTAATCGGCGATGCCGAATATCGGCGCGTCCGGGTCTTTATTGATGGCCACGATGATGTCCGATCCCTTCATGCCGGTCACATGCTGGAACGCGCCCGAAATGCCCACCGCGAGGTAGAGCTTCGGCTTGACGGTCTTGCCGGAGATCCCCACCTGGCGATCCGAAGGCAGCCAGCCGGCGTCCACGACCGCGCGCGAGGCGGCCAGGTCGGCGCCGAGCAGTTTCGCCAGTTCCTCGACGATGGGAAGATTCTTGTCCTCGCGGATGCCGCGGCCGACGCCCACCAGGAGGGCCGACTGGGTGATGTCCACGTCGCCGACCTCGGGCTCGACGTACTCCACGAACTGGCGGAAGGACAGGTCCTCGGTGACCGGGTTATCCACCTTGACGACCTCGCCCGACTTGGATGCCTCATCGGCGGGGAAGGTAGCTTCGCGGATGGTGAGGATGTAGGTATCGGCGTCCTTCATATTCATGTGGGCGTCGAGCTTGCCGCCGTAGAACGTGCGGGTCGGCTTCGGCTTCTCACCGTCCATCTCGATGGCGGTGACGTCGGTCACCAACGGGAAGCCCATCTGGACGGCGAGGGCGGGAGCCATGTCCACTCCCTGCGCCGTGTTGCCAATTAATACCACGCCCGGCCCGTTTTCCTTGATCAGGGCCGATAGGGCCAGCTGATAAGCCTTCGAATTGTAGTTTTCGAACATGGGGTCGTTGACGTAGATGACCTTATCGGCGAAGCCGGCTGCCTTCTCGGCGAAGGCATCCACGTCCTTGCCGAGCAGGACGGCAATCACGGTGCCGCCGAGTTTATTGGCGCCGGAGAGCATTTCCAGGGACACGTCGCGTAATGCGCCCTGGCGGTGCTCCATCAAGACAAAGATATCTTTCATCTAGACCAGCCCCTTCTCTTTCAGGATGCCGGCTAGTTTGCCAGCGGTTTCGTCCGGTTCGCCCTGGAGAATCTCGGCCATCTCGCCCACGACGGGAGCGCTGAATTGCTCGAGGACGGCCCAGGAGCCGGCCTCCCCGACATCCGAGGGGTCGACGCCAATGTCGCCGGCACCTTTGACTGCGATCTCTTTCCTGGCGGCCTGCTTGATTCCCTTAAAGGAAGCGTAGCGAGGCTCATTGATTCCGGTCTGGATTCCGAGGACGCAGGGAGTGGTCATCTCGAGCATCTCCATGAGCCCGCCCTCGAGCTCGCGGCCGACCCTGACCTTCTTGCCATCCTCCATGACTTCCAGCTTCTTCACGTACGTGGCAAAGGGCACTCCGAGTATCTCGCCCAGGGCCACCGGGACCGCGGCGTAACCGTCGTCATCGGTGAGGGCGCCGGTGAAGACTATGTCCCACTCCACGTCCTTTACCGCCGCCGCCAGCGCCTTGGCTATGGCCACCGCGTCGGAGCCGTTAAAGGCTTCGTCCTCAAGGCGTATGGCGTCGTCGCCACCCTTGGCAAGTGCCATGCGGATGACCTCGTCGCTTTCTTTGCCGCCCAGGCTGATAACCGTGACGTTTCCGCCCAGGGCTTCCTTTTTCTGGATAGCCTCCTCGACGGCGTAGTTGTCGCACTCGTTGATGCCGAAAGATAATCTGCTGGTATCGATGCCCTTGCCCGAGCCATCGATGTGGACCTCGGACTCGGCCGTGTCCGGGACCCGCTTCACACATACCACCATATTCATACGCGATTCACCTCTTCCCTTGCTTATAGAAGGTCCTGAAACTCCTTAAACGCCTGTGGATAATTATTGTCGATCTATCTACAAAGCCT
>Ga0209744_1000649_pt1 | contig 11939 bp, 6 predicted proteins | sample BarGraNGADG00311_2_FD_184494 | JGI IMG/M metagenome (GOLD analysis project Ga0209744, IMG submission 184494) | Arctic peat soil microbial communities from Barrow, Alaska - Barrow Graham LP Ref core NGADG0004-311 (SPAdes) (version 2) | ecosystem: Environmental > Terrestrial > Soil > Wetlands >... | reverse complement strand
TAAGGGGATCTCCCGCGTCAGCAAGCGCGATCTCGATCGCGTCGCCAGGGGCGAGATCCGCGCGGTTTCCTCGGCGGTCTACGGGATCGCGGACGGGATGAAGTCCGGCGAGTGCAACGGCAACGTCCAGCCGGCGGGCTGGCGGTCACGCGACGGCCAACTGTGGTTTCCAACCATCAAGGGCGTCGTGTCCCTCGACCCCGCGCGGGTTCGAACCAATCCCGCGCCGCCGCCCGTCCTCGTGGAGCGCGTCTCTGCCGACGACGTCGACGTCGACCTCCAGAAGACCCCGGAATTGGAGCCGGGCAGCGGGCGCCTGGAGTTCCGGTACACCGCGCTCACCTTCGTATCGCCGCGCCGGGTGGGGTTCCGCTACAAACTCGAGGGATTCGATCCGAAGTGGGTCGAGGCCGGAGGCCGTCGCACGGCCTTCTACACGAACGTCCCGCCGGGGTCCTACCGTTTCCTCGTCATCGCGAAGAACTCCGACGGCGCGTGGAGTCGCTATCCGGCGGCGGTGTCGTTCTCCCTGAAGCCCCGCGTCTACCAGACGCGGTGGTTCTACGGCCTGTGCGCGGTCCTGCTGGTCGGGGCGGTGGTGGGCGTGCACCGCGCCAGGGTGCGGTCGATGCGGGTGCGCGAGCACGAGCTCGTCCGCCTCGTCCACGACCGGACGCGCGACCTCGAACAGGCCAAGCAGGCGGCCGAGGCGGCGAGCCGTGCGAAGAGTGACTTCCTGGCGAACATGAGTCACGAGATCCGGACGCCGATGAACGGGATCATCGGGATGACCGACCTCACTCTCGACACGTCGCTCGATCGCGACCAGCGCGAGTACCTGTCGATGGCGAAGGCCTCGGCCGAGTCGCTGATGACCATCATCAACGACGTGCTCGATTTCTCGAAAATCGAGGCCGGCAGGCTCGACCTCGAGGAGCTGCCCTTCGGCCTACGGACGGCGGTGGCCGACGCGATGCGATCGCTCGCGGTCCGGGCACACGAGAAAAGGCTCGAGCTGCTCTGGCGCGTGGCGCCCGACGTGCCCGACGGCCTCGTCGGCGACGCGGGCCGGCTGCGGCAGGTCCTGATCAACCTGGCCGGGAACGCGATCAAGTTCACCGAGTCGGGCGAGATCGGCGTCGACGTCGAGATCGAGCGACGGACGGAGACCGCCGTCACGCTCCACTTTCAGGTGCGTGACACCGGCATCGGCATTCCTGGGGCCAAGCAGCGCGACATCTTCGAGGCGTTCGTGCAGGCGGATGGTTCGACGACGCGCAAGTACGGCGGCACAGGCCTCGGCCTGACGATTTCCTCGCGTCTCGTCTCGCTGATGCGCGGCCAGCTCCGGGTCGAGAGCGAAGAAGGCCGCGGCAGCGCGTTCCACTTCAGCGTGACGTTCGGGCTGGCGCCCGCCAACGCCCTCCCGGCCGACATGATCGTCCTGCCGGACCTCGCGCAACTGCGCGTGCTGGTGGTGGACGACAACGCGACGAACCGGCGCATCCTGCACGAGATGCTGACATCGTGCCGCATGCGGCCCACGACGGTCGCCGACGGCGACGCGGCGCTGGCCGCGCTCGCCGAAGCGCAGGCGGCCAGCGACCCGTATCGGCTGGCGCTGCTCGACATGATGATGCCGGGCATGGACGGTTTCCAACTGACGGCCCAGATCCGGCAGACGGCGGCGATCGCGGCGACCCCGGTGATCATCCTGTCGTCCGCCGTGCGCTGCGAGGATCAGGGGGAGCGGGACCGGCTGGGGATCCTGGCGTACCTGACCAAGCCCGTCCGCCAGTCGGACCTGCTCGACGCGATGACCGGCGCCATGGCAAGTGCGATGGCGGCGCCAGCCCCGGCCGACGACGGCCCCGCCGCGGTGGGCGAGGAGGCGACTCGGGGCGACGTGCTGCTGGCCGAGGACAACGCCGTGAACCAGCGCCTGGCGCAGCGGGTGCTCGAGCGGCGCGGGTGGCGGGTGACTGTCGCCCCGAACGGCCGCGATGCCGTGCGGCTGTTCGAAACGGGCGCCTTCGACCTCGTCCTGATGGACGTGCAGATGCCGGAGGTGAACGGCTTCGAGGCCGCCGCCGCCATCCGCCAGCTCGAGCGCGGCACCGGGCGCCACATGCCCATCGTCGCCATGACGGCTCACGCGATGAAGGGCGACCGCGAGCTGTGCCTCGAGGCCGGCATGGACGACTACGTGCCCAAGCCGATCCGCGCCGCCGAGCTCTTCGCCGCCATGGACGCGGTGTTGAAGACGTGGGGGGCGAAGGGCCTCGGCGCCCGACCTGCGAGCGCCGAGACACCCGTCACCACGCCGGTGCAGGACGACGCACCGGCTACTGCAGGGTGAAGTTCACAGTCACCGTCATGCAGGGTCACGACTCCGAATCGTGGTCGGTCATACAACGAGGCGCCAGCGCCTCGCGCACCTTGTCGGCCAGCACCGCAGGCGCGAACGGCTTGTGGACGAAGAGCACGTCCGCCTCCAGCATGCCGTGCGGCGACAGGGAGTCGTCGGTGTAGCCGGACATGAACAGCACCCGGGCATCCGGGCGCAACGCTCGGACGCGCCGGGCCACCTCCGGGCCGGCCATCCCCGGCATGATCACGTCGGTCAGCACGAGGTGGATAGGCGCGGGGTAGCCGTTGACGATCGCAATCGCCTGGTCGCCGCTGGCGGCCTCCAGCACCGTATATCCGAGACGCTCGAGCAGCAACCGGACGAGCCCGCGCACCTGCCCTTCATCTTCGACCAGGAGGATGGTCTCGGAGCCCGGGCGCACGAGCGCGACCGCCACCACCGGCGGTTCCTCCACGCTGTCCTGGACCGCCGGCAGGTAGATCTCGAACGTGGTGCCCGCGCCCACCTTGCTGGTAAACGTCACGTGGCCACCGCTCTGCCGCACGATCCCGTACACACTGGACAGGCCGAGCCCCGTGCCCTTGCCCCTCGGCTTGGTGGTGAAGAACGGTTCGAAGGCGTGCGCCTGCACGTCGAGTGGCATGCCGCTGCCGCTGTCGCTCACGACGATGGCGGCGTACCTCCCGGGCGGCAGGTTGCCGGGCGCGGGCCTGTCGGCAGCACCGAACTCGACGGCAGCCGTCTTGATGGTGAGCTTGCCGCCGTCCGGCATCGCGTCGCGGGCGTTGACCGCCAGGTTCAAGACCACTTGTTCGAGTTGTCCCTGGTCTGCGCGCACCCGGCCGACGCCCGCCGCCAGCACCGTGACCAACTCGATATCCTCGCCGATCAACCGGCGCAGCATCGACTCCATGTCGGCGATGGCTTGATTCAGATCGATCACGACGGACGCCATGACCTGTTTCCGGCCGAAGGCCAGCAGCCGGCTCGTCAGCTCGGTCGCCCGGTCGGCCGCCTTGCACAGCCCGTCCATGTACTCGCGGCAGGGGCTCGACTCCGGGAGTTCGTCGATCGTCATGTCGGCGTACCCCCGGATAACCTGCAGGAGGTTGTTGAAGTCGTGCGCGATGCCCCCGGCGAGGCGGCCGACAGCCTCCATCTTCTGCGCCTGGCGCAGCTCGGTTTCGAGGCGCCGCCGATCGGTGATGTCGCGCACCATCGCCACGAGCATCGTCCGCCCTTCGAGTTCGACGGCGCTGAGGCCGACCTCGACGTCGAACGGAGGGGCGGCCGGCCGCTGGCAGGTCCATTCGAAGTACTGCGACTGGCCGGACAGCGCCGTCCGGATCCGGTCGTCGAACAACTCACCCGGCCGGGCTTCGTCGGAAGGCATCGGCGGAAACAGGTCGCTGGCGGATCGGTCGATGAGCTGGCCGCGCGCCGATCCGAACAGCGCCTCGGCTCGAATGTTGCCGTCGACCACGCGGGAATCGTCGAGCAGCAGGATGGCGTCGTTGGCCTTCTCGAACACGACGCGAAAACGCCGGTAAGCGCTCGCCGACGCCTCCTCGGCCGCGATTCGCATCGCCTCGCGGTCCATCGACTCGAGGCCGAACGAGATACTGGCGCCGAGTTCCTCGAGCAGCCTGGCCTCGCTCGGGTCGAAGAATCCCGGCTCGGCCGCCAGCATGCTCAACACGGCGCGCACCTGGCCCTTGACCCTGAGCGGCACGGCGGCGATGGCCCGGAAGCCAGACTCGATCGCCTGGTCGCGCCAGTCGCCGGCCGTCAGGACGAGCCGCAGGTCATTCCACACGATGAGTCGGCCTTCTCGGGCCGCCCTGCTGGTCGGCCCGCGAAGGTCGCGATCCGGGTCGAGCCGGACGACGCCGTCCGGGAGAAACCCGATCCCTGGACCCTGCGCCGCCGCGATCCGAATCTCGTCGCCGGTGGCATCGGGGACGCCGACCCACGCCAGCCGGAACGATCCGACGTCTGCAGCGACGCGGCACACCTCCGCAAACAGCCTCGCCTCGTCGTGGATCCTGACGATCGCCTGGCTCGTCTGGCTCAAGACCGCGTACAGCCGGTTCAGGCGCAGCACGTGCTGTTCGGCCCGCTTGCGCTCCGACACGTCCCGGACGACGGCGAGCAGGACTGGCTGGCCGTCAACTGTCTTGGCGCGCGTGCTGACCTCGACGGCGAACGTGGTCCCGTCCCGGCGCCGGTGCACCGACTCGACCTGCGCGCCCGTGCGGATGGCTCGGTTCACGCGGGCGGGCAGGCCCTCCCGCACCTCGTCCGCCACGATCTCGGACAAGGTCAGCGCCGATAGTTCCCATGGCTCGTAGCCATAGGCCGCGGCGGCGGCGGCGTTCCCGTCGAGGATGCGGAGATCCTCGACGCGGCAGAAGAGCATGATGTCGCTGGCGTGCTCCGACAACAGGCGGAAGCGTTCGAGGCTCGCTTGCGCTCGCCTGCGCTCGGCCACCACCGCCGCCGGCAGTAGGGCCGACAGGACCGCGACGCTGACGAACACCTGGACACCCAGGATTCCGCCGGCGGCCGCATCGGGCGCGGTGGCGAACAGGCCGATGCCGCGAACCGTGTGCCACACCGCGACGCCGGAGACCACCATCGAGGCCGCGGTGGCGAAGAACGGGCCGGTCCGAAGCGCCGCCCACATCAGCCATGGGAAGACCAGATATGGCAACGACCCGTGCGACGGGTCCACCCGAGACGCACCCGGAAACACCAGCAACGCCACCACCGTGAGCGTCGTCAGCAACCCGCCGACTTCGACCGCGGTCCACCGCCCCCCGTCTCTCAGACGGGCCACGCCGTCTCGCCACGCCAAGAGAAGCGGCGCCACCAGGAGCATCCCGACGCCATTCGACATCCACCAGGTGAACCAGGTGCGCCAGAACGGGACGCCCCGCCAGGCCACGGTCACCGCGGCGCCCAGCAGCGCCGTGACGGCGTTGCTGGCGATCGCCGCGACGCCGACCAGCGCCACGACCTCCTCGAGCCGCCCGAGCGTGATCGGAGCCCCGACGGTGCGGACGAGCAGCGAGGCCGCCAGAGCACCCTCGACGACGTCGATGGTCGAGTACCCGATCGCGACAAGCCACGGCAGGCCGCTGACCACCGCCTGGACGGTGTTGACGATCCAGACGGCCGGCAGCCAGACACGCCACCGCCGGCGATCCGACTGGACGAGCAGGGCCAGCACGACACCGCTTGCGGGCCAGACCGCGGTCACGCTGTCGGGCCCGGCTTGGGAGAGCCCGGCCAGCCAGGCCGCCAGGGAGTAGGCAGCGGCAAAGGCGGCGAGCCGCACGACCGTCGCTCCCGGTGACCCGCCGCGCAAGGGCGGCGGCGCGGGGGCGCGAAGCGCGGTAGTGGAAGGGTGCCTGATCGACATGGGCTGGCGCGTCGGTGGGATGATATCACCCGTCCCGCCGGGCGTGGATTGGTTCCCCTCCGCATGAGCCGGCCAAGCTGGAACCAAAGAGGCTCGGCCGGCTTGCCACATGGACTCGGCGGGGATCACCGGCCCGGATGGTACTGCCGCTCGATGTGCCCCTCGAGTTGCGTGCGGTAGAAGTACACCTCCCGCAGGTCACCCGTGCTGTATCGCGCGGCCTGATCGTTGAAATGACGGGACGCGGGATCGCCACTCTGCCCGCCAGCCGTGACCGCCCTGGCCCGGACGCGATCGCCGAACTCCACGACGGCGACGAAGCTGTTCCCGCTGGTCCCGTACATCTTCTTCGTCCCCGTGTAGGTGCGCGCCCCGAAGGACGCCAGCGAGCCCCACCGCGCCGAGGTGAAGCCGACGGGAATGCTCGGCGCCGCGTCGTTGAACCTCTGGACGATGCTCCCGTTGAGACGCTGATATCGGTTGATGTCTCCCCACGGCGTCTTCCAGCTGCCGAAGTCGGTCGCCAGCCTGTCCGATGCGGCTGACAGCGCCTGGAGCAGTTGCTCCGGCGCGGCCTTGTTCACGATGTAGTCGTCCGCGGCCATGCCGGCCTTTCGCGCTTCGCTGCTGACCCGCCGCCCGATTTCCTCTCCCCAGTAGACGGCCAGGGAGGTAGGAACGGACGTGGCCGCCCACCGGAAATCCCAACCGCGCAGGAGCGCGATCTGATCGGAGACTTTCGCCTTCAGCGCGTCGCCCGCCGGCATGCGGTCCCAGGCCCCGAGCAGGGCGGGGATCTGATCCTGGAACGCCGGCAGGTAGCTGTCGTACGCCGCCGCCACCAGCGAGTCGAGCGTGAACCCCTTCTTGTTCTCGAGCACGCGGATCGCGTGAACACCGCGCGGGCTCTCTTCACTTCCCCGGTCGACGTAGGACGGGAAGTCCGTTCGCTTCGGGCTGCTTGGCCCGGCCGCGCTCCACGGCCAGTTGTTGCAGTTGTAGAGCCAGCCGCTCGCAGGATTGAACAGCTTCGGTGTCTGGTCCACCGAGAGCACCCCGTCCCACTCCGTCGCCGGATCGCTGCCGTCCACGGGCTTGGTCCAGTCGAACTTCGGGTCGCGCTTCGGGATGAAGTTGCCGTGGAAGTACGCGATGGTGCCGTCCGCGTCCGCGAAGATCGTGTTGTTCGACGAGTTGGTGTGCAGCTCCATCGTCTCGCGGAAGGCCTTGTAGTTTCGCGCCTTGGTCCGGATGTACGACTGCGTGAGCGCCTTCAGCGGCTCCTGCATCAGCCTGACGCTGACCCACTTCCCGTCGGCTTGGCGGACGACAGGGCCGTGATGGGTCCGGTAGATCGTGAAGTCCTTCCGGGCCATTCCGGATTCGGTCTTATATGGCACGGTAATCACCTGGGTGTTCACCGGGCGCTCCTCGGTCCCGTAGCGGTAGAAGAAGGCGTCCCCCTTCTTCAGGACGGTCTCGGCGTACTCGTCCAGGTCATCGACGCCGCTCGAGGTGTGCATCCAGCCCGCGCGATCGTTGAACCCCTGGTAGATGAAGAACTGCCCCCACGTCACGGCGCCGTAGGCGTTCAGCCCCTCGTCGCTGACCATCTGCGCTTCGGCGCGGAAGAAGAACGACGTATGCGGATTGATCAGCAGAAGGGCGCGGCCGGCGGCCGTGTTCGACGGCGCGATCGCGATGCCGTTCGACCCGGAAGGTTCCACGTAGCGGCCGTCTTCCTCGGCCGATGTCACCAGCTTCGGGCCGTGCCCGTAGAACGCCTCGAGCTGGCCCAGGTTGATCTTCTCGATATCGCCGCCGATGCTGCCCTCGCTGAAGGTCAGCGCCATCCAGGGCTCGAACCGCTTGATCACCAGGGGTGTGACCTTGGGGTGGGTGCGGAGGTAGTAGTTCAGGCCGTCGGCATAGGCGGTCATCAACGCCCTCAGCCACGGCGGGCTCTTCTGGTACTGCGCTTTCATCTCCTCCGGATCGATGAAGAGCTTCATGCGCAGGTCGCGATATACGGCCGACTCGCCCTCGGCTTCGGCCAGGCGCCCCATCGCGTTGAGGTAGTTCATCTCCACCCGGTTGAAGTCATCTTCGGCCTGCGCATACATCAGGCCGAAGACGGCATCCGCATCCGTCTTTCCGTAGATGTGCGAAACGCCCCAGTCGTCGCGGATGATGGTGACGTTCTGGGCCTGTCGCTCCCAGGCGGCGACGTCCTGGTCCGGGGCAGCCTTCAACGCGAACGCCGCGCAGACGACGGCAAGGATGAGCACGAGCTTCTTCATGAGTCCCTCTGAATGGCAGGATTGCGCGCGCCGCCCTTCGGCGCGCCGGTGCCGCCGAAGGGCCGGAGGCCTGGCGCGGCAACCGAACCCTGCGATTGTGCCACAACCCGCGCGATGTGCGGCCAGGTCCTTCGCACGTCAGTTCCGGCGTGTCGGTGCCGCGGTCCCTGCCGGCCGCTGCAACCGGTTGTTGGACCGCGCTCATGGTATGATGTTATGTCATACTCGTGAGGACGCCATGCCAAAGACGAAAGTGGCCGTTACCGTAGACGCCGCACTGCTTGGCCGCGTCGATGAGCTCGTGGCCGCCCGGCGGTTCGCCAACCGAAGCCAGGCCGTCGAAACCGCGCTCGCCGACGCGGTGGCACGCGTGGCTCGGACCCGCCTGGCCCAGGAGTGTGCCAAGGTCGACCCTCGCGAAGAACAAGCGATGGCCGAAGAGGGCTTTGCCGGGAGTCGCGACACATGGCCCGAATACTGAGGGGTGAGATCCGTTGGGCGGACCTGAACCCTGTGCGTGGCCACGAACAAGCGGGCGAGCGTCCGGTGCTGGTGCTCAGTCACGATGTGTTCAACGAACGATCCGGCACCGTCATCGCCGTGGCGCTGACCAGCCAGGAGCCACGTGCAGGATTCCCGCTCACGATAGAGATCCGCGCAGTCGGCCTGCCCAAGCGGTCGTGGGTCAAAATGGGTCAGATCCGCACGCTCAGCACCGAACGTGTCGGCCGACGACTTGCCCGCGCTTCTGAAGAGGACTTGGTCCAGATCATCGACGGCCTCAACGAAATCCTCGGCTGACTATCCCGCAGGTCCAGTCACGCCATGACTGACGCAACTGCCCGGACGATCGACACGTAAAGGGAATAACTCAGCAACGAAGGAGCGCTTCTGATGCGGACGCAGACCCATCGTGCGGTTCAATCATCGACGTGGCGCCGGCGGGCCATTGTGGTCCTGTCGGCCTCCATGGCGGTCCTTGCCGGGTTCCAGGCGGCCGTCGCCGAGGCGCAGCCGGTCGAGTACCGCGTCCTCGCGACCAGCAGGACGTCAACCATGGAAAAGGAGCTGAACGAGGCGGCGGACGCGGGCTTCCGCTTCGACGCGGTCATGGGCGGGGAGACCGCCTTCGGCGGCAGCGAGGTGGTGGCCGTCGTGTCCCGGACCGCTGGCCCGAAAGGACGGTTCGCGTACAGGCTGCTGGCCACATCGAGAACCTCGACCATGCAGAAGGAGATGCAGGAGGCGGCGGACGAGGGCTTCGAATACCGTGGCCAGACCGTGTTCAAGTCCACGTTCGGCGGTGAGGAAGTCGTGTGCATCCTCGAGCGGGACAAGGATGCCGGCCCCCGGCGGTTCGAGTACAAGTTGCTGGCGACGTCCAAGACCGGGACACTGCAGAAAGAGCTGACAGAGATCGGACCTGCCGGCTACCAGATCGTCGGCATGACCGTGGCGAAGACGGCCATTGGCGGCAGGGAGCTCGTCGCCATTACTCGCCGGGTCAAGGCCCGATGAGGCGTGGCCCGACTCGAGGGCGGCGGGTCCGTGAACGGCCCGCCCTCACGCCTCCGCGGCCGGCGGCACGTCCGATCGCACGCAATGGGCCGGGATGGCGGGAAGATGCCGGGCCTATGACCGCGAGTTCCCCGTCGGACCGGGTGTGGCAACGGGCGGCGGTACTCGGCAGCCTCTGGGCGGCGGTGGAGATCGTCGTCGGCGCTTTCCTGCACAACCTGCGGGTCCCCTTCGCGGGCACGTTACTCTCCGCGTTCGGCGTCGTGATCGTGACCGCGGGTCACCGCGCGCTTCCGAGCCGCGGCATCGTGTGGCGGTCGGCGCTCGTCGCTGCGCTGATGAAGTCGATGTCACCGAGCGCGGTGATCCTCGGCCCGATGGTCGGCATTCTCGCCGAGGGGCTGCTCATGGAGGCGGCTCTCGCCGCGATCGGCGCGAATATCGCGGGCTACATGGTGAGCGGCGCGCTCGCGGTGTCCTGGTCACTGGCGCAGAAACTGCTCAGCACCGTCATCGCGTTCGGCCCGGACGTGGTCCGGCTCTACACCGAAACCTATCGATTCGCGGCGCGGTCGTTGGGTGTCTCGCAGTTCGGGCCGTTCGACCTGGTCGCCACGCTGTTCGTCGTCGAGTGCGCCATCGGCGTCGTCGCGGCCGGCGTGGGCCTGCGGCTCGGCCGTCGGGCCGGCACGGTGAGCGATGCCGTTGCGCTCGAGTTGAAACCGCCGGCTCCCGAGCCTCGCGCCCGACTGGCCGAGGCGGCGCACACCACGTGGTCCCTGCCGCGGCTTGCGGTCGCGGCGGTCGCGCTCGTCGCGGGCATGGCGCTCGTTGGCGCGCTACCGCTGGCGTTCGGCGCCATGTGCGTCGGGCTCTACTCGGCCTGGGTGTTCTGGACCTACCCGCGCGCCATGGCACGGCTGCGGCGCCCGATGTTCTGGATCGAAGTGGCCGGGGTGATGCTTTTGGCCGGCCTCGTGTTGGGCGGCCTTCAGCACGGCCTGGCCGGCCTCGTGGATGGGCTGCGTGCAGGGGCGCAGATGGTGCTGCGCGCCATGCTCGTGCTGTTCGGGTTCTCCGCGGTATCGGTCGAACTGCGAAACCCCCGCATTCTCGACTGGCTCGAACGACATCGCCTTCGCGGCCTGTCCGACGCGCTGGGCGTGGCGTTCGGGACACTCCCCGCGTTTACCGCGGCCCTGTCGAACGGCCGATCCTTCCTGCGCGCCCCCCTGGCCTCGCTGACCGGCATGCTGCAACTGGCGAACAATCTCTCCCTTGCGCACGGCACCGGACACGACGGTCTCGTGATTCTGACGGGCCGCACCGGTAGCGGAAAGACGACGCTCGCCGGCCAGGTGGTCGATCGCTTGCGGACCCGCGGCTTTCGCGTGGGTGGGATGCTGGCGCAGGGCTGGCTGGCGCCGACCGGCGGAGCGGGACCGCTCCGTCGCTCGGGATTCGACCTGGTGGACCTCCAAAGCGGCGCTACGATGCCGCTGTGCCGCGTGGGCGAGCCCGGAGGCCCCGGGCACGAGCGCTGCGGGCCATTCGAGTTCACGCGGGACGGCCTCGCGTTCGGGCGCGACGCGCTGGAACGCGGCGCGGCAGGCGCCGACGTCGTGGTCGTGGACGAAGTGGGGCCGCTGGAATTGTCGGGCGGAGGATGGGCGCAATCGCTGGACGGGCTGGCGATCGGGTTCAACGGCCCCCTGCTCGTGATCGCGCGGCTGGCAGTGGTCGAGGCAGTCAAGGCGCGATGGGGCACGCCGACGACGCCCGTGCGCGACGTGGCGGTCGCGGATGCTGACGCGGTCGCCGCGTTGATCGACGAGGGCGCGGATCGCCTGAGAAAGGCCCGCCGCCAGCGCCAGCAGCAACCGGCCCCCAGCCGCTGACGCCACCGCTGGGGTAACATGGTCAACCGTACCAGCACCCAACGGCCAGCCTCCCGTGCGACCGTTGTCCGTAGAGCACTGAGGAATCCAGGAGCGCAGCGCGTGGCCATCAAGCGAGTCGGTGTGTTGACGAGCGGCGGCGATGCTTCCGGCATGAATGCGGCGGTGCGGGCCGTCGTGCGGACCGCGCTCGACCGGGGACTCGAGATTTTCGGGATCTACGAGGGCTTCTGCGGCCTGATCGAGGGCGGCGATCGGATCCGGCCGATGACGTGGAACTCGGTAGGAGGCATCATCCACCGCGGCGGCACCATCATCGGCACCTCGCGGTCCGCGGAGTTCGCCACGCGCCGTGGCCGGTTGTGCGCGGCGCGCGCGCTGCTCGCGGCGGGCATCGACAGTGTCATCGTGATCGGCGGCGACGGCAG
>Ga0209744_1000647_pt1 | contig 11944 bp, 6 predicted proteins | sample BarGraNGADG00311_2_FD_184494 | JGI IMG/M metagenome (GOLD analysis project Ga0209744, IMG submission 184494) | Arctic peat soil microbial communities from Barrow, Alaska - Barrow Graham LP Ref core NGADG0004-311 (SPAdes) (version 2) | ecosystem: Environmental > Terrestrial > Soil > Wetlands >... | reverse complement strand
TCAACTTTTAAACTCAAAAACTTTAGTCACTTCAAACTTTAGCTCACTCCAAACTTCTTTAATTATATCTCTATCAGTTTATTTCTTATTGCAAAAAGTATGAGACTTGCGGTATTTTTGGAGTTGGTTTTCCCGAGAAGGTTTGCTCTGTGCTTATCTACAGTTCTTTTACTTATAAAAAGAGTCTCGGCGATCTCCTGGTTAGAGAATCCTTCACAGATCTTAAAAAGTATTTCCTTTTCTCTTTTTGAAAGGTTAGCCGATTTGCTTTCATTTTCCCGGTATTTGATCTTCTGAATGACATGATAGAGTAATTCCTGAGAGAAATAGCTGCCTCCTTTTCTGATTGTAAGTATTGCTTCTTTAACTTCTGAAATATCTGAATCTTTAAGCAGGAATCCTTTGGCCCCTGCATCAACCATTTTATAATAATACTCTTCTTCACCATACATCGAAAGGGCAATAATATTGATCTCAGGACAAAGTTTGAGACCTTTTTTTGTCGCTTCTATACCGTCCATTTCAGGCATATTGATATCCATAAGGGCGACATCTGCCTTTGCGGTTTTCAAAACTTTCAGAAATTCTTCTCCGTTTGATGCTTCGGCAACCACCTCAAATTCGGGGAAAGCATTTAGCAGAATTTTTAATCCGTTTCGAAAGAGTTGGTGATCGTCTGCTATTATTATCCGTATTTTTTCCATTATAGATAATTCCGATTTAATAAGAATCAATCAACTTGATAAGGGCACTTGTTCCTTTTCCGGGAGTGCTTTCCAATATGAATACACCTTCAACGGTTTTTACGCGGGTCTCGATATTGGATAATCCCATACCTTTGATATCTTCCTTACTCAATGAGGAAGTGTCAAAACCACGTCCGTTATCATAGAACTGCAAGGTAACAAATTTTTCGTGTTTGTTTAATTCTATCTCAATCCTGGAAGCTCCTGAATGCAAAATTGAATTATTAATAAGCTCACAGACAGCGCGATAAACCACAACCTCCTTTTCGTTTTCAAGTCGTTTGGATTCCATATTCGACTTAAAATCAATTTCAACAGCTTTAGTCTGATTAATTTTAGTTGTAAAAGCACTGATGGCACTTGTCAGGCCAAAGTTTGTCAGGACATGAGGGCTAAGATTATTTGAAATGTCTTTGATTGTGCTGATGGCTTCATTCACAAGATGGTTGGTATTATTAAGGATCAACAATCCCGATGGGTCTTTAATTCTGTCAGTGAGTGCGGAAAGAGACATTTTTACGGTTGAAAGAATTGGTCCGAGCCCGTCATGCAGATCTTTTGCAAACCTCTTCCTTTCATTTTCCTCGGTGTTTATGATTGCGTTTATTACTCTTTTTTCAGAACGAACCCTGTCTGTTTCTGCCCGCTTGAGTGAGGAGAACAATTCACGGATCAGGATAACACCAACAATAATCATAACTGAAACAAGGACTCCTGTCCATTCATCGATCATCCGCCAGGTATAAGAAGGTGTTCCCCTGAAAAATTCAAAAAGCTGGATGATGGAACGCACAGTCATGAAAACAAAAGAGAGGGAAAGTAATATCCATGATAGCCTGTATTTGGTAAGCTTCATGAATCTCAATGCAATTGAAGCAGCAATTATCTGCAAAACAATTGAGATAAAAAGGGCAATAAGTCTTACCATACTTCCTCTGGCATAATCCTGCAAAAATAGGACTAATTTAATTAATGGCATAATTGATATGGACTAAGGGACTAAGGGACTGAGAGACTAAGAGACTGAGAGACTGAGGGACTTGATTTTGATTTTTTTTTCACTTCGTGCCCACGTCCCTTCGTCCCTTCGTCCCTTCGTCACTTAAGTCATTCCCGTTACGCCTTTAAGCCTTTTTTATTACCTTTGGCTTTCTAAAATTTGATCATGATACTTTTTTATAATCTGGGGATCCTGATTTTTTCCGCACTTGCACATCTTATAGCTCCGTTTAATTCGAGAGCTTCGTTATGGGTAAACGGAAGAAAAAAATGGGCTGAAAAGATTGCAGAAAAGATAAAACCGGGAGACAGGGTTATCTGGATGCATTGCGCTTCACTTGGTGAGTTTGAGCAGGGAATACCGGTTATTGAGGCTATCAGGAAAGAACTGCCCGGGTATAAGATCGCACTTACATTTTTTTCTCCTTCGGGCTACGAAATAAGAAAGAATTATACCCATGCTGATTGTATCAGTTATCTTCCCCCCGATACCCCTGGGAATGCTAAAAAATTCATACAACTGGTCAATCCCAGATATGTAATATTTGTTAAATATGAATTCTGGAATAATTATATTTCAGTGCTTTACGAGAAAAACATTCCACTTTACCTCATTTCAGGAATATTCCGTCCCGGGCAACATTTTTTTAAATGGTATGGATCCTTTTTCAGAAGTATGTTGATGAAATTTGAAAGAATTTTTGTTCAGGATCAACTGTCATTCGATCTTCTTATCGGAATCGGGATAGAGAAAATTTCTCTTGCAGGTGATACAAGGTTCGACAGAGTAATTCAGATAGCAGGTACAGCCGGGAGTATTCCTCAACTTGAACAGTTCAGGGGAGGTGAAAAACTTTTTTTGGCAGGCAGCAGCTGGAAGCAGGATGAGGAGATAATTGCACAGTATATCAACATGTTCCCTGATAAGATGAAATGGGTGTTCGCACCGCATGAAATTGATAAATCAAATATCGAAAGACTTGAAAAGCTTTTAAAGGTTAAGTACATTAGATTCTCGGAATTTAATGAAGATTTTGCCGATGCACGAGTACTGATTATTGATAATATCGGGATGCTCTCTTCTGCGTACAGGTATGCATATATTGCTGCTATTGGTGGTGGATTTGGGAAGGGAATTCACAATATTCTTGAACCTGCATGCTGGGGAATACCGGTTATATTTGGTCCGAGATACAAAAAGTTCAGGGAGGCTGTTGATTTAATTAATGAAAAGGGAGCAATGACTTTCGATTCATTCAGGAAATTTTCAGATACACTTGATAAATGGTTAACGGATGAACTATTTTACTTAAAATCTGCAAAAACAGCAGTTGATTATATTAATAAAAATACCGGAGCCACGCGTAAAATATTACACGAAATATCACAAAAAGATATCAACAGAACACACTCATAATTTGTTAAAAACTAATCTTTTCTTTCTTGATCAGGTTCATTTAAAGAGACGTAAATTGTTCGGCCGGATTTAATATTTTTGTAACTCCGGTGTAACCAATTAATCAAGTATTTACGATAACCTTACTAAATATTTATTAATCCTTAATCCTAATATTATGATGAAAACAAAACGCCTATCAGCGATGTTATTGTTTCTGTTCGTATCGCTTATGATATACGGACAAGGAGCAACAACATCTGCATTGACCGGAAGAATAGTTGACGACAAAGGAGCATCATTGGCCGGAGCAACTGTTCTTGCAATTCATGTTCCTTCGGGGACACAGTACGGTGCTCTTACCAATAGTGAAGGTTTATTTACAATTCAGGGTATGCGCCCCGGAGGACCTTACAAAATTGAAGTATCATTTATTGGTTATACGAGAAAAACTTATACTGATATAAATCTTCTGCTTGGGGAAGCATATACTCTCAAAGCCGAATTATCAGAAAGTTCAGCCGAGTTAGAGGAGATTATTATTGTTGGATTTAAAAAATCAGCATTTGGCACAGATAAAATGGGTGCCACTTCCAATATTAATAAACAGGAAATGGCGTTGATTCCATCAATGAACAGAAGTCTGGGTGATTATACGAAGCTTTCACCCTATTCAACTGGAGCCGGGTATGTTGGTCGTGAAGCATATACCACAAATGTTACCGTTGATGGTGCAAACTTTAATAACAACTTTGGTCTGTCAGGTGGTAGTATGCCTGGTGTATCAGGGGAACCTATTTCAATGGAAGCTATTGAAGAGATACAGGTTGCAGTTGCTCCTTTTGATGTTACTCAGTCAAACTTTACCGGAGCAGGAATAAACGCAATTACCAAGAGTGGTACCAATCAGTTTAAAGGTTCAGTATACGGGTTTTATCGCGACACAAGCATGGTTGGAAAGAAAATCAGGGATACCAGACTTAAAGTTTCCCAATCTTCAAAAAAAGCTTATGGATTTACACTTGGAGGTCCCATTATTAAAGACAAACTTTTCTTTTTCTTAAGCGCTGAAAAAGAAAGCACATTGACGCCGGGTAATACACTTCTTGCAATGCAGGATGGACGTGATGTAAATGATCTTAATGTGAATTCCAAAGTACTGGCATCAGATTTACAGACATTCTCTCAGTTACTGAAAGATAAATATGGTTATGAAACCGGCAGGTACGAAAGCTGGGGTGGAGATAATGAATACAACAACAAAATTCTGGCCAGAATAGACTGGAACATAAGCAGAAACCATAAATTTTCATTCCGATATAATTATTCGACAAGCTCGGCCCGTTTCGCTCCAAGTAGCAGCGGTGATGCCAAACCTTCAATTACAGGAGCCCGTCAGAGTCGCACAGGTGGTCTCTCATATGAAAATTCACAGTATTATAACTCCAATACTTTAAATTCCCTCACCGGTGAATTAAACAGCCGTTTTGGCCAGGTATCAAATAAATTACTTGTTGCCTATACACGATATAAACAACCAAGAGCCAGTGACAGCCAGTTATTTCCTTTCATTGATATTATGTCCGGTGTCGCCAATCCTAATGCTGTCATGATGTCGGCCGGTTATGAATTGTTCTCATATAAGAATAATGTAGATAACAACACATTCATTATAACTGATAATGTTACTTATCAGTATGACAAACACAATTTTACTCTGGGGATGTCTTTTGAACATCAGTATTTTGCAAACAGTTATCTTCGTCAGGGTAGTGGCTATTACAGATTCAGGGATTTGACAGCATTCCAGAATTTCGTTAATAAAACCGACTTCACTCAACCATGGAGTGCCAATAATTCACCTCTTAATTTCGCATACACTTATCCAATAAACGGATATACAAACCCGGTCGCCGAACTAAACTTCGGGCAGTACTCAGCTTATTTCCAGGATGAGTTCAGCGCTATGGATAATTTAAAAATTACCGGTGGTGTACGTGTTGATCTCCCTCTGTATTTTTCAGGTGCTGTTGATAATCCTGCTTTGCGCGACTATAGCTTCAGAAATGGAGAAACTGTCGATCTTGCTAGTTGGCCAAAATCAAAAATTCTGTGGTCACCGCGTGTAGGGTTTGTTTATGATGTATTCGATAACAAGACACTGAAAGTTCGTGGTGGAACCGGCATCTTTACAGGCCGTATTCCTTTTGTATGGTTTACAAATCAGCCAACAAACAGCGGGATGCTTCAATATCAGTTAGTTATAGACCAGAATGTAGGAGCAGCCAGTCAAGCCCAACTTGCTAAACTTCCTCTATTAGCAAATGCTGCTGATCTCCTGAATGATCCTTCACTGGCAAGCATATTCCCACAGTCAAATCCGATTGGTGGTAAAATTGCGGCTATTGACAAAAATTTTGAACTGCCACAAGTATGGCGTACCAGCATCGGTACAGATATTAAACTTCCACTCAACATGAGGTTGACTCTTGAAGGAGTATTTACAAAAGATTTAAATGCCATTAATTTTGACAATATTAATTTTGCAGATGCTGCCACTACTGTTACTGAAGGAACACTTGACCGTCCATATTGGTCACAAGCAACTGCCGACAAGTATATTACTTCTACTTATCAGAACGTGGTAATAATGCGAAATACAAATAAAGGAAGAGGTTATTCATTATCAGCTGAACTTGATCTTCCAAGGGTTGCAGGCTTTAATGGTATGTTAGCTTATTCAAGAAGCTGGGGAGAAGAAGTAGCTGGTAAATCGGGTTCTGATCCATTCTCAGCATGGCAATACCGGATAATTTCTGGTTCACCAAATTCTGATGAATTAGGGTTAACTCTTAATAATACACCACGTAGGATGATTGCTTCTTTGAGTTACTCCATCGATTATGCAAAATACTTTAGTACATCTATTTCTATATTCTACAACGGATTTAAAGGCGGTGCAACTTCGTACGTCTATAGCGGAGACGCTAATGCTGATGGTACCACAAGTAATGATCTGATGTACATTCCACGTAATGCAAGTGAATTAATATGGGCTACTCCGGCAGATGCAGACGCATATTTTGCATATGCAGCACAGGATCCCTATCTTTCAAAACACGCAGGTGAGTATGCATTAAGAAATGCTGTTTACTCACCATGGAATCAGAGATTCGATATAAGACTTCTTCAGGATTTCAAATTGAAAGTCGGAAATTCTGAAAATAAACTTCAGTTTAGTGTTGATATTATCAATGCTGAGAATTTACTTAATTCGGGTTGGGGACTTAATAAGAATTTTGTTACAACTTCACCTCTGTTAACTACCGGACGCGATGCTTTAACCGGTAAGTTAAAAGTCAGTATGAGGAAAATTGGAACAGATTTTGTATCCAGATCATTCCAGGATCCAAGTTCTGTTACTGCTACCTGGGCTCTCCAGGTTGGAGTACGTTACATCTTCAACTAAAAAAATCATTTCCTAATATCAGAGGCTGCCAGATACCGGCAGCCTCTTTTTTTATGTTTTTTAGTAAAGAACAGGTTATAGGGATTTTACAGATCAATGGTTCATAGACTTTTGATATTGGATGTGAACATTTACGCATAATAATTGTTTCTTTGAATGGGTAAATAATTTTTAACTAATTTATAATCAGGTGCTTATTTAAAAGTTAATAACTATATTATCAAATGTTAATAAACTTAAAAATTTACTCTTGCATTGAGCAGTGAGCTTGTTTAATTTAGCAAATACCCGCTTTAAAAATCAGTGGCCGTATAATCTCATTAAGATCAGAGAATAACAAAAAAAATATGGAAGAACTATTTGTCCAGGAATCAGCTATTGCAACTGAAAAAGCAAAGAACCAAAATTCAACGCCGGAGATGCAGAAAACAGGTGAAGGAAAAAATATTGAAAAATCAAAGAATCGGGGACATGAAAAAGTTGTTTATTCTCACGACGAAGCTGTGCAGGAAAGTATTCAGTATTTCAAAGGTGATGAACTGGCTGCACGGGTGTGGGCGAATAAATACGCATTAAAAGATTCTTTCGGTAATCTGTATGAAAAATCACCCGATGACATGCATCGCAGGCTGGCACGTGAAATACACCGGGTTGAAATGAAGTATAAAAACCCGCTTTCAGAAGAATTGATCTATAGTGTTCTCAAAGATTTTAAATATATTGTCCCCCAGGGCGGGCCAATGACAGGTATCGGAAATGATTACCAGATCGCCTCATTATCCAACTGCTTCGTAATTGGGAACGATGGATCATCTGATTCATATGGTGGGATAATGAAAATCGACCAGGAGCAGGTACAACTTATGAAGCGGCGTGGAGGAGTAGGTCACGACCTCTCGCACATAAGACCAAAAGGTACTCCGGTGCTTAACAGCGCACTCACTTCAACAGGTGTCGTTCCATTTATGGAAAGATATTCCAATTCAACCCGTGAAGTAGCACAGGATGGTAGAAGAGGGGCACTGATGCTATCAATATCTATCAAACATCCTGACTCCGGAAAATTCATCGATGCTAAGATGGAGACCGGAAAAGTTACCGGGGCAAATATCTCAGTTAAACTCACCGACGATTTCATGAAGGCAGTTGAAGGTCAGACTATGTTCAGACAACAATATCCTATAAATTCTGAAAATCCTAAGTTTGCGAAAGACATCGATGCAGTACAGCTATGGAGCAAGATTATACACAATGCGTGGAAGTCGGCCGAACCCGGAGTATTGTTCTGGGATACAATTATCAGAGAGAGCGTTCCCGATTGCTACTGTGATCTCGGATATGCAACGGTTTCTACAAACCCCTGTGGTGAAATTCCTTTGTGCCCCTACGATAGTTGCCGCCTGCTGGCAATAAACCTGTTCAGCTATGTAAACAAACCATTCACCAGCGAGGCTGAATTTGACTTTGACTTATATAAAGAGCATGTAGGATTGGCACAGCGCATGATGGATGATATTATTGATCTGGAACTTGAAAAGATCGATGTAATTCTTTCAAAAATACATGCAGATCCGGAAATTGTAGAGATAAAACACGTAGAGGAAAACCTCTGGAATAACATAAGAAAGAAATCGGAAGAAGGACGAAGAACCGGAATCGGAATAACGGCAGAAGGAGATATGCTTGCAGGTCTTGGAATGAGATATGGCAGCGATGATGCAACAAATTTCTCGGTAGAGGTTCATAAGACACTTGCTCTGGAGGCTTACAAAGCATCAACATACCTTGCAAAAGAGAGGGGAGCTTTTTCCATTTATAATGCTGACCGGGAAAAAGACAACCCATTTATTTTAAGGATGAAAGAAGCTGACCCTGTTATGTACAGTAACATGGTTAAATTCGGGCGCAGAAACATTGCCTTGCTTACAATTGCTCCGACCGGGACCACAAGCCTTATGACCCAGACAACCTCCGGAATCGAACCAATATTTTCCACTTTCTATAAAAGAAGGAGAAAAGTTAATCCTAATGATCTTGATGTAAAGGTGGCATTTAAAGATGAAGTTGGCGATTCATGGGAAGAATTCAATGTGTTCCATCATAAATTCGTTGACTGGCTGAAACTGAATGGTTACGATACCGATGAAGTTACAAGAATGAGAGATGAGGAGATCGAATCGATAATTGCAAAATCTCCTTATTATAAAGCAACAGCCAATGATGTTGACTGGATTGCAAAAGTTAAGATGCAGGGTGCAATTCAAAAATGGGTTGATCATTCGATTAGTGTTACAATAAACCTTCCTGCTGAAGCAAAAGAAGAACTGGTAAGTGAACTCTATCTGACCGCATGGAAATCAGGATGTAAAGGGGCAACCGTCTACCGCGACGGATCCAGAAACGGAGTCCTTATCGCAGGGAAAACAGAGATTCGTCCCGAAAGGCCAAAACGTCCCAAAGTGCTTGATTGTGATGTTATCAGGTTTAATATAAGTGAAGAAAAATGGGTTGCTTTCGTCGGACTGAAAGAAAGCAGACCTTATGAGATCTTTACCGGTATAGCTGACGAGGAGATATTCCCTATTCCAAAAAGCATAGTGAAAGGTAAAATAATAAAAATCAAGGATGAGGACGGGAATACAAGGTACGATTTTCAATATACCGACAAATATGGCTATAAGAAAACTATGGGAGGCTTATCTCATATGTTCAAGCCGGAGTTCTGGAATTATGCAAAACTTATCTCAGGAGTTTTGCGACATGAAATGCCAATACAGGATGTGGTTAATCTGGTTACGTCATTAAAGCTTGACAGCGAGTCAATTAACAATTGGAAGAATGGAGTTGAAAGAGCGCTGAAAAAATATATACCAAACGGTACAAAAGCAAAAGGCAAATGCGGAGAATGTGGTTCAGAGAACCTTGTTTATGAAGAAGGTTGCCTTATCTGTAAAGACTGCGGATCATCCAAATGCGGTTAAATTAAGTGGGGTCCCTGGTTGAGGGAATTATTATAAATCAGCGGGTGCTTTTCGGAGCACCCTTCTTTTTATAAAAAATTATGCAAATATCAATAAGGGCTTGAGGTTAAGGCTGAGGTTGAGGTTAAGGTTGAGAAGGAGCCCTTAACCTTAACCTTTATAATCTTACAGCCCTGATAAGTCCTCTTCTAAGGTATGGGGCTTTCATTTTTTTGTCGTAATAATTGATCATATAACCTTTTGAAGGGGTAATATTGAAGCCATAATCCCTTAGCAATAAAGTAAAATCTTTTTCATCATTGTTTTTATGATAAGTGCACAGCGCAATTTTAAATGACTTGCTGGTACTAAATATTTCCTTGCAGCTATTCAAAACTACCGATTCAGCTCCGTCAACATCTATCTTTAAAAATGTAATATCTTTCTTAATTGCATAGAAAGTGTCGAACCGGATATGTGATTCGTCGTTATGATCAGAGACATACTTATTAATTATTTCGACTTTTTCTGACCATGGAGCAAATGTCGCACGAAGTGCATTAGTCCACTTCTTATCATATTCGAATATGTATATCTTTTTGACTTTATCAACAACCGCTAATGAAAAGTTCCCTTCTGCTGCACCAATATCTGCAATAACATCATTTTCACCGACATTAAATGAACCGCCTAAATACCTGTGAGGGCTTTCAATATCCTGTTCCCTGAGAAGATCGGAATAGGCACGCTTAATTTTTTTCTCATTCCAGCTCTTTTTAAAATATAACCGTTTCCCATCCTGCAAAACATATCGCATTCCTGTTTCCCGGTCGTAAAATACTTCGATTTTATCGGAGGAGTAATTGTTATGAAAATGGTATGGGAAAATTTTGACCGGATTATTCTCAAGGTATCTGAGTACCTCCTTTTGCTCATCATTAATCTCATTTTCAGATAAAGAGGCAAAATGTTTCAGTATCTTTTTCAGAAGAGATTTTTTAAGAATAATTGTTCTTAGTGGCTTGGGAACCAGGATACGATAAATCGGGAAGAGAAACTTATTCATAACATAATATTATTAAATCTTTTGAAGATTACCCTCTTCCCTCCCGATAGCTATCGGGACTTCCCCCAAGGGGGAAGGTGTTGTTGTTTTCCAGAGAAGATTTTCCCCCGTGGGGGAAAACACAAAAGGGGGTAAAAACCTCATAAATAATACGGTGAAAAGAATTATTTATTTTATTACCCCAAGTTCCTTCCCGATCTTTTCAAAAGCTTTTAGTGCTTTATCCAAATGTTCTTTTTCATGACCTGCTGAAAGTTGTACCCTAATTCTTGCCTGACCTTTGGGTACCACAGGATAATAGAAGCCAATGACATAAATACCCTCTTTCAGAAGTTTTGCTGCAAATTCCTGGGAGAGTTTCGCATCATAAAGCATTACGGCGCATATTGCAGATTTAGTTGGTTTTATATCAAAACCCAGTTTTTTAATTCCATTAATGAAGTATTCAGCGTTCCAGTGAAGTTTATCCTGCAGCAGGTTTGTTTCGGTCATCATTTCAACCATCCTGATACCTGCGGCAGCTACCATCGGAGGTATGGAATTTGAAAAGAGGTAAGGCCGCGACCGTTGTCTCAGAATTTCAATTATCTCTTTTTTACCGGTGGTGAAACCGCCAATTGCTCCTCCGAAAGCTTTCCCCAGGGTTCCGGTTATGATTTCAACCTTTCCTTGAATATTGAAAAGTTCGGTAACTCCTCTTCCTGTTTTTCCGACTACTCCTGCTGAGTGCGATTCATCGACCATCACCATTGCATCGTATTTATTGGCAAGTTCTGCAATTTTATCAAGAGGTGCTACGTTTCCATCCATTGAAAATACCCCATCGGTCACAATAAGTCTGAAGCGCTGAGCCTGGGCAAGCTGAAGCTGTTTTTCGAGTTCTGCCATATCGGCATTTTCATATCTGTATCGCTGAGCTTTGCATAAACGGACACCATCAATGATCGAAGCGTGGTTCAGAGAATCAGAAATAATTGCATCCTCCTCAGTAAGAAGTGGTTCAAAAACGCCACCGTTTGCATCGAAACAGGCAGCATAGAGGATAGTATCTTCAGTACCAAAGAATTCTGCAATTTTTTTTTCAAGTTTCTTATGAAGATCTGTAGTGCCACAGATAAATCTTACCGACGACATTCCATAACCATGATCATCCAGCGATGCTTTTGCTGCTTCAATAAGTGATTGATTATTAGAAAGACCCAGGTAATTATTGGCACAAAAGTTTAAAACCTTTTGTCCGGTATTAAGCTCAATTTCAGCGCTCTGGGGAGATACTATAATTCGCTCATTCTTGTATAATCCGGCTTC
>Ga0209744_1000644_pt1 | contig 11965 bp, 14 predicted proteins | sample BarGraNGADG00311_2_FD_184494 | JGI IMG/M metagenome (GOLD analysis project Ga0209744, IMG submission 184494) | Arctic peat soil microbial communities from Barrow, Alaska - Barrow Graham LP Ref core NGADG0004-311 (SPAdes) (version 2) | ecosystem: Environmental > Terrestrial > Soil > Wetlands >... | reverse complement strand
CCCCGGCACCTGGATCGGGTTCTTCGGATCTACGTGGAGCACTACAACCAGAAGCGGCCGCATCGAGGACTGCAGCTCTTGGCTCCCGAAAGTGCTGCGCCGCTCGAAGAGCTCGACAGCGTGCCGGGCATCTGCCGGCGAGATCTTCTCGGTGGACTCATCCACGAGTATGAGAGCGCGGCGTGATCGAGTATTTGTACCCCACGGAATCTCACCACCCCTTCGTCCACATCTCTTCGTCTTCGTAGACCTTCTCGTCGTTCTGGGCGGCCTCCTCGGCGTCCGCCTCGATCATCCGGCCGGGGTTGGGGTCCTTGAGGAGCTCCCGGTAGTACTCGTGCTGGATGAGGAGGTTCATGATGTCGTTCGTGCCCGTCCAGATCTGGATGAGGCGGGTGTCGCGGATCATCTTCTCGATCGGGAAGACGTTCGTGTAGCCGATGCCGCCGACCACCTGCATGGCGAGGTTGCAGACGTTCCAGGCCGTGTCCGTCGCGAATTTCTTGGCCTCGCTGACGAGACGCCGAGCGGTCGGGAGCCCCGCGTCGACGCTCTTTCCGGCGGCCTGCGCCAGCGCCCGGGCGGCGTCCAGCTGGGTGATCGCGTCGGCCACCTTGAAGCTGACCCCCTCAAAGTTCCGGATCTTCTGGCCGAAGGCCTTCCGCCGGTCGGAGTAGCGGGCGGCGACCTCCAGGGCGGCGCGGGCCATCCCGAGGGAGCCGCCGGCCGAGGTGAGGCGCTCCGGAACCATCATCGTGTCGAAGATGAGCGCCCCCTGGTTGAGGCCGCCGATGAGGTTTTCCGCCGGGACCTTCACGTCCTTGAAGATCAGCCGCCCCGTCCCGCCGCCCCTTGTCCCCAGCAGCTTGTAGAGGTACTTCACCTCGACGCCCGGCCGGTCCTTCTCGATGAGGATCAGGCTGATCCGCTCACGGGGCTTGCCCGCCGGGTCCGTGTTGCAGTAAACGATGAAGAAGTCCGCCCCATCGGCGGCGACGACGAAGCGCTTCTGCCCCTTCACCGTGAACCAGCCGTCCTTCAGATCGGCCCGGGTCGTGGCGCCGAAGAAATCCGACCCGCCGCGGGGCTCCGTCAGGGCCTCCGCGGAGATTAGATCCCCCTTGAGCAAAGGTTTCAGGAACTTCTCCTTCTGCTCCTCCGTCCCGAAGGAGTGGAGGGCCTGTCCCACGATGGAGGGCATCGAGAAGGCGCAGCCGAGGGCGGTCCCGAGGACGCCCACCTCCTCCAGGGCGGCGATTTCGGCACTCCAGGTCAGGCCGCGGCCGCCGTACTTCTTGTCAAAGCGCAGGCCGAGGAGGTTATGGTCCCCCAGGGCCTTGACGAATTCGCGGGGATAGGTGATCTCGTCCCGGTCCATCTTCCGGATCAGGTCCGAGGAGACCTCCCGTTTGACGAACGCACGGACCTCCGCCTTTAGGGCGGTCTCTTCCGGGGTGAGCAAAATATCCTGCAGCATATCCCCTCCCTCCTTGTGAAAAGATCCTTTGAGTCGAGTAGACCGGTTTCTCCCGATATACAGATTGATGTTTTGTTTTCTCCGTTTACCGCCTGGTTTCCCGGCGGTGCCACATTATCTCAACCATGTATCCGTTGGCTCCAGCCCCTCACAGAACCGGACTTGCGGATTTCCCGCATCCGGCTCTTCAGGCAGATTCACAGATTGTCCTCTGATAGTCGATTTGGTTTCGGTGACAATGTTTCCCAGGCTCTGTGTCCTGCATTGTTTCCCCTCCTCGATACACCTGCCTGTCAACCCCTTCCCTCCACCGGCATTACCCGGGTTCAACGGTACTATGAGTTGATCCGACTACCTGTCCCTCATCCTCAAACCCTCGTTTCCTCGGTTATGAGTACCCCTTTATCAGAGGAAGGCATAGGTTCTCTCAGGTTCCTGACGAATCCCTTGGACAAACATGCCGTGGACTATGACCCCGGTGGAGTATCCACCATCTCCAACTCCAGATGGAATCGGTGTTCGGCTTCAGCGGAATGCGCACTTTGACGCCACATTAAAAAATCGTTGAAATGATATGGATTGTTTCGATCGCGTAAAGACATATCAACCTCCCGAGGCCAATTGGGCTCTTAATTCTTTCTTCAAGACCTTACCGACGGCATTTTTCGGAATGGCACTGATGAATTGAACTTCCTTGACACATTTATAGCTGGCCAGGTTTTTACGACATAGGGCAATAATATCCTCCGCGGTGACTTCCGCACCGGGCCGTGACACAATGAGGGCCACCGGAATCTCTCCCCATTTGGCATTCGGTTTACCCACGACAGCCACTTCGGCGACACCCGGATGGGTGAGGATCACCTGCTCCAGTTCCGCCGGATAAATGCTCTCGCTTCCGCTGATGATCATATCCTTCAACCGGTCCACGACGTAGAGGAAGCCGCCTTCATCCAGGCTGCCCATGTCCCCCGAGCGATAGTACCCGTTTTTGATCGCGGCAGCAGTCGCTTCGGGGTTATTCCAATATCCTTTAAAAACCTGCGGTCCGAAACAGCCTATTTCACCCACTTCTCCCACTGGCAGTTCTTCATGGCTGTCCGGACGGAAGATTTTAACGTGTCCATGAAATACGGTTTTCCCCATGGAATTCGATTTATCCATACCCATATCGGGAGTCCAGAAGGTGACGGCGCCGGCATATTCCGTAATCCCATATACCTGGTCGATCTTGATACCCATTTTGTCGTAGGTCGTGATCAGGCTCAGAGGAACGGCCGACCCCCCGCACACAATATGCTTGATGGATGACAGATCCTTTTTCTGGATATCCGGCGCAAACAACATGAATTGCAACATTGCCGGGACGGTCATCATGAAATTGATCTTTTCGGCAACGATGAGGTCCCAAATTTTTACCGGATCGAAGTTCGGCATAAAAACGGTGGTACAGCCGGAATGAATATTCCCGAAGATGGGTGCAAGCCCGCCGACGTGGAATAAAGGGGCAACGGAAAGGAAACGATAACGGTAGCCCCAGTCAATGGTATGGGTCAGGCCGACAGAGGCCCAGAAGAGATTATTGTGGGTCAGTATGACGCCCTTGGGCTTTCCGGTCGTGCCGGAGGTATACATCAGAACGGCCGGATCATCTCCTTCTCCCGTATATTCCGGTTCGGAAAAGGGCTGTTCAGCGATGGCGCTCTGGAATTCGGCATCCGGACCGGCTCCGCTGACACATAAAAATAGCTTGGCGGGTACTTGATCGCGGAGTTGCTTGACTACTTCTCCAAACTCGCCGTCATAAAGCAACAGAGATGCTCCGCAGTCATTCAGGATATAAATCAGTTCCGGCGGCTGAAGCCGCCAGTTAAGCATGAGCGTGATCACGCCGATTTTAGCTGCGCCGAACATGGCCGTCGTTGCGTGCTCATTGTTTTTGCAAAGCACCGCGATGCGATCTCCCGCCCGGAAATGATTTTTCTGCAGGAATGATGCAAATTGATTGGATCGTTCATTGGCTTGTCCGAAGTTTAAACGATAATCGGCGCCAATAAAAGCTTCCATATCGGGACTCAGGTAAGCACGGTTACAAAGCATTGTGCCGATATTGATCTCCATACGCCCGACCTCCCATGAAAAGTATTTGTTGAGTCAAATAACCAATGGTTATATTACAAACCAGCGGTAACAATTGGCAAGTTGGTTTAATGCACAGTATTCGGACAATATGAGCGGATCCCCTTTACCCCTTGTGGCGGCGTCTAGCCCTCACAGCGGCCGTAGGACGGGGCTCGTCTGGGCACCCGTGACGGATCAGACTCACGATTCCTTGCGCGACTTCGGACGGCGTATCACCGCCTTCCCGGTACCACACGGGCGACCACGCCATCGTTCCGAGCAGCGTGAGGCGCAGATAGGTACGATTGACGCTATCTGCGAGAGGAAGCGCTTCGACGAGTTCGCGGAACCGGTCCTCGTAACGACGCCGCATGACAAGGATGTCTTCCCCTAGCACGCCTTCCCTGCGTCTGTGCAATTCTGCATACAGGACCTGGACGACGTCCCCGCCACAAAGAAGCGTCTCCAAGTGCGCCTCACACGCGCTCTCCAGTCGTCGCCATGGGTCTGCCTCGTCTTCTAGAGCTTGTTCGACCGCGGATTCCAGTGCTTCTGCACCCGCTATGGCGGTCGCCAGGAAAAGCGCTTCCTTTGATGGGTAGTGGTAGTAGATGGATGCCGGCATTACACCTACAGCATTAGCAATGTCGCGCATCGAGGTGTCGTCGTATCCGTAACGACGAAACAGCGCCACCGCGGCAGCGAAGATATCCGAACGCCGATTACCTTGATTTGGAATCGTATTAGAAGCATTCTTCATCTTGGTATCCCTGCTTCTCGTGCTTCGCGCGAAGGACGTGTTTAAGAACCTTCCCCGAAGCGCTACGCGGTAGATCCCTCACGGCGATGACTCGTTTCGGGATCTTGTACGCCGCGAGGCGATCCGCGGCGAAGGATCGCAACTCCTGTATCGAAGGCGGTTCAGCGACCGGAACAATTACTGCGGTGACCGCCTCTCCCCAGCGTGCGTCGGGCAGGCCGATCACCGAGATTTCACGTATCGCGGGATGCTCCGAAAGCACCGCTTCCACCTCGATGGGATAGACATTCTCGCCACCGCTCACGATCATGTGCTTCTTCCGATCGACTAGGAACAGAGAGCCATCAGAGTCAAGAAAGCCTAGGTCGCCCAACGTGAACCACCGAACACCTCCGAACTCTCTAGTGTCCTCGGCGGTCTGCTCGGGCCGGTTGTGATAGCCCTCCATCATGATCGGTGAGACAAATATCTGGCCTACCTTGCCCGGCGGAAGCGGTCGATCCTGATCGTCGAGAATCACCACATTGACTCCTGGCGCCGGAGTCCCCGCGGTACGTCGCTTGCTTGAATGAGTGTGGACGATGCTGGTCATGAGCCCGAGCTCTGTTGCCCCGTAAAACTCGTGGAGGGTCGTCTTCGGGAACCGTCCGAGCGTCGCTTCAATCGTGCGGTCGAGCAGGGGTGCACCGCCACAGATGATGGCGCTGAGCGATGAAACATCGTGGGGAGCGTCTAACGAGTTGATTGGATCCAACATGGCCGGCACTGCGAAACCGATGATCGTGCAGCGGTGAGATTCAATTGCGTTCAATGCGCCGTCCGGAGAGAACCGTGGCAGGGCCACGACAGTTCCGCCGTAGAACAGTTGCGCGAGTGTGAGAAGCACCGGTGCCTCATGGAACAGCGGACCAGGGATGAGCATGGTTTGGCTGGAGTTAGTGTTGTAGAGCAATAACGCCCGCTTGAACAGGTTCACGAACGCGCTGTGCAGCTGCAGGCATCCTTTTGGCGCCCCGGTTGTGCCGGACGTGTACCCCAGATAGAAGAGCCCGTCGGGGTGGGACGAGCCCATCGGCTCACTCGCATCTGTGCCTCGAAGCGCGCCCTCGTAGCCGTCCGGACTGCCTACAGCCAGAAGAAGTTCACGCCGAATCACACCGGCCTCTGCAGCGCCAGACGCGTCGATCAGATCCTGCTTCTCCGTGGCGTAAATGAGCGCCGTAGCACCCGAGTCGTCAAGAACATAGCGGATCTCATTGGGGGTCAGCATGTAGTTGATTGGTGTAACGACGAAGCCGGTCTTTGCGGCCGCGCAATAGATCTCCACGAACTCCACGCAATTCGGAAGAAAAACTGCTACCCGATTCCCTTCGCTGACGCCACGTGCGCTAAGCGCGTTAGCAAGTTGGTTGGCGCGGGCATTCAACGCCTCGTACGATAGACTTCGCTCACCGCAGACTATTGCCGGATGCTCACCTCGATGCTGCGCGTTCCATCGCAGCATTCCTCCCATCGACTCATCATCGACGCGATAGTCAAGTCGAGTTGTCATGATCGGCTCCCCTCGTCAGTCCGGGATGCGGACGCGAAGTGACGAGGTGCCAACAGTCGATCCGTCCGCATCGGTCGCTTTCACCGACACGACAACCGAATTCTTTCCAGCACCGTGCGGATGCAGTTCCCACACGGAGCCTTCGTACCGCACGGTCTGCCCGACGGGCACCGGCTTGGTGAACTTCGATTCCATGTGCGTGATGACCGCACCATGTCGGCCCCACGCACGGTCGACGACAGAAGCCATCTGCGACATGGTGAACATTCCATGCGCGACCGTCTTTTCGGTCCCAAAGACGCGCGCCCGAGCCGCCCACGCGGTGTTTGTGTGCACGGGATTGAAATCGAGATGGGCAAGCGCCGCGCGGTCGATTACCTCTTGGGTGATCGTCGATTCGATCGGAGGCAGAGCATCGCCGAGCTGAATGTCGGCAAAATGTAGTTCGGTCATGATCGATCCTCTCAGATAGAAGCGAAGCGCTGGACGTCTTCCCGGGTCTTCGGTAGGAGCAAGGTTGCGAACCAGCGGGTCTTGAGCGTTCCGTGTTCGTTCCGGAACTCGATTTTGTCTTGCATGTAGTAACTTCCGCGACGTACCCATTTGTCGTGATGCGTGATCGTCGCCGTAATTGCCTCGCCGATCCGATATGGCTCGAAAACCTCGATGGTTTGCCCAGGATTTCGCGCCCCCGGCGATCGGACCCAACTGCCAATGCCCGTATCGACGCAGTAGAACGCGATCTGAACGGTGAACAGCGGGTGGAACCTCAGACCCCCATTCGCCCGAGCGAAGTCGAGATCGATCATTAATGGGTCGGTCTCTAAGGCCGCTACGTTGAAATTCACCACATCTTCTTCCTCGATGCGGTAAGTGTGCGCCCCGGTGCCCTTCGCGCCAATCTCGATTTCGTCCCAAACCTCGTAGTTCTCAACACCCTTGGTGAAGTCCCATTCGAACGAGCGTTGCTTCGCTGTCGTCGGGTATTGCTCTAGCCGATTTCGATCACTCACGGTGCGCCTCCTCTAGCCTCTCGGACGTCGCTTCCGTAACCTAACGAACGTACAATAGACTGCGACAAGCGAGCTTGCAACCCCTGATAACTGGATGCTTGTGCTCGGGCTCGTCGCAGTCAACCGTGCCGAATACGGGGCGACCGAGCGCGGCGAAAAGCCCCCAGAGCGGGCCGCTGTCGACCGGCAGGACCGGCAGGAGACTGTGCCCCCCAGGAACTGGCCCACCGCGTACGTGCGGCCGCTGTCGCCTCGACCTCCGAAGCAGAGTAACAACGGGGCCGAAGCGAGGCGGTCAATGAACGTGGGCGGTGATGCGTTCCTGATGGCGTACTACGGCACTGAGGAACTGGACCTTGCTGCGGGAAGAGAGATCGCGGACTACTTGGGGGAACCGCGGCGCGACGGGGAACCCCCATCAAGGGCGCTTCGCGTCGCCGCGTTGACCTCCGGCCACTCTTGACAGAACTTGGCATTACGGCCCCGACATGACAACTTATCCGGGAGGGGGCAGGGGTGGTTGCACGGCCACGTCCAAGGCTCTTGTCACCCGGGACCCGCCCCGTGGGGGACGTCCGCCCGTGCCGCGTCCCAACCACCTTCTATCGTCGCAGTTCAGCGAAGTTATGGGACGTCTCAGGCCAAGGAACTGGGACACATGATCATGTGCCGCATGACGCCCCTCTGCGGGAATCTTCAACGGGCGGGTCTACTGGAACACCCTCGCGCAGGAAACCCCACCGACCTGCGGCGTTCCCGTAACACTTGGCGAGTTCAATCGGTCGTCGCAACACCCCTTCTGATGCGAGGTGTTGTGCATGTGGTCGAAGAAGCAACTGATCGATAAGCAGGCCGAGTTCTGGGTGTTGATGACCCGAGGCTCGACGCTGATCGCGGCCTGTGAGGCTGTCGGGGTGAATCGACGAACTGGACGTCATTGTGCGCCAAGCGACCGGGGGGCGGATCCCTGGCGAAGCGGGCAGCACCCTCGGGCCGGTATCTATCGCTGGAGGAACGGCTGCAGATCGCCGACCTGCACCTGGGCGGGGTCACGGTGAGCGCGATCGCCACCGGCATCGGCCGGTCATGGTTCGTCCAGACCACGCGGTCCGTCAGCGAGCACGACTTCACGCTGCTCACGGGGCGCGTCTAGAGGCTGGACTCTGCTCACAGCCTAGGATGAGGTAAGCTCTCGTGCTCGCTTGAGCCCAAGCCCGACGACGACACGGCCCTCTGGCGGCGCCAGGGAGAGCTTGACGGCCTCGTCCACCACAGTGTCCGCGGCAGCCAGTACCTCTCCATCCGCTACACCCCAGCGCCTCTCCGAGGCCGGCGCCGTCACCTCCGTCGGCTCACGCGGCGATTCCTACGAGAGCGCCCTGGCCGAGTCGGTCATCGGCCTCTACACGACCGAGCTGATCCGCGGGCAGGGTCCCTGGAAGAACCTCGATGGCGTCGAGTACGCGACCCTCGAGTGGGTCGACTGGTTCAACCACCGCCGCCTGCTCGAGCCGATCGGCAACATCCCACCGGCAGAGCTCGAGAAGGAGTACTATCGTCAGGCTGCTCTGAGGGAGCAGGAAGCACTCAAACAAATGAGTCTCCACTGAACCCGGGGCGGTTCAAGAACTATGTTGGGTGGAGCACCGGATTCTGAATCGAGAGCATTGTCACCGGCGCCGCTCCATCGTTACCCATGCAGACTGAGGGCACTGCGCTCAGACTGATAGCGCTCCGCAAGGGATGCCCTCGCTGCAGCGTTGGACGGCCCGCCGGCGCTGTGTGCTGCCCGTTCTTGCCTTGCGTATCGTCCGGGAACTGCCGATAGTGGTAGTCAGGGCAACGTGTGGAGGCGCCATGGTTATCGCGACCTTCGGGCCGACGACGGGGTGGGTCGGCAAGAGAATCGTCTACGAGGGCCAGCGGTTCGTGCTTGAGGGCTTCGGCGAGATCACCGCGCAGGGGGTTCTTGAGTACGACCGGCAGGCACATCTCGATTGGGCATATGACGGACTGCGGGAATGGGTCGGCGAAGCGGCCGCTTCTCAGCCCGGCGTCTCCGCAGGCACTGCCGCTGCCGCTCGGACTCCTGTCTCCGTTTCCGCCGGAGCGCAACCGCCTTATCGGCCAAAGGCGGCCAACGACGGCCGCCTTCCGCGCAACGTTCTTATCATTGGAGGCATCGGGCTCGCGCTTGTCCTCGCGATAGTCGTCATCGCGGCCGTCAGTAGCGGCCCCCAAACTAACCAAGCCTCATCGGGGGGATCGTCCAGCGGCGGCGCCGCCAGCGAGCCGTCCCAGTGGGTGGTGGTCGCAAGCCTCAGCGGCGAAACCGACAAGACCGGCGGCGTGTTCAGCCTGCAAGGCGGCCAGCAGCGGCTGGACTATCAGGTTGCCAGTACCGGAGACACGGAGTACGGCGACATGGCCATAGCCGGAATCTACGTGATGGATGCCGGCACGGATCTGAGCACCGATGGGGGCTTTCCCGAGGTGTCCCCGGACGGCGGCGGCGCGGACTCCACGATGATGTACAAGCCCGCCGGTGACTATTACTTCGCAGTGACCTCCGCGAACTGCAACTGGGCCGTCAACGTCTACGAGTTGCGCTAGCGACGGCGGACGAAGGGAGGCGGGAGTGTTTGGGCTGGTGGTCGTGCTGGTGGTCATCGGGACCACGATCTGGGTGGGCTTCGACGCTGCCGCCAACCAAGTGTCGACTTCGTCGAAGCATCCGTACGAACAGAACACCGGCGCTGTCGCCTGGGTACTGGGCTGCATTCTGCTCTGGATCGTGGTCTTTCCCCTCTACCTGTATCGCCGCTCGCAGACGGTGAGGCAGAACTTTGCCGGAAGTGCGTCGTCGATACCGGGCACTCCAAGGACTGCGGAGGGTCCCTTCTGCCGCAGTTGCGGCGGGCAGGTCCTGCTGGATGCGACTCTGTGCCCGACGTGCGGCGCGGCCACCGGCCCACCCATGGCTCCGCAATCTGGGCTTCCAGTCCCGCCGTCGGCTCCCACTCTCGTGCCCGCACCGCATCCACAACCGAGTGCGATGGGAGCGTCTCCGCCGGCGGCGCTGCCGCGGCCACTGGAGCCGCGGCCGCCCGCGTCACCGCTACCGTGAGGCCGAACAATCATCGCCTTCGGGTCGGCCACCCGGCGCGTCCGCAAGAGGGTCGTCCGCGAGAGCGGAGATTCACGGCGATCGCTGCCGCCGCCGATAATGGGAGCAATTACCTGGACAGAGCATGATCATCGCCACGTTCGGACCAAGCACGGGGTGGGCCGGCAAGAGGATCGTCTACGAGGGCCAGCGGTTCGTGCTTGAGGGCTTCGGCGAGATCACCGCGCAGGGGGTTCTTGAGTACGACCGGCAGGGGCACATATCCTGGGCCTACGCCGGCCTGCGAGAGTGGGTGCAGCAAGTCGCGACGGGCGGCGCGGCCATGGGACCCGCCGCCCGACCGCTGACAGCAACGCAGCCTGCGCAGAGCAGCAGGGGCTTCCCCGCCTGGGTCATCGCTCTGATCGCCATCGCCGCACTCGTCGTCCTCGCCGTGGTCATCGCCATTCCGATGAAGGCCAGCCAGGATGAGAAGGCGAGAGAGGCCGCCGTGAAGGAGGGTATCCATTCGCTCCAGATTGGCGTCCAGTCGTGGGCGGTCGACAACAACGATACGTATCCGAGTCCGTCGCTCGTGAACGAGTCCGATCTCGCCACGTGGGTGACCTACTGGCCGTCGAACCCCTACACCGGACTGCCTATGGCTCAGGGAACCGGCCCCGGTGATTTCGCGTACACCGTCAATCCCGACGGCTCCTTCAGCCTGCTCGGCTACGGCAAGGGCGGCAATGCAGTGATCACAGTGCCCTGAGACGGGTGAAGCTCAAGGAGGGACCATGCTCATCGCCTCATTCGGGCCGACCACTGGCTGCACGTGCTGCGCCGGGGCGCGCCGCAGGCGACGCAGACGTAGTGGCCCTCCGCCCTGCCCGACACCTCGATGAGCTGGTCCACGAGCGCCGGCTCAGTGGCCGGGAACCTCGCCGCGTCATGGGGCTCAACGCGGAGGGCGTCGTCCTCCCGCTTGCTGCCAGCGCGGTGGCTTGCTGAGGAGGCAGCGGCGCGGGTCTCTCAGCTGCGAGGCTTGCGCCTGAGATAGGCCTTCGATGGCCCTTCGGCTACTTCCCCGCGAACACCAGCCCCGCGATCAACGCCGCCGCCTCTTCCTGCATCGCCGGGATGGCGTGTGAGTAGGTGTCGGGGGAGGTCCTACGAACGCGCCGCTGCAAGCGCCTCTTCGCGCCTGCGAAACTGGCGCATCGAGACGACCTTCTCGTCGCGAAAGGCTACGTATGGCGAGGCCACGGGCGACGGTTCCCTTGAGGTGCGGCCGGGTAAGACGTAGCTGCGTCCGGTCGATCCTCATCCGTGGTGGGCTTGACCCGTTCTGACAGACATCCAAGATAGGGCGTCAGTGCCCGGAAAGGATGTCGAAGCATGGAGAGCACATATCAAGGCAGGCGGTCGCGACGGTCGTTCAGCGAAGAGTACAAGGCGGAGGTCGTGGCCCTCTGCCAGGGCAGCGAGAAGTCGATGTCGGAGATCGCCCGCGACCTCGACCTCACCGAGTCCTCGGTGCGCCGCTGGGTCAGCCAGGGCGAGATCGACGTGGGCTGCAGGGAGGGCCTCACGAGCACCGAGCGCGAGGAGCTCGTGCGCCTGCGCAAGGAGGTACGGGTGCTGCGCGAGGAGCGCGACATCCTCAAGCGGGCCACGGCTTTTTTCGCCAGGGAGACCCGGTGAACGTCTATCCGTTCATCGAGGCGGAGAGAGTCGCAGGAGTAGGCAACGTCTGCCGGGCGTGCGTCCTGCTCAAGGTCTCCCGCGCCGCCTACTACGCCTGGTCGACCGGTGCGCCCTGCGAGCGCCGGCTTGCCGACGAGGAGCTGCTGGAGCGCATTCTCGCCGCCCACAAAGCCTCACGTGGCACCTACGGCTCGCCGCGCATCACCAGAGCGCTACGCGCCGCCGGCCT
>Ga0209744_1000638_pt1 | contig 12000 bp, 11 predicted proteins | sample BarGraNGADG00311_2_FD_184494 | JGI IMG/M metagenome (GOLD analysis project Ga0209744, IMG submission 184494) | Arctic peat soil microbial communities from Barrow, Alaska - Barrow Graham LP Ref core NGADG0004-311 (SPAdes) (version 2) | ecosystem: Environmental > Terrestrial > Soil > Wetlands >... | reverse complement strand
TGATATACTCTTCCAGCGCAAATCCGGCTGAAAAGTAGAGGTGTGCTTCGGCTGGAGCACACAAGCAAAGAGTACCATCAGTCGAGATGTGCACGTCCGAGAGATTCGTGATGCCATAGCGTCTAGCTGCCAGCTCAATTCGTCCACCTACCTCCTGGATGATCGGAAGCATTGGGCAGGTTGGCAGACGTCTGTCGAAACTGATGTTTATATCGTATGAGTCTGTCATGCGACAGTTCGCATCGCCAAACATCTTTCTGACAAGAGAAGAGGGTCTTGACGGGGCGTAGCCAAAATCAATGGAACCGACAAGTCTCAGTGGTGGGCATCCGCCTTCGAACCCGAGTTGAGGATAGTTCGCCTTGACCCAGCCCCCTTCTCTGTCAGAGATGACAAACGGCAGTCTCTCTACTGGGTGCTTGACCACGGTTTCGGGGGCTCCCTGTCAGGCGTGTGTGTTACTGTGACGATGTTCTTAACTGGCAAAGAAGATTCGCGCAAGATGGTCATCCAGGCCTGCACTCGTTCCTCGTCACTGGAAGCGCGGTCAAGTAGTTCAAGACCCTGTGAAGCGCAGTTGGCTATCAGCTCCTTGTCGGCGGGCGTGATAAGATCGGAGATGACGTTGTTGGAGTTCGCCGGGTCGATGAGGCAAGCATCCGGAAACTCGTCACGGCAAATTGCGAGGAAACGCGCGATGTCCGATTCGTAGTCAGTACTTGGCTTCTTCAGAAACTGAACTGACAGCATTTCCAGGACGAACGTCTTCATTGGGAGGCCGTGGCGAACCTTCCATAGTTTCGCGATCCTTATTACATCCTTGAGTCCGCTCTTGGTAACAGAGTTCACGTGTTCCTGGATATTGGTTTTGAGTCGGTGCTGATCTGGGGAGGAGAACTGATAGATGAAGGCGTCGCCTGTCTCATCGTCGAATGTGCGAGCAGGAACCACATCTATGTGAAAATCGCGGCGAGATCCATCGTCGTTGTTGAGGGACTTGAGTCTGATGGCACTTATCTTCCTCTCAGTGAAGAAGTTCTTTGCCAGAGCCTGCGCTGTCCCTTCGTATATGTCCTGCAAGGTCTCGTCGCTCTCTTTGGGAAAACGATACACAAGGTCCAGATCGTAGCTATCCCTGATCATCGTGTGCTTCTTGTTGGACCCAGCTAGAAGGATACTCGGACCGCTGCCAAATGCGTCGCTAAGGCACTTCTCGACATCTAGACGGTCTTCCTCAAGCTTCCGTAGCTCCTCTTGCGTAAGGCTCTGTGATTCCAATACTTGATACAAGTACTGTTGTCCAGTCATCATGTCCTCCTGAGCAATTAGATGTCTATCGTCTGAATCCAGTTGTTACCTTGCTTGTCGTAAACACGCAGAACCGCGCTAGCTTGCACATGAGACATTCCCATTTGTACGGCAATCGAGACCGGTGCGGCCGGGAAGACTGCAACGTGTGAGACCTGAGGCCAAGTGCCATGGATTTCTCTCATTGCTTCGTTCCAGACATCAGCGAATCTTGCAAGCTGTGACCGATATTTCATGAAATTGAAGCCTGGGCTATCGGCAACAATGTTGTAGACGGAGACGTTCTGTCCGAGAGTAGCTGTGATTTCGTCCCGTGTTACTTCGCCGCTTATGCTGACTGCAACGGCCGGGATTGTGCAACTATCAGGCGTCGATGGAGCCTCTAGACGTATGTCTTCGACAGGCAACAACTCTCTCGCGGGAGTTTCATCGAGCCAACTCCAGCTGTTGGTGTCGCGGTGGTACTGGTAGACTACAGGAGCGCCGGTCGCACACAATGCTCTGCCAAGCGTCATGAGACACGGAATGCGCCCAATAGCAAAGATGGACATCGGATATAGAGTCCCCGAGTGGTTTCTCATACCGATTTCGGACTGAATCCTTGGTGCAGTCTGTGTCTTGACAATGTTGATAAAGTCCGGAGAATCATCCTGGAATTCGGTATAGTCGACGTCTACAACATCTTGGACGGAAGCTGTGTAGGGAAGTACCGCCAACAGGATGTCGGCATCAGAAATGGCCGTGGGCGAGCCGTGGATCAGAGTTCTGAACTTGATGACCGTGGTTCTTTCGGCTCCGATCTTATCGAACAGGTTCTTGATTGCGCTTTCCCGTAACCGTTTGCGTTTGTGAAGGAACTCGACCGTGTATTTGTGCTCATCCGAATCGATCAGATGGTTGTGCTGCGGGCATAGTAGCATGAGATTCGATATACTGGTAGCAAGTTCGGGGGACAATGTCGAGTTTCCTCGAGGCCCACCGGGAACAGCCCCGACAATATGGGCCATGTTGGAGTAGTTTATCTCGATCTGTTCAACATCATCGAACCCAAGAACCCTATTGCATCCTGGGTACTCGCATCGACCACCCGCTGCAATCCACAGGTTCTGCCGAGTCTGTTGTGGAATCGCTGGCCGCCCAGACTTGTGAGAGACTTGCGAACCCTTCTTCCGACCCATGAGATGACCTCCTTCAAGAAGAACATCTAATAGTGCATGTATAAATGATACAGGCACTGGGCGTATTCTGCAAGGTAGAATGCAAGTGGATGGCAAGAGTTGAGTAGATCTTTGAGGGGATGTCTTGTTGCCACCACAGACGCTGTCTTGATCAACCGCGAAGGCAACGTTCTGCCATTTCCGCTTGGTCGCTCTCATCAATTACACAACTCAATTCCACATTCCACAACTATTTTCCGGATTACACAACTCTATTTACTGACACCATCTTCACCGCAATATCAATCCTGCCGCCCTGCGGTATGACGTTTTCCGGGGCAAGGCAGAGATTTCAAATGGCTTGCCGTGTGTTTGTAGGGTCGCTTTTCCTAGTGCCCTAAAATGGCTAGCCAGCCTCGGTGTCTTTCAAGTCAATCTGTTTCTTTGATTCAACAACTGGTTGGGTTAGAGCCTGTTGGCATTGAAGGAAGAACAAGAATGCTTCGGCACACTCCTTTAGCCACGCGTCGTTTTTTTGAGCCAGAGGGCGGCCTACTTCAAGTACGATGGAATCGGTTCCTGGTCTTACCGATGCAATGCTGTAGAATGCCTTTCCGGAATGATGAATGTACCCCGACGCTTCTTTGTAGACAGTACCGAAACGTTTGTCGACTGTCTCCAGTTGTTCCCTGAGATATCGATCACTCATCTTCTTCCCATCCTTGGCCTTCAGTTGGTCCAGTTGCACTGACTTCTCAAGCATGCTGTGGACCACTTCTTGTTTGTCGGCTGCTGCATAGAGCGCGTATGTCCGCAAGCAATTATCAAGTTGAACACGAAGGAGAATACCTGCGCAAGTCAGGTTGCGCTGCTCAATCATGCTCTTGAAACCATCAACGAGTCGAAGACTCTTGTCGATGAGACTGAGGACGTATAGGTCGTCGGTGATGAATGTTTGCCCTACCACAGCGGTAGCGAGTCTCAACCCTTCTTTTCGTGCCGTTGCCAGCTCGTCGATGATCTTTTCCAGCCATGCGTCGTAGGTTATCCGCTGGCGTGAGGAATCGGTCTCGTCGTTCATCTCAGTTACCTCCATGCTTGGTCTTATGGTGAAAATCCCAAGAGAACGCCCTGCCTTCTGACAAAATCGTCTGTAATGATGCGACCTTGAACGGTTTTTCAGATCTTTGCCTTAGGACTTGCTTTCTCTCAGTAGTGGCTGGAAGGTTCTAAAAAGAGGAAGTAGGGGGTTGGGCTGCTCGCGTTCCCATCGGTCAAAATCGATCAGCAAGCGCTGTGGAGGAATCAGATAAGCAGGATACTCTTGAAAATGTCTCGCCAATAGTGGTTGCTCCTTGATGGCGTAGAACAGCTCATTCCCTTTGGCACGATCAAGATCTTTATGGTCGTAGTATGTGTCTTCATACTCCTGCAAAGAGTCGAATGATGGCTTCTCTAACGGGCAAGGTTTCAGCAGTTCATCATCAAGATATCCTTGAATGCCTCTGGAATAACCTGCGTTCATGCTGTGGAGCATACAAGCGTGCCAATGCTCAGACGAGTAATGCAACGCATATAGCGACATGGCTTTGCACAGTATTTCTTCAAACCAGCTCAGCCAGTAGTCTTTGTCCTGTTTGTTCTGCCGGATTGCATAATGGCACAGTTCATGTGAAAGCTGGAAAACCGTTTGTGACCAATATCCCAAGCCTTCCGGTTGCGCAAGCCGAATTCTGATCGGGGTGGTATTCCAAATCGACAGTGGTACTGAGGCGGTCTTATCGTTGTAGACGAGACACCGCTCAGCCATCATTGTCTCTTCTCCGAAAATCCGTGCATACTCAGGCAACAACAGTTCCAGTAACGCTTCGAGATAACACCGATCGTTCCCGACCGCTTCCACCGTCCAGATTTGGTCGTCCAAATCACCCTCCTTCGAAGACCTATGTCAGCAAGCTCCACGCAGTCCAGGACAAGATATTGCTCGTGGCCCTGTTGTTGTGCCACAGCAATCCTCTGTGATAGGGCTGCTTGTTGTTTTTGCGCACCTCCACAAACGAAACCTCTAGAAAAGTGCCCTTTTTAAACACAAGCATAACAAGAACGCTCCATAGTTCTTAGCATTTATGGGGCCATATAAAAGCCTGCTTTCTTTTCTGAAACCGCTTTTGCGCGAACCTATCTTTACCGAGCTGCCAGAGGTACTTGTCGAGCTCCTTGAGGTTATAGCGTTCGAGCCCATAGAAGCTGCGGAACTCGAACAGGACATCCTTGAACCTGCTGTACTGCTTCAAGTCGTCCTTTGCGAAATCCGAGAAGCCGTCAACGTCCCGGAAGTACTTCAACACCTCGTCGACATAGCTGTCCCATATCGCATAGTCTAGGGGCTGATGGTGGCTGCAGTACTTCGTGGCAAAAGAATAGAACACCTTCGGCTTGCCGCTGATCGTAATAGACGCGATATTTCCCACAAGGGTGGGATCGCTGGCTCGGAGCCGCTCGTCAATATCGAGTTCCTGTATATGCCTTGCCACCGCAAACAGGGAATAGATATTTGTGCTGTAAAATTCGTTGAGGCAAGAGACTTTCACGAGAATATCGTCCATGTCGGTATTCTGCGGGCAAGCCGTAAGAAAAAGCTTGTCCAGCGCGCTTTCCTGCAGGCGGTAGTCCTCGAGCGAATTCCACAGCCGCAGGTATTTATCGACCTCCGCCTCCGACGGAAGGGGAATATCGTCGCGCCTTTGCTTACGCCGGCTAAGCCTTGTGGGTGTCCTCGTTCCGGCTGTATTCGGAGCACGCTTTGTCCCGTTGAGCAGTTCGGTTGCCCGTTCTGGATTGTGCGCAAACGTGATAGTGCCGCCCGATTGCGAAACAATATATCCTGCCGCCATCCATGAGCGAGACAGGGGCTGTGTCCTGTCATTGCCCCAAGGATAGCCCCATTTGATACCAACAGTTTCTTCAAGTCCGTCGATGGAAGTCCGTCTCACCGGCTCTGCGGTCTGGCGCAGCCAGTCGGTTATTACATGATATTTGCTTTCACGCGCCATATCATCGCTTCTCTGGATCATTGCTGCTCCTTCATTCCCTTGTTCTCAGATACTGTAGCACGGGATGTCGCCTAAGCCCTCTTGGGCTGGCGAGGAGGCTGGCGCGGCGTCTCAACTTGACGACTAGGATCATGCCCGGGTCAATGCCTTTGTTCTTGTCTCCCGTGTCGTCTCGCGTTCCTCCGCAAGCAGCCGAACGGTTTGATTCGAATCCGTGGAATATTGCTTCTTCATGGAGCGATATTTCTGTGTTCTAGCATTCCTCACCGAAATATCAATCCAGTCGCCCTGTGGTATGACGTTTTCCGGGGCAAGGCAGAGATTTCAAATGGCTTGCCGTGTGTTTGTAGGGGCGCCTTTCCTAGTACCTTAGAACGGATGCTCCACCGTTGGTGGGTATCGTTTTGAGTAACGCCCTCTTTCCTGTAGCGGGTCCAGTCATGACAGCCCCACTCTCGTTGTACCGGTAACTGTCACACGTCATTCCTGTCGCGCCCAATCAGGAGCTCCGTCATTTCAGCGTGGTGTGTGTTGTTCATCGATATGACTTGGGTGTCGAAGTTGTGGCGGCGGACAAGTTCCAGGACACCCTCAGTATTGTCATAGGTCATTAGGAAGTCTCCCTGGACTGACGCTGTGATTTCAAACAGCTCCTCATGTTCGAGATCATTGCAGGCATACAGGCACCTCCCAGCCCTTTTCCCCGCTGCCGTATAGGGGAGGGTCACCCCTGAAGTTCTGCGCCAGGCGCCCCTTTTCGTCGGGCGTCAGCGTGCTATGACCCTTGGCGTCGGTGTTAGCTTTGAGGATGTGCTTGTAGGACGAGATCAGGAACCCGGCGGTACCGCAGGCTGGGTTTATGTTCGTTCCGTCTTTGATACAAAGAAAAAGCGCCCATCCATGGCTCAAAACCGCAAAAAAGCTCACAAATAAAGGCTTTCGAATTGATTTACCGACTTCGGAAGCCTTTTCGTTTTATTCGTTATTCAAATTTTTATAGGATGGTTGTCCGTAGCGGAACTAAAATGCATACCCCTGTTATATGGCTGCGGGGAATAATTAAAAGGTATAGGCAAAATTAAATAATCTATTGCTGCTATACTCCCTCAAATTCAAAGCGCGCTTTTTCATTGGCCACGAACCTTTCGGCATCAGTAATATAGTGGTCGGGCACAATGTTGAATCGGCGGACATCAAGTGAACACAGGTAGTCGTTTTCAATGTGATAAGTCTCATCAACGTATTTCCGAAGCACATCATTCGTTTTGCAAAGACGCTCCCGCGCTTTTCCGTCTCGCTCCGTATAGACACGGAGGATGAGCATTTTTATATATGCTGATTGTTCAGTCGAATATCGTTCCATCAAACTTCGAGGCATACACTGTAAAAGCACAAAAGCGTAATCAAAATCAGGTATGAATGTTTTGATAAATTCAGCTCCATCTGCAATTTGCTCCCCGGTTAATTTGTCCGTCCCTTCAGAATCATGAGTCGGTTCATTGCGTCCATGTATCAGGCTTGACAATATGTTATACGCTTCCGATTCCTCCTTTGGCTTCCTGTATTGATGCTCGATGAATTTTCGGAGGCAACCAATTCTGGCAGCGATATCAATGCTTGTATCTCTCGCCAGTTCTTTCAATAAAACTACCGAGGACATTAGGTCAGAGTTCTTTTTAATAGGAGTACAATGTAATTGTCCGTCTATGTTTTCAAAATAGGTGGCACAAACGGCAGACGGGTCTGGACGCCCTGAGTTGACCTGTATGTAATCAATCACAGGTTCAAAGTCATGCGTGAGCATCAAAACGGTTCTCTGATAAAGGCTGTTCTCTTTATCACCGGTCTTGAACAACCTATTTATAATTGCGTATTTTTTGTCGCTGTCGAACGAAGATATAGGGTCATCAAGTATCACAAGTTCAGCATTACGACTGATAGCATCAAACATAAACAAGATCAACGCGAAAGCGTGCTTTTCACCCCAGCTGAGGTGATTTCCTGGCGACGTGCAGTCGCCAGGGTGGCCATCCGGCAAAACGAACTTGAGTAATGCCCTTGCGCTATTTTCTCCATTTACTTCAACGTCAAATGTATATTTGAATCCCGCTAGACTCAGAAAATCATTGATGTCTTCTTTTCTGTCATTGACCTTATCCTGGATATACTTGTGGTATTTCACTATTTCGCCCTTTAGAACGCCGACTTTTTCCAATAGGCTGTCAATCTCAGCGTTAATCGTTCCCATTTCGGATATCGTTAATTCCGATACGAAATAGGTATCGCAGGCACGAAGGTCGACCTTCATGTTAGTAAGTTTAGATTCCAAATCCGCGATATTATCCCTATCCAATGATGAGCCATTAAATGACACAATTGCAGTTAGACGATCATGGAGATACCCCGCCTCAGCTCCAAGTTTAGTAAGCTGGGCTTCAAGAACAGAAACGTTCTCCTTAACCCCAAATAGCGATCGCAGTTCTGCAGATTTATCCGTATTAAGGTAGTCTTTCAGCGCGTCAATGGCTTTCGAGATTGCGGCTGCGTATTCAACGCTCGCTTTGTCAAAGTTATCAGCGAACACCCGATTTATAGTCTTTGTTTTCTCGGTGTCGTCTGTGGAGCAATACGGGCAGCGCCCTTTAGCCCCAAAATCCGTATAACCTTGTAGTCGCCATGCTGCCCACTTAGAAACTGTATCCTCTTCGAAAAAAGGACGCAGTTCGTTTAACTCTGCCGGAGGATGGAAATATGCACCCTTTCCGCTGAGAACACCTTTTATTCCACCTTTTCGTTTGGCGAGTTTATTGCTTCCACCCGTAAATTCGATATTGCTGATTAGAACGCCGATCTGCTGCTGCAAAGCAATAATTTCTTCACGACCAGTTATTGTTGTCTTAATCTTCAACAATGCGTTGTCAATTTTCTCTTTGGCTTCATCGTATTCCTTAGAACGAACCAAAATTTCAAATGTATCCTTAATAAGCGTATCGGGTTGATAAACATACTGGCTAATATAAGCAACATCAAAGATTGCAGTGCTACCGAAAGACATACCGTCAATTTGTGACGGCGCATCTTCACTGTTTACTCCATACGGAGCAAGTTCAGATAGGGGTTTACCTTGAGACGCCAGGTCGATAGCCCTTGCGATTGTTGATTTTCCGGTACCATTGCGCCCGAACAAGATATTCAGCTTATCGGCACAAATGGCTATTTCACCGTTTACTATGTTATTGCAGTTTTGGATTTTGATTGTCGTGTCAGACATATCGAACACCTTCCTATAAAGTTACTGTGATGCCGTTTATTCGCCAAAACCAAACGACCGCACCCGAATGTGTTTAATGCATTATAACGATTCCATAACAGTCAGCCCTTCATCATTACCGCCTTCTTGTCAAGTTCTTTTGTTAGTATACACCTCTGCCACGCTTCGTCCAAATCTGGTCTCCGGTACTCCTTCCCTCACACTCCTGCTCTCCTCCTACATACCCTTTTCTATTGTCGACACCTATTCCTGCGCCAGATCAGCATCGACTCATCACGCTGGTTAGGCGCACCACCACTTAGTCATGGCAATGCGTTCTTGGAGAAGTCTTGGTTTTATGCTTCGCCTTCCTCCGATTCTTCGGCCGCCTTTCCCATTGAGAGGGGGCACAAGGGAGGGAGTCCAAAACGACCCTGGCGGGATGATTGAAGTGGACGCCTAATGGGTAAACTCCCCCTATCTCCACCAACACCGCATCAACACTACGTTCCAGTTCACCTTCAGAGTCCACCGACTCCCCTTTTGCCCTTCCGAGGGACAGGCGGTCACGTGTGGCTGCGCCGGATCTCCCCTGCATCAAAGTACCGACATGTCTCCTCCTCAGCGGATTGCGTCAGCGTTTGCCGTGATGGCAATACATAGGCTCAGTCAGCGTCTGTACATCGCCCGGTCGTCCAGGTTAGTCAAAACATCGTCACTGCGCTATACTCGTAGTGGAGGGTATGATCTCCGTTACGACGCCGCAACGATGCGGCGCGCTGATGGCGCTGATGGCGCTGGTGACCAGGATCCATTCCAACGCCCTTGTTGAAAGAAAGCACGCGTTGGAGGGTATATACACATATGAGACAACTATGGATTAGGTGCATCAGTTGCATGGTGGTTCTGGCATTGACCGCCATACTCTTCACGGGGTGCGGTGTTCCTGTCTCGCAGCAGCAGTCGGCCTACGTTGCAGACCTCGTTCGACAACTGAAACCCGCCGGGATCACGGTGCAATGGAAGCAGCCAGCAGTTGGCCCCGATCCCCCTGCAATCCTTGTTCCGTACCAGGCGACACAACGGGATTACCCGGAGGCGTGGGTCAAGCAGGAAATTGCCGTTCCTGATGGAATCACGATCCAGTGTATGAATGGAACCGGCTGGGTCCTTGGTGCATACAACAAACAGTCGGGTAGAATTCTAAACGGCCACTCCCTGTACCATGTGGAGAACGGCACGCTGCGCAAGGTTGCTGACATAGGGCGCTCGAATACATCTTTTTCCAACACGCAGCAGCCAGCAGGAGACCATGCGTTTGCCCTGTCAGATCGGTACTGTGTCTGGGGATCCATCATGAAAACCTCTAACGGAAACAGAACCGTCGCCCTGTGGGCGTATGATCTTGTCACAGGTACGTCGTTTCAGTGGGGAGATTCGGAGCACTTGCCTCGCCTCCTTGGGAGCGGTACATATCTTGATGACATTGGTGAGATGCAACTCTGCGATGACGGAACGGTCTTTACGGTCATTACTACAGTTGTTGAGGGAAGCAAATCGTCTCTTAGCGTTCTTTTGCAGTGTCAGTTACCAACAGGCAAGCTGCACGTCGTCGCGACTGCTCAGGACGTTGCATGGTTACCGTTGATGCAAGATGGAAACAGCCTGTGGATCCAGCAGGAGAAGTCGGCACCGCCAACACCGCAGGGGAATCAAGGGGGCACTCTCAGCCTGATCCGTGTGGATCTCGTATTGGGAACACTGGAGACATTCATCACAGATAGTTCGCTACTCGGCTGCGACACGGATGGAAAGCGTATCCTGTTGATTCATGAAGGCTCAACAGCATCCATGTCCGACCGGCCATGGGAATCACCAACGGACTCACCCTATGCAGACTTGTGGTTGTTCAGCCCATCCGAGCACACACTGCGCGTCGTGGCTCGTGTCCCGTGGAAGGAAGAGATCGGTCGACTTGGCAGTATAGCGCTGCTGACATCGGGCATCATGTACGGAATACAAGGACCGCAGCACCTTTTCTTCTCCTTCCGCGAGAGCAAGTTCTACAACGTTGACAACATCGTCGTCCCTGCTTTCAAGGGTGCAACACGTTTTGGAATCTTCAAGTATGGCCTGGATTACTTTGGGGAGAAGCATGAACCGTCAGAACCAAAGGGCATCACTATGCTCCAGGTTCTGGAGCCGAACTGACATTATCCGTAAGGATACATACCGACCAATGCACGAGCGCTCTGGCATGAAGCCCCGGAGTGCTCGTTGTCGCTTTTTGCACATGCAGGTGAGAAGGAATACCATTACTAGTTCCTCTCCCGTCTACGTTGTTGCTATGCAAGGGAGAGATTGTTCCTGGCTGCCCCTCTTGTTGATGGAAGCGTGCGCCACAAGAAAGCGCGAGGAAACGCTCAGAGCGCATTGCAAAGGGTAGTCCATAAGCAGCGATAACTGACTGGTCCGCACAATCAAGATTTGGAGACGCTTTTCAGTCCTGTTGCTTCTGCGCTCCAACTCTCGGGAACTGAACCCCGATTTTGGGAGACTGAACCCTCATTTTGGAGACGGAGCCGAATTGGCGGTGCTCCCACAGCGTAGCCGTCTTATGTCGTGGCGTTTTCCGTCGCTTCGCAGGCCGTCGTTCGGCATCAGCAGGAAGGTTTGGGAGTAGGTTGAGCAACAGTCCGTAGGAGGCATCCAGCTGGACGCCAAGATTGTCAATCCCCCTATCTCGACCAAAGCCGCATCAATACTGCGTTTCCAGGACCATGTTTGAATACCAATGACTCCCTTGCTCTCTTCGTGTTGTTGCTGGAGCCGTGAATTATGCCTCTGGGTTCTCGTTCCATGAGACTCAAGGCATTCAGTACGGGCCAAGAGTCCCGTATGCTATTTTCTGCAATCCTTATCATACTGATCGCCACGCAATTGACTTGCGTCGCCGATGCCAACTTCAACGTTTGCTATCCCAGAAGTGATTGAACCGTTCCAGGTTCAGCCTAAACGTTAGTCCATCATACAACGTTCCGCGTACTCTGCGGAAATCTGTTCTTCTGTCACATTCTTCAAAGCCGAGCTTGTTGATTAGCCCTGAGACTCTATGATTACCAGACCACGTCTGAGTGTACACATCATCAATACCCTGTCTCAACAAATAGGATATGTACAATGCCCATGCTTCGGTCGCATAGCCCTTTCTGCGGGAGGACTCATCTGGAAT
>Ga0209744_1000634_pt1 | contig 12033 bp, 13 predicted proteins | sample BarGraNGADG00311_2_FD_184494 | JGI IMG/M metagenome (GOLD analysis project Ga0209744, IMG submission 184494) | Arctic peat soil microbial communities from Barrow, Alaska - Barrow Graham LP Ref core NGADG0004-311 (SPAdes) (version 2) | ecosystem: Environmental > Terrestrial > Soil > Wetlands >... | reverse complement strand
CCCCGCCGGGCGGATCGCGCCTCAGCGCTGGCGCCGCGACGTCGCGCTGTTGCCGCAGGTCGCGACGCTCGTGCCCGGCACGGTGGCCGACAACCTCCTGCTGCCGTGGCGCCTCAAGGTGCGCGTGCCCGAGGAGCCGCCGTCGTCCTCGGCCCTGCGCGCGGCGCTGGACGACGTCGGACTCGACGACGTGGGCGTGGAGCGCGCCCCTGAGCGCTTGTCGGTGGGGCAGGTGGCGCGCGTCGCGCTCCTGCGGGTGCTCCTGACGCGCCCGCGGGTGCTGCTGGCCGACGAGCCGGACGCCGCGCTCGACGACGAGTCCGCCGAGCAGGTCACCCGCATGACTGAGGAGTTCGTGGCGAGCGGCGGTGCGGTCGTGCGCGTCCGCCACCTGCGCCTCGACGAGCGCGCCGACCGCCGGTTCCGCCTCGCGGACGGGCGACTCACGGAGGTCGCCGATGCCTGAGGCCGCCTCCGCGGGCGTCGTCGCCATCGGCTGGCCGCAGCTGCTGCTGGCCTCGGCCTTCATGCTCGTGACCGGCGTGCTGACGTACGCGGTTGGCGCGCGGCTCGAGCGGGACCTCGCGCTTGCGACGGTGCGGACATACCTGCAGCTGCTGGCGCTCGGCTTCGTGCTTCGCTGGGTGTTCGCCAACGATCTCCCGCTGATCGTGCTGGCGCTTCTCGGGCTGATGTCGGTCGTGGCGACACGGATCGTCCTGCAGCGCGCGCCGGACGCGCCGAGCGGGCTTCTGGGATCGACGCTGCTCGCCATGACGCTGACGGGCGTGACGGTGACGTTCGCGGTGACCGGGCTGGTCGTCGGCGTGCACCCGTGGTGGCGCGCGCAGTACGTCGTGCCCATCGCGGGCATGGTGCTCGGCAACTCGATGACCGGCATCTCCCTTGTGATCGAGCGCGTCTTCGCCGACCTGGACGCGCGGCGCGACGCGATCCTCGCTTTGACCGCGCTCGGCGCGACGTCGTGGGAGGCCGCTCGCGACTCGGTGCGCACGGCGGTGCGCGCGGGGCTGATCCCCACCATCAACTCGATGGCGGCGGTCGGCATCGTCTTCATCCCGGGCATGATGACGGGCCAGCTGCTGGCCGGCGTCGACCCCCTTGTGGCGGCGCCGTACCAGATCGTCGTCATGCTCATGGTCTCCGCCGCCACGGCCACCGGCGCGGTCGTCGCGGTGCTGCTATCCTACGGGCGGCGGTTCTCGGCCGAAGGCGTGTTTCTCCAGAAGGGGCACCGTGGCAGGTAGCACGTACGGGCGGCATCAGGCTGCGGTATTGGAGGATTCAGGGTGTGCCCGACGAACTCCCACAGAGGAGGCGGGCGCTGCTCATCAAGCACGTGCTCTACCTCGTGGTCTACGGTGCAGGGACGGTGTGGGCATGGTATCTCGTGTACTCGGCGAACGCGGCGTACACCGGGTTGCCGGTGAAGTGAGCCTCTTGCGGTGCCTGAGCCTACCCCGGCCGTCCGCCCGTACACGCGGCGGCGCCGGTCTTCGAGTCCAGGGAGACGGATGACGGCTTTCGAGCTCTACATCAAACGCCGGGCGAAGGGCTTCGACCGGTATCTCGCCGGCTTCTTCACGAACGGCGAGAACAGCGACATGCAGCGGTACCTCTACGCGCCGCTGCAACGCTTCTCCGACAACGCCGGCAAGCGGCATCGCCCACTGATCTGCCTGCTGGCGTGCGAGGCCGTCGGCGGCGATCCCGAGCTCGCACGCCCCTCGGCCGCCGCCATCGAGCACTTCCACACGGCGGCGCTCGTGCACGATGACATCGAGGATTCCTCGCTCACGCGCCGCGACCAGCCGTGCATGCACATCGCCGAGGGCCTCGGGATTGCGATCAATGCGGGCGACCTCGCGCTGTCGCTCGTCACCGGCACCGTCCTCAAGGACGCGGGTCTCGACGATCGCACGAAGCTGCGCGTGCTGCAGGAACTCGTCGACATGACCGCGCGCACTATCGAAGGCCAGGCGTTGGACATCGGCTGGGCGCGCGATGACCGCTTCGACCTCACGGTGGACGACTACCTGGTCATGGCGAACCACAAGACCGCGTTCTACTCGGGCGCGATCCCGCTCGCGGTCGGCGCCATCGTCGGCGGCGGCACGGATGAGCAGGTCGAGCTGCTGCGCAGCTTCGGCATGGCCGCCGGACTCGCGTTCCAGATCCAGGACGACGTGCTCAACCTCGTGGGCACGAAGGAGTCGACGAAGAAGGACTTCCGAAGCGACCTGACCGAGGGGAAGCGCACGCTGGTCGCGATCCACGCGCTGGCGCACTCGCCGCGGCGCGAGCGGCTGCTCGAGATCCTGTCGGCGCACACCACGGATGCCGCTGCTCTCGAGGAGGCCGTGTCCATCATGCGCGAGGCCGGCTCGATCGACTACGCACGCTCCTACGCGGAGCAGCTCATCCTCGACGCCAAGTCCCGGCTCGCTGAGGGCTTGCCGAAGTCCGGAGCGCGCGATCTCCTGCTGTCGATGGCGGACTTCTTCGTCGAGCGCAGCAGCTGACGGCCGCCCCGCTCGGGGGAGATGGGCGGCCCTCGGGTATGCTCCCCGTATCGGTCGTGACGGATATGAGGAGGAACCATGCAAGCCGTTCCCGTTTCCGAAGGCATCTGGTGGGTGGGGGCGATCGACTGGAACCTCCGCGACTTCCACGGATACGAGACGCCCAGGGGGACGACGTACAACGCGTACCTGGTGCGCGGCGCCAAGACGGCTCTCGTCGACACGGTGAAGCACGGCTTCGTGCCCGAGATGCTCGCGCGCGTCCGCTCGCTCGTCGACCCGGCGGAGATCGACTACATCGTCGTCAACCACGTCGAGCCGGACCACAACGGCGGCCTGCCCGAGGTCATGGCCGCGTGCCCGAACGCGAAGGTCGTCGCATCGAAGAGCGGCGTAGCCGGCGTGGCCGAGTACCATGACGGCCTCACGGTCGGTGAGGTCGGCACCGAGGACGTCATCGACCTCGGCGGCAAGACGCTGCACTTCATCCCGATGCCGATGGTCCACTGGCCCGACTCGATGTTCACCTACTGCCCCGAGTCGTTCACGCTCATGCCGAACGACGCCTTCGGCCAGCACGTCGCGTCGTCGCAGCGGTTCGCGTCCGAGGTCGGCGTGGACCTCGCGTTCGAGCAGCTCGGCATCTACTACGCCAACATCCTGATGCCTCTCGGCAAGCAGGTGGCGCGGGCCATCGAGAAGGTCGTGGAAGCAGGCTGGGAGTGCCGCACCATCGCGCCGTCGCACGGCGTCATCTGGCGAGAGGCGGAGATCCCGACGCTGCTCGAGACGTACGGGCGCTGGACCGCGGGCGAGACGCAGCCCAAGGCGGTGGTCGCGTACGGCACCATGTGGGGCTCGACCGCCGGGCTCGCCTCCGCGATCTCCGACGGCATCGCCGCCGAAGGCGTACCGTGCCGCGTGTTCGATCTCGCCGACAGCCTCATCGCGGACGTCACCTACGAGCTGCTGGAGGGGCGCGCGCTCGTCCTCGGGAGTCCGACGCTGCACCGCGGCATGCTGTACCGCGTGTCTGGCTACCTGACCTGGCTCGACGGACTCAAGCCGGCCGGCAAACTCGCGGCGGTCTTCGGCAGCTTCGGCTGGGGCGGCGGCGCGACTAAGCAGATGCAGGAGCGGCTCGAGGGCATCGGCTTCCACATGGTCGGCGAGCCGTTCACCCAGAAATTCCGCCCCACGGCCGAGGACCTGCAGGGCGCGTTCGAGTGGGGACGCGGCATCGCGCGCGCGGTCAAGGAAGCGCCGGGATCAGCGAACGGTTAGATGTCCGCGCGTCCACTGACCCGCTGTTACCATCCGAGTTGTCCTTAAACCGGCAGTCAGGCGGCAGATGAAGGCACTCATCCTCTCGGGGGGCAAGGGCACGCGCCTGCGGCCGATCACGTTCACGCGCGCCAAGCAGCTCGTGCCGATCGCCAACAAGCCCATCCTCTTCTACGCGATCGAGGCGATCCGCGATGCCGGCATCACCGACATCGGGATCGTGGTCGGCGAGACCGCCGACGAGGTGACCGCGGCCGTCGGCGACGGGTCGCGCTGGGGCGTGTCGGTCGCGTACATCCCGCAGGAAGCGCCCCTGGGCCTCGCGCACGCGGTCAGGATCGCGCAGGACTTCATCGGCGACGACTCGTTCGTGATGTACCTCGGCGACAACCTCGTCAAGGACAGCCTGCGGCCCTTCGTCGAGTCCTTCTCGGCCGACAAGTGCGAGGCGCAGATCCTGCTCGCGCACGTCGCGAACGCCGCGCAGTTCGGCGTCGCGGAGCTGGACGGGAGCGGTCGGGTCGTGCGACTCATCGAGAAGCCGTCCGAGCCCAAGAGCGACCTCGCACTCGTGGGCGTCTACCTCTTCGGGTCGCGGGTCTTCGACGCGGTCGCGGCCATCACACCCTCGGCCCGCGGGGAGCTCGAGATCACCGACGCCATCCAGTGGCTGATCGACAATGGCTACGGCGTGCGCCCCCACGTCATCGGCGGCTGGTGGAAGGACACCGGGCGCCTGGACGACATGCTCGAAGCCAACCGGTTCGTGCTGGACACGATCGACGCCGAGATGCTCGGCGAGGTGGACGACGATTCGCACGTGGACGGCCGGGTGCGCATCGGCGCAGGCACGAAGCTGGTGAGCTCCACCGTGCGCGGCCCGGTCGTCATCGGGGAGGGCTGCGAGATCGTCGACGCCTACATCGGGCCGTTCACGTCGATAGCGGACGGGTGCGTCGTCGTCGGGAGCGAGGTGGAGCACTCCATCCTGCTGATGGGAGCCCGCATCGAGAACACCGGCGGCCGCGTGACGGACAGCCTCATCGGCGTGAACGCCGTCGTCCGGCGCGGCGACAGCAAGCCTGCCGCTTATCACCTGATGCTCGGGGACAACTCCGAGGTCGAGATCATCTAGGAGAGCCGACATGATCGAAGGCGTGAAGGTCAAGGACCTGAAAGTGATCCCGGACGACCGCGGCATGCTCGTGGAGTTCCTGCGCAGCGACGACCCGGATTTCCAGAAGTTCGGCCAGGTCTACATGACGATGGTGTATCCCGGCGTCGTGAAGGCGTGGCACTTCCACAAGAAGCAGACGGACCACTTCGTGTGCGTCTCAGGAATGGCGAAGGTCGGCCTCCACGACGCCCGTGAGGGCTCGCGGACGCTGGGCGAGACGAACACCTTCGTCATCGGGTGGCAACGGCAGCGCCTGCTCATCATCCCGCCCGGGGTCTACCACGGCTTCACGCCGGCCGGACCGGAGCCCGCGTGCATCGTGAACATCCCGACGGAGCTCTTCGACCGAGAGAACCCGGACGAGTTCCGCATCCCGTTCGACGACCCGAGGATCGGCTACGACTGGGGCGTGAAGAGCGGATGAGACTGCTCGTCACGGGTGGCGCGGGCTTCATCGGCAGCGACTTCGTGCGGCGGATGCTCGGCAAGCACGGCGACGTCGAGATCGTGTGCTTCGACAAGCTGACGTATGCCGGCAACCTCGACAACCTCCGCGACGTCGCGGACGACTCCCGCTACACGTTCGTGCGCGGCGACATCTGCGACCGCGGAGCGGTGGAGGCCGCGGCCGAGGGTGTGGACGCCATCGTGAACTTCGCGGCCGAGACGCACGTCGACCGCTCCATCGCCGAGCCCGAGGCGTTCCTCCGCACCGACGTGCTGGGCACGCACGCGCTGCTCGAGGTCGTGCGCGTCCGCGGCATCGGCCGTATGGTGCAGGTCTCGACCGACGAGGTCTACGGCTCGACCGAGGCGAGCGCATTCGTCGAGACGGACCCACTGAAGCCGTCGAGCCCGTACTCGGCGTCGAAGGCGGGCGGTGACCTCCAGGTGCTCGCGTACCACACGACCTTCGGGCTGCCGGTGATGATCACGCGCGGCTCGAACACGTACGGCCCGTACCAGTACCCCGAGAAGCTCGTCCCGCTGTTCGTCACGAACGCGCTCGAGGGAGAGAGGCTGCCGCTGTACGGCGACGGCGGCAACGTGCGCGACTGGCTGCACGTGGACGACCACGCCGACGGCATCGAGTTCGTGCTGGAACACGGCGAGCCGGGCGAGGTGTACAACATCGGCGGGGGCAACGAGCGCACGAACAGTCAGATCGCCGCGGTCATCCTCGACGAGCTCGGCCTGACCGAGGACGCCCTCGAGCACGTGGCCGACCGTCCGGGCCACGACCGGCGCTACGCGCTCGACTGCGCGAAGCTGCGCGCGCTCGGCTGGGCGCCGCGGGTGGACTTCGAGGCGGGATTGCGCGAGACGATCCGCTGGTACCGCGACAACGCCTGGTGGTGGGAGAGGATCAAGCACGACACCGACGAGTTCGCCGCCTGGCGCAAGCGAAACTACGAGGGGCGCGGGTAGGGGTGAGGAGGGTCCAGCTCCCGAACCCTCACCCCCCGCTCCTCCACCTCGCGAGCTCTTCCGCCGCCTCGCGCACCGTCAGCGCCGCCGCCGGCACACTCGCGTCGATCTCTCGCAGCCGCGCGAACAGCTCGGCGAGGATGGGCGGCTTGATGTTCCCGGCCGCCAGGGCGTCCGCCTGCTGGAAGACCTCGGCGGGCGTTCCCTTGATGGCGATGTGCCCGCCGGGCTCGAGCACGTAGGCGAAGTCGGCGAACTCGGGCACCGAGTCGATGTCGTGCGTCGACATGATCACCGTCGTGCCCCGCTCCCGCGACATCCGCGCCATGAGCGCGATCAGCTCGCCCCGCGACTTCGGGTCGAGCCCCTCGAACGGCTCGTCGAGCACCAGTAGCTCGGGCTCCATCACGATCGCGCCCGCCAGCGCGACCTTGCGCTTCTCGCCGCCGGACAGGTTGTGGGGCACGCGCCACCCGAGATCCGCGATGCCGAGCAGGCGCATCGCCTCGTCCACCCGTCGCGAGATCTCCTCCTCGGGCAGTCCGTACTGCCGAGGTGACCAGCCGACGTCCTCGGCCACGGTGGGCGCGAGGATCTGCTCCTCGACGTTCTGCAGCACGACGCCGATCCTGCGCCGGATCGCCGGCCACTCATCGGCCGGGTCGACGCCGAAGACGCGCACGAGTCCCTCCTGCGCTTTCAGCAGGCCGAGGATGTGGAAGAGCATCGTCGTCTTGCCCGAGCCGTTCGGTCCGAGCACGGCGACGCGCTGTCCGCGCCTCGCTACGAAGTCGAGGCCGCACAGCCGCACGAGCGTCCCGTCCTCGTAGCTGTGGCTGACGCAGCTGACGCGCACGACCTCCTCGGCCGAAGAAGGGGAGGCGGCAGCGGGCGGGGAGCTATCGGGCGACGGCATCTTCACGACCTCCAGCGGTAGACGGCCGCGGCGCAAAGGGCGATCGCGCCGAGCAGCGGGACGAGCCAGGAGAGCGGGTTCAGCGCGAACCACAGCACGCGGAAGACGAGGGCGACGGTGAGCAGCGACACGGCCGCGGCGACGATCGCGGCGTCGCGGGCCGGTCGCGTGGCGGGCGGCAGCTTCGCTCGCAGCCGGCCCTCGTAGCCGCGCAGTCGCATGATGTCGTAGTCGCGCTGCGCGAGGTCGAACGAGTAGAGCAGCAGCCCGCCGAGCGCCGACGTCGTGCCGCGCGCGGTGCGCAGGAGGTCGCGCCGCGAGAACCCGGAGCGCAGCTTCACGGCGGTCAGCAGGTGCTGGAACTTCTCGGCGAGCAGGAAGAACGAGCGGTACGTCATCAGCATCGCGTCGCCGACGATCCCCGGCACGATGCGCTGCACGGGCGCGAACACCTGGGGGTACGGCGTGGTGAACATCAGCACGAGGGCCGCGAGGGCAGCGGTGAGCGCCTTCGCGACGAACAGCATGCCGGTCAGCAGGTCGGGCGCCGAGGCCAGCGCGAAGATGCCGGCGAAGAACGCGGGGTAGAAGGCGAGCGCGGCGATGGGCTTCGCCGGCAGCCGCCAGGCGACGACGGCCGAGGCCAGGGCCAGCGTGATGCCGGCCACAACCAGCACGTTCTGGTTGACGATGACGCCGGTCAGCACGCACGTGAACGCCAGCAGCTTGGCGACCGGCGACGTCCGGTGCAGAGGTGAGGAGCCCGTCGTGGCGGACTCGTCGATCACGGCGATGTCCACGTCACGGCCTCCCCTCGGAGTGATGTCCGGGAAGGACCTCGTGGCGAGCCTCGGCCACCGCCCCGGCGAACACGAGGTTGGGCCTGACGCGCGCCACATAGCCCAGGATGGCCGAGGTGACGAGCGCCTCGATCACCCACCCGATCGAGCCGAGCGTGTAGACGACGACCGCGAACCGCCCCACGGACAGGTACTGCGACGGCCCAGGTGCACGCGCGCTCTCTCCGCGTAGCAGGTTGATCGAGTAGACGCCCTGCGAGAACGGGTTGCCGAAGCGCAGCGTGCCCGGGTCGAGCGTGCCGGTCTCGCGCCCGGTGGCCGGGCCGCCTCCCGCGAGCGCCACGACGCCGACCAGCAGCGTCGTGGTCGTCGCGAGCGCCAGTACCGTCGCGATCCCAGCCGACCAGCGGACGCGCCGCCGGCCGAGGAGTCCCACGAGACCGCGGAACACCGCCCAGCCCAGGATCATCTCCACCGAGATGATGACGGTGTTGACGCCGACGACGGTGACGCCGCCGTGGCCGACCATCGCGAGGATGAAGTCCACGATGAACGCCGCGATGATCGCCAGCCACGGCCCGAGCAGCACCCCGGCGATGACCGTGAGGTTCATGTGGTAGGCGAGGGGCACGATCTCGCTCGACATCGCGACGAGCATGAGAGCCGCGACCACGCCGAGCAGCGGCACCTTCCGGCGGATGTCGGCGCGCCGCGACACGCGCGCCGCGAGCGCGACGAGCGCGAGGGCGACGATCCAGCCGCTGGCCCACAACCAGAAGGGCAGCACGCCGTCGGGGATGTGGATGTGCGACATCTAGCCCGCCTTTCCCCGGCCCGCGCATGCCGCGCATAACCCGTAGAGGTCGAACTCGTGGCGCGTCACCGTGAAGCCGCTGGCGCGCGACGCGCTCTCGACGGCTGGCGCGACGTCGCAGTCCGCCTCGGCGACGCGCCCGCACGAGGTGCACACCAGGTGATGGTGGTGCCCGCCGGAGCGGCATCGCGCGTAGACGGCGGCACCGTCCTTCACGCCGACCTGCTCGACGAACCCCGCCTCCGCCATCGCCGCCAGCGTCCGGTACACGGTCGCCGAGCCGATGCCGGGCGTGCCCGCCTTGACCGTGCGCAACAGCTCCTCGGCCGAGAAGGTGCCGGGCATCGCGTCGGTCGCCGAGGCTATCGCCATGCGCTGCGGGCTGACGCGCCCGCGGAAGGCGCCGCGCAGCCCGTCCGTGGCGGTCTCGTCTGCCATCTCGTCTCCTAAGTGAGAACCGATATCACTTACGGGCCAATGTACCACCTGACGGCAGCCCGAAACCGCATGTTCATCGGCATCTTCACTCACGCCGTTCGGGTACGATGTCGACTGGACCCCCGTTGAAGGCAGCCAATGAACCTCACGCAGCTTCGCGCGTTCGTCTCGGTTGTTGAGCACCAGTCGTTCTCCGGTGCCGCGAAGGCGCTGGGTCTATCGCAGCCGGCCGTGACGATGCAGGTGCAGTCGCTCGAGTCCGAGACCGGCGTCACGCTCCTCGACAGGCGCTACCGGCGCGCCGAGCCCACGGAGGCCGGCCGGGCGCTGCTGCCCTTCGCCGAGCGCATCCTCGAGGAGATCGAGACCGCGCGCTTCCAGCTGGAGCACCTCTCCGACCGGGTGACCGGCCGCCTGGAGATCGCCGCGTCGACCACGCCCGGCGACTACGTCATCCCGAGCTTCCTCGGCAGCTTCCTGGCGGCGAACCCCGAGGTCGGGGTGTCGCTTCGCGTGTTCGACAGCGCGACCGTGGTGGAGGCTGTCGGGAGCGGCGAGGTGAACGTCGGCATGACGGGCGCGCGCGTCGAGGACGGCCCGCGCGTGAAGTTCGAGGCGATGGGCGCGGACGAGCTCGTCATGATCTGCCTGCCCACCGGCCCGCTCGCCTCCCGCAAGGGGCTGGTGACCTCGGACATCGTCGACGAGTCGTTCATCATGCGCCGCGAGGGCTCGGGGACGCGGCTCGTGACCGAGGACGCGCTGCGGGCGGGCGGGGTCGACCCCTCGGACCTGCGGGTGATGGCCGAACTCGGCACGTCCGAGGCGATCGTGCGCGCCGTCGAGGGCGGCCTCGGGATCGGCGTGGTCAGCCGCTGGGCCGCCGACAAGGCCCTGCGTCTCGGCACGGTCGCGGAGGTCGGCATCGCGGGCTTCCCCATCGAGCGGCCGTTCTTCGCGGTAGTCCCCCGCACCAGCATGACGCGCGCCGCGGAGGCGTTCGTGGAGCACCTGCGCGCCTCGCTGTGACGCGGTGCAGCGGCGCCGCCTTCCCGTTGCCGCCGAGCGGCGACCGGTATATCCTTCGAACTACCGCGCCCGACAGGGCACGGCCATAAGTCTCCGAGTCCGGCGAGCCTAAAGCGGCCGCACCGCGAGCGTCCGCCACGGATGCCGGACCGATAGGGTGGGGAACGGAAACGGCCCCGCCTCCCGCGTTCGGAAAGGAGCACATATGCGTCATCCCTCCACCGCTCCCCGCGGTCTCTTCCGCGCAGGGGCGAACCTCGGCCTCGCCGTGGCACTCGCGATCTTGCTCGCCGGTTGTGCCGGCACGCCTCCGTCCTCGTCTACGACCGGCTCCTCGGCTGCTCCGGCGACAAGCGAGATCGTCCTCGCGTCGACCACATCGACGCAGGACTCCGGGCTGTTCAAGGTCCTCATCCCGGCGTTCGAGAAGGACAACCCGACGTACACCGTCAAGGTCGTCGCGGTCGGTTCCGGCGAGGCGCTCAAACTGGGCGAGAACAAGGACGCCGACGTCCTGCTCGTCCACAGCCCGAAGGCCGAGGTCTCCTTTGTCGCCTCCGGTTTCGGCGAATACCGCAAGCAGGTCATGTACAACGATTTCGTGATCGTCGGTCCCTCGGCGGATCCCGCCGGGATCAAGGGCGACACCAAAGCATCCGACGCGTTCAAGAAGATCGCCGCGGCTTCCGCGACGTTCGTCGCGCGCGGCGACGGCTCGGGGACGGACACCAAGGAGCAGTCCATCTGGACGTCCGCGACCGTCACGCCCAAGGGCCAGGCGTGGTACCTCTCGACGGGCCAGGGTATGGGCGAGGTGCTCAAGCTGACGTCCGAGAAGCAGGGCTACACGCTGTCCGACCGCGCGACGTACCTCACGATGAAGGACTCGCTCAAGCTCGAGATCCTCGACGAGGGGGACAAGGCGCTGTTCAACCAGTACGGCGTCATCCCTGTCGCCGGCGCGAAGAACGTCGCCGGCGCGCACGCGTTCGCGGACTGGATCACCGGGCCGAAGGGCCAGGCGGTCGTGAGGAGCTTCGGCGTCGAGAAGTTCGGCCGTCCGCTGTTCATCCCGAACGCGCAGTAACAGGTGACCGGCGGGCGTTCGCGGCGCCCGCAGTCACGTCAGGAGTGAAGTGGCCGTCCTTTGGACATCGATGCTGGAAGCCGTGCGGCTGCTCGTCTCGGGCAACGCGGACGTCTGGCAGATCATCACGCTGTCGCTGCGCGTTTCCGCGGTGTCGACGGCCATCGGCATGCTCATCGGCCTGCCGCTCGGCTACGTGCTCGGCACGACGATCTTCTCGGGCCGCCGCGTCATAGCACTGCTCGTCATCCTGCTGGTGAACACCGGCATGGGCCTGCCGCCGGTCGTGGTCGGCCTCTTTGTCACGCTCGCGCTGTCGCGTTCCGCCCCACTCGGCGGACTGGGATGGTTGTTCACGCCGACTGCGATGGTCTTAGCGCAGGTCATCATCGCGACGCCGCTCATCGCGGGGGTGACCGCCGCCTCGGTCGGCGCGGTGCCCGAGGAGCTGCGGCTCCAGGCTCGGTCGCTGGGCGCTTCGCGCTTCGCCGAGGGGATCCTGACGCTGAACGAGGCG
>Ga0209744_1000630_pt1 | contig 12115 bp, 9 predicted proteins | sample BarGraNGADG00311_2_FD_184494 | JGI IMG/M metagenome (GOLD analysis project Ga0209744, IMG submission 184494) | Arctic peat soil microbial communities from Barrow, Alaska - Barrow Graham LP Ref core NGADG0004-311 (SPAdes) (version 2) | ecosystem: Environmental > Terrestrial > Soil > Wetlands >... | reverse complement strand
AGGTCATCGGTTTAAGAGTTACATGATCGCGATACATGCCAATATGTCCTATTCTTGCAGTAGGTATCAGGTTTGATATACCATCTACCATTCCCAGTCCGGCCCTTAAAACCGGGACCAGAACAATATCCATCGCAAGTTCCTGAGTGGTACATTTTCCGAGTGGAGTTTCAATAGTAATATCTTTCACCGGAAGATCACGTGTGATCTCGTACGCCATAAGTCCGGCTATCTCCTCCAGTGTTTCACGAAAATCTTTGGTACCGGTTTCCTTACGTCGTAGAAGGGTAAGTTTATGAGTCAGCAAGGGATGTTTCAACAGGTTTAACATGGTACTACTATATTTAATGACTATAAATATTTTTTATAATAATAATATAGAGCTTGATTTAGTATATGTAAAAGGTTTATATCCAACAAACACAAAATACTGTTGTCTGTTATGCAAAAAGTACATATTCAATCTTATGTTAATCACGTAAAATATTCTGAATGCCACATTCATTAAAAACGATTTCCTTTTTAATTTTGGAATCCAGTTCCGGTAAATGCTCCATCCTTTTCTCACCTGATGAGTAATATCTTCCCGATGATTAATTATCAGTTCGGATTTCTGAAATTCTTCATCATAGCGTTTACGGTTCCAGAAATGATGTACCATTGGTTTGCCCCATATTTTCATAAATCCCTCATTCTTGTTGCGGGTTGATAAAATATCAGCAACCAGAAATTGTCCTCCGGGTTTCAAAACACGATTTACCTCTTTTAAGAATGCCGGTTTATCAGGATAATGAAAAGCACTCTCAATGTTCAGAAGAACATCTACGGAATCCGAAGGAATATGAATCAGATTCTGTGCATCATCAACCAGGAACCTGACATTATTTACTTTTGCATTTTCCCTTTCATAGTTGGCAATTTCTATGTTTGCTTTACTTAGATCAATTCCTGTAATTTTTAAAGGATTAAATTTATTATTTACATAAAGAGCCTGAACGCCGTTACCACATCCGATTTCCAGAATTTCTTTATTTTCTATTGATGGAAGTAATTCAATACAATAATCCGTAAGGTTTTTTTGTGCCTGCATGAAACTATCGGATTCTTTGACAAAAAGCGGATAATGAAGCATGGTGTGCTCATTATTCAGCCTTTTAAGAGCCATATTCATAGACTCATAATATTGCCCGTTGGTAAACCCTGTACCGGAAAGCTTAAGTATTTTCCTTATGAAATTCATTTTATTCTGTAATTAAATTTAATTATTCGAACTATTCCGGAAGACTCTTGATTTTTTAAAATTCAGTTGAGCCATGCTTTTACATCATCCTGGGAAGGATTCTGCAGTCCTAGCTTGTTCTTTTTGTTATATCCGCAAAGGTCCTGGTGAAGCTTTGTATGTTTTTCAACTTCCTTAAGCTTTGCCACCGTTGTATATCCAAGCTTTTTCAAAGGATCCACCCATTCTTCCGGAATACCTTTGTCAAGATATTCTTCCTTTGGACTTTCGACTTTCAACTTTTGGCTTTCAGGTTTCATCTGAGGGAATAAAAGCACATCCTGAATTGAAGGCTGATTGGTAAGAAGCATAGTCAGTCTGTCGATACCTATACCCATCCCTGATGTGGGAGGCATTCCATATTCAAGTGCTCTGATAAAATCGAGATCGATGAACATTGCTTCATCATCTCCCTTTTCAGATAACCTTAGCTGATCCTGGAACCTCTCCATCTGGTCAATCGGATCATTCAATTCGGAATAGGCATTGGCAATCTCCTTTCCATTAATCATCAGTTCAAACCGTTCTGTAACCCCGGGCTTGCTGCGATGCATCTTGGTAAGCGGAGATGTTTCTGTCGGATAGTCAATTATGAAGGTGGGTTGAATATAATTATGTTCACATTTTGCCCCGAATAGCTCGTCGATGAGTTTCCCTTTTCCCATTGCCGAAGTATTTGGAACATTAAGTTTATCACATACTTCTCTGAGACTGGCTTCATCCATCCCCGATATATCTATCCCGGTATTCTCCTTTATTGCATCAGTCATGCTGATCCTTTTAAACGGAGGATTTAGGTTGATGAGTTTATCTCCATATTGAATTTCAGTCTTACCATGCAGATCGAGAGCAGCTTTTTTTACTATCTCTTCAGTAAAATTCATCATCCAGTTATAATCTTTATATGAGATGTAAATCTCCATTACAGTAAATTCAGGATTATGGTTACGATCCATTCCTTCATTGCGGAAGTCTTTAGCAAACTCATATACTCCTTCAAAACCACCTACAATAAGCCGTTTAAGATAGAGCTCGTTAGCAACCCTCAGATAGAGAGGCATGTCGAGGGTATTGTGGTGAGTGATAAAAGGTCTGGCTGCTGCACCCCCGGGAATAGGTTGAAGAATAGGTGTTTCTACTTCAAGATAACCTTTCGAGTTAAAGAGTTCACGCATTGACTGAATTATCTGTGTCCTTTTTCTGAAAACATCACGCACATGCGGATTAACAATCAGATCTACATAACGCTGGCGGTAACGCATCTCAGGGTCAGTAACCGCATCAAATAAAATTCCGTCTTTCTCCTTGACAATCGGTAGTGGTCTGATCGATTTACTGAGAATTGTAAATTCATCTACATGAACAGTTGTTTCACCCATCTGTGTTTTAAATACATGGCCTTTCACTCCTATAATATCACCTATATCGAGCAGATGCTTAAACACTGTATTATACATCGTTTTATCTTCACCGGGGCAGATATCATCACGGCGAACATAGATCTGAATTCTGCCTGAAGAGTCCATCAATTCTGCAAATGAGGCATTGCCCATAATGCGTTGGCTCATCATTCGTCCGGCCAGGCATACCTCCTGGAAATTGTTTTTTTCAGGGCTGTAATTATCGAGGATATCCTGTGCAAAAACGCTGGTTTTATATTCAGCAGCAGGGTAGGGATTAATGCCAAGTTTTCTTAATTCATCGAGAGAGGCACGTCTGAGCTGCTCCTGTTCACTTAAATTCATATACAGAAAGTTTTGAAAATTTGTGCAAAGATAAGAAAAATCGTACTCGTGTGATATAAAGATTTTCAGCCTTTTAATACTCTGGTCTCAGCATCGAATTTATCACTTATTAACCTTGTTACCGGCCCCCGTACTCCTTCACCAAGAGTGTTTCCCCCAAGTTCCGTGACGGGAATAACTTCGGCAGAAGTATTAGTAATGAAGGCTTCCTGAATAAACCTGATCCTGTTTTCCTGCAGAGCTTCTTCCCTGATTTTAATTCCGGACTCTTGTGCAATCCTTAAAACATTTTTCCGGGTAATTCCTGAAAGAACATGATCTGACTCGGGATGCGTAAAGAGAGTGCCGTCAATCACAAAGAAGATGTTTGAATGTGAACCTTCCGTAATAAGTCCGTTTCTGACGAAGATACATTCTTTCAATCCATTCTCACTTGCCTCCTGAAAACTTAAAGTATTGGGAAGAAGAGCAACCGATTTGATGTCGCATCTGCTCCACCTGATATCTTCTTTTAACATGACTTTAATGCCGGTTTCTTTTGACTGACTGTCAGGTACAAATCCCCAGGCACAGGCATAGGCAGTAGGTGGAACTTCCGGTGATGGGAAAGAATGAGAACGTCTGGCTGCACCTCTCGTCACCTGGAGATATACCATTGCCGGCTGGTCTTCGAGTTTATTATATTTTATAAGATCATTGGCAACAGACGGGAACAAATCTACTTCGGCCCAATTAATTCTCAATTCCCTCAGACTCCTTTTCAATCTTATGCAATGACTGTTCATGTCATAAAAAGAACCTTCATACCATCTCACCACCTCATAGACCCCATCGGCAAAGAGAAATCCACGGTCATCAGGACTTATCTTAATCTCATCTTTAGGGAGGAGTTTCCCGTTGAAGTATGCTGTTTCCATCTTTTGAATCTTTAAGTTCAATTGTTTAGTATTGTGGTTCAATTATCTCTATTTTATATTTAATTGCCGATCTGGCCTCGTCCGCAGACGCAGCATTACCGCAAGCCGCCTGAACGAATAGCGAAGCGCCAAGAACTGTAGTCTCTTTCTGATCAATGATTTTCAGTGGAACACCCGAAAAGTTAGCTTTTAACTGGTTCCAAAGTCTGTTTTTTGATCCACCGCCAACACAAAGGATACTTTCAGTTTTAAATCCTCCGGCATTTTCAAGTGAGCTCTTGCCCTCAGCGAGTCTCACAGAAAGTGCTTCAAGCATTGCACGGTATACTTCGAAGCGGGTTGATTCCAAAGTAAGGCCGAGTATCTGACCTCCCGGTTTGCCCTTTAGCTCTTCATAGAATTTTGGGATGATCTTTACTCCATTGCAACCTGATGGTACTTTTTCGGCTCCGGATATCATAACATCGTAAACACCATCTTTGATATCAGTAAAAAAATTCCTCCTGCCCCATTCAAGCATTCCTGATGCGATCCACTGGTTACCAATATTATACAAGCCAGGCATGGAATCAAGTTCGGTTGTAATACCCATATCAAGCTGCTCTTTACCTGACCTGAATCCTTCTGAACGGACCATAAGGATTTCCCAGGTTCCTGAACTAAGAACAGGCTGGTTTTTTTCAGCTCCTGATCCAAAAATTGCAAATTGAGTATCATGACCAGTTGCTACAACCGGAATTCCCTTCGGGATACTGGTTTCATAAGAAGCTTTTACATTAATCTTTCCGGTTATAGTGCCGGGTTCAACCGGAGTTCCTGTTTTTTCAAAAGGGAATTTGATTTTATTTATAATATTTTTTGAGAATCTCCTTGTTTTCAGATTTGTCAGCATCGAAGTACCGGCCATAGTTGTGTCATTAACCATTTCGCCGGTAAGCAGAAAAGAGAAAATTGAAGGCATGAAAAGAAATCCGGAACTTTTTTCGACAATTTCAGGCTTTTGGTCGACAAACCAGATGAATTTATTTATAGTGTTGAAAGAAAAAGGGAGAACGCCACTCTCGCCATATAATTCATTAAGAGGCAAGTATTTATCTATATTTGCCATAATAGGAACAGTTCTTTCGCACTGCCATGATATTACCGGGTAGAGCATTTTCCTTGATTTGTCAAAAAAGGTCCCGTCCACACCAAAAGTAGTGACTGTGACCCCGGCAATCTGATTGATATCAATCTGATTGACAACTTTTTGGGATGCGCGGCACATCTTATCCCAAATCTCTTTTACGTCCCATATCCTGTACCTGGGATAAAATGGATCAGGCTTTGTATTGTTTGGGAAAGATTCAAATGCAAGAATTTTGCCTTTACTGTTGATAGCTATCACTCTTACATTTGTTGCACCACAGTCGAAAACAATTACAATGTCACCTTTCTGCATTTGTAAAGAGTTAATATAAAACGAGTTCTAAACAAATTTTATTTGTTATACTTTCGAATGGCGGAATCACAACATTATTTGGTATCCGATTATCCCAGTCCTTTTAGAAAAGCCATCGAAGTTCCTGCGACAATTAATGCAATGATATAAATTATTAAAACAACAATTATCAGAATCCCGATATATGCAAAATAGGCTTTAAGATTCCTAATAGCTTTATGAAGTTCCTGTTTATCAAGGGTATGTAACGCATGGGATGTGTGTTTGGAAAAACGGAACAAGAAAAGGACAGGGAAGAAATATATCACTGCTATTACGAGAACAGGTATGAACATAAGAGATTCGGGAATCCCAAGACCTTTTTCCCCGGAGTTAAATGCTGTGAGAAATGTTCCGGCAATCAGTCCTATTATAATTATCAGTCCCACAAAGATAAATCCGATAATGGCAAGAAACATGGCCCATTTTCTCGAAGAATTCAAATATTTGAAAGTTCCCTCCTCGATTTCAATTTTTCTGGTTTCAAGATTTGTTTCCATAATTTTATAAAATAAAGTTAAACAGAAGGTTAACAAATATAAGTTTTTTTTAACCACAAAGAACACAAAGCAGGCTCAAAGAACACAAAGATAATTTGATACAGAATCTCTTTGTGACCTTTGCGTAATGCCTTTGTGAACTTTGTGGTTAATGGATTTCAACTTTCTAAACAACCTTAACATTTAATACCTTTTTTGTACCTTTGTCATGTCTAAATCATTAAAATTAGAATGCATAAAGGCAGGCGTTTACCCCAATGGCTGAGGATGCAGAGAGCTAGCGGAGAGAACTATACAAAGGTAAAGCAGATTGTTATTGAAAATCATCTTCATACAATCTGCACCAGTGGTAATTGTCCAAATATTGGTGAATGCTGGAACAGAGGCACCGCAACTTTTTTGATTCTCGGAGATATATGTACCAGGGCCTGTAAATTCTGTGCGACAAAAACAGGGAAACCTATGCCTCCTGATCCCCATGAGCCAGACAGGCTGGCAGAATCGATTAAAGCAATGCAGCTTAAGCACTGTGTAATCACTTCTGTCGACCGTGACGATCTTAATGATGGGGGCGCTAATGAATGGACAAAAACAATAAGAAGAGTAAAGGAGGTAAATCCTGACACTACCATTGAGACCCTGATACCCGATTTTGACGGGAAGCATGAATGTATTCAAAAAATTATCGATGCTGGACCTGAAGTGATATCTCATAACGTCGAGACTGTAAAACGTCTTACTCCCTTTATCCGTACAAAAGCAAAATATGAAAGGAGTCTTGATGTTATAAGATATATCGCGGGAAAAGGGAAGAACGCGAAATCGGGCTTTATGTTAGGTCTTGGAGAGAGTGAAGATGAAATAATTCAAACGATGAATGATCTCTTTGCTTCCGGTTGTAAAATCCTGACCATAGGACAATATCTTCAACCCGGATCCGATTATATGGAAGTTAGAGAATATATTCGTCCTGAAAAGTTCGAAGAATACAGGATAAAGGCTCTTGAAATTGGTTTTTCTTTAGTTGAAAGCAATCCACTCGTACGATCATCTTTTCATGCAGAAAATCATATAAATGCTCGATAAACTTAATTATATTAGCATCACTTAACCAGAAAACCACAATTGAGCTATAGAGTTGTATATAAGGATATTGGACAAAAGGATTATAAAGAAACCTGGGACTACCAGACAGACATCTTTACCAGACTAGTTGACAGCAAAAAACAGGACACCAGGACCGGCGATCCCGGCGAAAAGCTTGTCCCGGGGACTCTGATTTTTGTAGAACATCCTCATGTCTATACTCTTGGTAAAAGCGGATCAGAAAACAATCTTTTACTTGACTTCATTCAACTTAAGGCAAAGGATGCTTCATTCTACAAGATTGACCGGGGTGGTGATATAACATATCATGGTCCGGGACAACTTGTCGGGTATCCAATTTTCGATCTTGATGTTATCAAAATAGGACTTAAAGAGTATATTTACAGACTCGAAGAGGCAATAATAAGAACCCTGGGTGAATATGACATAACTGCTTCAAGATTAGAAGGAGGAACAGGAGTGTGGCTTGATCCGGAAATTGCCGGAAAGGCAAGGAAGATATGTGCAATAGGAGTAAAGGCAAGCAAATATGTTACCATGCATGGTTTTGCTTTCAATGTTAATACCGACCTTACATATTTTAATAATATTAATCCTTGTGGTTTTACAGATAAGGGGGTCACATCACTCGAAAAAGAATTGGGTGCTCGGCAGGATTTTGAATCTGTAAAAAATAAAGTGAAAAGAAACCTGCAGGAAGTTTTTGATTTAAATTGGATTAAGGAGTAAAAGGATGGAAAAGAAATGGGTGGTGAAGGAGAAGGGAGATACAGCAGTTTTAAAGCAGCTTGCAGGAGCTCTTGGAGTGTCGGAATCTCTTGCGAATCTTATGGTCCAGCGTAATATTACATCTGCTGATGAAGCGCATACTTTCTTCAATCCCAGTCTGGATTATCTTCATGATCCCTTTCTTATGAAAGACATGAACATAGCTGTCGACAGGATCTCCATAGCTGTAAAAAAGAACGAAAAGATTCTTGTATATGGCGATTATGATGTTGATGGGACCACTGCTGTGGCACTTATGTACTCGTTTCTGAAAGATCAGTATTCAAATGTAGAATATTATATACCCGACAGATATAAAGAGGGTTACGGAGTTTCAATACAGGGTCTGGATTTTGCTTATCAGAATAACTGTAAGGTTGTAATCACACTCGACTGTGGTATTAAAGCTGTGGAAAAAGTAAAATACGCCCGCACAAAAGGGCTCGATGTTATCATTTGTGATCATCATTACCCCGGAGATGAGATACCCAAAGCACTTGCCGTACTTGATCCAAAGCAACCATCATGCAGTTACCCCTATAAAGAATTATCAGGATGCGGAGTGGGGTTTAAGCTGATTCATGCCTACTCGAGAGTGCATGGTATTCCCTTTAGTAAAATTTCCCATTTTCTTGACCTTGTTGCGGTCAGTATTGCATCGGATATTGTTCCACTCACGGGTGAAAACAGGATAATGGCCTATTTCGGACTTAAAAGACTGAATGAATCACCCCGTACAGGACTGAAAGAAATAATCCGGGAATCGGAAGTTTCAAGGGCGCTTACTATTGAAGATGTAGTTTTCAAAATAGGTCCAAGAATAAATGCCGCCGGCAGAATGGAAACCGGCAGCAAAGCTGTTGATCTTCTTGTTTCAAGCGATACCCGGCTCGCAACAGGAATAAGTAAAGAGATCAATAATTTTAATATTGAACGACGAAACGTTGATCGCATTATCACAACTGAGGCAATGCGCATGATCTCTGAGGATCAGAGAACTGTAAATTCAAGAACAACAGTACTGTATAATCCTACCTGGAAGAAGGGTGTTATTGGAATTGTAGCCTCAAGATTAATCGAGACTTATTACAGGCCAACAGTCATTCTAACTGAATCGAACGGTTTTGCCACAGGTTCCGCCAGATCAGTACAGGGCTATGATCTTTATCAGGCAATTGAGGCTTGCAGTGATCTGCTTGAGAGTTTTGGAGGACACATGTATGCTGCAGGTTTGACTATGAAAAAGGATAATATCCAGGCCTTTATGGAGAGATTCGAGCAATACGTAAATAGCACAATCACTGAGGACCAGCTTGTACCACGCATTTTCATTGATACAGAACTCTCGTTTTCTGAAATCAATGAAGATTTCTTTAAAACAATGAGCCAGTTTCAACCATTTGGACCTGAAAACATGTCACCTGTATTCATTTCACGAAATGTATGCGATTCCGGATCAGGACGAATGGTAGGATCCAGCGGCGAACATCTTAAACTGGATCTGTGCCAGGAATCAACAGGCCAGAAAAGCTTCTCCGCTATTGCATTCAGTCAGGCCAACCATTTTGAGTATATAAAAGGAGGAAATCCATTCGATATTTGTTATTCATTGGAAATGAATGAGTTCAGAGGCAGGGACATTAAAACCCCGGATAGTAAGTAGATTAAAATATGGTGAAGGGGAGAGGGGGAGACTGAGAGACTGAGAGACTGAGAGACTGAGAGACTGAGAGACTGAGGGACTAAGAGACTAAGATACCTCTAGGCAGCAAGACTTGCAAGACAGCAAGACAATACTAGAACCAAATCCTGAATTGCATTTTAATTTCATCACTGTTTTCTACTGACAATCCACTGGTAACCAAAGAAGTTATCGCGTATTTGAATCTCAACTCGGCAAAATCTCCGATCTTCCATTTTGCCATGAAATAGCTGCGGCTTCCCTTTCCAGCTAATGCAGGTATACTGAAGCTATAGAGAAGATCATTTTCATAAGTATAAATTCTGGAATTCCAGTCCTTGGTATTGAACATGCAATATCTTACCCATAAAGTTACCGGAACGTGTTTGAAACTATAGTTAATCTCCTGAAACATTATCCTTCCGCTGCTTCCTGAAGGATCAACAAACTTATAATCGAATCGTGTTCCCAAAATCAGGTTATCAGTAAATGAATAACGGACAAAAGCTTTTAAACTTCTTGTGATTATCTTGTCCTGATCAGGGATGCCTTGTTTTTCGTCATTATCGGCCATCGATAACCGGTAATTATATGAAGCTTCCATTGTTAGTTTTTCTGTGGGTAGAAATCTGACTTTTATTTCCTTCCTCACACTTGATGAAGGAGCGCTGCACCGATACTTTAACCATGGCGTTTTAAGAATATCGCATCCACCGCTAATAAATAGATGTTTCGCCGCTTCAAATGTAAAATTTCCGAGAATGGCCTTTTCATTATTAGTCGCTGATCCGGTTCCGGGTCCTTTGCCATGAAAGGCAGAGTAACCTGAATCGTAGTTCCTGAACAAAAAATTTATAGTTACCCTGTCTGATGGTCGGAATGACATCCCTTGAATAACTGCATACTGTTTATTATCATTTATAGACAATTCCCCGTACAGGAGAATTTTTTTTATAATACTGTTATAATAAATAGTATAGATATTATTTCGGCTTCCTGTAAAATCAAAAATATTTTCAGGATCACCGGTAGTCAGATTTACCGGAAGTGAAAACCTGTTTTCTGACCAGATCAGTCCGGCTTTCAGATTATTAAAATTGCAAGCAAGATTTATTCCATATGCCAGGTCGGAAATGGCGTCTTTTTTGTGCAAAAGCGATGGTGTATTATGGATCCCGGCCAGATAGAAATTCTCAACATACTCATTCGAAGAGTCTGATGATATTGCAATTGTGGCGTCCGAATAGTTTTTTGAATAAAAGAGCGACAATTCAAAATTACTGAAAGAAAACTCCGCTGCCAGACCTCTGAAAAAATTATTTTCATCAGTTGATGTATATGGTTTTATCTCATTACTGGCTGACATGTATCCCGGTTCAGTCAAAGACATCCCTCTTCGCATACCGGTATTAATATTGGTACCCTGGCCGAACCGGGCTGAAAAATCACCAACGATAATTTTCCGGATAATGCCAATTCCACTAAAGACAATATGTGATGAAAGAAAATCGGGAAGGGGAGGATTCCCGCTTAAAAATTTTTCTCCCGGATCTTTCTCTATGGTGAATCCACCGGAAAATCCTCCGACAGAGAACTTATATTTTGTCAGAGATCTGCACATTGAACCTAAAGAAGATGTATCATGCTTTCCCGGTTTTATTGAATAGTTTGAAATCAATGAGTTTCTCCATCTGACAGAATCAGAATTAATTATCGTTTTAAACTCAAGGGTGATGAAAGGTGTCATTTGTTCCACGGTTTCTCTGTCAAATCCAGGAATGGTCGCTAATTCAAATACAGATAAAATTCTTCCTGAAGAATGAGCGTAATCAGCCAACGCTTTCACCTGGAAATCAGAAAGAAAAAATAACCTTGAAATCTCTTCCTCACCCGAAGAATTAAGCTTTACTGGATTTTCAGCAAGTTCATGGAGCCTTTCAATAAAAACTGAAACAGCCTCCGGATCCTCCTCATTGGAGGCAAGTTCTTCAGCAATATTGATTATTGATTCTGATAGTTTTGTCTCCTGACTTATGCCTAACGCTGAAAGAAAAACTAACCCTGATATTATTAAAAGTCTTATCATTCAATTAGATAAATTTCAATTTCAAGTATGATCCTACTTTGCGGTTAATGGATTTCATTTTTTTAATGGATTTTAAATATTAATGATACGGAAGAGGTTACTCCAAGTTTTTCATGTGTTACAAAACTTATATCTATCTGCACAATTTTTAAAAGAAAACCCAGTCCGAAACTGAATGAATTACTATCACTGCAGAATCCCCCTCTCAACCAGAGTTTCTTTGCGGCTTCATATTCAAAACCTGTCCTGAATATCAAATTGCTTCCGGAACTCATTTCTGCTTCTATTCCTGTAAAAAGTAATTTGTTAAGGTTCGTTCCGACTCCAATTCTCAATGATGTTGGCAGGAAGGATTTTCTTAATGAATTGGGAACTGGATTAAACAGATGAAGTCCGATCATTATGTTTTCCGATGGATTAACAAGCAAACCCACTTCACAAGTAACAGATTGAATATTAGAATATCCCCCAACTGCTCTTTCAGCGAAATAATCAACCTGTAACCCGGCAGCTATTTTGTTGGTAAGTTTCATCCCACAAGCTAGACCCGAC
>Ga0209744_1000627_pt1 | contig 12123 bp, 9 predicted proteins | sample BarGraNGADG00311_2_FD_184494 | JGI IMG/M metagenome (GOLD analysis project Ga0209744, IMG submission 184494) | Arctic peat soil microbial communities from Barrow, Alaska - Barrow Graham LP Ref core NGADG0004-311 (SPAdes) (version 2) | ecosystem: Environmental > Terrestrial > Soil > Wetlands >... | reverse complement strand
AGACCTCAACGATGAGACCCGCTTTGTCCTGGAGCGCTTCGGGTTCCGTGTGCCGCCGCTGTTGAGATCGCTGATGCCACAGGTTCAGGATATTCCCCGGAAGCGCCTTGTGACAGTCGCTCCCTCCACTCGCGTCGGGAAGGCCGCCATTCTCATGAAGGAGAATCATATCCATTCGCTCCCGGTCGTCGACGATGCGCTGGTCGTACGAGGCGTTGTGGACGCCGTCGACATCGCCACCGCGTACGCCGATCAGCTTGAGCATGCCGATGTCCTCCCCTATGTTGTGGAGCTCGATACCTTGGTGCGACAGTTGTCAGCCAGGATCGTCGTACATACCGGCGAATCCACAGAGCTGAAGGGGCGATTGCTTGTTGTCACCGGTTCGGTGGGGCGTCTTGCGCCGGGGTCCGAGGATTTCGCCATTATCATCTCTGATGGGATGCCCTCCGAGGGCGTCCTGGCGGCGTGTTCGGCTGCTTCCACCCTGATTGTCACTGGCACGGCCGCTACGGCGTAAACCGAGGCGCCGTGACCGTCCCAGTTGAGCCTTGTTCTCGAGACGGACATGACGGTAACACAGGTGCTGCGCGCTCTCTGGTCATCGATTCCGGTATCTGCATTCATGGAAGGCACCGTGCCCCTGCTGGGCATGACAGACACACTGGAGAGAGCAAAGAAGGCGGTGCTTGACTCGTCCGCCCGTTGTGCCGTGGTTCTTGATGCCCTGCATCATCCGGTCAACATTGTGACCCGTTCCGACCTCATCCGGTTTTCGCGCAAGAAGGTTGTCCTCGTGGACCACAACGAGCCGGTCGGGAGCACGTGTACGATCACCGCTGAACTGTGTACGGAGAACGGGGTGTACATGCCGAAGTCGGTGGCCGGGCTCCTGATTTCGGGCATTCTCTCGGACACAATGAACCTCAACCTCTCGACGACCACGCCCAAGGACGTTCGCGCCGTGCGGCGACTCGCGGCGACCATTGGTATCGATGCAGAAGCATTTGGCCTCGAGCTGCTTCAGAACGGTTCCGTGATGTTCAAGGGTCTTCCTGCGACAGAGGTCCTGATGCGGGACTTCAAGGAATTCGATCTCTTCGACACGCGCATCGGCGTCTCCCAGGCCGTTGTATTCTCGTTCGACCGCATTCGGGAACAGGAGTCGGAATTCAAACAGGCGATGCGGGATGTGCGGGCACGCATGGGGCTCGCCATGGTGGCATTTCTGGCCACGGATCCTCTGAGCAGGAGATCATATCTGATCGTCGTCGGTCCTGTCGAGACGTTTGAAGAGGCATTTGACATGCGCATGGAAGATGAACACGCCGTCCTGGATGGAGTATTGTCTCGGAAGAAGGACTTCATCCCACCGGTGGCCGAGGTCCTGTCGTGGTACGCATAGTTCGCATAGTGGCGGCGGGTCCGCCGGACCCGGTTGGAGGGGAGGATTGCGATGGGAGACCGTCTCGTTTTGGCGATTGATTGTGGCACACAGAGCGTCCGAGGCCTGTTGTTTGATGACTGTGGTCACCTGGTCACCAAGCAGAAGGTAGAATTCGAGCCCTATTTCTCACCGGTACCTGGATATGCCGAGCACGAGGCCGAAGGCTACTGGCGTGACACATGCACGGCGCTGCAGCGACTAAGGGGAGAGTCGCCTGAGCTGTGGAGCCGCATCGGAGCTGTCGCGGTGACCACGCAGCGTGATACGGTCGTTCCTATGGATGCCAACGGAGTCCCTGTGCGCCCTGCCATTGTCTGGCTGGATCAGCGCATGGCTCGTTGTGACAAACCAATGCCTCTCGTGGACCGACTGCAGTTCAAGGTGACAGGCATGACAATGGCCGCCGAGATTACGCGACGTCAGGGTAAAGACAACTGGATGGTGGAGAACGAGCCCGAATTGTGGGCACGTACCAGCAAGTGGCTGTTGTTGTCGGGGTTCTTCTCCTTCCGACTGATGGGACGGTACGTCGATTCGGTGGCATCGCAGATAGGCCACACCCCGTTTGACTATGCTGCACGTAGCTGGCCCCGCAGTGACAACAGCTGGCGGTGGCACATGTTCAGCGCACGTCGGGACCAGATGCCCGAGCTTGTGGATGCCGGCGGGCAGATGGGCACAGTATCAGCGGAAGCGGCACGTGAGACAGGTATTCCTGAAGGAACACCGGTCATTGCCGCTGGCTCCGACAAAGGATGCGAGACACTGGGCGTCGGCTGTGTCGACGAGACAAGTATCAGCTTGAGCTTCGGGACGACTGCCACCGCCCAGACCACGTCACGGAGGTACTATGAGTCGATCCCGTTCATGCCGCCTTATCCAGCCAGTGTCAAAGGAAGCTTCAATCCCGAGATCGCGATATTTCGTGGCTACTGGATGGTAACCTGGTTCAAGAAGGAATTCGCCGCTCGCGAAGCCGTGGAAGCACGAGAGCGAGGCGTCTCCCCCGAGGTTGTGCTGAACGAGCATCTGGAGGATGTGCCGCCAGGATCGCAGGGACTGATGCTCCAGCCATACTGGGGTCCCGGACTGAAGATGCCCGAGGCCAAGGGATCCATGATCGGGTTTGGCGATGTGCACACAAGATCGCACATCTATCGAGCAATTATCGAAGGCATCGGCTATGCCTTGCTCGAAGGGGTCGAGCGCATCGAGCGCAAAAGTGGGCGGAAGGTGAATCGGGTCATGGTGTCAGGAGGGGGTTCGCAGAGCGACGCCATCTGCCAGATCACCGCAGACCTGTTCGATCGACCGGTGGTGCGAAGCGAGACCTATGAGACGTCGGGTCTGGGCGCTGCCATCAACGGTTTCGTCGGGATCGGCGTCTATGCTACACATGAAGAGGCGGCGCAGCATATGGTTCACTGGGACAGTACCTTTCTTCCACGTCCCGAGGCGTCCCGCATCTACCATGAGCTCTACACGCGCGTCTACAAGCGCATCTATCCCTCGCTGCAGCCGCTTTATCGCGAAATTCAGCAGATAACTGGGTATCCCGACATCTGAAGAGGCGATATGACGGTCACGTAGGCAGTGTTCGACTGCTGTCCTTGGCTCTATTCCCACTCGATCGTGGAGGGGGGTTTCGACGTGATATCGTAGACCACCCGGTTGACCTCAGGCAGTTCGCTGGTAATCGTGTGAGATATCTCCTCGAGCACATCCGCAGGAAGCCGTACCCAGTCGGCGGTCATGCCATCGCTGCTCTCGACGATGCGAAGAGCAACCGTATGGACATACGTCCGTTCGTCACCCTTGACGCCGACAGTTCGAATGCCAGGAAGTACTGCGAACGACTGCCACACCTTCGTATACCATCCAGATGCTCTCATCACTCGTTCGACGATTGCATCCGCGCGCTGCAGGATGTCAACGTTCTCTGGTGTCACCTCACCAAGGATACGGACGCCCAGACCAGGACCCGGGAACGGCTGTCTGTCCACAAGTTCTTCTGGAAGTCCCAGAGCGCGGCCGAGGTCGCGCACCTCATCTTTGAACAGCAGTCGGAGTGGTTCGATGAGCGAGAATGAGAGATCTGGAGGGAGGCCACCAACGTTATGGTGACTCTTGATGGTGCTGGCGACGGAGCTTCCGGATTCGATGACGTCCGGGTACAGTGTCCCCTGGACGAGAAACGGGATGCCCTGCATGGCACGCGCCTGCTCGGCAAAGCAGTCGATGAAAGCCGCGCCTATCGCTTTGCGTTTCTTCTCGGGTTCCGTGACACCCTTCAGCGACGTGAAGAACCGTGTGGAGGCATCCATGCACACAAGAGGCATATCGAAACGGCGATGGAACATCGATTCGACACGGTCGCCCTCTCCGGCCCTGAGCAGCCCGGTATCCACAAACACGCACGTGAGGCGATCGCCGATGGCGCGGTGCACCAGCGTCGCTGCGACCGAGCTGTCGACACCACCCGAGAGAGCACAGAGCGCACGCTCATGACCTACTCTCGAACGGATGTCCTGGATGGCATCGTCCACGAAACCGGACATCGTCCAGTCGCCTGAGCAGCCTGCCGCGTCGAAAAGGAAGTGTTGCAGGACGTCGCGGCCGACGGATGTATGAACCACCTCGGGGTGGAACTGTATGCCATATTGTCGTCGGTCTGGGTTTTCCATGGCGGCAATGGGACATGCCGGGGTCGATGCAGTGGTCCGGAACTCCGGGGGAATCGTCCCGATACGATCGGTGTGGCTCATCCAGCAGGAGGTCTCGGCCGGAAGACCGCGAAACAGAGAAGAAGTCTCGTCCAGTTGGACAGTTGTCTTTCCATACTCGCCTGCTGGAGCGTGTTCAACGGACCCTCCAAGCAGTCTGGCCATCAACTGGGCTCCATAACAGATGCCAAGGACCGGTACACCGACTTCGAAAACGGCTGTGTCGCAGACAGGGGCAGACGCGGCGTAAACGCTGGCGGGACCGCCGGAGAGGATAATCGCCTTTGGGTTCCTCGCGGTCAGCTTATCCAGTGGTGTGTCGAACGGGATGATCTCGGAAAAAACGTGAAGTTCGCGAACTCGGCGTGCAATGAGCTGCGTGTACTGACCGCCGAAGTCCAGGATGAGAACAAGCTCGTGCTTTGCTGTGGAATTCATTCTGCGTGGTAGTTGGGGCTCTCGTTTGTCATGTCGACGTCATGGGGGTGAGACTCGCGAAGCCCTGCCCCTGTGATTCGGACAAAACGGGATTCACTTCGCAGAAGGTCGATTGTTGGTGTGCCGCAATAGCCCATGCCGGCTCGCAGCCCGCCCATCAACTGATACAGGACGTCGTGGACCGATCCCTTCAGGGGAATGCGGCCCTCAATACCCTCAGGCACCAGCTTGAACCGGGTATCCTGAAAGTACCGGTCGCTGCTTCCCTGCTCCATTGCGCCAAGCGATCCCATGCCGCGGTAGGTCTTATACTGTCTGTTCCCTGCCGTGACGACGTCGCCCGGGCTTTCGACGGTGGCGGCGAGAAGACCGCCGAGCATGACGGTGTTACCTCCGGCTGCAAGAGCTTTTGCTATGTCGCCGGAGTACCGGATGCCTCCGTCGGCAATGATGGGAACGTCATGACGCTGGGCCTCCTGGGCGCACTCGTAGATGGCGGTTATCTGGGGCATGCCGACCCCCGCTATGATACGGGTCGTACAGATCGAACCCGGACCTATGCCGACCTTGACCGCATCAGCTCCGGCGATGACCAGGTCGCGGACAGCTTCCGGTGTCGCCACGTTGCCCGCCAGGACGGGGACGACGGGGAATGCCTGTTTGAGGAGCGCTACAGCTCTGACGATGCCAAGGGAATGACCATGAGCACTGTCGAGTACGAGCAGGTCTGTCCCTGCTTCGACGAGCGAGCGGGCTCGTGCGAGCAGGTCGGTTGCCACACCGACTGCAGCTCCGACAAGCAGTCTGCCCCTGTCGTCTGTCACAACCTCGGGAGATGCCAGCGTCCGCGTAATCTCGTCGATTGTCGCAAAACCGGCCAATCGGCCATCTGCATCGGCCAAGGCAAGTTCCCGTATCCCCCACTTTACAAGATATGTGGAGAGGCCGGGCGCATCCAGGCCTGACGGGATTGCGATCTTCGAGCTCGCGTGGAGGAGCTGCGAGAGAAGAGTCGATGGCTCTTCAAAAGCAAGATCTGAGGGAGTGACGAGGCCGATCAGACGGCGCCCTTCCATGAGTGGCAGTGCGAAAATGTTGAACCGCTCCAGCAGATCGTGCGCTTCGAGAATAGTCTGCCGCGGATCAAGGTGAGCTATGGAGGAAGGTGTGTGTATGCAAATGGACTTGACAGTGGCGACTTCTGCAGCCTGGCGTTCGATGGGCATGTTCTTGTGGATGAAGCCAATGCCACCTTCCAGTGCCATTGCTACTGCCATCGTGGATTCGGTGACAGTGTCCATAGCGGCGCTGACGATTGGGATGTTCAGGTGGATCGAGTGCGTCAGCTGCGTCCCGAGATCGACGTCGTGCGGCAGGACGTCCGATTTTCCGGGAATCAGCAGGACATCATCGAAGGTCAGACCCTCTCGTGCAAACTTGTCATCCATCGTTCCTCCCAGTGGCAAACGGTCTTGGTGACTCGGCTCACGCAGCGCGTACATCTATAACCATAGCCTAGCGGGCGCTGGGCCAGTTGTCAACGAGGGACTGTGAGACAATCTCGGTGCTAGTGGAGGCGACTGTCGGCGCAACAGCCTCCAGTTTCAGTTCGCGTGCATACAATGTTTTCTTGTTGACAGGCAGATGCACGAACCTATACTTCGAGCGTGTGCCCAAGCAAGGACACACGTCAGAGAGGATCAGACGAGGACAGTCGGGCAGTCACTGCAGCGGCATTGCCGCGGGACCTCCACACCGATACGATGCGAGAGGACATATGACAATGACAGGGCTGAGTGATGCTGAGCGTGCCCAGACAGGGGCAAGGATCACGTGGAGGGTGGCAGGGGCAAATTTGGGCCTGTCGCTTCTGAAGGTTCTGGCAGGCTACTTCGGCCACAGCCAGGCCGTTCTGGCAGACGGAGTACATTCGGCGTCAGACTTTGTAACCGACATCCTTCTCCTTGTCAGCCTGCGTATCGCGGCCAAACCCCCGGACGCAGACCATCAATATGGCCACAAGCGTGTCGAGACGCTTATGGCTGCAGCTTTTGGCCTGATATTGGTCGGAGTCGGCGCGAGTTTCATCCGATCGGGGGTCATTCGGATCGACCAAATCCTCAACCACGGCCTGAGATACGAAATCACATGGATTGCGATGGCTGGAGCACTTGTCACCGCAGTATGCAAGGAGTATCTGTATTACTACAACCTCCGATGGGGAACGAGGCTGAACAACCAGGGCATTGTCGCGAACGCCTGGGAAAACCGTTCCGACGCGATGTCCTCGTTTGGCACGTTCGTGGGCATCACCGCTGTCGTCGTCGGCGGGCAGCGGTGGACGGTGCTCGACCCCATCATCACGGTCATCGTTGCTGTGTTGATCATCAGGTTCGCTCTTGGTATCCTCCTGCCGAACATCAACATTCTGATTGGTCGAAGCGCGGACCAGGACGTGGTGGAGAACATCAGGGCTGCGGCGGAGTCGGTTCCAGGAGTCCAGGATGCGCACAGCATCCGCACACGGTTCGAGGGAAGCGATCTCGCCGTCGATCTTCATCTCGACGTTCTGCCAACCATCTCCGTCGCGTCAGGGCACGAGCTTGCCGAGCAAGTCGAGAAGCGCATTAAGGCGTCTGTCCCAACTGTTGAGGAGGTTGTCGTTCACGTGGAACCCGGCACACGCGACAAGGTGCAGCGCCGGGGTTCCTGAAGGTCCCCTACCCTAGCGGCTTCCGGGCAGTAGATTGCGGAGCCAGCTTCCCAGAGCCTGGACATTGATCGGAGGGAGTCTGGCAAACAGGGGTGCCATTAGGGGATAGATGCGGCTCTTGCTCACGAGACCGGCCGAGAGGGAAACAGGCAGAAGATGCATCACCAGTCCCAACAGAAGTCCTGCGATGGCGATCTTGATGATCGATGAAAGGATGACCGCGGGAACGGCAATCAGAACGTACAAGAGCAGATAGGTTACGATGTAATAGGCGACAGTAGCAAGGCCTTGATTCGGGAGCCTGATGAAGCTGACGTAATACGGCGTAAGCGAGGCCGTCAGGAGTGCAGACAAGCCGATTGCCAGAAGGGATATGCCAATCTTGCCCTGCTTAGAAAACAGGTTCCGGGCGATAATGATCGCTGATGATATGACAAAGATCGTGTCGAACAGCACTTGGCACCTCCGATGCGCCTGCCCGTCTTTTTTTAGTATGAGCCTAGCTTACGGCGTGTCAACAAGATGTGACGCTCGACCTCGGCGGTCACCGTTGGCTGGGGCTGGTTCCTCGGTATACTGAACCACGCGCTCCGTGACAGGCACGTAGATGTCGGTCGACTGTACCCTTCGATCGTCGCTGCACATGAAAAGGAGATAGGCGTGGGATATTTCATCGATCTGCTGTTCCTGTTTGTGAGACACCCCGCCGAGGGCATGCGCCGGATTCGTGAGCATCCGTCGGTGCTCGCGGCTCTGGTTGCCTTGCTGCTGACAGGCGTCATCGATGCAATGAGCTTTCGCCTCATGGATGTCGTCGGCCTCCTGAAGTCCGTCGGTCTCACAAACCAGATGACAGACGCCATTACGCAGGTGCAGCAAGCTCCGGGGACGTTCTGGACGTTTGTGACCGAGCCCTTCTTTCTCGTGATGTTGTCGGTGGTTGTCATCGACACCGTGGCGCAACTTGTATGGCGGCGCACTGTGGCTCCATACATGTACGTTGCCCTCAGCTTTTCCGGGCTGGTGGGAGCGGCTCTCCGTGTGGTCGGGATACTCATGGCTGGTGTTGCCAGCGGTATCGTTCTCGATGTCTTCGCCTATGGAGCCGTCCTGTATATGCTCATCATGGGAGTCCTGGCGGTCCGGTTTTTCTATGAGAAGAGCACGGTAAAGGCACTTGCTCTCTATCTCCTGCCGACGCTGCTCGGGGTTGGTGTCCTGGTGCTTCTGACTCTCACCGTCGGCGGGGCCGTCTGATGCCTCTGGACTTTGCGGGAGACCTCAACCCGCAGCAGCTCAGGGCCGTTGAGGAATGCACGGGTCCCTGCCTCGTGCTTGCGGGGGCGGGCTCGGGCAAGACCAGGGTCATCACCTACAAGCTCGTGTATCTCATCGCCAAGCGTGGCATTGCCCCATCGCACATCATGGCCGTCACGTTCACCAACAAGGCAGCAGGCGAGATGCGCTCACGCGTCGACGCGCTCATTGGGACCGATCTGTCCCGGAAGGGACTCTGGATCGGAACGTTTCACTCGCTGTGCGGCCGCATCCTGAGAGAGCAGATCGAGAAACTTGGGCTAGGCTACACGAACAGGTTCGTCATCATCGACGAAGATGACCGCACGCGTCTCGTACGACAGGTCCTCAAGGAGCTGAACATGGACCCGAAGACCTACGAGCCACAGAAGATCGTCTATCGCATTTCCGACGCGAAGTCGAATCTTGTTGGTCCCGAAGAGCTCTCTGACTATGGCTACAGCTACATCGAGAAGGCGGCGGCGACTGTCTACAAGCTCTATCAGAAGCGTCTCCAGCAAGGGAATCTGCTGGATTTCGACGATCTCATCGCGTTGGTCATCCGTTTGTTCGACAAGTGTCCGGAGGTTGAGGAGCGCTACAGCTCGAAGTTCGAGCATGTTCTGGTGGACGAGTATCAGGATGTGAACAAAATGCAGTACGAACTGGTCAAGCGGCTTTCGAAGATGCACGGCAACGTCACGGTTGTCGGTGACGACGACCAGAGCATCTATGCGTTCCGTGGGGCGAACAGCAAACTCATTCTTGGGTTTGAGAAGGATTACCCCGGCGCCACGGTAGTCAAGCTCGAGCAGAACTACCGGTCGACGCAGAGTATTCTGGATGCTGCGAATTCGCTGGTGGCACGCAACCGGACGCGTTTTGCAAAGAAGCTCTGGACGAACAACGGAACAGGTACTCCCGTGCGTCTGTTCGAAGCTCTGACGCCGGAGGAAGAGGCCAGTTTCGTCGCCTCGAGCATCGAGACGCTGGCTAGGAATGGTGCCAGCTATGGAGACATGGCAGTCATTTATAGGATGAACAGCCAGTCTCGTGCTATTGAGGAAGCGCTGCTCGCGTCGAGTATCCCCTATCAGATTGTCGGTGGGTTGAAGTTCTACGAACGACAGGAAGTGAAGGACGTTCTCGCGTATCTCCGGCTTGGTTTCAATCCCAGCGATAACCTTGCGTTCGAGCGGGCTGTGAGCCGGCCTTCCCGGGGGTTCGGCGACAAGAGCCTGTCCGAACTGAAGCAGCTGGCGGCCGAGCATGGCACGTCGTGGTTCATGGCATTGCCCGACTGGATCGGGCAGGCCAAGAGCGGGAAGACCAGGGATAAGCTCGAGGCATTCGTCGATCTCATCGTGCATATCGGTTCGTCCAGCGATTCTGCGATAGGAGCTGCCAACCTCGTGTTTGCCTCGTCGGGACTTCTCGAACAGTACAAAGACGAAGGTGAGGAAGGCGACTTTGAACTGCAGTCGAGACGTGAGAATCTCGGGGAGTTCATGCGCACGGTCGATGAGTTCGACCGGATGAGCGAGGACCGCTCGCTGGGGGCCTACTTGTCGCAGGTGGCGCTCATGCAGGACCAGGACAGCATGAAGCCGGGGACGGGAAGAGGTGTCTTGCTCATCACGGCGCACTCGGCCAAGGGTCTCGAGTTCAGTGACGTGTTCGTCGTCGGTGCCGAGGAAGGGGTCTTCCCCCACCGCCGGGCATTGGACAGCAGTGCCGACATCGAAGAAGAGCGACGGCTGTTCTACGTGGCATGCACGCGCGCGCGCAAGGAACTCTCGATAACTTACTGCACACAGCGCACCAGCTACTACGGCTCGGGATTCCAGGAGCCGTCACGTTTCATCAAAGAGATGGAACTGACCAGGGAGAAGGTTGCCGGAGTATCGTCTCGCGAGCGACCCGAGCTCATCGAGGGCGACACGGTCATGCACAACATCTTTGGTAGCGGGAAAGTGCTGGAGGTGTTCTACGACGGCAACGACCAGTACGTTGTCATCGATTTCAAGAAGGTTGGTATCAAGAAGCTGGCTGCGCAGTACGCCCAGCTGAAGAAAGTGTAGCGTGCGTCGCGGACCGATCCACGCGATTTCGCCGCTCTTCTATTGAACTGTATGTGCATGATAGTAAAATAAGATCAGCACAACGCAACCAAAGGGTTTCCGTTTCCGGGAGGTGCTTATGGTCGGTTTCTGGATAGCAATGACAATTGCGTGTGCAGTAGCGGACGCCATGCTTCCTTATTATCTGTTGATCTGGTTCTCGGGTGGGGCCATCGCTGCGCTCTTGTTTTCATGGGCCGGGTTCAACACGTCAGTGCAGTTCCTTGTGTTTTTCCTGGTATCGTTTGCGCTCATTGCACTCGTTGGGCGTTACATCAATTCGCGTTTATTGAGGGGTGGTTCCAAGATGCGAACGAATACTGAAGAGATGATAGGCAAGACGGCCAGCGTCGTCATGGCTATCGCAGCTGGCGATGCGGGACGCGTGGCGCTGAAGGGCACGACGTGGAGAGCCATTCTCAATGATGAGACAGCCATGGCCGCCGTTGGCGACAAGGTTGTCGTAGTCTCGATCGAAGGCGTCACCTTAACTGTGAGAAAGGAATAGGAGGTACTCATGCCATTCGGTTTGAACTGGTCCATTGTCTGGTGGCTGGTCGGCATTGTGGTTGTCTTCATCTTCGCTCTGCGGTACATCATCATTGTTCGCCAGAGTACTGCAGTCATCATCGAGCGCCTCGGGAAATTCAGCCGGGAGCTGAGGCCCGGCCTGCATTTCCTGATCCCCATCCTCGACAGTGTGAGGGCGGTCGTCGACTTGCGAGAACAGGCGTGGGACTATCCACCCCAGGCCGTCATCACAAAGGACAACGTTCCTACGAGCATCGACATCGTTCTGTACTACTATCTCACGGACCCTGTGAAGTCGGTCTATGAGGTACGCAATCTCAACGAGGCCATCCTCAAGCTTACGATGACGTCTATTCGCAATATCTCGGGCAGTCTGAACCTCGATGAGCTTCTGGTCTCACGCGAGAATGTTAACAACGAGCTGACCCAGATCGTCGACGTTGCTACGGACCCATGGGGCGTCAAGGTTACACGTGCAGAAATCAAGTCGGTGAACCCGCCGGCTGAGATCCTCGAGGCCATGACGCGGCAGATGAAGGCCGAGCGTAGCAAACGTGCCGTCATTCTCGAAGCCGAAGGATTCAAGGAAGCCGAGATCAACAAGGCTGAAGGAGAGAAACAGGGAGCGATTCTTCGTGCCGAGGGCGCTCGGCAGCAGAGGATCCTCAATGCTGAGGGTGAGGCACAGGCATTGATTACAGTCGCGAACGCTCGCAAACAAGGGACGATTGCGTATTTTCAGGGCATCCACGAGGGTGGCGCCTCCCAGGACGTTTTGGCGCTGAAGTACATGGAGACGCTCGAAGCCATCAGCGCAAACCCATCCAACAAGGTTTTCCTGCCGTACGAGAGCAG
>Ga0209744_1000624_pt1 | contig 12180 bp, 11 predicted proteins | sample BarGraNGADG00311_2_FD_184494 | JGI IMG/M metagenome (GOLD analysis project Ga0209744, IMG submission 184494) | Arctic peat soil microbial communities from Barrow, Alaska - Barrow Graham LP Ref core NGADG0004-311 (SPAdes) (version 2) | ecosystem: Environmental > Terrestrial > Soil > Wetlands >... | reverse complement strand
CGCCGGCGCGGGCCAGCACCTCGGCCGCCGCCATGCCTTCCGGGACGAGCAGACTCCCGTGGCGCGTGCCGGCGGCGCTCACCAGCACGCGCAGCCCGTGATCTCCGGCGAGCGTGTGCTCCTGCTCCTTGAGCAGCGCGCAGAACTCGCGCGCCACGCTGCCGAAGCCGAGCAGGCAGAGGCGGATGGTGCGCAGGCAGGGGCCGGCGGCCGCAGGCTGCCCGGCCGCCATCAGCGCACCGACCGCGAAAGGTCGCGGGTGGCCTCTACCAGCCGCTCCAGCTCGCCGGCGGTGTTGTAGGGGGCGAGCCCCACGCGGATCAGGCCGCCGCGCTCGATGAGCCCGAGCGCTTCGACGAGCCGGATGGCGTAGAAGTGGCCGTCCCAGGCGAAGATGCCGCGGGCGCCGAGCGCCCGGCAGGCTTGCTTGGCGGTAAAGCCGTCCAGCGTGAACGAGACCGTGGACGTCCGCGGGCTGCCCTCCGGCGGCCCGTAGAGCGTCACGCCGGGGATGCCGGCGAGCTGCTCGCGCAGCCACTGCGCCAGTGGCTGCTCGTACGCCTCGCCGGCCAGCATCCCGGCGACGACCGCCCGGCGCCGGCCCTGCAGGCCGGCCGGGAGGCGGTCGCCCGCCAGCGCGACGTGTCGCTCGCCCAGATCGGCGATGAAGTCGATCGCGGCGGCGGCGCCCGCCAGCCCCTCGTGGTTCAGCGTGCCCGTCTCCCAGATGAACGGCGCCCGCTGCTCCTGCGTGCGCAGGCGCAGCGGCTCGAGCTGCTCCGTGGCGCCCGCGCGCGCGTACATGAGGCCCACGTGTGGGCCGAAGAACTTGTACGCCGAGCAGAGCAGGAAGTCGCAGCCGAGGGCGCGTACGTCGATGGGCCCGTGCAGCGCGTAGTGCACGGCATCGACGACGCTCCAGGCGCCGGCCTCGCGGGCCAGCTTCGCGGCACGGGCCACGTCGTTGACGGTGCCCACGGCGTTGGAGGCATAGCCGACGGCGACGACTTTGGTGCGCTTGGGGTTCACCAGTGACTCGAAGGCCCCCCAGTCGAGCGTGCACGTCGCCGCGTCCACCGGCACTTCACGGATCACGATGCCGCGTTCTGCCAGGCGCAGCCAGGGGCCGCGGTTGGCCTCGTGGTCGAGCGCCGTGATCACCACCTCGTCGCCGGGCCCCATCTCGCGCACGAGCGCCTCGGAGAGCAGGTAGTTCAGCGTGGTCATGTTGGCGCCGTAGCTCACCTCGGTCCAGTCGCAGCCGAGGAAGTCGGCGGCGGCGCGTCGCGCCTGCTCGAGCATCGCGTCGGTCTCCTCGGTGGCGGCGAAGATGCCGTGTGTGTTGGAGTTGTGGTTCACGAGGTAGTCGGTGACGGCGTCGAGGACGCGTTGCGGCGTCTGCGTGCCGCCGGGGGCGTCGAAGTAGGCCACCGGATGGCCGTCGATGACCCGCCTGAGGGCGGGGAACTGGCTGCGCACGTAAGCGACGTCGAAGTGGGACATGGCGCTCCCCTCGGGCCGAGCCTGTAGTATGGATGCCGGCCGCGGCCGGCGCAGGTAGTCTACCGCTCGCCGTGCAGGAACGCCGCCGGCGGGGCAGGATAGAGAGGCATGCAGCGGAGGGACGACATCGAGCGGGCGCTCGACCGTGGATTCGCGGTCATCTGCTTCGAGTGGGACGGGACGGCCGTGGCTGACCGTCAAGCCGACGCCACCGCCGTGCGCAGCCGCGTCGAGCGGCTGACCGCCCTCGGCGTGGACATCGCCATCGTCAGCGGCTCCAACGTCAAGAACGTCGACGGGCAGCTGCGCGCCCGGCCGGCGGTGGAAGGCCACCTGTTCCTGTTCCTCTCCCGCGGTTCCGAGGTGTACGTCGTGGGTCCCAATGGGCCGCGGCTGCTGGAGCGGCGCCAGGCGACGGATGTGGAAGAAGCGCAGCTCACGGCCGCGGCCGAGGCGCTGCGCGACAAGCTCGTTGCCGACGGCCTCGACATCGAGATCGTCTACGATCGGCTCAACCGACGGAAGGTCGACCTCATCCCCGAGTGGCCCGACCCCCCCAAGGCGCAGATCGCCGAGCTGCAGGAGCGCGTCAACGCGCGCCTCATCAGGGCCGGCGTGAACGGCGTGAGCGAGGCCGTCGAGCTGTCCAGGGGATTCTGCCGGGAGGCCGGCCTCGCCCATCCCGGCATCACCAGCGACATCAAGCATGTGGAGATCGGCCTCACCGACAAGAGCGACAGCATGCGCTACGTGCTGCGGTCGCTGATCCTCGGCCGCCGCCGCCGCCCGCAGGACATGATCGTGCTGGGCGACGAGTTCGGCCCCATCGGCGAGAGCGAGGGCAGCGACTACCTCACGCTCATACCGGAGCTGCGCCACTCCGTCTTCGTCAGCGTCGGCGTGGAGTCCAACGGAGGGCCGCCGCGGGTGCTGCACGCAGGCGGTGGCCCCGCGGAGTTCCTCTCCATCCTGCACGACCAGCTGGCCCGTCGCGAGATCGTGGCGCAGCGCGACTTCCCGGAGCCCCCGCCGGACCCCGCGTGGCGCTTTGAGGTCAAGGGCTTCGACCCCTTCCGCGAGCGCGAAGTGGAGACCTGGCTCACGGTCGCCAACGGCGAGACCGGTACGCGCGGAGCGCTGGAGGAGGGATCCGCCGTGAGCACGCCGGCCACTTTCGTCGCCGGCGTCTTCGGCGACGCCACCGGCGAGCTGGCCTTTCGCCAGCCGGTGCCGGCGCCCGACTGGACCGGCCTGCGCCTCAAGGTCGACGGCACGCCGGTCACTCTGGCCAACGGCGAGCTCGTCGAGCACCAGCGCGTGCTCGACATGAAGCACGGCGTCGTCTACCGCACCTGGCGCCAGCAGCTCGGCAGCGGGCAGACGGTGCGCATCCGCACGGCGCGCTTCGCCTCGCTCGCCGACCGCCAGCTGCTGGCGGTGCGCGCCGAGGCGACGCCTGAGAACTTCGCCGGCCGCCTCGTCTGGGAGGGCGCAGTCGGCGTCACCTATGCCGGCGGCGCGACCAAGGAGACCGAGTTCGAGGCGCTCGAGGAGCCCGGCTTTGTCGTTCGTACGAAGGGCCGCAACGGCGGCGGCCACGTGCTCGCCGTGACCACGCGGCCGGCGCCCGGCTCGCCCGTCGTCCGTCATGTGGAACAGGCGCGCGACGTGATCGGCGGAGTCCTCGAGCCGGGCGACCCGGCGACCGTCGACCGCCTGGCCGCCATCGTCTCGGCGCGCACCCGCGTGCCGTCGGCCGACACGGCGCGCCGCGCGCTGGCGCGGGCGGAGCAGCTCGGCTTCGACGAGCTGCTCCGCCGGCACCGCGCCGCGTGGGACGAGCGCTGGCGCGACGCCGACCTGGTGGTGGACGGCGACGCCCACGGCCAGACGGCCCTGCGCTTCAGCATCTACCACATGATCAGCACTGCCCACCCCACCAAGGACACGGTGTCGGTGGGCGCCCGCGGCCTCGCCGGCATGAACTACTTCCTGCACGTCTTCTGGGACACGGAGATCTTCGTGCTGCCGTTCTTCATCTACACCCACCCGCAAACGGCGCGCACGCTGCTGGCCTACCGCTACCGCAACCTCGCCGGGGCCCGTCAGAAGGCGCGCCAGATGGGCCACCGCGGCGCGCTGTACCCGTGGGAGTCCGCCGACAAGGGCGTCGAGACCGCGCCGCCCTACGGTCGCGGGCTGGACGGCGAGATGGTCCCCATCCTCAGCGGCCTCATGGAGCACCACATCTCGGCCGACGTCGCCTGGGGCGTGTGGGAGTACTGGAAGGCCACCGCCGACGACGTCTTCATGGCCGCCATGGGCGTCGAGATGATGCTCGAGACGGCGCGTTTCTGGGTCTCGCGTTCCTCGCTGGGCGACGACGGCCGCTACCACATCCGTCTCGTCGTCGGCCCCGACGAGTACCACGAGAGCGTGGACGACAACGCCTACACCAACGTGCTCGCGCGCTGGAACGTCCAGCGTGCTATGGAGGCGCTCGCGTGGCTCGAGAAGGTCGATTCCGGCTATGCCGAGGAGCTGCAGCATCGTCTCGAGCTGACCGCACCCGAGCTGTTCGACTGGCGCAAGATCGTCGACGGCCTGGTGGACGGCTTCGACCCGGAGACGCTGCTCTACGAGCAGTTCGCCGGGTTCTACGGCATGGAAGACATCCCCCTGGAGAAGCTGCGCCCGCGGCCGATGGCCGCCGACCTCATGCTGGGGCGTGAGGTCACCCTGCAGGCCAAGGTGATCAAGCAGGCCGACGTGGTGATGCTCACGCACATCCTGTCGGACGAGATCGGCGACGCGGTGGCGATGGCAAACTACGACTACTACGAGCCCATCACCTGCCACGGCAGCTCGCTGAGTCCCGGCATGCACGCCGCCGTGGCGGCGCGCCTGGGCCGGGTGGACGACGCGGTGGAGGATTTCAAGATGGCCGCCGCCATCGACCTCGCCGACAACATGGGCAACGCCGCCGGGGGCCTGCACATGGCCACCATGGGTGGCCTCTGGCAGGCGGCGGTGATGGGCTTCGCCGGCATCCAACGCCGCGACGAGGCCCTGCTCCTGGATCCGCACCTGCCGCCGAACTGGAAGAGAGTGCGCGTGCCGCTGCGCTTTCGCGGCGCCCGGCTGGAGTTCGACCTCCGGCGGCGAAAGGCCGGCGTGGAGGTGGGTATAACCATAGAGCGCGCCGCGGTGCGATTCGTGCTCGACGGGGTGGAGCGCGAGCTGCACCCCGGCCGGCACCGTCTGCGACGCGCGGACGGCCAAACCTGGCAGGAGGTCCCGCGATGACGCTCCTCATCGCCGTGAGCGATGCGCATGCCGACGACGAGCTGGTGGCCGCGGCGCGGGCCCTGGCCGCCGCCGCCGGGTGGGACGCACGTGCCCTGCACGTGCGCGAACCTGGCGTCCCCGAGCCCGGCAGCGCCGATCTCGAGGGCCTCGAGCTCACGGCCATCGACGGCGACCCTGTCGCGGCCATCACCGGCCTCGTCGCCGGGGCGCCCGTAGATGCGCTCGCCTTCGGCCTGCGTTGCTCCGCCGGGCCGGCTTGTGGCCCCGGCATGGGGCACGTCGCCGAGGCCCTGCTCGACGGCGCCGTGGCGCCGGTGCTGCTGGTGAGGCCGGGCATGCGCCCGCTCACCACCCTGCGGCGCCTCATCGTCCCCCTCGAGGGCAGCCCGTCGACCTCGGCCGCCATGACGGCCGCCGACAACGCGCTGTGCGCCCGCGGCCGCGAGATCGTGATGCTGCACGTGGTCACCGGCAGCATCCCGACCGAGACCGGCAGCCTGCCGGCGCCGCGCATCATGGACCAACAGCACTACGAGTGGGCCGCCTGGCAGGAGGAGTTCACGATGCGCTTCTCGCAGTGTCCCGAGGGCGGCCGTCACCGCGTCACGGTGCGCGTCGGCGACCCCGCCAAGTTGATCGCCGAGGAGGCGCAGTCCGGCGGCGCCGAGCTGATCGTACTCTCATGGAACGGCAGCTTCGCCAGCGGCCACGGCGCCGTGATCAAAGAGCTTCTCGACACGGCGCCCTGCCCGCTGCTGATCGTGCCGGCCGGCTGAGTGGTCGGCCCCCATCTTTAGTACACCGCGACGGGTGGGGCGCAGCGGTGAGAGGATGAGCGCGAGGGGCGCGGCGGCGCAACCCTGACGGCGGGAGCCTGGGGGCAGGCGGCAGTGAGCGGAATCGTGGCGGTGATCTCACGTGACCCGGACGTTCTGGGCCGTGGTCCGGCGATGCTTGCGCGTCTGCGGCACCTTCCGCGGTACCAGATCGCGACGCTTGCTGTGGATGGGGCCTGGCTGGGCGTGTGCGGTTGGCCGGCGGGGATCGCCGCGGCCGGTGGGCGTGGCGACGCCGGTGAGGCGAGCGTCGTGGTGTGCGGGGAGTTCCTCAACGCCGCGGAGCTGCGGCGCGAGCTCCGCCTACCGCACGCGGCGAACGCGGCCGAGATCGCTCTGGCGGCCTATCGACGCTGGGACGACGATCTCTTCGCCCATCTCGACGGCGTGTACGCGCTGGCCCTCCACGATGCGGCGAGCCGGCGGACGCTGGCCAACGGCCGGCACTTTGAGGCGCACGGCGGGAGCATCGCTACGGTGCGGCACTGGGATCCGCGCGAGGTGGCGGGGGGCTCCCTGCGCGGCGAGCCGTATCTCGATCATCTCGCGGCGGCCATGGGCGAGCTCAGCGGGCCCTTGTTCGCCGGCGACGACCTCCTGCTGCCGCTCACCGGCGGGCTCGACTCGCGCCTTCTCTGCGCCGCCGCGCCGGCCGCTGCCGACCCGCTCGCGCTCACCTTCGGCTCCGCGCTCGATCCCGACGTGCGCCGCGCCGCGCAGATGGCCCGTGCCCGCGGCCTGCGGCACGTGGTCTACGGGCTCGAAGACGACTACCTCCCGCGCTACGGCGACGGGACGGTCTGGCTGACCGAGGGCCGCCACAACCCCGCGACGAACTTCTCCGGCGGCCAGATGGACAAGGTCGGGGAGTGCCGGTTCCTCGTCAGCGGCCACTTCGGCGAGCTCGGCCGCAGCACGCTGCGCGGCGATCGGCTGGTGCCCAACTGGGCGATGCTCGAGACCGGCGCGCGACTTCGAGCGACGGTACCTGAGCGATATGGTGCGGCCGAGCCTGCCGGCCGAGTACTGGCCGGCCCTGCTGGGGCGACGCGGGCCGGAGATGCTGCAGAACGCTTACGACGAGGTCGCGCGCAAGCTCGCGGAGACGCGCGGCCTGCCGGTGCCCGACCGGCTCGACATCGCCATGACCGAGATGCGCTTCCACTCCTGCCGGGCGGGCCTGCTGTACTCCAGCTTCTGGGTCGACGAGCGCGCGCCGTTCCTGAGCCGCCGCTGGATGGAGGCGGTGTTCGCCGGCGCGCCCGAGGAGCGGCTCGACGACTGCGTCCGCCTGCGCCTGATCAGGCGCCTGGACGCGCGCCTGGCGCGCGTGCCCTGGGTGCGGTCGCGTCTGCCGCTGCACGCCAGCGAGTACGTCGTGTCGCCGGCGCGCCGACAGCCTGCTTGCTTGGGCGAAGCGGCGGATCTACGACGCCGGCGAGCACCGCGACGAGTGGCTGCGGGGCCCGGGACGGGCGTACGCAGAGGACGTCCTCCTTTCCGAACGGCTCGCTGAGCGCGGATTCATGGACCCCACCGGCGTGCGCTCAGTGTGGGAGGCGCACCTGCGCGGCGAGGACCACACCGTAGCGCTCGGTCAGATCATGAACATCGAACTCTGGCAGCGCTTCTTCGTCGACCGCGACGCGATCGCCGGCGAAGCGCCGCTGCTCACCGCCGGTCAGGCCCGCGGGCGCGCTGACGCCTGAGCCCCAAGCCTCACCGCCGGCCGCTTGCCGAACACCAGCACCAGCACCACGCCGATGACGAGGCTCGCGATCGCCATCCACTGCGGCTGCGTGAGGCCGGCGAACCACTCCGGGTTACGGCGCACGAACTCGACCAAGAAGCGCTCGACAGCCGAGAGCACGAGGAACCAGCCGAACGTCCACCAGCCCGACTTCTCGTAGCGCGTGGCCAGGCGCCAGAGGATCCAGACGACCACCGCCATGATGAGGATCTCGTAGATCGGCGTGGGGTGGACGCGCACGCCGGGCGGGGTCGGCACGGTGCCGTTGGGGTAGCCCATCGCCCACGGCAGGTCGCTGGGCTTGCCGTAGTCGCCGTCGCCGGCGAGCTGGCAGCCCACGCGACCGATGGCGTAGCCCAGGGCGACGGCCGGCCCCGTGGCGTTGGCGACGATGTCGAGCGGGATGCGGCGGATGAGCGTCCAGCCGACGACGCCGAGGAAGCCGCCGATGAGGCCGCCGTACCAGACGAAGCCGATGCCGCCGAAGGCGGCGCCCCAGAAGTCGGCTCTGACGGCGGCCCAGTGCTCGATGAGGTAGTAGATGCGCGCCCCGACGAAGCCGCCGATGCCGGCGGCGACGATGACCTCGTTGGCGAAGCCGGGGTCGACGCCGCGACGCTTGAGGAGCGGGAGCACGATGGTGAGCCCCGGCACGATGAGGGCCAGCGCGGCCATGAGGCCGAAGCTGTAGAGCTTGAGGTCGCCGATCTGGAAGAGGACGGGGCGCATGTGCGCTTAGTGTAGGCTTCGCGCGCCTCAGCGGCCAGCCGGCGGGCCGGCGGGCGGGCCGGCGTAGGCCGCGCTCGCCAGCTCGCGGGCCAGCGCAGGGTCGAACGCGCCGGTGCGCGCGGTGGTCGCGTTGGCGGCGGCGGCTCCCGCGGCCAGCGCCAGCGCCGCCGCGGGCGGGTCGCCGCGTTCGAACCCCAGGAGCAGAGCGGCGGCGAAGCAGTCGCCCGAGCCGACTGGGTTGACTACCGTGACCGGCGCGGTGCGCACGCGCCACTCGGCGGCGCCGATGAGGCCTGCGGCCCCGGCGGCGCCTGCGGTCACGACGGCGCCCTCGGCTCCGGCCGCGACCAGCCGGCGGCTGAGCTCGAGCGCCTCGGCGGCGAGGTCGTCGGCCGAGGCGAGGCGCTCGTCCTCGCAGTGCGCCTCGGGCTCGCCGACGGCGCTGCACGCCTCAGCGAGGTTCACTTTGACGAAGTCGGGGCGCTCGGCGAGCGCCCCGGTGAGCTGCTCGCCGGTGGCGTCGACCATCACGCGGTGGCCGCCCTCACGCAGCGTGCGGACGAGCCCGGCGTACAGGCCTGCGGCCGCGCCGGGAGGCGCCTCGCCGGTGAGCAGCGCCCATTCGCCGTCGCCCGCTGCGCGCGCGGTGGCCGCCTCCATCAGGGCCCGCTCTTCGGGCCGGCCGATCCGGGGGCCGTGCTCGTACAGGCGCGTGACGCTGCCGTCGTCCCCGAGGACGACGGTGGATCCACGCGCCTCACCCGGGGCCGGCAGCAGCTCGACCGGCAGGCCCTCGTCCCGGGCGAGCTCGGCGATCAGCGCGCCGGTGCGCCCGGCGGCGAAGCCGAGGAGCGTCCCGGAGGCGCCGAGGGCGCCAAGGCAGCGCGTCGCGTTGGCGCCCTTTCCGCCGGCTTGTTGCGCCAGCGCCCGGCAGCGCATCGTCTCGCCGGGCCGCAGCGCATCCACGGCGAGGACGCGGTCCAGGGCGAGGTTGGGGCAGACGATCAGCGTCACCGGCGGGTCTCCGGGTCCAGGCGGCGCGGTCGCCGACAGTCGGCTTGGATGGCGGTGGCCGTCAGGATTCCTTGGGCTTGCGCTGCACGTGCACGTAGCCGCGGTTGCCCTTGATCGTGACCGTGGTGCCCAGGGCGGCGGACATGCTCTTGACGCGCTGCAGGATGCTCAGCCCGGTCGATCCGCCGGCCAGCGTGGGCACGCCGGAGCCGCTGGTGATCACCGGAATCAGCTGAGCGTCGATGCTGCGCGGCGTCACCTTGGCCTTCACCAGCACGGTCTGCGCCGTCTCGCCGGAGAAGCCGCTGAACACGAGATTGCCGAGGCTGTAGACGATGAGGCCGCCGTGGTAGGCCTGCACACCGTCCAGCAGATGCGGATGGTGGGCGATGACCAGGTCGGCGCCGGCGTCGATGGCGGCCTTGCCTTCGCTCGACTCCAGGTAGCTGGGCGCGCGCTTGTACTCGAAGTTCCAGTGCCAGCCCACGACCACGTAGTCGGCCTTCTCGGCGGCGGCGCGGATGTTCCTCTTCACGGCGTTCAGGTTGGCGCGTCCGGGAGAGGTGCCAGGGCTGGTCGAGGTGGCCGGGTAGCCGACGGGGAGCACGTCGCTGAACCCCAGAAAAGCCGTCTTGGCGCCGCGGGTCGTGCCGTCGGCGCTCGCGTCGGCGCTCGCGTCGCCGTGCGTCTTGAGCACGACGCCGGCCTGCGCCTCCTTGAGGTTCCTGCCGACGCCGACCACGGCGATGTCGTTCTTCTCGCAGTACTTGATGCTGTCGAGCAGGCCGCTGTCGCCCATGTCTCCGGCGTGGTTGTTGGCCATCGTCACGATGTTGATGCCGCTCTTGGCCATGGCCGGCGCCAGCGCCGGGTTGCCCTTGATGACGACGTCTTTCCAGCCCTGGGCGTCACCGCCGGAGGTGAGCGGGCTCTCGAGGTTCACGAAGCCGAAGTCGCTTCTTTCGAAGTAGGACGCGATGCTCTTGAAGAGGCCGCTGCCCATGCTCGCCACGACGCCGCTCACGCCGAACCCGCCGATCACGTCGCCGCCGCTCGTGACGGTGACGGCTGCCGGCTCCGGCGGAGTGGTCTTCGTCGGCGACGGGCTGGGCATGGTCGAAGGGTTCTCGGTCTGCGCGGCGAGAGGCTGCGGCTCGCCGGCGGAGACGTCGCCATCGCCGAAGGGTTTCAACACCACGATGGCCGTAGCGGCCGCGGCGGCGACCAGGACGACCAGGAGGACGAACAGGATGAGGCCGCCGCGGCGCCTGCGGCGCCTGCGGCGCGGCGGCTGCCCACCGCCGTAGGTCGTGTAGGGCTTGCGCGGATTCGGTGTGGGATCCATCCAGGCGAATGGTACACGCGGGCGCGAGCGGCGGCTACCGGCGCGTACACTATGGGGATGAGATCGTCGTCCCCATCCGTGCGCCTCTGGCTGGTGCTCGCCGCCGCGGCCGGCGCCGTGCTGGTCCTGGCGGGCTTCGTGGCCTTTCTGCCGCTCGCCTTCGAGAAACCGCCGCCGGCGCCGCTGGCTGGCGCGGCCACGTCGGAGGAGGCGCGGGCGGCGTTCGACCACGCGGCAGTGGCGCTGCGCGCCGGCGACCGCGCCGCCTACGACGCCGCCCTACCGGCCAGCGGGCCTGGCCCTCGCAAGGCCGTGCGCGACCTCTATCGCAAGCTGTCGCCCCTGCCCTGGTCCGGGCTCGCCTTCGTTACCTCACCGATCCCCGGCCATCCGGGGCGCTACGACGTCAGGGCGGCCGGAAAGCTGGGACGTGTCGGGCCGCCGGACAGGCTCGCCGGCGAGCGCATCCTCGATCTTCGTCGGCTCGGCGACCGCGTGGTGGTAGTCGGCGACGAGACACCGGTGGCCGTGCGGAACCAGTACCTCATGGCGTTCTACGACCCCATCGCCGTGCGGCGCAACGGGTTGCTGGTGATCGCCGACCGGCGCTCGGGCAAGCGCGCGCGGGCGCTTGCCGACGCAGCCGCGATCGCCCGGCCGCGGCTTGCCATGGTGGGCATCGCGCCCAGTCAGCCCATGCTGGTGGCGCTGTACGCATCCATGGAGGAGCTCCGCGACGCGCTCGCCGGGGGGCCGGACGAGAATCGCATCAAGTTCTTCTCCAACGCCGCCCCGCGCCTGGATCCCAAGCCCTGGCGCCTGCGCGACGTGGGCGTGCTCGGACCGATGCTGGCCGGAACCGGTGACTGGATGCCGCTCATGTTGGCGCATGAGATGACGCACGTCTACACGGTGCGCTGGTTCGGCGACACGGAACATGCGCCGACGCTGCTCCTCGAGGGCCTGGCGACGTTCGTCGAGGGCGGCCGCGACTATGCCCCGCTGCGTGAGGAGGTCGCCACCGGGAACCAGCTCTGGCCGCTTCTCGACACGTTCGCCACGGGGAGCCTGTGGGAGGGGAACTCCACCGAGCAGGTACGGCTCGCCTATCTCGAAGGGAGCTCACTGGTGCAGTACGTGCTCCAGCGCTGGGGCCTGAAGAAGCTCAAGCCCTTCTTCGTCGCCGTGGCCGACTCGGACCTTACCGAAGAAGGCATCGACAAAGCGGCGCACACGACGCTGGGCGTCGGCTGGGACGACTTCTACGCCGGCTGGCAGGAGTACGTGCTGACGTTGCCCTGAGCCGCGAGGGCCTGCGGCGGCGGCGCCCGACCGGCTGTGCCTACCCGGAGGCCGCGGGCGAGCTCGGCGGCTCGGCGCCGTCCGCGCACGCCACGAGGTGGTGCAGGATCTGATGGTTCGACTCGGCGAGCTCCAGGAGCCTGGCGTCGAGCGTCTCGAGATGCTTCAGGATGGCCTCGGTATCAGCGAAGGCCTTCTGGTTGACCAGGAAGTCGGCCTCGGCGCGGGCTTCGGAGTGCCGCCCTTGCATGTTCTGCCCGACCATGAGCAGCGGCATCAGCGAGATCTGGATGACGTTGCTGATCAGCAGGTAGGCGACGAACGCGGGGAAAGGATCGAACGCCCGCCAGTGCAGCGACGGCACCTTGCTCGCGGTCGCCTCAACCTAGTGC
>Ga0209744_1000623_pt1 | contig 12181 bp, 9 predicted proteins | sample BarGraNGADG00311_2_FD_184494 | JGI IMG/M metagenome (GOLD analysis project Ga0209744, IMG submission 184494) | Arctic peat soil microbial communities from Barrow, Alaska - Barrow Graham LP Ref core NGADG0004-311 (SPAdes) (version 2) | ecosystem: Environmental > Terrestrial > Soil > Wetlands >... | reverse complement strand
TCACCCTGAATTAATGCAAGCCAAATTGATCAACTATAACTTCATTTGGTCGGGTGAAAACAAAACACGCATCGTTGACAAATTCACCAACGAAATTGCCACTGCTGAAAACTTAAAACAATAGAGTTTGATCAGTAAATTCTGGGCGGCTTATGCCGCCCAGAATTTGTTCACAGGAGGATTATGAAGACCACGTCGCCAATCCCAGATTCTCCCACCCCAAAAACCTCAGGTTTTATCAGACGAATTCGCGAGTTTTCACTCATCGGCAGAGACCCAGTGCTTTCAATCAGCCTGCTGCTCTCTGGGATTTTTATTTTTGTATTTGTTGTTTTTCCTTTATATCGTTCAATAGTAGGTGGCTTTATCTCAAAAGAAGGCGCATTTGATGTCACCTATTTTGCAAGATACTTTGATACGTATTATGGTCCATCCCTTCGCATCGCTTTCACCGATACAATGCTGATGGGATTGCTGACAGCAACGTCGGGTACCCTGGTTGGTTTTATTTTTGCTTATGCGGTGGTGCGCTGCAAGATCCCGGGTAAACGGTTCGTGCATTGGCTCGCACTTGTTCCTACGGTCTCGCCTCCGTTTGCGCTGGCATTAAGTATGATCCTGCTATTCGGCAGAAATGGTCTGATCACCCATAAACTCCTGGGGATCGAATTTGTTCTAGGAATGAACGATATCTACGGGCTGGATGGATTGGTCATCGTCCAAACCATTACTTTCTTCTCGGTTTCATATCTAATTCTCAAGGCGATGCTTGAACGCTTGAATCCAGCAATCGAAGAAGCAGCGTCCAGCCTTGGTGCAGGGCGGTTTCATTTATTTAGAACCATCACCTTACCCCTTTTGATCCCTGGAATAGCTGGTTCCTTTTTACTTCTGTTTGTAGAGTCGTTGGCTGACTTGGGGAACCCCTTGTTCATTGCGGGCAACAGGACAGTGTTATCGGCACAAATCTTTCTGGCAGTCGTTGGGGAGTATAACTATCAGAAAGCTTCCGCTTTATCTTTTGTTTTGATCATTCCGACCCTGATCATTTTTCTGGTCCAGCGCTATTATGTGAATCGCAGGACCTATATTTCTGTAACAGGTAAACCTGCCGGTTCGCAGATCGTTGAAAAGGATCCGATCATCCGTTGGGTCGTCAATAGCGTTGCTTACCTGATCATTGCATTTATCATCCTGTTATACGCCACGATCTTTTATGGTTCCTTCAGTACAGCCTGGGGTGTGGATTTCACACCGACCTTAAAGTATTGGTCGATGACGATGACCCGAGGGGTGGAAGCCATTCTTGACACGACATTCTTAAGCGCGCTGGCGACGCCATTTGCCGCGATTTTGGGAATGATCATCGCCTGGTTGGTGGTGAGAAAGAAATTTACCGGCAAAGACGCGCTGGATTTTAGCTCCAACCTTGGTGGGGCGGTCCCGGGCACCATACTGGGGATTGGCTTTATCCTGGCATTCAATAAACCACCGCTCGCACTGGCAATTGCAGTCTATGCAGTTCTGGCATTATTTCTTGCACAGGTTGTAGGCAAAAATGCAGCCGAAAGGATCGTCATCTTGATCATCGGAACTGCGTTGGGTGTTGGTCTTACAAAATTGGATGCTCGTGCAATGTATTTCTCGCTGGGGGGCATCTATTTGGCGATTGCAGTAATGTTGATGATCACCCAAAGAAAGTTTACCAAGCCGTTGGTGGCTGCGCTTTTGGGCATTTATGTGATGTCTACGAATTGGGCGGTGGTGATCACCAAACCCATCGCAGATTTAAGCCGCACAATGGAGAGAGGGTTCTTGAGCAATGCGGTCTCGCAGTTCCCTGATTACATTAAAGTGCTGCTTCAACCAACCCCAGCTCTGCTGGCAATCGCGCTGGTGTTTGCGGGTGTGCTCCTTTTCCAGGGAATAAAGGGTCGTGGTTTTCGCATGGGCTTTGGGGCGCTGGGGCTTGCCGTTCCATGCGCGCTCTCCTTTATTGGGGTCCCATTTGCCATGGTTGGCGGGGCTTACATCATCATGGCTGCATTTATCGTGCGCAGTCTGCCAGCCTCGGTCCGTTCCGGCGTGGCATCCCTGCAGCAGATCGACCCATCAATCGAAGAAGCATCCAACATCCTGGGTGCTGATGCGCAATATACATTTAGAAAGGTCACCCTTCCGCTGATCCTGCCGGCCCTTTTGGCAGGCCTGATTTTCAGTTTTACCCGGCACATGACCAGTCTTTCTGCGATCATCTTCCTGGTGAGCGCCAAATGGCGGATCGTGACGGCTTCGATCTTGAGCGAATGGGAACAGGGCGGGGTAAGCATTGCCGCAGCATATTCGACGGTCATTATTGTGCTGGTCATGATCGCCATATTTGTTCTCAATCTTCTCCTCAACCGGTTATTCAAAGGCAGAGGCTCAGTTGACATGAGCCAGGGATTCTAAATCACACACCGAGGTAAATCCATGTACTTGACCCTAGAGAATATCACCAAAGTCTTTCCTCCACGGGGTGGAGTCAACGAAGTAACCGCCGTTCACAATGTCAACCTGGATATAGAAAAGGGTGAATTGGTCACCCTCCTCGGCCCCAGCGGTTGTGGCAAAACGACCACATTGAGGATGATCGCGGGTTTCGAATTTCCGACCGCGGGTGAAATCATCCTGGATGGTCAAGCGATCAACTCGCTGCCCCCGCATAAAAGGGATATGTCGATGGTTTTTCAGAGCTATGCGATTTTCCCGCACTTGAATGTTTTTGAAAACATCGCCTATGGGCTGAATGTGCAACGGCTTTCCAAGGCAGTCATCAAGGAACGGGTGGATAAGGTTCTTGCACTGGTTCACCTGGAAGGATACGGAGACCGTGCCCCGACCCAGCTTTCAGGGGGGCAGCAGCAGCGCGTGGCACTTGCGCGTGCCCTTGTGATGGAACCGAAAGTATTGTTGATGGATGAACCGTTATCCAACCTGGATGCCAAATTGCGGGAAGAAATGCGCACCGAGATCCGCCGCATCCAGAAAGAGATGAACATCACCAGCGTATATGTCACCCACGACCAGATCGAAGCCATGACGCTTTCAGACCGGATTGTGGTGATGAACCTGGGTGTCATTGAACAAATCGGTACGCCAATGGAAATGTACCGTTATCCCAACAGCCGCTTTGTCGCAAATTTCATTGGACGCGCAGATTTTGTCAAAGGTATTGTGGAAGAGCAAAATAAGGATCACTTAACTGTAAAAACGCTGGGAGAGGTCATCACATTGAAGAATGTGACCCGAACCTTTAAGAAACAGGAAGCGGTTACCTTGATCGTCCGCCCGGAAATGGTTCGGGTAAAGAAATCCGGCGAATTGTTCAAAGGCATCATTCGCAGGGCAGTTTATCTTGGCGACGTGATCGAATACGATGTTGAAGTTGGCGGTCAGTTGATCACCGGGTTGGAAACAGATCCATATGTGTCGGAACTCTTCCCCGAGGGTGAACAGGTGACCGTCGGGTTTGCGGAAGGCTGCATCCAGGTGTTACCCGCCGAGAAAAATCATGATTGACATTGAAATGATCGGCAATTTTGCCAAAGACAAGATCATCGTTGATGGTGTGGAAGAAATCAATTCGGGTGGCGGGGTTTATTTCGGCAGCGTGGCAGCCACGCGACTCGGCGCCCGTGTAGCAGTGGTGACAAGGCTAAAGCAGGAAGATTTTTCCAGGCTCGATGAGCTGCGGATGGAGGGGGTTGAAGTGTTTGCCACTCCAGCTGATGGAACATCGGGCATCGCCAACTATTACAAATCTTCCAACATGGAAACCCGAATCTGCAAGCCGATCGGTTTTGGCGGAAAATATACGCTCGCAGAAATTCCGGATCTAAAACCAAGAGTGATCATGCTTTCTCCGCTTTTCGCTGGTGAATTCGATCTCTCGCTGCTGCAGGCATTATCCAAAAGGGCTCCGGTCGCGATGGATATCCAGGGGTTTATACGCGTACCTGTGGGTGATGACCTCATCTTTCAACCCTGGGCAGAACTGGTCACAGGTTTGAAAAGTATCACAACCCTTAAAGTGGACAAAGCAGAAGCCGAATACCTGACCGGACTGTCCGACCTGCGAGACGCTGCCCGCAAATTGCACTCCCTGGGCCCCGCAGAGATCATCTTGACCCAATCCTCTGGTGTCACTGTCTATGCCGGCGGAAAATTTTACCAGGCTCCGTTCAACCCGCGTTCACTTGCGGGGCGAACTGGAAGAGGCGATACCTGCTTCTCGACCTACATCGCCAGGCGGTTGGTGGGTGATGCTGAATCCGCGTGCGCGTGGGCTGGGGTCGTGACCTCGTTAAAGCAAGAGAAACCGGGTCCATGGAAGGGCACGATCGGGGATATTGAGACTGTCCTGAGCAAATAGCTAGAGTTCGATCGAATTGCTCTGGTTACGTAAACAAATAAGGCTCACTCGAAACCGAGTGAACCTTGATCGTTAATGCTTCATTATGCGTCTTTCGTCCGCTTCAACGTCACTGCGATCGTGTTCACCCAGCTAACGATGCTGTCCCAATCCCGAAAGTCTCCCATCGGTTTTTTGATGCCTTTGATGGCTAATTTTTCGATGAAGTTCATTTTCTCCGGGTTATTATAGACGTGAAAGACGGTGCTGCTTCGCAGCCGATCCGGTCGTCAACACTCTGTAGCGCAGCGATCAGATAGGTCAGGAAACACCCCGGCGGATTGTCATTTGTATCCAGTGAGAGCCAGCCCACAGGCATGCCGCAACCCGCAACACCTGACGCCGCGAGGGTGGTCTTGCCAAAACCTGCAGGAGCGGTGATCAGGGTCAGCGGGCCTTTCAGCCCTTTTAAGATTTGATCCTGCAGCCGCGGCCGGAAAACCAATCCAGGTCGGGTAAAGGGTGGGCGCAGTTTCGTGCGGATGAGCAGGTCAGGATTTTGCATAGAAAATCTCAAGTTAGCTTTGTGAGGATTTCATTGGTCTATTGACCCAAGGGTGAGTCTGAATACATATCAAATCCTGGCGGAAAGAACCTTTTGTAATGAAGACACACCAGTAATAATCATGGGACCTGTTCCCCAAGCACGCCTAATTTTCCAAAAAGTGGAATTTACATCCATGAAAAACAGAACCATTAAGAATCTTGGAAAGGAGGTGATATTCATGGTAATAATAGACCAAATTTCTTGTTGAAACAAGTAAAAACCCCCAGGTTTTGAAGGGGTTTTGTGTCGCTCGAGGACTTTTCAAGAGTCTTATTTCCCCGGGATGGAATTGATGCCTGGCTTTAAAAGCCACACTTCACCAACCTTCTTGTTTCCATGCAAGATTGGTGAAGTGTCTTTAATTTATGCCGTACGCTATCCTGGTTTTAGGGTGTGGTCTTAAAATGGAGTCCCGATTCGCCGCCGTTTAAGTGGTCATATGCTGCACCTGGAACCCAGATATAAGTTGCCGCTCCAGTACCCGGTGCGTGAAGCGGGTTTTCACATCGACCCAACCCGGTTTCGCTAATCCCAGCTGCCTGGACCGGACCTGCCATAAGAACTACGACCATCAAAGTAAGCAATAAGGCCATCGTTATTTTTTTCATTGGTAGTTTCCTTTTCTGAATAGGTCTTTCTGGTTGATCGATTGATAGGATGTCGAACTATCTACTGAACACAGTTACTTGTGTTGCTATGATTCGTTTTCTGGCTATGCTTTACACCTCCTTCTCTCGATCCGGGTAGTAATCTCCGGCATCAGGTAACCAAAACCGGAAGTGGACCGCTGAATTATGTGCTCCGTTTGGCATGTGAATATTTTTCCCGATTGGGATGAGGGAGCCTGGCAGGCGCACCTCAAACCTGATGCAAGGATAACCACCCATCGCAAGGAAAACGCAAGGTGTATAATTTTTAAAGAGAGGAGACACCGGCAAAATGGCTCAGCTCTCGTTTTCTTTTCTAGGATGTTGGCAGGTTTCACTAGATGGGCAACTTTTAACAGGCTTTGAATCCAGCAAGGTACGTGCTTTACTAACCTATCTTGTCATGGAACCCAACCAACCTCACTACCGCGAGGCACTGGCCGGTTTGTTCTGGCCGGAAATGTCCGCTGAGGACGCCCATGCAAACCTCCGCCAGGCTCTTGCCAATCTCCGCAAGACCATCTGCGACATTGCTGCCCAGCCGCCCGCACTCCTCATTTCCCGCACGACGATCCAATTCAATCGCGCCAGCAATTACACGTTGGACGTGAACGATTTCACCTTGCTGCTCGCTGATTGCGATCGGCATTCACACCGGCATATCGAAACCTGCCCTGCCTGCGCCGCGCGACTGCAAAGGGCGACCGAACTTTACCACGGCGATTTTCTCGAAGGTTTTTTTCTAGGAGGAAGTTCCACTCTTGAGGAGTGGGGACTCAACCTGCGCGAAAATCTACGGAAGCTGGTACTGGACGCACTTACCCATTTGTCCGGGTATTACGAACGCAATGCTTCCATAGACCTGGCCCAACGCACTCTTGCCCGCCAGGTCGAACTTGATCCATTAAGCGAAGACGTCCACCAACGCCTTATGCGCCTCCTGGCTTGCTCAGGCCAGCGTAGTGCAGCCCTGGCGCAGTACAATACATGCCGACGTGTCCTCGCCGAGGAATTGGGTGTGGAACCGTCAGCCGAAACACTTGCACTGTATGACCAGATCAAGACCGGGGAGTTGGAGCGCAATAGTCCGAAATCGGTATCTCAGCTCCTCAATTGGTCTCATTCCACCAAGCGCCTCATCGGGCGTGAAACTGAACTGGCTGAATTGGCCGAATTGATTGCCAAGCCTGATTGCCGCCTGCTCACAATCCTCAGCCAGGGAGGTATGGGTAAATCGCACCTGGCTCTGGAATTGGCGGCTGTCCTGTCATGGTCGTTTAAAGATGGCGCATGTTTTGTCCCCCTTGCGGCGCTGGCTTCGTCCGAATACCTTGCCACAACCATCGCAGATGCTTTGGGTGTGTCGCTTTCCAGCCTGACTGACCCGGGAGAACAACTCATTCATGCGCTTCGGGAGTACGAGATACTCATCCTTCTCGACAGCTTTGAGCACCTTCGCCAGGGGACCGCCCTCCTATCCGAAATCCTGGCCCGGGTGCCGGGCGTGCACTTCGTTGTTACCTCTCGCGAACGCCTGGATATGAATGGGGAATGGCTGTTTGAACTCTCTGGCCTGCGTTACCCCGACGGGAAAAGTCCAGAGCAGGAGTATGAGAAGTACAGCGCAATACAATTTTTCCTTTACAGCGCAAAGCAGGTTCGATCGGATTTTATGGTATCCGAGGCGGATTATCCCGCAATCGCCCGTATTTGTGAGATGGTCGACGGAATGCCGCTTGCCATTGAACTGGCTGCAGCGTGGGTGCGTGTTATCTCGTGCGCCGAAATCTCAGTCGAAATCGAACGCGGTCTCGAAATTTTGTCCACCACTCGACAGGACGTTATGGATCGCCACCGCAGTCTACGGGTTGTGTTCGATAATTCGTGGCAGCTCCTCACAGCGGAAGAGCAGCGCGCATTCCGAAACCTGTCCGTCTTCCGGGGAGTTTTTGAGCGTAGGGATGCTGAGCACGTAGCTGGAGTAGGACTGACGCTTCTCTCAACTCTCGTGGACAAGACGCTTGTGAGTTGGGATCACAAATGGCGTTACAACATGCATGAGTTAATTGGAGAATATGCTCGTCAGAAGCTGCACGATTCGGGCGATGAAAACGCAATATACGCCCGTCTTACCGAAACCATTCTGCAATATGCCGAAAGCGCTGAACTGGAACTGCGCGGTCCTCAGCAATGCATCTGGCTCGACCGGTTGGAATCCGAACGTAACAATATACGCGCCGCTTTTGATTGGATCCTACTATCCGGGAGCGACCAAACACTCGAAAAAGGGTTGCGGATCGTGAGCGCAATGGCAGGATTCTGGTGGCTGCGGGGCATGAGCGAAGGGCGTGATTGGCTGGCTTCCCTGTTGCAGCATCCAAAAGCAGTAAAACACACAGTGGCACGCGCCAGGGCACTCACTCTGGCCGGGGATCTTGCCGTAGAACAGGAAGGGAACTTCGTATTGGCGCACTCATTATATGAAGAGAGCATGTTAATCTCCACGGAATTGAATGACAGGCAGGGAGTGGCAACTACTCTGCTCGGCCTCGGCGCCATCGCATACGCGGGCGGGGATGTGGCAGGCGCTCAGTCGTCAACTGAACAGAGCTTGGAAATCTGGCAGACATTGGAGGAAAGTTGGGGAGTCGCGTGGGCAACTCACCGCCTGGGGGATCTGGCATTTGAACAGAGCGATATGGAGTCTGCAAGGTTGTTCTATAATGAATGCCTGACGATTCGGAGGGAGATTGGGGACAAGTCAGGGATTGGATGGCTGTTCCAAAGGCTGGGGGAAATCGCCCGGTATGAAGGATCTTATGATCAAGCCCAGGCACTGTACGAAGAAGCCTTGAGCTTGCACCGGGAATTGGCAAGCAATGGGGGCGTAACCGCTACCATCACGAGCATGGGCTACCTTGCGCTGAACCAGGGCAATCCCCTCAAAGCGAGGTCACTATTCAAAGAGGGAATCTCCCAGAATCTTGGAAACCAAATTCTGAATGCTCTGTGTTTAATCGGACTGGCTGGTGCTGTGATCGATCCGGTCAAAGCAGCGCGATGGCTGGGAGCGGCAAACTCCATCTTTGAGCAATCCAGTTCATTTATTGATCGCGTTGATCATGACCGGATATTAACCGCAGTGCATGCTCAACTTGATGAACCTACTTTTGCAGTAGCCTGGGAAGCCGGACGATCGATGCTGCTGGACCAGGCAATCGAAATTGCACTCCAGGATGAATGTACCCGGGAATCCTGGTAAGCCAGGCATTCAGAACTGCGTGCTTCTAGTACGCCCTGCACGAAGAGCCAATAGAAGCCTATTGAGTTGTGTTTATCCCGAAAACCACCAGGGTGCCCAATCTGCAGACCCAACCAAGAAAAGTTAAGGAGCTCTCTTTAGCGTTCTTTTTGCCCGGAAATAAGCGATCGCACAAGAGGATGACAAGATACATGCGTGTAGCCAATCAATGATATGAGTTATTCAAGTTCATAATTGTGATTGTTAATTTGTTTTCTCATGGTTATTAAACCAATATTGAATGACTCATCCCCTGCAATTGATGATTTCATGGTCCCATGGGAGATATGCAAGATGGGCGATTCGGCTATACCAGGCCATTCTGGATCGCATAATAAGTGAGTTCGGCGTTTGTATTCATATGCATCTTTTCCATCAGGCGCGAACGGTAGGTGCTGATCGTTTTAGCACTGAGCGCCAGTTCGGTGGAAATTTCCTTGACTTCCTTGCCTGAAGCGATGAGGCACAGCACCTGGTACTCGCGGTCTGAAAGTTGCTTATGAAGCGGTTGGTCATTATCATTTCGGGCATACATTACCAGTTCATCTGCAACTGAAGAGCTAATATATTCGCCACCGTGTAGAATTTTTCGGATTGCTTGCACTAGTTCTTCCGGTGCGCTTTCTTTGTTCAAATAACCTGCTGCTCCGGCTCTGATCGTCCGCACTGCATATTGATCTTCCGGAAACATGCTGAGGATTATCACAGGCAGTTGCGGATGGTCATGCTTGATTTGTTTCAATGCTTCCAGACCGTTGCCCCCGGGCATGGTCAGATCCAGCACTACGATATCCCAACGCTCATTGCCGACCAGAGTGAGCAGTTCATGGGCATTCTTCGCTTCGCCAAAGGTTGCCTGGGTGAATGCCTCAGCCAGAATTTGCTTGACTCCCTGGCGTACAACAGCGTGATCATCGGCCAATAGAATTTTAAGCATCAATTTCTCCAATTTGCTTCCCATTATTTGATTGATTGAGCGGAATGGTTACTATGACGATGGTCCCATCACCTGGCACAGCACGAATCTCGAAATTACCCCCCAACCCGTGTGCTCGCTCGCTCATTCCGAGCAAGCCCAGCGAATGCAGGCCGCCGATTTCTTGGTGTCTAATTCCCCTTCCATCGTCGTGCACCTGGAGGGTTAACAGATCAGATGTGGTGGTCAGTTCAACATCAACATGTTGAGCCTTTGCATGCCGCGAAACGTTCGTCAGCGCTTCCTGAAAGATGCGGAACATAGCCAGGGACTGCGCGCGTCCTAATGTCAAGTCTTCGACTGGCACGCTCACTGTGCAAGAAATGCCGGTGCGTTTTTTGAAATCGCGGGCTTGCCATTCAATTGAGGCTGCCAGACCGAGGTCGTCCAGCATCCCGGGCCGCAACTCGGTCGAAATACGCCGCACGGTTTTGATCATTGTGTCCATCTGGTCGGTAACAGTTTTGGTCTTGTGAGCAAGATTGGCGTCCTTCTTTACCAACTGATCAGTCAACCAAGCCAGGTCAAACTTCATGGCTGTCAAAGCCTGCCCTAATTGATCATGCAGCTCGCGTGAGATTTGTGTTCGTTCCTCTTCGCGCGCCAATTCGATGCTGGCAGCCAGCGCCTGCAACTCTTTGGATGATTTTTTGAGTTCTGCGACCGTCACCAGACGCTGCTGATATGCCAAAGCATTTTGAATGGCGATGGATGCCGAAGGAGCTAGTGCCATAAGCATTTCTTGATCACTAATAGTAAAACCCTCGCCTTGCTGCTTGTTGCGAATGTCAAAATAAGCCAGAACCTCACCAACCGAATCCAGGATCGGCGTACAGATAATCGTCCGCACGTCTCGATTGATGAAAAGAGTATGATTGATCACCGGATCGTTAGCAGCATCGCTTGTGCCATACGGGATCTTATACTTCAGCACCCAGCCTGGAATACCAACGCCCAAGGGCCAGGTGTGTTCAAATGATACACCCGTCCCCTTTTGAAAATACTTTGTAACGCTCATGCCCTCTGGAGTGCGCAGTCCTGCGAAGCCGCTCTCTCCGTTGACAATTTGGATGGCTTCTTGCGCCAGTTCATCCAGGATGGTGTCAATCTCAAGTGTCCGATTCAATTTATTACTAATGCGAAACAGCGTTTGAATCATGACTTCCGACTGCTTCAATTGTGCCAACGCAGTACTCAACTCTGCGGTGCGTTCATTTACTCGCTGTTCGAGTTCTGCATTCAGGCGTTGACTCTCCCGATAGAGCCTGGCTTTATCTAAATAGATTGCAATATAGCTGACAAGATTCTCAGCCAGGGCGAGGGTAGTCTGATCAAAATGGCGGCCTGATTCTGCAGCCACAAAAGTGATCGTCCCGAGAGCCTGCGGACGTGTGGGAAGTGGAACGATCATGTACGACTTGATTGCCGCTGAGACCGCTAACAGGTCCGAGGTCATATTGGTAACCAATTTTGGCTCGCCGCTGCGGAACACAGCGGGTAGTCCATAGGTTTCATCACGCGGTAGATAGTTTTGCAGCCATTCATGCGACGCTTGTAGTTTCGACATCTCGGCAGGCGCCAACGCAACTTGCTCGATCGAGCCATCGGGCTGAAACAGGTGAATGACACACCAATCGGCTAGCTGCGGCACCGCAAGTTGCGCCAGTGTCGTAAGTGGAGTCTCGTAATCCATGGCATCATTGAGTCTTGCACTGGCTTCGGCCAGCAGCCGGTTGGCTTCCTGGAGCTGTTGGTATTCTGTGTTGTCCGTTGAAAAAGCAATCATGCTGATCAGACTACGTTGATTTTGGATGAGGGAGACGCTGAAGTGGCTCATAAAGGTAATGCCATCCCGCCTCTTTACAGGAAATTGCCCGGACCAGCCTTCACCTTTCTGCAATTGGCTCATGTTTGCGTTAACCGTTTCCATTAGCAGGGGGATAGAAAAAACCTCGTCAATGTTGCGATTACGCACTTCCTCTTCTTTCCAGCCGTAAAGACCCTCAGCGAACTGGTTCCAGAAGACGATCCGACCTTTCAGGTCGACAGCCAGAATTGCCTGAGCCAACGAATTAAGCAACAACGTTTGAAGGTGAAGTTTTTCCCCATCGGATAAAGTCATCGATTGCTCCTTCATCTACCGTTTCCACCTTTCTTTCGAAGTATCTTAAAAACCTCAAAACTGTAGGAAAACACATCGCTTCATCCATTATAGCCAAATAATGTCCGGCTGAAGTCAAGAAGAGGATGCGTAGGA
>Ga0209744_1000622_pt1 | contig 12181 bp, 9 predicted proteins | sample BarGraNGADG00311_2_FD_184494 | JGI IMG/M metagenome (GOLD analysis project Ga0209744, IMG submission 184494) | Arctic peat soil microbial communities from Barrow, Alaska - Barrow Graham LP Ref core NGADG0004-311 (SPAdes) (version 2) | ecosystem: Environmental > Terrestrial > Soil > Wetlands >... | reverse complement strand
GCCGGCTACCGCCGCAGCTCCTCGCCCACCTTCGCGATGAAGCCGTCGACCGTCATCGCGCCGAGGTCGCCCTCGGTGCGGTCGCGCACCGACACGCCGTCCGAGTCGACCTCCTTGTCACCGATGACGAGCATGTACGGGACCTTCTGCTGCTGCGCTTTCGCGATCTTGACGCGCATCGGCTCCTGGTCCGAGTACACCTCGTACCGCACGCCGGCCGCCTCGAGCCGCCTCACGACGCTCTCCACGTGCCCCATGTGCCGGTCGGCGATGGGGATGACGATCGCCTGCACCGGCGCGAGCCATACCGGGAACGCCCCGGCGTAGTGCTCGATGAGGATGCCGAAGAAGCGCTCCATGCTGCCGAGGATCGTGCGGTGCAGCATGAACGGGACGGCCTCGGTGTTCTCGGCCGTGCGGTACGTGAGGCCGAAGCGCTCCGGGAAGTTGAAGTCGACCTGGATGGTCGAGCACTGCCACGTGCGCCCGATCGCGTCGCGCAGCTTGATGTCGATCTTGGGACCGTAGAACGCGCCGTCGCCCTCGTTGATCTCGTACGCGAGCCCTCGCGCCTCGCAGGCGTTCATCAGCGACTTCGTGGCCAGCTCCCACATGTCGTCGGCGCCGATCGAGTGCCCGATCGGCCGGGTCGAGATCTCGGCCGAGTACTCGAAGCCGAAGACGTCGTGCATCACGTAGTCGACGAGATCCAGCATCGCCATGACCTCGTCGTGTACCTGCTCGGGCGCGCAGAAGATGTGCGCGTCGTCCTGCGTGAAACCGCGGGCGCGCATCAGGCCGTGCATGACCCCGGAGAGCTCATGGCGATACACCGTGCCGAACTCGAAGATGCGCATCGGCAGGTCGCGGTAGGAGCGCACGTCGTTGCCGAAGATCATCACGTGACCCGGGCAGTTCATCGGCTTGACGGCGTACTCGTTGACGCCGCCGTCGCCCTCGTCGATCTGGAAGAAGTACATGTTCTCGCCGTAGAAGTCGTAGTGACCCGAGATCTTCCAGACGTCGGTCTTGTAGATGTGCGGCGTGATGGCCTCCACGTAGCCGCGGTGGTACAGCTCCTTGCGCAGCCAGTCCTGCATCAGGCGCAGCACACGCGCGCCCTTCGGGTGGTAGATGGGCAGACCCGCCCCGGCGACCTCATGGAAGCTGAAGAGGTCGAGCTCCTTCCCGAGCTTGCGATGGTCCCGCTTCTCGGCCTCCTCGAGGCGCGTGAGGTAGGTGTCGAGGTCCTTCTGGGAGAACCAGGCGGTGCCGTAGATGCGCTGCAGCATCGGCCGGTCGCTGTCGCCGCGCCAGTAGGCGCCCGCGACCTTCATCAGCTTGAAGGCCTTGATGCGGCTCGTGTCCGGCACGTGCGGGCCGCGGCACAGGTCGGTGAACGTCCCTTGCGTGTACGTCGAGATCGTCTCGCCTTCGGGCAGCTCGGCGATCAGCTCCTGCTTGTACGGCTGGCCCTCGAACGCGTCGAGCGCCTCCAGGCGGTCCAGCTCCCGGCGCTCGAAGGGCAGCGCCTCGGCCGCGATCTCGCGCATGCGGGCCTCGATGGCCGTGAGGTCCTCGGGCGTGAAGGGGCGCTCCACGTCGAAGTCGTAGTAGAAGCCGTCCTCGATGGCGGGGCCGATGCCGAACTTCGCGGTCGGGAACAGCGCCTTGACCGCTTCGGCCATGACGTGTGCGGCCGAGTGGCGCAGGACCTCCGATGCCTCAGGCGAGCTCTCGGTGAGGATCTCGACGGTGTCGCCATCGGTCACCACCGTCTCGAGGTCGACGACCGCCCCGTTGACGCGCCCGACGATCGCCTTCGCGGCGAGTCGCGGGCCGATGAACTCGGCCACTCCGAGGACGGTGGCGCCCTCGGGCACCTGCTTGCCGCTGCCGTCCGGCAGCTTCACCGAGATCTCGACCATGTTCGCTCTCTACTCCTGCTTCGTCTTGCAGTACGGGCACACGCCCCAGTTCATCTTCATCGGCTTGCCGCACTCGACGCACGGCTTCTTGAGCTTCTTCATGCAGTACGGACAGATGAGGAAGTCCGGCTCGACCGGCTTGAGGCACGACGCGCAGACGCCGCCGCCGTTCTGCAGCTCGACCTCCCGCGTGCGGATCTCCAGCTCGCGCTCGTGGACGTCGTCGAGTATCTCAGGCGGCCGGACCACGAGGTACACGATCCAGCCGGGGATGTTGAAGAACGTCACGACCAGCGCCCAGAACCATGGCATCGCGCCCCGGCGGTTCGCGTCGCGCCACGTCCAGAAGATGAGGGCCACCGTGAAGACGATGAAGAACAGCACATACAGCTGCCGAGCCAGGATGAACGTGGGGTTGGTGAGTATCGGCTTCAGTATGCTCTCGCTCATATCATCTCCTTCGGGAGCCGCACGAGCCACGGGCACCGGGGGCCGCGTGGTCGGACGCCGCGCAAAGCTAACGGGATTCTATCAGAAACATCCGTGCGGACAGCGGCTCTCGCGTCAGCTTCGCAGGTCCCTGCCCGCCTCGTGCCGGGAGCGGTTCCGCGGGGTCCGCCCGGTCCTCAGCAGCGCCCGCGCCTGGCCGGCGGTGTAGAGGCTGCCGGTGACGACCACTCCCGCATCGCCGGTGGCCTCGACCGCGGCGTCCAGCGCCGAGCGGAGATCCGGCCGGACGACGGGCTCCCGGCCGGTCGCCGCGGCGACGACGACGGCAAGCTCGGCCGCCGGTGCCGCGCGCGGCGAGTCCGGCTGCGTGACCACGATCGCGCCCGCGACGGGGGCCAGCGCTTCCGCGATGCCGGCCGCGTCCTTGTCCGCGAGCACGCCGAGGACGATCGCGGGCTTCGCGAACGGGAAAGCCTCGCGGATCGCTTCAGCCAGCACGGCCGCGGCCTGCGGGTTGTGAGCACCGTCGAGGACGACGGACGGATGGTGCCTCACGAGTTCGAAGCGACCCGCGAAGCGTATGGCCGCGAGCGCCGCACGCGTGACTTCCTCGTCGAGAGCCCGGCCGAGGGCCGCCTCGGCGGCGGCCACGGCCGTGGCGGTATTGGGCGCCTGGTAAGACGGCGCTTCGAGCACGAGGTGCTCGTACCGGGCGAAGGCGCCGTCGACGTCGAGCGTGAGGCTCCCGCCCGGGTGGTCTGGGCGCGCGGTCACGTGGAAGCGGACGTCCGACGCCACGACATCCGGCGCGTCCGCCTCACGCACGCGTACGGTCGCCGCGCCCTCGGCCGCTGAGCGCGCACGCAGGATGGCCTGGACGGCCGGCGTCCCGGACCCGAGCACTGCGATGCTCCCCGGTTTGATGATGTGCGCCTTGTCGGTTGCGATCTCCTCCACCGTCGCGCCGAGGCGCTCGGTGTGGTCGAGCGCGACACCCGTCACCACGGCGACTTCGGGCGAGACCACGGATGTGGCATCCCACCGGCCGCCCATGCCCACCTCCAGGCACGCCCACTGCACGCCACGCTCGCGGAACAGCCACAGTGCGGCGGCGGTCAGCAGCTCGAACTCGGTGAACGCGGGCGACGCGTCCCTGCGGCCGGGCGACTCGGCGCCCCCTGCCGCCGCCCACTCTCCGGCTGCGGCGTGCGCGGCTTCAACCGCGGCAGTGAAGTCCGTCTCGGAAACGGGCACGCCGTCCAGCTCGATCCGCTCGGTGTAGCTCTCGAGGTGCGGGCTCGTGTACGCGCCGACGCGCAGCCCATGCGCGCGCAGGAGCGCGGCCGTCATGCGCGTCACGGAGGACTTCCCGTTCGTTCCTGTGACCTGGACACATCGGAAGGCGTCCTGAGGACAGCCAAGGGCCCGCGTGAGCGCGCGGATGCCGTCCAGTGACGGGTGGATGCCGAAGCGCAGCGCCCCTGCCAGGACGCCGACCGCCTCTTCGAACGTCATCGCGTCAGTCCGCGAGCTCGGCGAGCTGCCCCGCGAGCTTCCCGACGGCGTCGGCGAGCCCGGCGGCTTTCGCGCGGTCCTTCTCGATCACCTCGGGCGACGCCTTCGCGAGGAAGCCCTCGTTGGCGAGCTTGCGGCTCAGACGCTCGAGCTCCGCCTGTGCCGCCGCAAGCTCCTTGGACACGCGTGCGCGCTCGTGCTCGAAGTCGACGATCCCCTCCAGCGGCACGAACAGCTCCATGCCGGCCGCTACGGCGACCGCCGCGTGAGGCGGCTTGGTCGCCGAGGCGTCCACGGCGAGCGAGCGGACGCCGGCCAGCGCCCGCAGGTGGGCGGCCTCGCCTTCGATCACCATGGCGTCGGCTCCGGAGGCCTTCGCGACGACGTCCACCTCGGTGCGCGGCGGCACCTGGTAGCGGGCGCGCACGCCGCGGACCGCCGTGACGACCTCCTGCACGACGCGCACGGACGCCTCGGCGTCCTCGTTCCGCCACGCCGACAGCTCTGTCGGCCACGGCGCCACCATGAGCGACTCGGCGCGCTCCGGATCGCCGGACGGCAGCCGCCGCCAGATGTCGTCGGTGATGAAGGGCATCATCGGATGCAGCAGTCGCAGCGCCGAATCAAGCACGAACACCAGGTTCCGCTGCGCCGCCGCACGTGCGTCTCCCCCCGCGGCGAGGCGCGCCTTGGAAAGCTCGATGTACCAGTCGCAGAACTCGCTCCAGAAGAAGTCGTATAGCGCGCGCGAGACGTCGCCGAACTCGAACGAGTCCAGCCCCGCGTCGACGGCCTCGGCCAGCGTGGCCAGCCGCGAGAGGATCCACGCGTCGGCGACGGTCTCGGCCGAAGGCGGACCCGGCACGTATTCGTCCAGGTTGCCCAGCACGAAGCGGCTGGCGTTCCAGATCTTGTTCGCGAAGTTGCGCGAAGAAAGCAGCTTCTCCTCGGCGAACTTGATGTCCTGGCTGCCGGTGGTCTGCAGCATGAGCCCGAAGCGCATGCCGTCGGCGCCGTACTTCTCCATGAGGTCCAGCGGATCGACGCCGGTGCCGAGCGACTTGCTCATGCGCTTGCCCTCGGCGTTGAAGACCGTCGGGTGGATGATGACGTCCGAGAACGGGACGTCGCCCGCGAACTTCAGGCCCTGCATGATCATCCGCGCCACCCACAGGAACAGGATGTCGCGCGCCGTGGAGAGCACCTCGGTCGGGTAGTAGTAGGCGAGCTCCGGCGAGGCGTCCGGCCAGTCGAGCGTCGCGAACGGCCACAATGCCGAGGAGAACCACGTGTCGAGCACGTCCGGGTCCTGACGCACCGGGGCGCCGCACTTCGGGCAGGTGTCGAGGTGCGCCACGGACGCGGTCATCTCGCCGCACGCGTCGCAGTGGTAGACCGGGATCTGGTGCCCCCACCACAGCTGACGGGACACGCACCAGTCGCGGATGTTCTCCATCCAGTGGTGGTAGACGCCGGTCCACCGTTGCGGGTGGAAGCGCACGCGTCCGTCGCGAACGGCCTGGATCGCGGGAGCCGCCAGCGGCTTCATGTCCACGAACCACTGGTCGGACAGCCACGGCTCGATCACCGTGTGGCACCGGTAGCAGTGGCCGACCGCGTGCATGTGCTCCTCGACCTTGACGAGGAGCCCGGCGTCTTGCAGGTCCGCCACCACCAGTCTGCGCGCCTCGAAGCGGTCGAGCCCGTCGAAGCGCTCGCCGACACCAGTGACGCGCGCGCCGGAGTCGAAGATGTTGATCTTGGCGCAGCCGTGCCGCTCGCCGATCTCGAAGTCGTTCGGGTCGTGCGCGGGCGTGACCTTCACGGCACCGGTGCCGAACGCCGGGTCGACGTACTCGTCAGCCACGACCGGGATCTCCCGGCCGAGGAGCGGCAGCACGACCGTCGCCCCGACAAGTCCGGCGTAGCGCTCATCCTCGGGATTCACGGCGACGCAGCTGTCGCCGAGCATCGTCTCCGGCCGAGTGGTGGCGACGACGACGTGGTCGCGGCCGTCCACGGCCTCCTTGAGGGGATAGCGCACGTACCACAGCGAGGAGTCGACCTCCTCGTGCTCGACCTCGATGTCGGAGAGCGCGGTCGAGCAGCGGGGGCACCAGTTGATGATGCGCTTGCCGCGGTAGATGAGCCCTTCGTCGAACAGCTTCACGAAGACCTCGCGCACCGCGCGCTGGTAGCCGGGGTCCATCGTGAAGCGCTCGTCGGCGTAGTCGCAGCTGCAGCCCATCGCCTTGAGCTGGTTGATGATCGTCGAGCCGTGCTCGTGGCGCCAGGCCCAGCACAGCTCGATGAACTTCTCTCGGCCGACGTCGTAGCGCGACAGGCCCTGTGCGGCGAGCTTCTGCTCCACCTTATTCTGCGTGGCGATGCCGGCGTGATCGGTGCCGACGACCCATCTGGTGGGCCGCCCCGTCATCCTCTGCCGGCGGATGAGGACGTCCTGGATCGTATTGTTGAGCGCGTGCCCCATGTGGAGCGAGCCGGTGACGTTCGGCGGCGGGATCACGATGCAGAAGGGGTCGACCCCCTCTTCGATCCGGCCCGCGAAGTAGCCGCCCGCGATCCAGGACGAGAACACCGCGCCCTCCACGGCGGCAGGGTCGTAGGCCTTGGGCATCTCGCTCATCCGCGGGGTCCTCTCGGGTCGGCTCGGAGTACTGAAGATTGTAGGCGATGGGCCGCTGCAATCACAGCACGCCGGAAACAGCTTGACGCGCCCCTCCGGGGAGCGTAGACCGGTGCGTGTACGTTTTCACAAACGCTCGTCACAGGAGGCGAACCGACAGATATGCCCGACTGTGAGTGTCTGAACGAGTGCGCGCTGTACAGCGACGCGATGGTGGTCATGCCCAGCATCGCGCACATCTTCAGAGACAAGTACTGCACCGGCAACAACTTCGCGTGCGCACGGTACAGGGCCTACCAGGAACTGGGTGAGGGGAACGTCCCGGCGGACCTGTACCCGCACGAGCACCGCAAGTTGAAGGAGATCATCCTCTAGGCGGATGCCGTCGCGTCTCCCCGCGTGACCAGCGTCGGCGGAAGTCCGTCGCTCACGGTCTCGGCCGTCACGACCACCTGCTCGATGTCGCCGCGCGACGGCAGCTCGTACATCGAGTCGAGCAGCAGCGCCTCGAGTATCGACCGCAGCCCCCGCGCCCCCGTGCCGCGCTCCTTCGCGAGCCCCGCGACCGCGCGCAGCGCGTCCTCGGTGAAGGTGAGCTCCACGTTCTCGAAGCCGAAGAGCCGCTGGTACTGCTTGACGAGCGCATTCTTCGGCTCCGTGAGGATGCGGACGAAGTCGTCCTCGCTGAGGTCCTCGACGTGAGCGATGACGGGCAGGCGCCCGACGAACTCGGGGATGAGACCGAAGCGGTGAAGGTCCTCCGGTAGCACTTGGCCGAGCAGCACGCCGGTCTCGTGGGCCACGGTATCCGCGAGGTCCGAGCCGAAGCCGATGCCCTTCTTGCCGACACGGTCCCCGATGATCTTCTCGAGACCGACGAAGGCCCCGCCGAGGACGAACAGGATGTTGGTCGTGTCGATCTTGATGAGCTCCTGCTGCGGGTGCTTGCGCCCGCCCTGCGGCGGCACGGACGCCTCGGTGCCCTCGAGGATCTTCAGCAGCGCCTGCTGAACGCCCTCGCCGGAGACGTCCCGCGTGATCGAGAGATTCTCGGCCTTGCGCGCCACCTTGTCGATCTCGTCGATGTAGATGATGCCGACCTGGGCGCGTTTGATGTCGAAGTCGGCGGCTGTGATGAGCTTGAGCAGGATGTTCTCGACGTCCTCGCCGACGTAGCCCGCCTCCGTGAGCGAGGTCGCGTCCGCGATGGCGAACGGCACCTTGAGGATGCGCGCGAGCGTCTGGGCCAGGAGCGTCTTGCCGCAGCCCGTCGGGCCGAGCAGCAGGATGTTGCTTTTCGCCAGCTCGACCTCGCCGTTGCCGGCCACCGGCGCCGCCTTGATGCGCTTGTAGTGGTTGTAGACGGCGACCGATAGGACCTTCTTGGCCACGTCCTGGCCCACGACGTACTGGTCGAGGGTCTCGAAGACCTCGGCGGGCGTCGGCAGCGCCTCGGACGTGAAGTCCGCCTGCTCCTCGGCAAGCTCCTCCTCGACGATCTCGTTGCACAGCTCGATGCACTCGTCGCAGATGTAGACGCCCGGGCCGGCGATCAGCTTGCGGACCTGGCGCTGTCCTTTCCCGCAGAACGAGCACTTGAGATGTTCGGGACCGTCGACCTGACGTGTCATGAGGTGTCGCTTCCGTCGTGCCGGAGGCCTACTCCGGCTTCTCTGCCTTGGGTGGCTCGCCGACGCGCTGCTCGTACACGTGGTCGACGAGACCGTACGCCTTGGCCTCCTCGGCCGTCATGATGTTGTCGCGGTCGGTATCGGCGTGGATCTTGTCCACGGTCTGACCGGTGTGCTTCGCGAGGATCTCGTCGAGCTGGTGACGCGTGCGCAGCATCTCGCGCGCCCCGATCTCGATGTCGGCGACCTGGCCTTGGATCCCGCCGAGGGGCTGGTGGATGAGCACGCGGGCGTTGGGCAGGGCGAACCGCTTGCCGGGCGCCCCCGCCGCGAGAAGGACGGCCGCCATCGACGCGGACTGCCCGATGCAGATGGTGGCGACGTCGCACTTGATGTACTGCATCGTGTCGTAGATCGCGAGGCCCGCCGTCACGAGGCCGCCCGGCGAGTTGATGTACAGGTTGATGTCCTTGCTCGGATCGTCGCTCTCCAGGTGGAGGAGCTGGGCGATCACGAGACTGGCCGTGATGTCCTCGATGTCGCTGCCCAGGAACACGATGCGCTCGTTGAGCAGGCGCGAGAAGATGTCGAAACTCCGCTCACCGCGGGACGTCTGTTCGACGACGATGGGCACGAGACCGAACGGATCGGTTGCCATCGCTTCAGTCCTCCTTCTTCTTCTTCGCGCCGGCGCGCGGCTTCTTCGGGTGGGGGGCCTTCTCGTTCTTACCCGCCTTCTCGGCCGCGGGTGCGTCGGCACCGGGCGTCTCGATCTCGATCTTCACGTTGCCGAGCAGCCATTCGGTGGCCTTGCGGTGAACAACCTCCTCCTTGAGGGCGACGATGATGCCTGCCGCCTCCCACTCCCGACGCAGCTCTTCGGGGCTCTTGTCCGAGGAGATGGCGATCTCCGCGACCTCCGCGTCGAGGTCCGCATCCGTGACCTCCATGCCCTTCAGGCGGAAGAGCGCCTCGAGTGCGAGGTCCTGACGAACGCGCTCCCGGGCCTCTTCCTCGATGTCCTTCTGGATCCGCTCGGGATCGACGCCCGTCCCCGCGACATAGTCCTTCATGGATATACCCTGGCGCTCGAGGTTGTTGAAGAAGTCGCGGATCAGGTTGTCCCGGCGGACGATGACCATCGCCTCGGGCGGCTCGCCCTCGAGAAGCTTGGCGAGCTCGACACGGGCCTGGCGCTCGGTCTCACGGGCATGAGTGAAGGCGCGGCCCTCGTCGAGCTTGGCTTTGATCTCGGCGCGGAGTTCGTCCATCGTCTCGTGACCGCCGGCGTTGGATGCGAACTCGTCGTCCAGGGCGGGCAGCTGCTTCGCCTTGATCTCGTGCACGGTGATGTCGAACGTCGCGGTCTTGCCGACGAACTCGGTGTTGCTGCTCGTGTCCGGGATCTTGAACGCCGACTGCCGCTCATCGCCCGGCCGCGCGCCCAACAGCGCCTCGTCGAACTCCTTCGGCATCTGCCCGCTGCCCATCTCGTACAGGTACTTGTCGACGCTGTTGCCGTCGTAGGCCTCACCGTCGACGAGCCCCTTGAAACTGATGAGGACGAAGTCGCCCTCCTCGACGCCGCGGTCCTCGACGGGCTCCAGCGAGGCGACACGCTCGCGCATCTTCTCGATCTCCGCGTCGACATCGCTGGTCACCGCCTCCTTCGGCGGCACTTTGATCTCGATCTCGTCCGCACCTTCCGAGAGCGTGAACTCCGGGCGCACCTGCACCTCGGTGACGTAGGTGTAGTCCTCGCCTTCCACCAGGCCCGACAGCTCTCCCATGTCCGGCTGATCGATCGGGCGCAGCTCCTCGGCATCGATCGCGTCCGGGTAGGACTGTTCGACGAGGGCCTCCTGCGCCTGGGCCAGCACGCGCTCGCGACCGACGAACCTGTCGACCACAGGGCGAGGCGCCTTGCCCTTGCGGAAGCCCGGCACGCGGACCTCCTCGGCCACCTTCGCGTAGGCGCGCGTGATCGCCGAGTCGACCTCGGCGGCGGGGACCGTGATGGTCAGTTTGACGAGATTGCCCTCAAGGGGCTCTGCGGTGGTGTTCAACGCTCCTCCATACTTGAACGGTGGGTGGAACTGGTGCGGGCGAGAGGACTCGAACCTCCACGGTCTTTCGACCACCGGGACCTAAACCCGGTGCGTCTGCCAGTTCCGCCACGCCCGCGTTTGGGGACCGGTCTCACAATATAGCAAAAGGCTGGGGCGGCTATGCCTCCAACCTTCGATGTACGCATGGTGGGCCGTATAGGATTCGAACCTATGACCTTGGGATTAAGAGTCCCCTGCTCTACCAACTAAGCTAACGGCCCGAGACGCGAAGGCTATTGTACCTGCCGACCCTGAAAAGGCAAGGCCACGTCGGGACCCGAAAGTGCGGAGGCCCGCGGCGTCGCCGCGAGGCCTCCGATGCGAGCAAGATGGGGTGGCCAAGGGGGCTCGAACCCCCAACCTCCGGAGCCACAGTCCGGCGCTCTGCCAAATTGAGCTATGGCCACCATGTGAAGGCTTGGCACGCCCGGAGGGATTCGAACCCCCGACCTAGAGATTAGAAGTCTCCCGCTCTATCCGACTGAGCTACGGGCGCGTCTGATACGTCTCCCGGGGCTGCCTGCGAAGATGGACTGTACCCGCGGTATGACGACATTGTCAATGGAGCGGCCGACGGGACTCGAACCCGCAACAACCAGCTTGGAAGGCTGGGGCTCTACCAGTTGAACTACGGCCGCACGTCTGGTCGGGCCGGCCGGATTCGAACCGGCGACCCCCTGCTCCCAAAGCAGGTGCGCTGCCAAGCTGCGCTACGGCCCGACACATCCGTCCTCAGCCCCGGGCAGGGCGCCTGAAGGCGGCTTGGACAGTATAGCCGCGGGTGGCGAAGCGGCTCAACCGGCTACCTCCGGGCATTCCGCATCTTCCCGACGAACGCCCGCAACGCATCCCCGCGATGGCTGATCGCGTTCTTCTGCGCGAGTGTGAGTTCGGCCATCGTCTTGCCGGAGGTCGCGTCCGGCAGGAACAGCGGGTCATAACCGAAGCCGCCCTTCCCGCGAGGCTCGAATCCGATGCGCCCCTCGCACGTGCCGGACGCGGTGACGAGCGAGCCGTCCTCGTCGATGAACACGATCGTCGAACGGAAGCGGGCCGTGCGTCTCTCGGCCGGCAGGTCTCCGAGAGCGCGCAACAGCTTCGCGTTGTTGTCCGCGTCGCTCGCCTTCTCGCCGGCATAGCGCGCCGACCGGACACCCGGCGCGCCCCTGAGCGCATCGACCTCGAGACCGCTGTCGTCGGCAAGGGCCGCGATGCCGCCGAAGTGGCGGTGGTACGCCGCGGCCTTCAGCTTGGCGTTGTCGAAGAAGGTCGCGCCCGTCTCCCGCACGGTCGGCAGCGAACCGAGGTCCTCGGCGGCGACGAACACCCACCCGAACGCCTTGAGCGCTTCGCGGATCTCGCTGAACTTGCCCTTGTTCCGGGTGGCGACGGCGACCCGCTTGCGCCCGCCACCACTAGCCGGCATCGGTGCCCCCCACGATCGCCGCACGCTGGATGGCGACCAGTTCAGCGACCCCGGCCTCGGCCAGGGTGAGCAGTCCGTCGAGGCGCGCGCGGTCGAACGGCGTCCGCTCGGCCGTACCCTGCACCTCAACGAAACGGCCCCGGCCGTCCATGACGACGTTCATGTCGACCTCCGCCACGGAGTCCTCGCTGTAGTCGAGGTCGAGCATGGCCACACCGTCGACGAGGCCGACCGACACGGCCGCGACGTGCTCGACCAGCGGCAGCTCGCGGATCTTGCCGGCCTCGCGCCAGGTCACGAGCGCGTCGTGCAGCGCGAGGAAACCCCCGGTGATGGCCGCGGTGCGCGTGCCCCCATCGGCCTGCAGAACGTCGCAGTCGACGTTGACGGTGTACTCGCCGCCCAGACCGCCCAGGTCCACGACGCCGCGCAGCGAGCGGCCGATCAGACGCTGGATCTCGTGCGTGCGGCCCGTC
>Ga0209744_1000621_pt1 | contig 12185 bp, 10 predicted proteins | sample BarGraNGADG00311_2_FD_184494 | JGI IMG/M metagenome (GOLD analysis project Ga0209744, IMG submission 184494) | Arctic peat soil microbial communities from Barrow, Alaska - Barrow Graham LP Ref core NGADG0004-311 (SPAdes) (version 2) | ecosystem: Environmental > Terrestrial > Soil > Wetlands >... | reverse complement strand
CTGCAGGGCATTCTGTTCCCTCACGATAGAGCTTCGAGTTACTGATCTGGTCGTGCCACTGTGGATCGATGCGACGGTACTTCAGGAGCATGTCGCCGCTCGGACCCACCAAGACGGCGGTGTCATAGAAGCGGGCAGCGTACCGGAAGTCATCGCTGAAAATCGATGCGCAGACATGGGAAGTATCAACTTGCATATGAAGGGCGAACTCAAGAAGCTCGCCTTAGCGGAGCTCAGGCAGAAAGGTAAACCACGGGAGAAAGGTCCTAAACCACGCACGAAGCTGCGCCATATGACCCCGATTGATGAACGGCCCAAAGAAGTCGACAGCAGGGATGTCCCAGGGCATGGGGAAGGGGATCTGATAATTGGCGATCAGCATAAGTCAGTACTAAGTGTTGTCGTAGAAAGGAAAACAAGATATGTAATGGATGCTAGGTTTTTGTCGTATGACGCAGAGACGGTACGAAAGAGCCTGGAGCATCGCTGGGGGAAGCTGGATCCTTCAGTGGTAAAAAGCTTGACCTGTGACCAAGGTAAAGAAATGGCGCAGCATGAAGCCTTGGCAAACAAGGTAAAGATGAAAGTTTACTTCTGTCACCCACCTTGACCATGGGGGAAAGGAACGCGTAAGAACACGAATGATCTCGTTGGGGACCTGCTTGAAGGGGTCACCGATTTTCGGGTACTGAGAGGGGCACAAGTGACCAGAGTTGCTGATCTACTGCACGAACGACCACGACAGACTTTGGGGTTCAAGACTCCCAAAGATCAAATCATGCAATTCTGGGCTGAGAGTTACTGAGTGCCAACATCACGCATCAGTCGCCCGAACGCTTGATGCCATACTTGATCTCAGGAGAGGACGGGAACTCAGGGACTCGGGTTGACGTTCGCGTCATTGCCGTATCCCTGGCTCTCCCAGAACCCCTTGAAGTTAGGGTCGGTCGACAGTTCAATGCGCACGACCCACTTGGCCCACTTGTACCCGAGTTTGTCCTCGGCAGCCAGCTGGAATGGATATCCGTTGCGGGCGACCAGATCTGCGTTGTTGACACGGTATGCCAGCAGCATGTTGCGCTCCAGTACCGTGGCGAGAGGCAGGGACGTGGTGTAGTCGTCCTTGCCGTGGAAGATAACGGTGACTGCTGACGGTAGTGGCCCAGCCTGCGCCAGCAGGTCCTTCATGAGGACGCCCTCAAACAGGCCTGTTGCACTCCAACCTTCCACACAGTGCAACGTGATGAGCTTCTGGTAGTGAGTGTTCGAGAGGACCTCAGGATAGGTGAGACTCTGGACATTCCGCACGGCGCCATCGATGACGAGCCGGTACGATGCGATGTCGACCGTCTGCGGCCCCGCGATGGAGTTGTCCGGCAGTGCTTTGAAGTCGTTCAGTGGTTTACCTTGGTACTTGCTGATCTCGACGGTTCCCAGGTCCTGCGCTGGTCCCAGGGGACCCTTGATGTCTCCCCCCTGCAGTGTGGGGGACTGGGCAGTGCAGCCCCAGGTCGCGATGATGAGAAGTACCAGCAAGGCAGCGCAGGTAGTGCGCAACACTCTATGCACGGTGGCTCCTTTCCGCGTCAGGCACGTGGCGATCCCGCTTTAACACGGTTCTACCTGCAGTCTAGCACTGCCCACGGGAATCACAACGCCGGGAACGGACCGACATTGCAGACAAGCTGCATTCTCTGGCAGGAGAGCTGCAGGCGGCCGTCCAGTCTTTCGATTTCCTGCAGCACGGTCAATTGTGAACCCCTTGGTGCCTGACACCAAGGGGTTCACAATTCATGGGGAGGAGATGAGGGAGCGAAGGACGGCGAGGTTGCGAGCGTAGGCGCCATCGCCTCCGGGCGTCTCCAGAATGCCGGGTATCTTGCTGAATCGCGTGTCGGCAAGCAGGAGACGAAACGGCTCCAGTCCGATCTCGCCCTGTCCGATTTCTGCGTGCCGGTCGATCTTTGAACCCAGCACACCCTTGGAATCGTTGAGATGAAAAGCCCGGACATTGTCCAGGCCGAGGGCGCGGTCCAGCTCGTGAATGGTCGCCGTGTACCCTTCTCGAGAGCGGATGTCATAGCCTGCGCCGTAGATGTGGCACGTATCGATGCAGAAGCCCACGCGCGCGGGGAAGCGGCACAGGCTGCGTATGGCGGCGAGTTCCTCGAACGTGCCGCCCAGGACGGAACCGGTGCCCGTGGTAGCTTCGAGAAGCACCATGGTACGGTGCGCACGGGTATGCCGGAAGATGTAGTCCAGACTCTTGGCCACCACCTGGATTCCCTTCTCGGCTCCTTGTCCACGGTGAGCTCCGGGATGGACGACGAGGTAGGGGATGCCGAGGTGCTCCGTCCTGCCGATATCGCTGATCATGCAGTCCCTGGACTTGACGAGTAGGTCGGGGTCGCGAGCGGCAAGATTGACGAGATAGGCGGCGTGTACCGTTCCGGGGACCAGGTGATTCAGCTTCATGCCGCGCTTGAAGCCGGCGATTTCGTCCCGTGACAGGGGCGGCGCCTGCCACTGAAGCTGACTCTTCGTGAAAATCTGAAGCGTCTCGCATGTGCAATCAACAGCGTTCTGAGGGGCGTTTGCCACTCCCCCCGCTATGGACACGTGTGCCCCGAGGATCATCAGCCAGGCCTTCCATTCATCTCGCGGACGAGGAAGAACGTCTGACCGCCATACTGCTCGACCCTGAAGCGCGGATCGGCACGCAGTGCGTCGAGAACCGGCAGAGGGTCGATCCCGGAGTTGACGAGCAACTCGATTGCCTGGTCCTCGCGCATAGGATGTCTCTTGCAGATTCCGGCGAGCGTCTCCAGTGGATCCGTACCGGCGGCAATGGTGAAGGCGCCGAAGTCGAAGCCCGACACCTGTGCTCCTCCCAGTGCTTTCTCGGCAAGCACCAGTGCTTCGGGCGTTACGGGACGGGCGAAGTCTTCGGCAGGAGGACGGATAGGCGTGTCGACGAAGACGCGATCCGGTTCGACGTCCTGCAGGACCCACCGCGTCTGCTCCAGCGTCTCTGGAGAGTCGTTGATGCCCTGGAGCAACATCACCTCCACCCAGAGCTGGCCCCTCCTCCGCATGTGGACAAAGTCCAAAAGTCCCTGTTTCATGGCCTCGAACGCGATGCCTGGACATGGTCGGTTGATGCGGTAAAAGAGTTCCTCTGTAGGGGCGTTGAATGAGGTAAGGACGATATCCGCTTCAGCCAGCGCTAAGCGCACGGCCGGCTCGGACAACAGCGCACCGTTGGTGATGACGGCGATGGGAATGCTGCTGAGCCGTCGTATTCCCTGGATCAGGTCCCCCAGGCGGAGATAGAGGGTCGGCTCGCCGTTGCCGACGATCGAGATGTGCTCAGGCGGCGGCGATACGTGCCTGAGCGCATCGTCCAGCTCGGCGAGGATGTTCTCCATCTTAAAATACTCTTTACGTTCGGTCGTGAGGTGGTCCGTTCGTCCGAGCATACAGTAGATGCAGCTGAAGTTGCACGTCTTGTCGGGGATGGGGCTGATGCCGAGGCTCCGGCCTAGACGCCTGGACGGGATAGGGCCGTAGATGTAACGATAGTTCATGGGACCGTTCTCCTTTCGGGCATGGTCCGCACGCGTACGGCGTGTCGGGTTGCGAGCGATGCGCCCGCCGAGGGACAGTACTCTTCCAGTGGACAGTCGAGACACACGGGTCGCGCCCGGCAGTGCTCCTTGGCCAGACGGACCAGCAGGGCGTGGAACTCATTGAACAGGTGCGCGTCTTCGGGTAGTCCCGCGACAAAATACTGTTGTGTGCTCTCGTAGGTGGCGTTTTCGGGCAGGAGGCGCAATCTGGCTGCGATGCGCCGCGTGTAGGCGTCGACGACAAAGGCCGGCTTGCCGATCGCGTAGAGCAGGATGCTGTCTGCGGTCTCCCGGCCCACTCCATGCAGAGCCAATACCTCGCGGCGTAGAGCGTTGGTATCTTCGGACGCCAGACTGGACAGGTCCCCTGTGGCACGCTGGGCGACCCACAGGGCGAGGGTCCGGAGATACCGCGCCTTGACCCTGTAGTAGCCGGCGGACCGGATGGCCTGTTCGAGGTCCGATGCTGAGAGAGCAAGCAGACCGGCGATTGTCATGGCATGCGCGGCCTTAAGCGAGGTGATCGCTTTCACGACGTTCGACCACGCCGTGTTCTGGGTCAGCACCGCGCCAACGGCAACCTCGAACGGCGTGTCGCCGGGCCACCAGTGCTGTGGTCCCCAGGCGGCCGCCAGCTGCGCGTACACGAGGGCGAGATTCGGATCTGCTTGTGTTCTCATGGGTTCACTGAGACAGGGTACCCCATGAAAGCTCCCGTGCAAGAGGGCCAATGTGTCGTACCCGTTCGAGGCTCGAAAGGGTTCTAGCGGTTGACAACGGGCTGATTGGACAATATCCTGTCAACTATGACTAGTACGGAAACCAAAAGAATGAACATGCTCAGACACCTTGCCCCTGCGTTGTCGCGCTACTGGCCACAGTATGTTGGCGGCATCATCATTCTTGGCGCAGTCGACGGCATACAGACGGTCATCCCGGGGATAACGGCACGCGTTATTGATGAACTGGCGGTGTTCACGGCCGGCCCCCGCGAGCTGGGCGTTGCGATGCTCCAGATCGGCCTTCTGATCGTAGCGATGACCGTCGGGAGGTATTTCTGGCGATATCTGCTATGGGGTTCGGCCAGGCGGGTTGAAGAGCAGATGCGGCGTGACCTCTTTGCCAAGTTCATGTCGCTTTCGGCGGAGTTCCACGACAGACATAAGACGGGAGACCTGATGGCGCTCGTGACCAATGACCTCGAGGCGGTGCGGGGGGCGCTGGGCGACGGCTTGCTCATGATTTCGGACTTCATCATCATGACGACATTCACGCTGGCGGCCATGTTCCGCTTTAACCGCTCGCTGACCCTGATGACGCTGGTGCCTCTGGTGCTTATCGCGCTGGTCGTGACGCGCTCGGGCCCCATCGTGTTCCGGCTGTTCAAGCGCGTGCAGGACGCGTTCTCCGCTCTGAGCGACTATGTTCAGGAGGCCATGACCGGCATCCGGGTTGTCAAGGTCTTCACCCGTGAGGACGCTACGACGCGCGGCCTGCAGGAACGAGCCATGGACATCGAACGCCGCAATATCAGACTCGTGACAGTCTGGGGACTCACATTCCCCCTGATCGAGTTCCTCGGTTCCATTGCCACGCTGATCCTCCTGTGGGCAGGCGGCCTGTTTGTCACGCGAGGGCAGTTCAGTATCGGAGGGCTGGTGGCGTTCAACACGTACATCGGCATGCTCAGCTGGCCAATGCTCGCACTGGGCTGGGCCATCAACCTGTTCCAGAGGGGTCAGGCATCCCTCGCCCGGATCAACGAGATCCTCGACATGCAGCCGACCATCCTTGAGCTGCCCGACGCTCTCACGCTCGGCGACATGCATGGGGAGATCGAATTTGACCACGTGACGTTCGAGCGCGAAGGAAAACGCATCCTCGACGATGTCAGCTTCCACGTGGCCCCCGGGCAGAAAGTCGGTATCATCGGTCCCATCGGCTCAGGCAAGACAACGATCGTTTCACTGCTGACGCGTGCCTATGACACGACGTCGGGACGGATCCTGGTCGACGGGCATGACGTCCGTGACTACCGCATCAAGGACCTGCGGCGGGCGATCGGCGTCGTGACCCAGGACGCGTTCCTGTTCTCGGACTCGCTTGAGGAGAACATCAACGTGACCGAGCTCCCGGTCGGAGCCGAAGAGGTCCAGGAAGCGACAAGGCTGTCCGGCATCTACAAAAACATCATGGAGTTTCAGGACGAGTTCAGCACGGTGATCGGGGAGCGAGGGGTCACGCTGTCCGGTGGCGAGAAGCAGCGCGTCACCATCGCGCGCGCCATTCTCAAGAAGCCTCGTATCTTCGTCCTGGACGACGCCCTGTCGGCCGTAGACGCCGACACCGAGAAACACATCCTCGACAACATCGCAAGCTTCGAGACAAAGCCGACGACAGTCGTCATCAGCAACCGCATCTCTGCACTGCGGCATATGGATAAGGTGCTGGTTCTCGACAATGGACACATCGAGGAGGAGGGGACCCACAGCGATCTCCTGCGGGCGAAGGGCATGTACTGGCATATCTTCAGGAGACAGTTGGTAGAGCGCAAGGTGGAGAAGGAATGAGCGAGCCGATCACGCAGGAAGAAGTCAAAGAGCGTTCATTCGACGTGACGCTGATGCGCCGCCTGCTGCACTTCGCGAGACCACAGACCTGGCTTCTTCTGCTGGCATTGGTGCTGGTCTGTGTCCTGAACGCAGGCGATATCCTGAAACCTCTGATCGTCCGCAGTGCCATCGACCAGTACGTCGATCCGACGTCGTCGAGATTTGTCCAGCTGGATACTGCTGCGGACGCGAAGTTGGTGGACAGCCTGGTGCCTGCGGCCGCACGTTTCGCGTTGGGTGACCGCTCCTACTACGACAAGACCGAGCTTGCTCATGCAGGTCGCGTCCTGGGCCGCTCGCTCGCCGGGACCCAGGTCTCGTTCTACGTCATCACGCCGGACAAGGCCGCACAGCTTGGAGCCGCAACGCTGGCTTCGTATACCGGCCGGACGGTGCCCGTGCTGTTCAAAGCTCCAGCGCCTGCCTTCGCGGAAGGATCGTTCCTGATGAACGTGGAGGATCTCCAGCGCCTGCCTGCCACCGAACGTGAGCAGCTCCGTTCGGCGGACAGGGCCGGTATCAGGCGCCTGTCCCTCATCTTCCTCATGATCGTCGTGATCATGCTGGTCGTCGCCTATGGCAACAGGCTCCTGCTGGAGGTCGTGGGGCAGCGCGTCGTGTACGATATCCGCGTCCAGCTCTTCCGGCACATCGAGCGTCTCCCCTTCAGCTACTTCGACAAGGCCCCGTCGGGTCGTCTCACGACACGGGTCACCAATGACATAGCTGCCCTGTCCGACATGTACATCAACTCGCTGGTCAACCTGGCCAAGGATTCGCTGCTGCTGGTGGGGGTCCTGGTCACGATGTTCACGCTGAACGTGTTCCTGACGTGGATCCTGGTGGGTGTGCTGGCGGTCGTCATCGTTATCACTGCCATGCTTCGCATCCCCATGCGCGATACCCACCGCATGGCGCGGACACGCCTGGCCCACATCAATGCATTCATCGCCGAGCGCCTGCAGGGGGTACGCGTCGTCCAGCTGTTTGCCATCGAGGAGAAGGAGAAGGACAAGTTCGACGTCATCAACCGTGACTTCACACGTATCCGTCTGCGTCTGGTCCATCTCAACGGCATTTTCCGGCCGCTGGTGGGGGCTCTCTCGACGTTTGCCATTGCCCTCCTCCTGTACTTCGGGGGGAACCGCATCCTTGGCGGGACCCTGTCCTTCGGAACGCTCATCACGTTCACCTTCTACGCGGCGATCTTCTTCCGCCCGGTGCAGGAGCTGGCAGAGCAGTTCGACATCATCCAGTCGGCCATGGCCTCCGCCGAGAAGATCTTCCGTGTCATGGATGAGCCGGAGGAAGTTTACACGCCCGAGGCGTTTGACGGTCGGCTTCCCTCTTCATTCGATATCGAGTTTCAGGACGTTCACCTGAGCTACAACCAGGGTGAGGAGATTCTCAAAGGCGTTACCTTCAAGGTCGAACAGGGCGGGTCTGTTGCACTGGTCGGTTCGACTGGTGCCGGGAAGACGTCCATCACAGGGCTGGTCCCCAGGTTCTACGACGTCGACAGTGGACATGTTCTGCTCGGGGGCATGGACGTAGCGACTTTGCCTGCTGAATTCCTGAGGCACAGCGTCGCGTTTGTCATGCAGGAGGTGTTCATCTTCAGCGGCAGTATTCTGGACAACATCGCCGTGTTCGAAGAGCATCCCAACGAGCAGCGCGCGAACGAGATCGTCGACTACCTGGGCATGGGGTTCGTGAAGGGTCTCGAGGGAGGTCTGCACCACCATCTGTACGAGCGTGGCAACAACCTCTCCTCGGGCCAGCGGCAGCTCATCTCCTTCGCGCGGGCGCTCTACTTCGACCCCAATGTGCTCATCCTCGACGAGGCAACGTCCAACATCGACACCGAGTCCGAGGCTACTATCCAGGCAGCTACACGCAAGATCCTCAGAGGTCGCACCAGTATCATCGTTGCACACCGCCTGTCGACCATTCGCACGGTGGGCCGCATCCTCGTGGTACAGAAAGGGCGTATCAGCGAATCTGGAACACACGAGGAATTGCTCGCAAAAGGTGGCATCTACAAGAATCTCTACGAACTCCAGTCTCTGAGCGAAGAAAAAACCTGAGAGCCTCGTTCCGGGATGGCGTCCATCGCCGGAATGGTTGACGACGTGCGCCATGGCGCTATACATGCGCGGGATGGTATCCTTGTTCCGCTGGTCGGAGGGGGTGCGCTGTGGAACTCATGGGTTTCGGTACAGCGCCCGCGTCGGGCAGGAGGGGCTTTTATTGCATTGTGCACCATGGTTACGTATAATTTGATGGTTTCAATCTCTGGAGGTACACATGGACAGGACACAGGCGAAGCTGCTGCGGGCGCTGATGAAACAGCCTCTCAGTTTCTGGCAACTGGTGGGCAAGCAGGACGACGCCATTCGCGGCTACATCGATGCACTCAAGACGCTCAAAATCAAAGGATACATCGAAGCGAGGGGCGACCTCATCGCCGTGACGAAGGACGGCAAGGAGTACGCTCGCACGAACGGCGTCGAGAAGGAAGAGTCCATGGTGTGCCCGACCTGCAGCGCGACGGGCGTCAAACCGCGTGGCTGGCTCAAGGATATCATGCCAGAGTATGAGGCACTGGCGAAGGGACGTCCGGAGGTCACCGCTGAGTTCGACCAGGGCGTCGTCCCCCTTGCGAAGAACCTCGACCGCATCGCCTGCATCTACGAGCGAGGCGACCTTGAGAACAAGAATATCTTCATCCTCGGCGACGACGACATCCTCAGCGTTGGCCTTGCCCTGACCGGCAAGTGCAGGCGCATCACCGTCGTGGAGATCGACAAGCGCGTCAACAAGTTCATCCGCAAGGTCATCAGGGAGAAGGGCTGGACCAACGTCGAGGTTTACGACTATGATGCCCGCGATCCCGTCCCCGAGCAACTGAGGGGCAAGTTCGACGTCTTCATCACCGACCCGGTCGAGACGGTTGAAGGCATGAAGCTCTTCTACTCGCGCTGCTGTGAGGCTCTCAGAGGCAAGGGCTGCTCAGGCTACTTCGGCATCTCGCACTTCGAGTCCGGGTTGGCCAAGTGGATGAGCGTCGAGAAGGACCTCCTCCGCATGAACCTGGTCATCACGGACATCCTCCGTGACTTCAACAACTATCTTCTGACCGGTGAGCGCATCGTCGAAAAGGGCTTCCGTATCGTCACCGAGTCCCCGTTTGCCCTCAAGGCGCCCGACTTTGCCTGGTATCGCTCCACCTTTTTCCGTGTCGAGGCGGTCAAGAAGCCGCGTCCTCTCATCACCGAGCGCGTGGAATGGGCGCGCGAGCTCTACTTCGACGAGGACACGTTCGTAGCCCTGCCCTGACGGCAGACTGATCAGGCGTGACCCACAAGAAGGGCGAGGTCACCGAGATCACCGCTGGAGGCATCGTCTTCAACGGTGGCAAGGTGCTCGTTCTCAGAAACCTGAAGGGAGTATGGGTCTTCCCGAAGGGACATGTCGAGCTCGGAGAAAGTCACGAGCAGGCAGCCCTCCGGGAAGTCCTTGAGGAGTCTGGACTGCACGCCCTCATCGTGGGAAGGGGGGGTATATCGTCGTTTCATTTCTACTCCTATATGGACAAGGCGGTCCATCGGAAAATCGTGTACTGGTTTGAGATGGAGACCGCGGATACACAGGTGATCGTCAACCGCGAGCTCAGGATGGGGGCGTTTTTCGTGATAGCGGAAGCCGTGCGCATGCTCAGCTTTCCCAATGACGTCACGAACCTGAAGACTATTCTCGAACGGCGTGCAAACGATGTATGCAACAGTAGCGAGTGTTAGCGTCGTCGGCCTGACGGCCCATCCCGTGCAGGTCGAGGTCGACATCGCCGACGGCCTGCCCGTTTTCACCATCGTTGGCCTCCCGGACGCTACTGTCCAGGAGGCTCGCGAGCGCGTCAAGAGCGCCGTCCGGAATGCCGGCTTCCACTTTCCTGCTCACCGTATCACGGTAAACCTCGCGCCGGCCGATCTTCGCAAGGAAGGCGCGTTCTTCGACCTCCCCGTGGCTATCGGCATCCTCAAGGCGTCCGGCCAGCTCGAGGCCCCGCTCGACGGCTATGTTTTCCTCGGTGAGCTCTCGCTCGAAGGAACGTTGCGGCCCGTCCATGGGGTCCTGCCCGCTGTCGCCGGCCTCGCTGCTGCCGATGGGACGCACACTTATGTCGTGCCGCGCCAGAACGTGGGCGAGCTTGCCCTCCTCGAGGGAACGCGCCTGCTGCCCTCCGTCGGCCTCAGCGAAGTGGTGCAGGCACTAGTCGAGGGGCCGGTGATCCTGGTTGTTCCGGCCTATGATCCGCCCTCGGGAGTGGTCGATTCACCGCTGGATTTCGCAGACGTCAAGGGCCAGGCAACGGCCAAGAGGGCCATGGAGATTGCCGCGGCCGGAGGGCACAACATCCTGCTCAGCGGTTCACCCGGGTCGGGCAAGACGATGCTTGCGGAACGGCTGCCGGGGATCATGCCACCGATGATGTGCGAGGAGGTTCTGGAGGTCACGACCGTCTACAGCGCCGCCGGCCTGCTGATGGACGGGCAGTCCATGGTTGAACAGCGCCCGTTCCGTCACCCTCACCACACGGCTTCCAGCATTGCCGTCATCGGCGGAGGAGCCACGGCGCGCCCGGGTGAGATCTCGCTCGCCGACCGGGGTGTCCTGTTCATGGACGAGCTGCCCGAGTTCCACAGAGATGTGCTGGAGGTCCTGCGTCAGCCCCTCGAGAGTGGTACTGTCACCATTTCGCGCGTGCGTCAGACACTGACGTATCCTGCTCATTTTCTGCTCGTCGCAGCGATGAACCCGTGTCCGTGCGGCTGGTACGGTGATACGACCCATCCCTGCACCTGTTCAGCCTCTGATGTCAGGCGGTATCGCAGCCGGATCAGCGGGCCACTCCTGGACCGCTTCGACATGGTCCTTTCCATTCCGCGTCTGCAGGCGTCGGAGCTGGGCGAGTTGCATGCAGGCGAGACGTCGGCAGCAATCCGTGAGCGTGTCACCCTTGCCCGGGAGCGTGCGCGGGGAATCCTCGAGGAACGCGGCCTTCGTGCCAACGCCGACCTTTCCGGTCCACAGGTGCGCAGGCTGGTCACGCTGGACCGCGATGCGCAGGCGTTCCTTACCATGGCTGTCACACGGTTCAGCCTCAGTGGACGGGGTTATGACAAGGTCCTCAAGGTCGCTCGCACGATTGCCGACCTGGACGGAGCTCAGCGGGTCCGCGCGGAGCACATCAGCGAGGCGCTGCAGTACAGGTCCGCGGGAGCCGCCTGGGACGCCTGAGCCCGGGAACCCGAACGCAGCAATGCTTGTCTCAGAGGTGCAGGTCCTGCCGGAAGGTCCCGAGCAGGGTCTGGTTGCTGAACCGGCATCCTCCGCTATACTCGCAGGAAGGGGCCGATCGGGCTGAAGAGGTGGGGATGAACGGCAGGAAGTTGGGGTGGTTTGTGGTTGCGGTGCTCGTATGCTGGAGTGCTGAAGCGGCTCTGCTGCCTGTACCTTCACCCCAGGCGGTCGATACGACGTCATGGTTCCGCCTGCTGACCGTAGACAGTAGTTGCTCTATCTCGCTGAACAGCACGAAGCTGGCAGCCAGAGCGATGTACATTGGCGACACCGTCCTGGTCCCCCTGAGCGTACTGCATCAGGCATGGGGTGCCGTTCATGCCGTATCATTCTCTGGTTCCGCTCTCACAATCGGGTCTCGGCATGCGTTCTGGCAGGGGATGTCGGCGACATACCGTCTCGGTCTCCTCGACTTCCCCTGGGGCGTTGCACCGGTCGTGTCGGGCGACCAGTTGTACGTTCCACTGCGGGAGCTGATGGAACCGATGGGAGCCTGTGTGGGGAAGCGGGTCTCGACGGGTGAAGTGCTTGTCGCGTACTCGACGAAGTGGCAGAAGGAACCATGGCTTCGCCAGGGTCA
>Ga0209744_1000620_pt1 | contig 12188 bp, 10 predicted proteins | sample BarGraNGADG00311_2_FD_184494 | JGI IMG/M metagenome (GOLD analysis project Ga0209744, IMG submission 184494) | Arctic peat soil microbial communities from Barrow, Alaska - Barrow Graham LP Ref core NGADG0004-311 (SPAdes) (version 2) | ecosystem: Environmental > Terrestrial > Soil > Wetlands >... | reverse complement strand
GGCCGCCGGCTCCGTTCCCCCTTACGTCCTTCCTCTGCAACAATGACATCTCTGTGCTCCGATCTCGCCCGTCATGCTCAGTGATTCCTCGGTCATGATCGTCTCACATCATCTTGGCAGAGAGGGGCCTTGAGGATCTCGTTGGCGCGCCGTAGCTCGCGATTCTCGCGCTCAAGCTCCTTGACGCGCTCGCGCTCCGTTGTGGTCAGGCCCGGCCGCAGGCCCTGATCGGTCTCGGCGGCGCGCACCCACTTGCGCAGCGTCTCGGCGGTCATCCCGAGCTTGGCCGAGATCGAGCTGATCGCCGCCCACTGGGAGTCGTACTCGCGCTCGTGTTCGAAGACCAGGCGCACCGCGCGTTCCCGCACTTCTGCTGGATACCTCGTTGCTCTGTTCATGACTCCATCCTCTCAAGGACTGGAGCCTCCAACAAAGCCGGGGCGGTTCACGTACATAGATGTTGAACGTCCCGTCCGTAGCGTTCAGGCTAGCCAACCCAGTGTCCTCCAAAGAGCGATGTCGAAGACATTGCTGAGCAGGTAGGCGGACTGCATCGTGTTTGAGCCAAGAGCGCGCAGCACCAAGCTGTAGCCCGCGGAAGAGAAGCCGTTATAGAAGGGGGCCGGATGATGGAGATCGAGGTGGCGTGCAATCAGGTTGCCCCACCAGTGGCGAGACGTAGAAGCCGGCCAGGGCTGCGATGGCGACGTGGCCGACACCGGAGAGAGCGAGGTAGGCTGTCAAGGCGTAGAGGGCAGCCGATCTCGAAGCCCACAGCGGCGCCCAAGTCGTGGTTCTCCTCACCTTGTCTGCTTCACCGCTCCGACCCTCCAGCGGCCGGCGGTCACGGGCTGACCGAAGCGGACTGGAACACCGCCTTGCCAACGCGCGGACGACGCACCTCGCATACTCCCAGATTCCGCTATGGTTCTCGGCGCTGTGGTCGTCGCTTATCAACTTGCCGATGTACCCATCAGAGTAGAACGTGGCCAGATAGGGATTGTCGCCACGAACATACATGGTTGGTTCATCAGAACACTGTTGACATACATGGCCGCACCGATGGCGGTGAGGAGCGACGCGGTCAGGAAGGCGACGATGTCCGCGGACAAAGTGGCGACGACCCGCAGCCGCGACGGCCGCCGGGTCCTCGCGCCGGCTTTGGATCGGGCCGCAGCGGCGCGCCGCGCACCTCTCTCTTCAAAGGCCCCATCTCCCATGTCACCTACATCGGCAACACCTTTGGGAACCACAAGAGGGGTCTCGGTCACCGCATAGGGTGTCTCGTCCGCCCGCAACGCCACCTTCAGCCCAGCCCCTCCCTCAAGGCTCGCGAGAGCCAGTCGCCCGCAAGAGGCCTACACAGCGCGCGGCATCGCGGAACCCGTTTGGTCGGATGCCCGCGGACCGGGTGTCCCCCCGCGAGGACCCCCAGCCTACAGGATGACGTCGACGGCTACTATGGCCGTCTCGCGCCCGCCGTCGGCGGAGACGAGCGCCGCGTCGAGCCGCACCGGCCCCGTCGGCGACCTCGAAGGCCTGCGGGAGCTCGGTAGTGAAGCGCCGCACGATGATGTCGGTGCGCACCCCGATCACCGACTCGAGCGGGCCCGTCATGCCGACGTCGGTCATGCACGCTGTGCCGCCCGGGAGCACGCGCGCGTCGGAGGTCTGCACGTGCGTAAGCGTGCCTAGAACGGCCGTCACGCGCCCGTCGAGGTAGTGCCCCATCGCCACTTTTTCGCCGATCGCCTCGGCGTGCAGATCGACGACGATCGCGTCGGCCAGCTCCTCGGCCTCCTCCACCAGGCGGTCGACGATGCGGAACGGCGACATGCCGGTGTTCATGAAGAGCTCGCCGGCCAGATTGATGACGGCGACCTCGCTGCCGTCGGCGGCCGGCCGCACGGTGACCCCGCGCCCGGGAGAGCCCACCGGGTAGTTGGCCGGGCGCACGATGCGCTCGTCCGTTGCCAGGAATGAATACACTTCCTTCTGGCGCCAGACGTGGTTGCCGGTGGTGAGCACGTCGACGCCGCCGAGCAAGTTCGCCGTCGTTCTGAAGTCCTCGTGGCGATACTCCTGCCACCGTTCGCCACAGGGCCTTTGCGCGGGTCGCTCAACGCTACGACGCAGTCGTCCTCGTCGACAGCGACTGCGCCGTCCATCCGATGCGCTTTGCGACTGCACGGCCATGTAGCGCTCGTGGTCACGCGGAACACGCTGCTGGTGGCTTCCTTCGCGGTCGCGGCGTGGCGGTTGTGGAGGCTGGCGGAGGACCTGCCGGACCGAGCCTGAGCACGACGGTCGCGGCTCGGTCAGTACGCCCCGCGCTTCTGCAGCACCGCGGGCACGGTCTGCAGCAGCAGCTTGAGGTCCCAACTCAGGCTCCAACCGGTGACGTACATGTAGTCGAGCTTGACCATCTCTTCGAAGGGGATGTCGCTGCGCCCCAGCACCTGCCAGAGACCGGTGATGCCGGGGGTGATGTCGAGGCGCTTCTGCGTCCAGCCGCGGCACTGTTTCGCCTCATCGACCCACAACGGACGCGGACCAACCAGGCTCATGTCGCCCTTCATGACGTTGAGGATCTGCGGCAGCTCGTCGAAGCTCCAGCGACGCAGCCAGTCGCCGACCCGCGTCACGCGCGGATCCTCTTTCATCTTGAACATCGGGCCCGAGTACTCGTTCTGGTCGGCAAGCTCCATGCGCTGCTCGTCCGCGCCGACGTGCATCGAGCGCAGCTTGAAGATCATGAATGGCCGGCCGCCGCGCCCCATGCGAGCCTGCCGATAGAACACGGGGCCTGGGGAGTCCAGCTTGACGAGCAAGCCGAGGACCGCGACCACCGGAAGGATGACCACGCAGAGCAAGCCGCCGACCACGAGGTCGAAGACACGCTTGAACGCCATGTTGAAGCGGCTGAGCTCGACGTGGGCGACGTCGAGCAGCGGGATGCCCTCGATGTCGTCCACCAAGGCGCGCGAACTCACGACCTCGAAGAGGCGCGGCACGATGTTCACCTTCACACCCGAGTCGGCGCACGCCCGTACGACGCGCAGGAAGTCGTTGTGACGCGCCTTGGAGAAGGCCACGATGACGCGGTCGATCTGCTCCTCGGCGACGATGCTGTGGAGGTCGCGAAGGGTGCCGATGATCGGCACGTGCACACCGCCGTTGCCGCTGCGCCTCGGCTCCCCGTCGTCGAGGAAGCCCACCAGCTTCATGCGGTACTCCGCATGCTTGCCGATCTTCGCGGCAAGGGAGTGCCCCACCTCGCCGGCGCCGATGATCAGCACACGCTCCTGGAAGGCCACTCTCGACCACACCGTGACCCTGCTCAGCCAGCGAGCGGCCGGCACAAGGACGACGGCCAGCACCCAGAAGGCGATGAGCGTGGCCACCGGCGCGCTCGAGCCCGAGACGAAGAGCATCGCGATCAGCATCAGCCAGCTGGCCGCCGTCAGCGCCGTGAGCCCGCTGAGCGACTCGGACAGGTTCATGCCTCCGATGCTGCGTCCAGGCTCGCGATACAGGCCGAAGGCCCATAGGGCCGCGAGCCAGAAGGGCGTGAGAAGGATGAACACCAAGGTGCCGCCGTGTGGATCCGCCTCGAAGGGGACGATGAGCCTGCTGATCACCGGCACGTCGTCGAACGCCCCGGCTGCCCAGACAGCCAGCAGCGAGGCAGCCACGATGGCGACGACATCGGCGCTCAACGTCGCGGCGACACGCAGCTTCGCTGGGCGTATCGTCCTTACGCCCCCCGCGACAGTCCCCTGCGCCTCGCCCCTGGCGTAGCGCCTGCTCTCACCACTGAGTGTCCCGTTGGCCACATCCATAGCATCGGCGGCGTGATGTGACAGCACAATGGGACGATCGTCTAACTGCAGCCTCGCCAAGACCTCACCCGCCTGTTGAAGAACACGAGAAGTACGCCCGCTTGCAGGGTGAATCCTACCCGCGAATGTCACCCTCAGAACACGAGCGCCCGCAGCGGCACGGTCCTACAGAATGACCTCGAACGCCTCGATGCCCGTCGCGCGGCCGCCTTCGGCGCTGATGAGCGCCGCGTCGAGGCGCACCGGCCCGTCCGCGACCTCGAACTGCGCCGGCAGCTCGGTGAGGAAGCGCTGCACGATGATGTCGGTGCGCACGCCGATCACCGACTCCAGCGGGCCCGTCATGCCGACGTCGGTCATGTAGGCGGTGCCGCCCGGGAGTACGCGCGCATCGGAGGTCTGCACGTGCGTGTGCGTGCCCAGCACGGCGGTCACGCGGCCGTCGAGGTAGTGGCCCATGGCGACCTTCTCGCTGGTCGCCTCGGCGTGCAGGTCGACGACGATCGCGTCGGCCAACTCCTCGGCCTCCTCCACAAGGCGGTCGACGATGCGGAAGGGCGACAGGCCGGTGTTCATGAACAGTTCGCCGGCCAGGTTGATGACGGCCACCTCGCTGCCGTCGGCGGCCGGGCGCACGGTGAGCCCGCGGCCGGGAGCGCCCGCGGGGTAGTTGGCCGGGCGCACGATACGTTCGTCCGTTACCAGAAACGCATACACTTCTTTCTGCCGCCACACGTGGTTGCCGGTGGTGAGAATGTCGACACCGCCGGCAAGCAGTCTGAGGGCGAGCTTGGAGGTGATCCCGGCGCCGTTGGCCACGTTCTCGCCGTTGGCGATCACGAAATCGACGGCGCGCTCGTCGCGGAAGCCGGGCAGCCAGCGCAGCAGCGCTTCCCGGCCCGGCTGGCCGAACACGTCGCCGATGAAGAGGATATGCAAGCGCGCCACCCTGCCTGATCGTTCTGGAGCCTGCCGACCGGGTCGCTCGCCCGGGCCACTGAGTATACCGACATGTTGTGACGACTGGGGCTCCGGGACGCGTGCAGCGGCGTGCGCCGTATGTTCCTCTCGCAGCTGCACGCCCGGACTGAGCACAGCATGCTCATGCTGTCTCGAGTATCGGCATCTATCTCGGCCGTTTTCTGGGCTGGAACAGCTGGGATGTGTTCCAGGCTCCCCTGGCACTGGCCGGCATGGCCTGGGACCGGGCGAACCAGCCCAACGCCGACGAGCGCTGGCTCAGCTTCATGGTGGTGTTCACCCTCTTGTCCCTGTTCGTCTATGTGGCGGTGTACCTCATCGGTACGCCAAGAGGCGACAGGGCATGGCGACACAGATGGCGGCCTACGCGGCACGAACCCCGGCGTCACGGGTCAGCGGCGGGCTCGCGGCGCCAAACGTGGTCTAGAATCTGGTGGAGGGACTCTTGGTTCGGCGACTGCCGGCGCTCGCCGGCTGCGAACTCGTCAAACCGCGCAAGACTCGCGCCGCCGCTCAGGGCCAATACAGCGCGCGGGCCACGGCGCCTCGTCGTCTGATCGAGACATCCCTGCCCGTGCGTGCGCCGACGTCTGCTCGGCCGCCGGCCGACCACGCCGCTCAGCCCGCCACACGACCATGTGACTGCTCTGATCCGTGCTGGTCGTGCCCGCACCGGCGCCAGCAAGTGCGGCCAGCGGCACGCGCGGTCCGCGTTCACGCGCGGGGTCGTCCGCGTGTGCCTCGCCGTCGTACCACCGCTCATGCCAGATGCAGCTTGCGTCACGCTCGCCCACGACCGCCGGCGTGAGACCACGCGACTCAGAGTCCTGACCACCCACGGCGCCTCCGCCAGACGCGGCCGCCGAGCGGGCGGGCGCCAGACCCAGCGAGATGCGCTTCCTCACCAGTTGCGCGATATTCCCCAGCCCGTCGGTGATGGTGTTGAGCTTGGCCTCGCCGGCTCGGGCGCGATAGTCGATCGGCACCTCGTCGCACCTGAAGCCCTTCACGAAGGCCTCGATCTTCAGCTCCTGCGAGAACGGCATGCCGGACGACCGCACGTCCAAGGCGTGCCACACATGGCGCCTGAACACCCACATGCCGGACTGCGAGTCCTTGTGCGGCCACCCAAAGAGAACCTTGGTGGTGGCAGACAGCAGCCAGTTGCCGAAGACATGCGAGCGGGACATCACGCCGTCTCTCAGGCCGCTGAGCCGGTCGGTTGTGACGAAATCGAGGTTCCGTTGTTCCATCCGCCTGAGGATCTTGGGGAGGTCGGCGAAGGGATAGGTAAGATCGGCATCGCCCGTGGCCACCACGTCACCGGTTGCATAGGCAAAGCCAGCCTTGTAAGCGTTGCCGTACCCACGCATCGGCTGCATCACGACTGTCGCTCCGTTTACGCACGCGACATGCGCAGTGCTGTCCACGGAGCCGTTGTCGACGACGATGACCTCGACCTCATAGTCCATTTCACGAAGGCTGGCGATCGGTACTTCCTTCAGCACGTCGCCAATGCATTGTTCTTCGTTAAGAGCCGGTATGACTACGGATAGCTTCATGCAAGGCTCCTCGTCCCTTTGATCGCTGTGGCCCATAGACTGAGAGTGCGGCACTGGCCTCTCAGCCGCACACTTCGCGCCTCGATCGCCACACAGTCTGATCCGCGCGACAACTGTCCCAAGCGTCGTTGGCAACGTCGAGTAAAGCCGCCCTCACCGCGCCCGCAAATGCCACAGCAAGGACGGTAGACTCTAGTTCACCAGTACGTACTTGGCAAACCGAAGGCGTTGTCTGTCTCGTAGACGGATGGTGCGACTGCGGTGAGCATCCGGGCTCCGCAAAAGCCGTTGGCGCTCAGGCATCTGCGCTTCTAGTGACGATAGAATGATGGACCAGACTTGGTGATCGGCGGCGGTCCGAGGCCAGCTGGTCACGTCAACACTCGAGAAAGGTGGGCGGGCAGGTGCCAGGTCAGCCACGCGAAGGTCGAGGAACGGCCGCTACCGCTTGGCGATCGTCGTCTGCCTCATCCGCTGGCGCCGGCATGTCTACGTCTGCGTGGTCTCGTCACGAAGCACGAAGACCACGATCTGCAGCTTCTCCTCGGGCGAGTGGATGGCTTTGCGTCACACAAGAGGCTCCTCTCCCGTGCTGGCCACCCATGGAGACCATGATTCTCCGACGAGTCCTGACACGCCGCAGAATCGCTCTCGCTATCACCGGGACTGCCCAAATCGAGTCAATAGACTATTGGCATGCGCTGGCTGACTCATGAACATACTAATAATCACACACTATTTTCCGCCCCATCGCGGCGGCATTGAGAATGTTGCCTTCAACCAGGCGCGATTGCTCGCTGCTCTTGGCCATAGAGTAACCGTTGTTAGCAGCAGACTGCCGTCTACTACAGGTCACTCTGACGGCAAATTCTCCGTGATTCGAATACCAGCCTGGAATATCCTGGAGCAGAGACTTGGCGTTCCTTATCCACTATTCCACCCGAGCGTAATCAAGGAGCTCAGAAACCAAGTCAAACTGGCAGATGTCATCATCGCTCACGGACACGTCTACATGCCTGTCGTTGTCGGAGTCCTACTGGCAAGGATGAGTAATAGACCATTTGTACTCACCCAACACAACACCTTCATTCAATATAGATCCTCCGCGCTCAGGTGGATACAGCATGCGGCTGACAAGACTCTCGGAAGATCAACTCTTGCGCTTGCGCATGAGGTGGTTGCCGTCAGCAATGCTACGAGAGACTACGTAGACCATATAGCGCACATCCGATGCACCGTCATCTACAACGGTGTTGATATCGATCGCTTTCGCCCTAGCGAGAATCGCGCGCAATTGCGGCGTGAACTTGGCATCCCCGTCGACAAGACGATCTGCTTGTGCATACGGCGCGTCACCTTCAAGAATGGGATTGATACTCTGCTTGAAGTCGCTGAGTTGCTTGAGCATCGCACCGACATCGTCTTCTTGATTGGCGGCGATGGGCCAGATTCACATCTGGTACGCAAGAGAGTGCGTGACAAGAAGCTTGGTAGCGTCAGAATACTGGGCTCGATCAGTGAAGATGACCTGCCAAGATACTATGCTGCCGCAGATGTGTTCGTTCTGCCGTCAAAGACTGGTGAGGGGTTGCCACTCGTCGTATTGGAGGCTCTGGCGTCCGGGCTTCCGGTCATTGCAACAAGGAGCGGTGGCCAAGTCGAGATGATAAGAGATGCCGAGACGGGCTACTTGGTTGAGCCCAACGACTCCCGTGGTATCGCTGAGTTCGTCGTGGCGCTGAGTGAGAACACTTCGGCTCTGTTGCGGATGCAGAAGCAAAGCCGCGAGTTTGCCGTGCATGAACTGTCGTGGGAGCGTAACGTAGATCAGATGTTGAAGGTGATGGGAATGGCAGCGCAATTCGTGTGATGCTTGAGCACGTTCTGCGAAACTGAAGCGTTGGATGCAGCCGGAGATGTGTTCTGACACGGGCCTATCGTGACGTGACAGGCGCATCGTGGAAGGGGAGTCGAAGGACATGTCAAGAAAGATTCTCGTCACAGGCGGGTGCGGCTTTGTCGGTGCTCCTCTTGTTCGCCTCCTGGCGGACCGCGGAGACGAGGTACTGGTCTACGACGACCTCAGCCGTGGCACGAAAGAGAGACTCCGTGAGTGCTTGGCCAACGGCGTCCGACTAGTCGTCGCAGACGTGCGCGACTCGGCTCGCATTGGCGAGGTCCTCAGAGAACAAAGTCCAGACCTGGTGGTGCATCTCGCCGCCATGCATTTCATCCCAGACTGCGATGCTCACCCCGACAGCTGTCTCTCTGTAAACGTCGCAGGCACTCAGATCCTGATGGATGCGATGGCAGACTCCGAGTCCACGCCCGCGCTCGTCTACGCGTCCAGCGCCGCCGTGTACGCTCCAGCATCGCAACCCCATAGCGAGATTGAGAGCCGCCTGGCCCCAACAGACGTCTACGGTTGCTCGAAGCTCGCAGGAGAACAACTGGTGAGTGCGTTCTCCGGAAGGACACGGACCGCCTGTGGCATGGCGCGACTCTTCAATGTCTACGGTCCTGACGAGACGAACCCGCACTTGATTCCGACAGTGATCCGTCAGGCCCAGGTCGAGGGTGACCTGCGGTTGGGCAACCTGAAGACAAGGCGCGACTACGTCTTCACCGAAGATGTGGCGCGCGCACTGGCACTCCTCGTGGACGCCACCTTGGAGGGAGACACCACGGTGTGCAACGTGGGCACGGGTGACGCTCACACAGGGGAGGAGGTCGTCGGCATCGTCGGGCGGCTGGTCGGCAAGGAGCTGACGGTTCTCGCTGATCCGACGCGCACGCGGCCGTCGGATCGCCCCGATCTGTGCGCCGACATCAGCTGGGCGCGCGAACACTTGGGCTGGACCCCGGTAGTGCCCTTCGAAGAGGGACTGAGGCGCACGGTCGATCGGCCAGTCGGCGCTGAGGTGGGATGGCGATGAGCGCAGTGCCGCGTAGCCTTCAGGGACAGACTCCAGTCGTCGGTCTCGCTAAACTGAGGGAAGTGCGCCACTCCTCATCGCAAGCGCGTTGACAAGGCAGAAGCCGTCCGTCGAGAACATACGCGGGGGCTAGCGGACCGCCCCGAGCTCGTGCGAATCGCGCGTGGCGGCAATCGCCGCTTGCGCCGTCGCAGAAGGCCGACTCTGGGCCATCCCAATTGCCAGCGACGATAGGATGATGAAGCATTCTGCGTGCCGGCCGCCGGTCCCACGTGAGTCGGCGCATCAGCATTCGAGAGGCCGGAGGGCGCAAGTGCAGGCTCAGCCAAGCGAAGACCAGGGAGCTCATGGCGTGGTCATTCTGCACCGGAGCGGTCGCGACGAGACGTCGACCAACGAGTGATGGGCGACCCCGGCATCAGGTGGGTGTGCTCGCGCTGCGGCGCCACCCTACCTGCTCACGAAGCACTGAAAGCGCACACGACCGAACATGATGACCACGACGCCAAGAGCGTTCCGAAACAGGATTCCCCCACGCCGGAAATGTCGGCGAGCGAATCGCAGCCGCCGCGTGAGCCCGGACGGGCAGAGGAGAGCACCGGGGGGCCCGCTCGCGCCGAGCCGAGCGTCCCAGCGGGCGCAGCGGGGGTGCCAACTGAGGAGTCCCCTCGGCAGCCGACCGCAAGCCCCCCACCCTTGTCTCAGTTGACTGGCCCGGTCGTCCGGGCAGACGGGACGGCAAACGATGCGGCAACCATCCAGACGGACCGTCGCAGCCGGCCCTCGGCATCCCGGATATGGCGCTGGGCCGCGATCGCTGCGGTTTGCGTCGTTGCCGTGGGCCTAGGCATCGCCTTCCCCCGCCAGATTGCCCACCAAATCGCCTTGGCTGTGACCAAACAGCCGACGCCGTTCACAGAGCTGTACTTCAGCAATCCGAGTGGCCTGCCGAAATCGTTGAGCCTATCGCGTCCCAACGTGTTCGGCTTCACGGTCGTCAACCACGAAGGCGGCGACACTGCCTACTCGTATGTCGTCACGTTGGCCAGCTCGACTGGTAGCTCTACCATAGCCCAGGGACGCGTTGACCTGAGGAGCAACGAGGGCGCGACCAGACTGGTCGACGTGCGCCCGACCCAGCGCGCCACAGAGTACCTGATAACTGTGAATCTCGTGGGACGGACCGAGATGATCAGGTTCCGGGGAGTCTCGCAATGAGTGTCGGGCGTCGCCGGGGAGTCGTCTTGCGACGCGCTTAACGTCTACCGCGTTTCCTACCTTCCATCGTCAACAGGGTGGCAGCGAGGCGCCGCATGCCCGATCTTGACGTGGCCACGATAGGGACACCCAGGCGTCGACCCTGTGGCATTCGTGACTCTCACCCGGGCGTCTTGACATGAGAACTCAGCGGGTGCGGCCAAGCAGGCGTGTCCGACGGCCGCGACTAGTCAACGTCGGCGACCAGCCGGGCGTCGCACTCGTGTGCGACGTGACCGACCTCGGCGTCGACCATCATCGCGGCGAGCTCGCCGAAGGTGACCGTCGGCTTCCAGTCCAGCATGCGGCGCGCCTTGGAGGCGTCGCCGCGCGTCTCGGTGATGTCGATGGGCCGCAGGAAACGCTCGTCGACGCGCACGTACTGCTCGTAGTCCAAACCCAACCGGCCGAAGGCCAGCTCGCAGAACTCTCGCACCGAGTGGCTCTCGCCGGTGGCGATCACGTAGTCGTCCGGCTTGTCAGCCTGCACCATGAGGTACATGCCGCGAACGTAGTCGCCGGCGAAGCCCCAGTCACGGCGCGCGTCGAGGTTGCCGAGCGTCACCTCACTGTCGAGCCCGGCTGCGATGCGGGCCGCGGAGCGGGCGATCTTGCGGGTCACGTAGTTGGTGCCGCGGTAGGGGCTCTCGTGGTTGAAGAGAATGCCGTTGGACGCGTGCATACCGTAGGCCCGGCGGTAGGCACCGACCACTGAGAAGGCGTAGAGCTTGGCGGCGGCGTAGGGGTTGACCGGTCGGAACGGGGTGCGCTCGGTCTGTGGCGCCTCCTCGGGCTCCCCGAAAACTTCGGAGGTGGCCGCCTGGTAGAAGCGCACTTCCTTGCCGCGCCTACGGATAGCCTCGAGCATCCGAAGCGTGCCCAGCGCGGTGGTCTCACCCGTGTATTCAGGCAGGTCGAAGCTGATCTGGATGTGGCTCTGGCCGGCCAGATGGTAGACCTCGTCGGGGTCGGTCTTGTCCATGAGAAGCGAGAGGCTGGTCGAGTCCGTGAGCTCGGCGTTGTGCAGGTCGATGCGGTCTGCGAACCCGCGACGCGACTCCATGAGCTCGCCCAATCGCGTTCCGGCCAGCCCGGAGGTTGGGCGGATCATGCCGTGGACCGTGTACCCCTTCTCAAGCAGCAGCTCAGTGAGGTAACCACCGTCTTGGCCGGTGATGCCGGTGATGAGTGCCGTCTTCCCCACTTCTCTGCCTCCCGTCGAGTGCGATGCGCCGCGCCACTCACCGGGCCGCCGCGAGATTCCTACCATACTTTAGAGGACGCTCGAAGGCCTGTACACCGCGCCGGGGCGATTCGGTGCCCGCGAGAGGCCGGCGGCCTGGTGTACCGCTGTCGGACCGGCTCGGATGTTCGCGAGACCAGCTCGTGAGCAGCCGACAGACGACAACTGCCACACTCCCGCTGCAAGGTCGGTGCGCTTGGCCGAGTGAAGCCGGATCAAGCGTGTGGGCCAGGCGGAGCTCCTTGCCGCCTGCGCCGCGGCCGCAGACGAGCGCGCCGCCGAGACCATCGCCCGCCTCGCCGGCTTCCCGGCGCGCAAGCTCCTTGATGACTTCGACTTCGCCTTCCAGGCTTCCATCAACAAACGC
>Ga0209744_1000618_pt1 | contig 12194 bp, 9 predicted proteins | sample BarGraNGADG00311_2_FD_184494 | JGI IMG/M metagenome (GOLD analysis project Ga0209744, IMG submission 184494) | Arctic peat soil microbial communities from Barrow, Alaska - Barrow Graham LP Ref core NGADG0004-311 (SPAdes) (version 2) | ecosystem: Environmental > Terrestrial > Soil > Wetlands >... | reverse complement strand
GGTGGCGCTTCTGAACGAGGGCACCACCCCCGACATGATAATGACCAAGCAGGCGTTCCTGAACGCGCTCGCGCTGGACATGGCGATCGGCGGCTCGACCAACTCCCTGCTGCACCTGCCCGCGATCGCGCACGAGCTTGGCATCTCGCTGGGGCTGGAGGAGGTCGACCGGGTCTGCGCGAACACGCCCAACCTCTGCAGGATAGCGCCGGCCGGAGGCGGCAGGTACCACATGGAGGACCTTCACAACGCGGGAGGGGTCCCCGCCGTGCTGGCGGAGCTGGACCGCGTCGGAGCTGTCGACCTGGACGTGCCTACCGTGACCGGGCGAACGCTTCGAGAGAACATCGGCGAGAGCCGCAGCCTGGACTCCGACGTCATCAGGCCGGCCGACGACCCCTATTCACCCAAGGGCGGGCTCGCCGTGCTCCGGGGCAACCTGGCGCCCGAGGGAGCGGTCGTCAAAGAAGCGGCCATGGGCGAGAAGATGCGCAAGCACACGGGTCCGGCAAAGGTCTTCGACTCGGAAGAGGAAGGCATCGCGCAGATACGCGCCGGGAAGATACAGCCCGGCGATGTGGTGATAATCAGGTACGAGGGCCCGCGCGGCGGACCCGGCATGCGCGAGATGCTGATGCCGACCGCGACCATTGCCGGGATGGGCCTCGACGACGAGGTGCTGCTGATAACCGACGGCAGGTTCTCGGGAGGCACCCGGGGAGGGGCGATAGGCCACGTCTCCCCGGAGGCCGCCGCGGGAGGCCCGATCGCGTTCGTGCGCGACGGCGACATGATCGAGGTGGACGTCGACGAGCGCAGGCTGGAGCTGCTGGTCGACTTCAAGGAGTTCGACCGCAGGCGCGAGGGCTGGCGGGCGCCCGCGCCCAGGGTGTCCACGGGCGTGCTGGGTGTCTACTCGGAGATGGTGGGAAGCGCCTCGGGCGGCGCGGTGGTCTCACCCGAGAACATCGATCGCGAAGGGGGGTCGGAGCGATGAAGGTGAGCGGAGCGACAGCCTTGCTGAAGAGCCTCGAGAAGGAGGGCGTCGAGGTCATGTTCGGGTACCCCGGAGGCCAGATCATGCCGACCTATGACGTCCTGCTGGACTCTCCCATCAGGCACATACTGACCCGTCACGAGCAGGGAGCGGCGCACGCGGCCGACGGTTACGCGCGGGCCACCGGCAAGGTCGGCGTCTGCATGTCGACCAGCGGACCGGGCGCCACCAACCTGGTGACCGGCATCGCCACCGCCAACATGGACTCGGTCCCGCTGGTGGCGATCACCGGCCAGGTCGCGACCCATGTCATCGGCACCGACGCGTTCCAGGAGGCCGATACCACCGGCATAACGCTTCCGATCGTGAAGCACAACTACCTGGTGACCGACCCGCGCGACATAGCCCATACGGTGCAGGAGGCCTTCCTGATCGCATCGACCGGGCGGCCAGGCGCCGTGGTGATCGACTTTCCCTCCGACGTTCAGAGGGCCGAGTTCGACTTCAAGTACCCGGAGAGGCGGACGACGCTGCCCGGCTACAAGCCGACGACCAAGGGCAACTCGCGCCAGATCAAGGAAGCAGCCAGGCGGATCGTGGCCAGCAGGAGGCCGGTCATATTCGCCGGCGGAGGGGTTATCACCGCGGGCGCCTCGGGTGAGCTGAGGCAGCTCGCCAGGCTGCTGGGGCTGCCGGTGACCACCACGCTGATGGCCAAGGGTGCTTATCCGGAGACCGACAAGCTCGCGCTGGGGATGCTGGGGATGCACGGCACCTCCTACGCCAACTATGTGATGATGGAGACCGACCTCATCATCGCAGTGGGAGCGCGGTTCGACGACCGCATCACCGGCAGGCTGGACGCCTTCGCGCCCCACGCGAAGGTGATACACATCGATATCGACCCGGCCGAGATAGGCAAGAACGTGCCGGTCACCGTGCCGGTGGTGGGCGACGCCCGGCTGGTGCTCAAGGAGCTGCTGGGCCTGCTGAAGCCTAAGATCGCCGAGTCCGGGAAGCCGGACCTGTCGGCCTGGCACAAGCAGATCGCCGCCTGGAAAAAGGAATACCCGCTGGTGGTGCCACCCGGTGAGGTCCTCCGCCCCCAGTTCGTGGTGGACGAGATCTACCGGGTGACCCAGGGCAAGGCGACCGTGGTCACCGACGTGGGCCAGCACCAGATGTGGGCGGCGCAGTTCTACAAGACCACGGAGCCGCGCCAGTTCATTTCCTCCGGCGGCCTGGGGACGATGGGCTTCGGCCTTCCCGCCTCGCTGGGGGCGAAGATCGGAAAGCCGGACGCCAGGGTGGTGAACATCGCGGGCGACGGCTCGGTGCAGATGAACTCGCAGGAGCTTGCCACCGCCGTGCTCAACCAGATACCGGTGACCATCGCGGTCATCAACAACAGCTACCTGGGCATGGTGAGGCAGTGGCAGGAGTTGTTCTTCAATAAGCGCTACTCCCACACGCACCTGCGCAGGGGCGAATCGCCCGACTTCGTCAAGCTCGCCGAGGCCTACGGGGCCAAGGGGCTGCGCGTGATGGAGAAGAGCGAGGTGGAGCCCGCGCTGAAGGAGGCCTTCAAGGAGAAGAAGGTGCCGGTGCTCATCGATTTTCATGTTGAGCAGGAGGAGAACGTCTTCCCCATGGTGGCGCCGGGGGCCTCGCTCGACGACATGATCGGAGGTTAGCCTTGAAGCACACCCTTTCGGTCCTGGTGGAGAACAAGCCGGGCGTGCTGGCCCGGGTCGCGGGCCTCTTCTCGCGCAGGGGCTTCAACATCGACAGCCTGGCGGTAGGCGTGACGGACAAGCCGGACATAAGCCGCATGACCGTGGTGGTGGACGTCGAGGAGCACTCGCTGGAGCAGGTCTACAAGCAGCTCAACAAGCTGATCAACGTGATCAAGGTCATTGACCTGCCGGACGACAACAGCGTACAGCGCGAGATGGTCCTGGCCAAGGTAAAAGCGGATCCGCGCAACAGGGCCGAGATAATAGAGGTCGTAGAGATATTCCGTGGCAAGATCGTGGACGTGGGCTCGGGCACCCTCAGCGTCGAGGTGACCGGTCCCGGGTCCAAGCTGCGCGCCTTCGAGGACCTGCTCTCGCCCTACGGCGTGGTGGAGCTGGTCAGGACGGGCACGATAGCGCTGCCGCGAGGCTGATTGGCAAGTTTGCGCAAGTTTTGGGGTCAAGTTTTGGGGTCAGACCCCTATACTTGCGTTCCGGGTTGAAAGAGGAGATCGGACTGGCAAATGCAACAAAAAGGGTCTGACACCTTTTGTTGCGCGGCGAAGGAGAGGCGAGATGGCGAAGATCTACTATGAGAAAGACGCGAAACTCGAGGCGCTCAAGGGCCAGAAGATAGCGGTCATCGGTTACGGGAGCCAGGGGCACGCCCATTCACTGAACCTGAAGGACAGCGGAATGGACGTCGTGGTCGGTTTGCGTGACGGAAGCCCCAGCGCCGAGGTGGCCAAGGGCGCGGGGCTTGCCGTCGCCCCGGTGGACCAGGCCTCCGCGGCGGCCGACATCATAATGGTGCTGATCCCCGACGACCAGCAGGCCAAGGTCTACCGCGAGTCGATAAGGCAGGGACTGAAGAGCGGCAACGCGCTGTTCTTCGCGCACGGCTTCAACATCCACTACAGCCAGATAGTGCCGCCCGCCGACGTCGACGTCATCATGGTCGCTCCCAAGGGGCCCGGGCCCATGGTGCGCCAGGTCTTCGAGGAGGGCGGAGGAGTGCCGGCCCTCATCGCGATCGAGCAGGACTACACCGGCATGGCCATGGAGAAGGGCCTGGCTTATGCGGCCGGCATAGGCGCCGCCAAGGCGGGGGTGCTGGAGACCACGTTCAAGGAAGAGACCGAGACCGACCTGTTCGGCGAGCAGGCCATCCTCTGCGGCGGAACGGCGGAGCTGATCAAGGCCGGCTTCGACACCCTGGTGGCCGCCGGGTACCAGCCCGAGGTCGCCTACTTCGAGTGCCTGCACGAGCTGAAGCTCATAGTGGACCTGATCCACTACCACGGCATCAGCGGGATGAGGGCTCGCGTAAGCGACACGGCTGAGTACGGAGATCTCACCCGCGGGCCCAGGGTCATCGACGCCCGGGTGCGGGCTGAGATGCGCACGATACTGGACGAGATCCAGAACGGCAAGTTCGCCAGCGAGTGGATACTGGAGAACCATGCCAACCGGGCCTCGTTCGCCACCATGCGCAAGGTCGAGGCCGCCCACCCTCTGGAGGCCCTGGGGAAGAAGCTTCGCGGGATGATGAGCTGGCTCAACAAGTGATCCTTTGCGGGAGGCAGCGTTGAAGAAAGACTATATATTCACGCCGGGCCCGACCCCGGTGCCACCCGAGGTGGGCATAGCCCAGGTGAAGATGATCCACCACCGCTCGGCCGACTTCGGCGCGCTGCTTGAGCGCGTGCTGGAGGGGCTCAAGTACGTCTACCAGACCTCCAACGAGGTGCTGCTCTTCACCTCCAGCGGGACCGGGGCCATGGAAGCCTCGATCGCCAATTGCTTCTCGCCGGGCGACAAGGTCATCGCGTTCGCCGGCGGCAAGTTCGGGGAACGCCTGGTCGAGATCAGCGAGGCCTTCGGCCTGGAGGTCGTCACGATAGAGCACGAGTGGGGCTCCAACGCCGATCCGGTCGACCTGGAGAAAGCATTGGGGGAGCACGCGGACACCAGGGGTGTGCTGCTGACCCAGAGCGAGACCTCCACCGGGGTAGTCAACGACGTCGAGGCGTTCGGGAAGATGGTCGCCGGCACCGACGCGCTGTTCCTGGTCGATGCCATAAGCGGCCTCGGCGCGGCCGACCTCAAGACCGACGCCTGGGGCATCGACCTCTGCGTGTCCGGCTCGCAGAAGGGGCTGATGGTCCCGCCGGGTCTCGCCTTCGTGGCCGTGAGTGAGAAGGCATGGAAGGCGGCGGAGACCGCCGGGTGTCCCTCGTACTATTTCTCGTTCGAGGCCGCCAGGAAGTCGCAGTCGAAGAGCCCGCCCGAGACCCCTTACACGCCGGCGATAACCCTGGTACAGGGGATGGACGTCGCCATAGGGATGATCAAAGAAGAGGGCCTGGAAGCTGTGTTCGCGCGGCATGCGAAGCTTGCCAGGGCTACCCAGGCCGCGGTCGAAGCATTGGGCCTGCGCTTCCTGGCGCTGGACCGCTCCCGCGCTTTCGTGGCCACGTCGGTGTGGTCTCCCGAGGGTATGTCGTCGGGCGACATCGTCAAGCTGATGCGCAACGAGTTCGGCGTCTTCATCGCGGGCGGTCAGGGGAAGCTCAAGGGAAAGATATTCAGGCTCGGACACGTGGGGTTCTTCGACCCCTTCGACATCGTGGTGCAGGTCGCCGCCCTGGAGATGGCGCTGAAGAAGCTGGGCGTGGCGGTGGAGCTGGGCAACGGCGTCGCCGCCGCGATGGAAGTCTTGGCCGGCTGATAAAGACCCGGAAGGCCGCGGGTAAGAGTAACCTGTTGAGTATGTTCCATACGACGGGAGAAATGTATGGCTGAGAAGCACAAGGTCTTGGTCGCGGAAAAGATCTCCAGCGAGGGAGTGGATAAGCTGAAGGAGCACTTCGATGTCGACGCGTTCGACGGCATCCCCCGCGACGAGCTCCTCGCACGGATAGCGGGCTACGACGGACTGGTGGTCCGCAGCGGGACCAGGGTCGACGCGGAGGTCATAGACGCGGCCTCGCGACTCAGGGTGATAGGGCGCGCCGGGATCGGCGTGGACAACATCGACGTGGAGAGCGCCACCAGGAAGGGCGTGCTGGTCGCCAACGTGCCGGAGAGCAACATCATATCGGCGGCCGAGCACACAATGGCCATGCTGATGTCGACGGCCCGCAGGATCCCGGGCGCGTGCGCCTCGCTCAAGAGCGGCGAGTGGAAGCGCTCCGCCTACCAGGGGGTCGAGCTGTACGGCAAGACGCTGGGGATAATCGGCATCGGGCGCATCGGCGCGCTGGTCGCGGAGAGGGCCTCCGGCTTCGGGATGAAGCTGGCGGGCTTCGACCCCTACATATCGAGCCAGAAAGCCAAGTCGTTGGGGATCGAGATGAAGCCCACGGCGGAGGAGGTCCTCGAGGTCGCCGACTTCATAACGCTGCACGTCCCCAAGAACAAGGACACCTACCACATGTTGGGCGACAAGCAGTTCGACCTGGTGAAGCCCGGCGTGAGGATCGTGAACGTCTCCAGGGGCGGCGTGATCGACGAGGCCGCCCTGGCCAGGGCGATCCAGGACGGTAAGGTCGCCGGCGCCGCCATCGACGTGTTCGAGACCGAGCCACCGGGCGCCGACAATCCTCTCTGCCCCTTGCCGGAGGTAGTGGTCACCCCCCACCTGGGGGCAAGCACCACCGAGGCCCAGTACAAGGCGGGAGTGGCTATCGCGGACCAGGTGATCGCCGGACTGACCGGCGGGTTCGTGTCGGGCGCGGTCAACATCGCCATGCCTCACAAGGAGGTCGTGGAGACGCTCCGCCCCTACATGCCGCTCTGCGAGAAGCTGGGCAGGCTCTTCGTGAACCTCACCAGCGGCGCCATAAAGGAGATAGAGTTCGAGATCCTGGGCGACATAAGCGAGTTCGACACCTCGCTCCTCACCGTCGCTTTCCTCAAGGGCTTCTTCGAGAACATCTCGATGGACGCGGTGACCTACGTCAACGCGCCCATACTCGCCATGGAGCGCGGGATAACGGTCAAGGAGAGCAAGAGCAGGCGCTCGCGCGACTACGTGAACCTCATCCAGGTGACCGCGCTGGAGGACGAGGCAAAGGTGACAGCCGGCGCGACGCTCATCGGTGTAAACCAGGAGATGTTCGTCAACGTGCTCGACTACGACATCGAGATCTCACCCAGCAGGAACATGGCGTTCGTGACCTACGAGGACCGCCCCGGCATGATCGGCCGCGTGGGCACGGTCCTGGGCTCGAACGGGATCAACATCAGCGGGCTCTCGGTCGGACACAGGTCGCTCGACGGCGTGGCGGGGATGGGCCTCAACCTGGACTCGCCGCTGGAGGCCGAGACGCTCGAGGCGCTGGAGATCCAGGACGGCGTCAAGAGAGCGCAGTTCCTGGTCCTTTAGGAGGTAGGTCTCCATGGGAGACAGAGTGCACATCTTCGATACCACACTGCGCGACGGCGAGCAGTCGCCGGGCATAAGCCTGGGCGTGCGCGAGAAGCTCGAGATCGCCGAGCAGTTGCAGCGCCTGGGGGCCGACATCATCGAGGCGGGGTTCCCGGCCACAAGCCGGGGGGACTTCGAAGCGGTGGGCCAGATCGCCGAGCGGATCGACTCGTCGGTGGTATGCGCGCTGGCCCGCGCCAAGGCCGACGATATCGACCGGGCCTGGGAGGCTGTGAAGGGCGCCGCGCGCCCGCGCATCCACACGTTTATCAGCACCTCTGACATACACCTGGAGCACCAGCTTCACAAGACGCGCGAGCAGGTGCTGGTGATGGCGCGCGAGGCGGTGGCGAGGGCGCGGTCGTACTGCGAAGACATCGAGTTCTCTCCGATGGACGCGACCCGCAGCGAGCCGGCATACCTCTACCAGGTGTTACAGGCGGCCGTGGACGAGGGCGCCGGCGTCCTCAACATCCCGGACACCGTGGGCTACTCGATCCCCGAGGAGTTCGCCGCCCTCATACGGGGCATCATCCAGAACGTGACCGGTCTGGACAAGGTCGAGATAAGCGTGCACTGCCACAACGACCTGGGCCTGGCGGTGGCCAATTCGCTGGCGGCCTGCGAGGCGGGCGCCAGGCAGGTGGAGTGCGCGGTGAACGGCCTGGGGGAGCGCGCCGGCAACGCGAGCCTGGAGGAGATCGTGATGACGCTGAAGGTCAGGCAGGATCTCCTCGGCCTGACCACCGGCATCAACTCCAAGGAGATCAGCAGGTCCAGCCGCCTGGTCAGCCTGCTCACCGGTTACCCGGTGCAGCCCAACAAGGCGATCGTCGGCCGCAACGCCTTCGCCCACGAATCGGGGATACACCAGGACGGCGTCCTCAAGGAGCGCTCGACTTACGAGATCATGGACGCCGAGAGCGTGGGCCTGGTGGAGAGTGACATAGTGCTGGGTAAGCACTCGGGCCGCCACGCGTTGAAGGACCAGCTCGAGCGCCTCGGCTACTTCCTGGGCGAGGAGGAGCTGAACCAGGCTTTCACGCGCTTCAAGGAGCTGGCGGACAAGAAGAGCTCCCTCACCGGCGAGGACATCGAGGCGATCGCCCTGGAGTACATCCGCACCGAGGGCCAGGAGTGGAAGCTGACGGCGTACGAGGTACACAGCGGCGGCAAGGAGGCTCCGCCCAGCGCGACCATAACGCTCGAGCGTGAGGGTGAGCGCATCACCGAGAGGGAGATAGGCGACGGCATGGTGGACGCCGTGTGCAAGGCGATACGCGCGGCGCTCAAGATCGACGCCAAGCTCTTCGCGTTCACGGTGGAGGCCATCACCGAGGGACTGGACGCCCTGGGCGACGTGACCGTGCAGCTCGACATAGACAACAGGCGCGTGGTGGGGCGCGGCGTCTCCACCGACATCGTGGAGGCGAGCGCGCGGGCCTACCTGAACGCGGTCAACAAGGTGCTGATGGGAAGATGAGCCAGACGCGCAGGATACTCGCGGCGCACGCGGGGACCGACTCGGTGACGCCGGGGGAGTTCATCGAGATCCCTGTCGACCTGGTGCTCGCCAACGACATCACCGCGCCGCTGGCCATCGAGGAGTTCGGCAAGCTGGGCGCGGGCGGAGTCTTTGACAGGGACAAGGTCGTGCTGGTGCTCGACCACTTCACCCCCAACCGGGACATAGCCTCGGCCGACCAGTGCGCTTACGTGCGCCGGTTCGCGCTGGAGCAGGAGCTCTCACACTTCTACGACGGCGGCGAGGTAGGTATCGAGCACGTGCTGCTGCCCGAGGAGGGTCTGATCGCCCCCGGCATGGTGGTGATCGGCGCCGACAGCCACACCTGCACCTACGGGGCGCTGGGCTGCTTCTCCACCGGGATGGGCTCGACCGACGTTGCCGCGGCGATGGCGACCGGCAAGACCTGGCTGCGGGTGCCGGAGGCGATGCTGGTGAGGCTGACCGGCAGGCCGCACAGGTGGGTCGGCGGCAAGGACCTCATCATCAACCTGATCGGGATGCTGGGGGTCGACGGCGCGACCTATGTCTCGCTGGAGTTCGACGGCCCGGGCGTTGAGAACATCTCGGTGGAGGGAAGGCTCACGGCGGCCAACATGGTCATCGAGGCTGGGGCGAAGAACGGCATCTTCCCTGCCGACCGGCTGGCGGTGGAGTACCTCAAAGGTGTGGGCGTGGACGCCCCCGTTAGCTGCATAGAGCCCGATGAGCACGGCTACATTCGCCAGATTGACATCGACTTGAGCGCCATGGAGCCGCAGATCGCGCTCCCATCGCTTCCCAGCAACGCGGTGGCAGTTGCCGACGCACCTCACGTGAAACTGGACCAGGTCGTGATCGGCTCCTGCACCAACGGGAGGCTCGAGGATATGCGAATCGCGGCGGAGGTCCTCAAGGGCAAGAAGGCCGCGTCGGGCGTGCGCCTGATAATCATCCCGGGAAGCCCGCGGGTGTACCGGGCATCGATGAAGGAGGGCCTCTTCGACGTCTTCCTGGACGCCGGGGCGGTCATCTCACCCCCCACCTGCGGGCCCTGCCTGGGAGGGCACATGGGAGTGCTGGCGGCGGGCGAGCGCGCGCTGTCCACCACCAACCGGAACTTCGTAGGGCGCATGGGCAGCCTCACCAGCGAGGTCTACCTGAGCAACCCGGCGGTCGCGGCGGCCTCCGCGGTCACCGGCACCATAACGGATCCCGGGGAGATAGTCTGATGGCCGCGCGCGAGATTCTCAAGGGCAAAGCCCACAAGTTCGGCGACCACGTGAACACGGACATCATCATCCCGGCCACCTACCTGGTCTCCAACGACCCGGCGGTGCTGGGCAAGCACCTGATGGCCGGGCAGGACCCCGGGTTCGCGGGCCGCGTGGCCTCCGGCGACATCATCGTGGGCGGCGATAACTTCGGCTCGGGCTCCTCGCGCGAGCACGCCCCGCTGGCGATCAAGGGCGGTGGCATCTCCTGCGTTATCGCAGCATCTTATGCGCGCATCTTCTACCGGAACGCCCTCAACGTGGGGCTGCCACTGATCGAGTCACCCCGGGCCGCGGCCGCCATATCGGATGGCGACGAGCTGGCGGTTGACCTCGCTGGTGGAAGGATAAGGGACGTGACCACGGGAAAGACTTTCGAGGTGGCGCCCTATCCCGAGTTCATGCAGAGGATAATGGACGCGGGCGGGCTTATCGAGTACGTGAAGAACAAGTCGTAAAACGCAAGTTTTGGGGTCAGACCCCTTAACTTGCCTTTTGACCAAGTGCTAGATGTTTGTAAGGATTTTTTCGTAGAAGAAGCAAGTCTAAGGGTCTGACCCCAAAACTTGCCATGAACGGAGAGAAATGCACAGGATCGCAGTGATACCGGGTGACGGTACGGGACCCGAGGTGGTCCGCGAGGGCCTGAAGGTTCTGGAGGCCGTCGCCGCAACCACCGGGTTCGACTTCGAGACCCGGGAGTTCGACTACGGGGGCGACAGGTGGCTCGCCAAGGGCGAGACCCTTCCCGAGGGAGCGGTCGACGAGCTCAAGGAGTTCAAGGCCATATACCTCGGCGCTATCGGCCACCCGGACGTCAAGCCCGGCATCCTGGAGCAGGGCATCCTGCTGCGCCTGCGCTTCGACCTGGACCAGTACATCAACCTGCGCCCGGTCAAGCTCTACCCCGGGGTCGACTGCCCGCTCAAGGACAAGGGGCCCGAGGACATCGACATGGTGGTGGTGCGCGAAAACACCGAGGGGCTCTACGTGGGCTCGGGGGGCTTCACCCGCAAGGGGACGGCCCAGGAGATCGCGATCCAGGAGTCGGTCAACACGCGCATGGGCGTGGAGCGCTGCATCAGGTACGCCTTCGAGGCCTGCAGGGAGCGCGACAAGGACAGGAAGCTTACCCTCTGCGGCAAGACCAACGTCCTCACCTACGCGTGGGACCTCTGGGAGCGCACGTTCAACGAGGTGGGGAAGGAATATCCGACGATCTCCACCGACTACGCGCACGTCGACGCGACCTGCATGTGGATGGTGAAGAACCCCGAGTGGTTCGACGTCATCGTCACCGACAACATGTTCGGCGACATCATCACCGACCTGGGGGCTATGATACAGGGCGGGATGGGGATCGCGGCCGGCGGCAACATCAACCCGGCCGGGACCTCGATGTTCGAGCCCATCGGCGGCTCGGCGCCGAAGTACACCGGCAAGAACGTCATCAACCCGCTGGCGGCGATCGCCGCGGTCCAGATGATGCTCGATTTCCTGGGCGAGAAGAAGGCCGCTACCTTGATCGAGGACGCGATAATCAGGGCGCTTGGCTCGGGAGAGATACCGAGCCTGTCGGCGGGCAAGATGGGGATGGGCACCGACGAGGTCGGCGACCTCATAGCGAAGTACGTGCGCGAGGGGAGCTAAGGAGAGGACATGGGGCTGAAGATATACGTGGGCGGTCAGTTCGTCGACGAGGACGAAGCGAAAGTATCGGTGTTCGACCACGGTCTCCTCTACGGGGACGGTGTTTTCGAGGGGATAAGAGTCTACGACTCCAGCGTGTTCATGCTGGACGCGCACCTCAAGCGGCTCTACAACGGCGCCAAGGTGATAAGGCTGGCGATCCCGATGGAGCCCGAGGACCTCAAGGCTAAGGTGTGCGAGACGGTCAAGCTCAACGGCATCACCGACGGCTACGTGAGGCTGGTGGTGACCCGCGGCAAGGGTGACCTGGGGCTGAGCCCGACCAAGTGCGCCGACCCCAACATCATAATCATCGCCTCCACCATCAAGATCTACCCCGACGAGGTTTACGAGAAGGGCCTGAGGCTGGTGACGGTCTCGACCAGGCGCAGCAACCCCGATGCGCTGAGCCCGCAGATCAAGTCGCTCAACTACCTGAACCACATACTGGCGCACCTGGAGGTGCTGCACGCCGGCGCCGACGAGGGCCTGGTCCTCAACGACAGCGGCTACATCACCGAGTGCGTGGTGGACAACTTCTTCATAGTGCTGGACGGAGCGG
>Ga0209744_1000611_pt1 | contig 12252 bp, 8 predicted proteins | sample BarGraNGADG00311_2_FD_184494 | JGI IMG/M metagenome (GOLD analysis project Ga0209744, IMG submission 184494) | Arctic peat soil microbial communities from Barrow, Alaska - Barrow Graham LP Ref core NGADG0004-311 (SPAdes) (version 2) | ecosystem: Environmental > Terrestrial > Soil > Wetlands >... | reverse complement strand
AGAGTGGTCCGCGTCTCTTGATGTTTGGTGTGCAGATTCCGATGTGCCAGTTCCGCTTCAAGGACGCTGGTCCGTCAGGATCAACAAGCCGCGCGGGGATGCGAAGAGTGGACCGAACAGGAGGGCATGTATGAGGCTAATCAGTAACGCAGGAACCGACCGAGTCATTGACGCATTGCGTGAGGCCGACGCTCCGGACGCGTTGCTGGACATCGCTTCTCCTGCATTCTCCCTCTTTGCAGTACGCGAACTGCAGGACTTGCTCGCGCATCAGGAACATTCCAGACTGATCTTGCCGTTGGTAGATGGTGTGGACCTGGGACTGCTTGGTTCACCGGCGGACCGGGCTGCCCGAAACCGTCTTGAGACAGCGTGGCTTGCGCGCGAATGTGGACGGTGGCTGCAGGACAAGTCCGAAGTTCGTGCGTCATCATCGCCGTTGCCCCAATCTGCATATCTTGTTCGTCATGCTGACGGCGCTGGCGACCGTATTATCACTGGCAGTTGTCCGCTGACGACTGACGGCCTCGGCCTGACGCCGGGCAATCATACGAGTCTCATTCAGTGCGCTGAGAGTCCCGATGAAGTGGCATTGTTCGCAGAGTGGTACGAGTCACTGTGGAATGCCATGCCCAACTCGCCCCAGGCGAAAGAGGATTTGCTGTCTCAGCTCCGGGCTCTGAGTGATCGGGTGCCTGCCTCTCGCATCTACTACCAGATTCTTCTGGAGCTGTTTCACATGCGTGGGGACGAGCTGGATGAAGAGGCGGTCGTCAAGAGTGCGACCGGCATCCGCAATACTGTCGTTTGGAAGAAGCTCTACAAGTTTCAGCGCGACGGCGCTGTGGGAGCCATCGATAAGCTCAACCGATTTGGCGGCTGCATCCTCGCCGACAGCGTCGGACTGGGCAAGACGTTCGAGGCTCTGGCCGTCATCAAGTATCATGAGCTGCGCAACGACCGTGTGCTGGTCCTTTGTCCGAAGAGGCTGCGGGACAACTGGACCGTCTACAAGGCGAACGATCGCCGGAATGTCCTGGCTGCAGATCGGTTCAACTATGACGTGCTCAATCATACGGACCTCTCGCGCGATGGCGGTCTGTCAGGAGATATCGATCTTGCGCACGTGAACTGGGGCAATTACGATCTCGTTGTCATCGATGAATCGCACAACTTCCGCAATAAGCGCACGCCGGAGCAGGGTGGCGAGACGCGCTATGATCGCCTCATGCGGAGGGTGATCCAGGAAGGAGTACGAACGCACGTGCTGATGCTGTCGGCAACACCGGTCAACAACCGGCTGGCCGACCTGCGTAACCAGATTGCCTTTGCCACCGAAGGTGACGACACGGCACTCGTGGATCAGGGGATTGGCAGCATCGACAGTACAACCCGTCTTGCTCAGAAGCAGTTCAACCAATGGCTGGAACTCAAGGAGGAAGAGCGGACTCCAACGGCGCTGGTGGACATGTTGGGTTTTGACTACTTCACACTGCTGGACCTGCTTACCATTGCCCGATCGCGCAAGCACATCGAGAAATACTATGGGACAGCAGAAACAGGACGGTTTCCGGAGCGCCTCAAACCCATCAACATCAAGCCCGATGTCGACATAGCTGGCGAGTTCCCCTCGATTCGCAGCATCAACCTTGAGATCCGTCGCCTGCACCTGGCTTCCTACGCTCCGTTACGGTATGTGCTGCCCTCCAGACAGGAAGCATATGACAAGAAGTACGGGACTGAACTCCAAGGGGGCAAGGGGTTCTTCCGGCAAGTCGACCGCGAAGAGAGCTTGATCCAGCTACTGCGAGTCAACGTGCTCAAGCGCATGGAGAGTTCCATTTCGTCGTTTGCTCTGACCGTGAAGCGACAGATCGACGATGTCGAGGCAACACTTGCACGAATAGAGTCTCAGACGAGGGAGGTCGAGGAGCTCGACATTGCCGATGTCGATATCGATGACGCGGCGTTTGAGAGCCTGCTCGTGGGGCGAAAGGTCAAGGTTCTGTTGCAGGATGTGGACCTTGTGCGCTGGAAGCAGGACCTGGTGGAAGACAGAAACCGGCTCAGTACGCTGTATGCCGCCGCCCGGCAGGTGAGGCCAGATCGCGATGCAAAGTTGGCAGCCCTGCGAGACAGCATTGCCCGTAAGGTTCGAGAACCCATCAACAACGGCAATCGAAAGGTCATCATCTTCACTGCGTTTGCCGACACGGCCGAGTACCTCTACACACAGCTGGCCCCGTGGGCGAAGCGCGAGTTGGGAATGGAGTCTGCCATCGTGACAGGAGCCGGACAGAACCGGACGACCCTTCCCCACCTGCGAAAGGAGTTCTCGTCGATCCTTTCGGCATTTGCCCCTCTCGCCAAGGAACGACCCGAGGACCTTGCAAGCGAGGGGAACCTGGACCTGCTGATTACCACCGACTGCCTCTCAGAAGGTCAGAACCTGCAGGACTGTGATTGGGTGGTGAACTACGACATTCACTGGAATCCGGTACGCATTATCCAGCGGTTCGGACGCATCGACCGTATCGGTTCCCCCAACGACCGCATCCAGCTGGTCAATTTCTGGCCGAACATGGAGCTGGACGAATACATCAAACTTGAACAGCGTGTCAGTGGCCGCATGGTGCTGCTGGACGTTTCTGCGACCGGGGAGGAGAACCTCATCGAGCAGCAATCGGGTAACCAGATGAACGATCTGGAGTATCGCCGCAAGCAGCTTCTCAAGCTGCAGGATGCCGTCATCGATCTCGAGGATTTGTCCACGGGGGTCTCTATCACCGACCTCACGCTCACCGATTTCCGCATCGACCTGTCCGACTATACGAAGGACCATGGTGGAATTGTCCCAGAGGTTCCTCTTGGCGCGTATGCCGTGACCGAGGCTGACGGCGAGGTTGAGCCCGGCATCGTCTTCTGCCTGCGGGCCGAGGGGGAGGCGGCTGGACGCACAGTCGATGCTGGTTACCCTCTGGCGCCATACTACCTGGTGCATGTGAGCGATCAGGGTGCGGTACTCCTGCAATGCACACAAGCACGGCAGATCCTGGACCGGCTCAAACGGACGTGTCTCGGACGTGACCTGCCGGACGGGCGTGCCTGTAATCGCTTCGAGAAGGCGACGCACGGCGGCGAGGACATGCACATACCTCAAGGTTTGCTGGCGTCTGCTGTGGCATCGGTAGTCGGCAAAGGACAGGAACGCGCAGTAGCCAGCTTGTTCTCTCCTGGTGGTACCCATGCGCTCAAGGGAGAGTACGCAGGGATCAACGACTTCGAGGTTGTCGCGTTTCTCGTGATATTGCCGAGGGCGACGTCTTGACACGATCTGACCTGATTGCTGCTCTTGGCTTACCGACCGGGGCAGACGTAAACCAGCGGGTCCCCAAGAAGATGCTCACGGAGTCAGGTGCTCCGACTCCGGGTGACCGGCGTCTCATCGAGAGTGGTGTTGAGGAGCTTGAGTGGCTGGCCGCGCTGAAACCTACGACCATCGGTGTTGCTCCCTATCAGGACGCAACGCGGGAGTACATCGAGATAGCCGTGCTTGGTTTGAAGCTGAGGCCGAAGGCAAAACGCGATCGGGTCGAGGAGCTAGTGCACCGAGCGGTTCCGTATCCCGTCGTCCTGATAACCGAGCAGCCTCCGCTGTTGTCCATGTCTGTTGCCCACAAACGGTGGTCGCAGGGAGAGGCAGGGGCTACCGTACTCGACGGTGACATTGTCCGGGTGCGTCTCGATGATGTGGAAGATCAGGACCTCGTCGGCACGTTCATGCACGGTTTGCTGCTAGCCGACCAGCCACAGAGCACGTTGTATGCCCTGTATCAGGGATGGATGGATACTATACTTGCACTGGAGGCGGCGCAGGTGACCGGGCAGTACGTCATGCCGACGTCGCCCGAGCGTGCTGCGCGGCGTGGTGAGGCTTTGCAGACGTGTATTCGCCTGAAGGACCAGATGACGAAGCTACGCTCATCTGCCAAGAAGGAGAGGCAGTTGCCTCGCCTGGCAGTATTGAATATCGAATTGAAGCGCCTGCAGGAAGAATATGCTGCTGCGCGTGAGCAACTGTAGGAACGGAGGAAACGATGGACAGGATTGGAGCTAACGACGCACGAGCTGTATCTGCCGACGTGATTGCAGAGAACATCAGACAACTCAAGACACTGTTTCCAGAGCTGGTGACAGAGGGCGTTGACGGGCCCGCCGTCAACGAGGACGTGCTGAAGCAGCTGGTTGGCCAGACCGTGGTGGACGAGGAAGAGAAGTACGGACTCAACTGGCATGGCAAGCGTGCTGCTCGCCGGCTGGCACTCACCCCCTCGACCGGTACGCTGCGTCCATGCCCCGAGGAATCCGTTGACTGGAACACCACGCAAAACCTGATGATCGAGGGCGACAATCTGGAAGTGCTCAAGCTCCTCCAGAAGAGCTACGCCGGCAAAGTGAAACTCATCTACATCGATCCGCCATACAACACCGGGAAGGATTTTGTGTATCCCGATAGCTTTCAAGACAATATCAAGAATTACTTGGAACTGACTGGGCAGGTGGAAGAGGGTAAGAAAATGAGCAGCAACGCCGAAGCCAGTGGTCGCTTTCACACTGACTGGCTGAATATGATGTATCCAAGGCTGAAACTCGCACGGAATCTGTTGCGGGAAGATGGAGTGATCTTCATCAGTATCGATGACAACGAATCATCGAATCTTCGATTCATCCTAGACGATGTTCTTGGCGCTGAGAACTTCGTTTGTTGTATATGTTGGCAGAAGTTCCATTCGGTTAAGAGCAATTCGGAGAGTGGCATCTCGCAGAGTCACGACTTCATATATGTCTACGCGAAGAGCGCCGAAGTATTCAAAGTTGCAAAGGTACCGATGGATGAAGACGCGCTGAAGGTATACAAAAACCCAGACAACGATCCTCGTGGCTTATGGAGAACAGCACCGCTAACGGTAAGTCTGCTGTCAGGGGCCCGAGGAGAGTCTTTCCAGAGAACTGGGAAGTCTACGGGTTTGTACAAGATCGTCGCACTCAATGGGAAAGAACACGTTCCGGGTCCCGGAAGGTGCTGGATATCAGAAAAGACGGTCAACACCCTTCGTGATGATGGACGTATTTGGTGGGGTAAGGACGGAAATGCAGTTCCAATGGAGAAGATATTCCTGGATGAGCATGGTGGCGTGAAGATCATGAGCACCTTTTGGACTCACGATGAATTTGGCAGCAACAAACTTGCGAACGAACAGCTAAAAGAGCTCTTCGATGACCTAGGCAGTGGAACGACCAATTTCCCGACACCGAAGCCACTTCAGTTGATCTTGGCCATGCTGGCACTAAGCGGAACGACTGATGACGATATTGTCCTGGACTTCTTCGCTGGAAGTGGCACAACGGGGCATGCCGTGGCAGTTTCCAATGCCCTGGACGATGGCCGGCGTCGCTACATACTGGTCCAGTTGCCTGAACCTACGGGTCGAGATGATCTGGTGACAATCTCCGAAATAACGAAAGAACGGCTGCGCCGTGCGGGGAAGAAGATCCGAGAGGAAACCCCTCTCTTTCATGGAGACATTGGTTTTCGCGTTTTTAAGCTGGCCTCCACCAACATCCGTGAGTGGGACCCTAACCCTGATAACGTGTCCGAGTCGTTGCTGGGCTCCGTGGAGCACCTCAAGACTGATCGTACTGAGGATGACATCTTGTATGAACTGTTGCTCAAGCGTGGCTTGGACTTGTGCGTGCCCATGGAGACCCGAGTCATTGCCGGCAAGACGGTGCACTCTGTGGGCGCAGGGACGCTGATCGCTTGTCTGGCTCCTGGCATATCACGCGATGAAGCAGAGCCCCTTGCCCAGGGCATCATCGTGTGGCATAAGGAGCTTGCACCTGCCGGCGACACGACGTGTGTGTTCCGTGACAGCGGCTTCGTGGACGATGTGGCCAAGACGAATCTGGCCGCCATCCTGCAGCAGGCAGGGCTTGAGCACGTCGAGAGTCTGTGATGAGCGACAAGATCGTGCCCGCTGGGCAAAGCAGCCGCGTCATCCTCTATACCACCGCTGATGGCAAGGTGACGGTGGATGTGTTCTTTGAGGCCGAGAATTTCTGGCTCACGCAACGCTCCATGGCCGACCTGTTCGGCGTGCAGATACCGGCAATCAACAAACACCTGAAAAACATCTTCGCATCTGGTGAACTGGTTGAGAACGCAGTTATTTCCATTTTGGAAACCACTGCCGCTGATGGCAAGAAATACTCGACACGCTACTACAACCTGGATGCAGTGATCGCCGCTGGCTATCGTGTCAATTCCGTCAAGGCGACACATTTCCGCATCTGGGCCACGCAAACGCTGCGGGAATTCATGGTCAAGGGCTTTGTGCTCAATGATGACATGCTGAAGAACGGACGCAGCTTCGGCAAGGACTACTTTGACGAGTTGTTGGAGCGGATCCGCGAGATTCGCGCCAGTGAGCGGCGAGCCTACCAGAAGATCGCGGACGTGTTCGAGCAATGCAGCAGCGACTACCAGAGGAACAGCGAGGAAACACAGCTGTTCTTCCAGATCGTGCAGAACCAGTTGCACTTTGCAACGAGCGGCCAGACTGCCGCGGAGATCATCTACACGCGGGCCGACGCAGATAAGCCGTTCATGGGGCTGACGACCTGGAAGAACGGACCGCAAGGCAAGATTCTGAGCAGCGATATCGCTGTCGCCAAGAACTACCTGAGTGAGAACGAGGTGTCCAAGCTCAATCGGCTGGTCAGCATGTTCATCGACTTCGCAGAACTGCGTGCCCTGAATCAGCAGGTGATGACGATGAAGGACTGGCTGAAGTACGTGGAGAAGTTCTTGAACTTCACGGACCAGCAAATCCTCCGTCATGCAGGGAAAATCTCTCACGACATGGCGGTGGCCAAGGCCCATAAAGAGTTCACACAGTTTCGGGTGAAGCAGGATCTGGCCTTCACCTCGGATTTCGATCTGACGTTGGCGAAGTACCTCAAGGGCGAGGACAAGGCATGAAGTTCCGTTTCGAGCCGAACCTGGATTATCAGCTTCAGGCCATTGATGCCGTATGTGACCTCTTCCGTGGTGAAGAGATCTGTCGAACCGAATTCACTGTTACCAAGAGTGCTTTGAACGGAGAGTACCTGCCAGGCCTCGAGAGTGACTTGGGCATCGGCAACAGGATGACGCTCCTCGATGATGAGATACTCAAGAACCTGAACGATGTTCAGCTCCGCAATGGACTGGCGCCGTCGGAGCGACTTGGTTCGTATGACTTCACGGTCGAGATGGAGACTGGGACAGGCAAGACCTATGTCTACCTGCGTACCGCTTTCGAGCTCCACGAGCGATTCGGCTTCACCAAATTCGTTATCGTGGTCCCGTCAATTGCCATCAAGGAGGGCGTCTATAAGACGCTCCAGATGACCGAGCAGCACTTCCGGCAGCTGTACGCCGGTGTCCCGTTCGAGTACTTCATCTACGATTCGTCCAAGTTGGGGCAGGTCCGCAATTTCGCTACGAGCCCCAACATCCAATTCATGGTGATGACGGTCGGTGCCATCAACAAGAAGGACGTCAACAACCTTTATAAAGACAGCGAGAAGACGGGCGGCGAGAAGCCAATTGACCTCGTCCGGGCGACGAATGCCATTGTCATTGTCGATGAACCACAGAGTGTCGATGGCGGGCTGGCAGGCCAGGGCAAGAAAGCCTTGGACGAAATGAAGCCACTGTGCACATTGCGCTACTCGGCCACGCACGTCAACAAGTACAACATGGTCTATCGTCTCGACGCAGTCGATGCCTACGAGCGCAAGCTGGTCAAGCAGATCGAGGTTGCATCTGCCACTGTCGTAGGCGCTCACAACAGACCGTATGTTCGTCTACTGTCAGCTAGCAACAAACGAGGCATGATCAGTGCCATCGTCGAGTTGGATGTGAAGTCGGGCAACGGCGTTCAGCGCAGTCACACTACCGTTCAAGATGGAGATGATCTCGAGATGACGACGGGACGTGCGGTCTACAGGGACTGCCGCATGGGCGAGATCCGCGTCGGACGGGGAAAGGAATCGCTTGAATTACACGTGCCCGGAGATGACATCACGCTGCAGGTTGGCGAGTCCTACGGCGACGTCGACGCGTTGGCTGTCCAGCGGGAGATGATCCGGCGGACGATCAAGGAACACCTGGACAAGGAGAAGCGGCTCAGGCCGGAGGGCATTAAGGTGCTCAGTCTGTTCTTCGTCGATACCGTCAGCAAGTACCGGCAGTATGACCAGGATGGCAACTCGGTGAAAGGGGAATACGCTCGCATCTTTGAGGAGGAGTACCGGCGCTGCGCCAGTGACCCCGAGTATGCAACCCTGTTTGGTGAGGCCGATCTGGCTCACGAAGCCGAGGAAGTCCACGGCGGGTATTTCTCCATCGATAGGCACAAAGTTGGTGGCAAGACAGTCGAGGAGCTCGCCGATACCGGGGGTGACACGAAAGCTGATGACGACACCTATAGCCTTATTATGAGGGACAAGGAGCGCCTGCTAAGCCTGGGCACGCCCCTCAAGTTCATCTTTTCTCACTCGGCTCTGCGAGAGGGGTGGGACAACCCGAACATCTTCCAGATCTGTGCTCTGCGCGACATCCAGACGGAGCGGGAACGTCGTCAGACCATTGGTCGGGGACTGCGTCTCTGTGTCAATCAGAACGGTGATCGACAACGCGGGTTTGATGTGAACACGCTGACCGTCGTCGCGATGGAGAGCTACGAGCAGTTTGCAGCGAACCTGCAGCGGGAAATCGAGACGGACACTGGAATTCGCTTTGGGATCCTCGAGTCCCACCAATTTGCGGCGGTACGTGTGCCCGCAGCCGATGGGACATCACATCCGTTGGGTCTGGAACAGTCCAAGGAGTTGTTCGCATATCTGCAGGAACAAGGCTACATTAGCGCCAATGGCAGGGTGGAGGATACACTGAAGCAAGCGCTGAAGGACAAGACGTTCGCTGTTCCACCTCAGTTTACGGCCCAGATGGGGCAGATCACGGAGATTCTCCGCAAGGTATCTGGCCGGCTCGAGATCAAGAACGCAGATGAACGCAGACAGGTCTGCGTGCGCGAGGCCACGCTGCAGAGTGCCGAGTTCAAGGCGCTATGGGACCGCATCAAGTACAAGACCACATATCGAGTGCATTTCGACAATGAGCAGCTCATCGAGAGCTGCACCCGTGGGTTGCAGGAAGCTCCTCCGATCGCGCGGGCGCGACTTCTCTGGCACAAGGCTGACATCGAGATCGGCGATGCCGGCGTCGAGGCAACAGAGAAGGATGGTGCTGCCAATATAACGCTGGATGACCGCAGAGTCGAGTTGCCCGATCTGCTCACGTATCTGCAGAACCAGACAGAGCTGACCCGTCGCAGCCTTGTGCGTATTCTTATCGATAGCAGACGTTTGAACGATTTCAAGCGCAATCCTCAGCAGTTCACCGAGATTGCAGCCGAGGTCATCAACAGCGCGAAGCGACTCTTGCTCGTTGGCGGGATCAAGTACCAGCGTATCGGCGATCAGGATTACTACGCGCAAGAACTGTTCGAGACCGAGGAGTTGACGGGGTACCTCAGGAATCTGTTTGCTACGAGCAGCAAGTCGGTCTATGAGCAGGTTGTGTACGACGCGGACACGGAGGCCAGGTTCGCTGGTCAACTCGAGAAGAACAGTTCCGTCAAGATCTATGCGAAGCTGCCTGGTTGGTTCACCGTGCCGACGCCACTGGGCACCTATAACCCCGACTGGGCTGTTCTTGCAGATATCGGTGCCGGAGAGCGTCTCTATCTGGTCGTCGAGACCAAGAGCAGTCTGCTCTTCGATGAACTTCGAGATCGGGAACGGGCTAAGATCAAATGCGGCAAAGCGCACTTCAGAGCCTTGGCAACGGGCGAGGACCCAGCTCGGTTCGTGACTGCGGTCACTCTCGAGGATGCATTGACGAGTGGCGATGATGAGCCGGTGGTTCGCTAGACTGGCGTATATCAGCTGTTCAGGGAGCAGCATTACACAGGAACTGGGAGGATACTATGAGAGTCGCGCGCGTTGATTCGTGGAAGGTTGCCGACGTGGTCGTGAAGAACGGAGTGTGGGGTTCGAACCGCTCTCGGTTTGGCAAGTGGGATCAGGGTGAGACCCTGGTTCTGATGGTCGGTAAGGAGGGCGTCCTCGTTGCCACAGTAAGTGGCAAGGCGTTCACATCCGACCAGATGATCTGGGAGGACGACCTGTACGAGTATCGCATTCCCGTTCATATCGAGAAGATCCTTCGCAACGATGCTGGTGCAGTTGCCAACCAGTCAGTTCGCAAGGCTCTCGCTGCCGGGCTGAGTGGCATCTACGGCGCCTACATCATGAGCCAGAGCAAGTTGCCGGAGGAAGTGGAGAAGCTGGTCCGAGCAGCGTTGTAGACGGGAGACTGCTCACGTGAGCAGTAATGAACGCTCAGGGAGGCTCTGGAATGGATGAGGCTGTTCGCACAATCGAGAAGTTGATGATGGATGTGGCGACCCAACAAGTGGGGGTCGACTCCATGAACTCAGAGTACCAGCGACAATGGGATTCCCTCGACTGTTACTACCAACTGATGGGCACGCCCAATCCAAATCCGTACAGTGACTTATGGGAGTTCTGGAAATACTGCAAGGAGAATCTACCCAGCGATCTCGAAAGAAAGGTCTACGTCGCCCAACTCTATGACGGGAGTAAATCCAGCCCTTCGTCTGGGTTCGACTTGTGGGCGCTGCCCCATCCGTCTGTGGTTGCAGTAGCGAGATCCCGATTTGAGACCGGACACTTCGCCGATGCTGTTGAAGCAGCACTCAAGGAAGTGAACAGCAGAGTCAAGGCCTTGGTCCGAGCAAAGACTGGCAAAGATCTTGATGGTTCGAAGCTCATGCAGAGAGCATTCTCACTAGAGGATCCGATCATACTACTCGGAGATCTCTCCACAGAAACTGGCAGGAGCGTGCAGCAGGGCTATATGGAGCTTTTCTCGGGCTCGATGACTGGAATCAGGAATCCCAAGGCCCATGCCAACGTGACTATCTCCCCGGGGCGGTGCATAGAGTTCCTCTTTCTTGCCAGCCTGTTGATGGCCAAGTTGGACGAAGCCAATGTTCCGGAGAATGAATCCGCGACCCAGCCGATGCCAACGTCAACGACGCCAGGCAGTACACACGCTTCATGAATATGCTCTGCGTGTATGCCGACCGGTACTTTCTTGGGCATGTCAGTGGACACTAGGGTTGTCAATGCACGACCACCATGGCCCTGTGGATTAGCAACCCTGCTGCCTTGGTCAACAGTGTGCGCACACCCGTCGACGCCGAGAATTCCAAGGTCGTCCCCTTCATCGAGGGAGGCAAGACCTACATGCCTGTCAACTTCGTCGCCAGCTCCCTCGGGGCGACAGTGTCCTACGACGCCAAGACTAGGATCGTGGCCGTCACGCTGAAGGAAGGATAGAGGATGTTTGCCACCTACTGGCCTCAGGATCTGGAGGTCAAGCAGGCATTTCGTGAGGCCATCCGTCGCAAAGTGGAACTGGAACGTCAGGCCATGAATCAGCGAGTGGACGACAACCTGCCACGGCTGCTGGCCTGGATCGCCAAGCCCATCGTCAACATGGACTTCAGAGCGACCCGCGCCAAGTGGAATGCGCAAGGGGCAGAGGGCGAGGGGACAGTGTCGGGTGCCTTGTCATGGTGGTTGTCCAGGACATACAACGTGTTCGACGACGTTGTCCTGGAAGTACGTCCAGGCGAATTCATTCAACTCGATCACATCGTGATTTGTCCTGCCGGCGTATTCGTGCTGGAGACCAAAACCTGGAGTGGTTCGGTCATCTGCAGCCACCGCGGATGCCGTATGTGGCAGGGCAGGCATCTGGTGCGGCTGGACAGCAATCCGGTGCTGCAGAACGAACGGCACATCCAATTGTTGCACGAATGGATGCGGACGGCCGTTCCGGAAGTGCGCATGGACCCCGAGCATCTGTACCCCATCGTTGTGTTCAAGAAACTGGAAAAGCTCAAGGTGGAAGACGACTGTGGCATGCCAGTTGTGGAAGGTGGCATCGCGGCGACCCAGGAGATCCACCGGCACCACGATGTCGTCTTGACGCTGGAGCAGATCGAGACGCTGTGTCTTGCCATCAAGCACGCGAAGCCGCTGGGGATGGAT
>Ga0209744_1000609_pt1 | contig 12262 bp, 12 predicted proteins | sample BarGraNGADG00311_2_FD_184494 | JGI IMG/M metagenome (GOLD analysis project Ga0209744, IMG submission 184494) | Arctic peat soil microbial communities from Barrow, Alaska - Barrow Graham LP Ref core NGADG0004-311 (SPAdes) (version 2) | ecosystem: Environmental > Terrestrial > Soil > Wetlands >... | reverse complement strand
CGTTGCATATGGGGCAGGTGACAAGGTGCTCTGATATGAGCTCTCTCTCCTCTGGTGTTGCCTCGTTGTCTATGTATTTGGACATAAGGGGCAGGAGGGCTGTGCACTCATCTGTCAGGGGCTCAGAGATATGGGCCATCCGGAAGGCCTCCCTGAACTTGAGGCGTGCTCTCGAGAGCAGGGCCCCCACCGCGTTGGGGTTGGAGTCCAGTATGGAGGCTATGGTGTCGTATGGCAGTCCCTCGAGCTCCTTTAAGAGCAGGGCGCTCTGCTGGTCCAGGGTGAGCTCCTCGGAGGTCTGCCTCACCAGTTCCCTCTGCTCGGAAAGGAGAGCTGCCTTCTCGGGGTCTGCGAACAGGCTCGGGTCGGAGAAGGCCATGGTCTCCTCCATGGTCAGGCCCTCTCTCTTTCTGCGCTCTATGGACTTCAGCGATGCGCTCTTCGCCGTCTTGTAGAGGTAGGCCTGGAGGTTGAAGTTCGTCACGTCCCTGCCCTGTATGGCCTGGTAGACGCTTATGAAGGTCTCTGATGTTATGTCCTCTGAGTCTTCCTTCGAGTAGGTGAGGTAATAGGCGAAGTTGAAGAGCTTTGAGCTGTAGCGCTCGAAGAGCTGTGAGTAGGCCTCTATGTCCCCTTGAGAGGATGAGAGGAGGAGGTCGTAGGCCGACTGTGTTCCATCCGTGGTCATGAGAGTCCCCTTCTAGTTGCCTGCCGCTCTGATTCGTATCGGCCAACTGCTTCCTCAGGTTTATCCTGTCTTCCTTGTTCTCTCTCACGGATATAAGCAGGAAGGAGAGAAATCCTTACGCCGGTGTCGTTATTTTCTCAACTGGGGATCGCCAGCTTTCTCTTGATCAAGAAGGTCCGATTGCGTGCAATCCATATATAATACTTGCGAGATGGCAACAGGCAACGACTGCTAAATGCGGAGAGCGGTCAGAAAATCATGATATTTTCTGGACACTCGCGTAAGTAATTGACCTCCAGGAACTTATACGTCCAGAGAGCAAGAAGCACCGGGGAAAGTTGAGAACATATACAGGTGGTTCATGAGGGAGGCTGGTCTTGAAGAAGATTAGGAACGTTCTGATTATTCTGCTTCTTGGTGCAACTATGGTAAGTATTGCTGGCTGCAAGATAACAGTAACTGAATTTGACAAAAACACAATGCAATATGTGGATAAGGACTACACTTATGTTATCCCGTTATTAATTGCTATTGTGGTGGTCGCAATCGGCTGTGGTCTCATCACTGCTTACTTTGCCTATGACAGGCAGCTCAAACCACTTCCATATTTTTTCGTTGGCTTCGGCCCTGGACTCCTATGCGGTCCCATAGGCGGTGCCATTGGTATTCTGGCTATGTATTTCGGCGTTCGAGATAAGGGCGAAAGCCAACGTGCTGCGCGCAAACAAGCATTCCAGCAACAGCACTATCAACAAACAGAGCCCCAGCAGCCTGGTGCGACGCCCGTGACTCCACAGGCGGAAGTGACCGGCTTCTGTGGCAAGTGTGGCGCTGTGTTGGTCCCGGAGTACAGCTTCTGCTCAGTTTGCGGCTGGAAGATCCCAGACAGGAAGTAGTCGTATGGAGAGTCGAGCCTCCTGCACACAAGAAAGGACAAAACAACAGATATGTACTCTGCTAACCAACCTTTAAGGAGATGACCATGGTCTGCAATTCGTGCGGTGCTCAGAATCCAGACGATAACCTCTTTTGCATGAAGTGTGGAAAGCAGATTACCCCTGCGGTTCAGCAACAGGGAGCTGCCCCGGGTTTGCATCACGTGACGGAGCGCAAGTTGGAAGGGCGAGAAATCGTCAATAGAGGAAACAACATCGAACCCGGAGACACTGCTTTCCTAACCAAAGACATCTACGTCGAAGGCCAACTAGCATTTAGCGACAACGAGAAGGTCATTGTTGAGAGAATTCATGCTAGCGACCAGCGTTCCGATTACAAGTATGTTGTTGTCTCAAAAAGACTCTTAAAAAGGTTCCAGCTTGGAGACGAGGACTTGCGAATGGAGAACAAGGAAGCTATCAGAGAACCGGTGGTTAACAACGAAACCTTAAATGAAATGCTCAAGATACAGAAGAAGACGTACGCAACACGAAAAACGATTCCGGCAATAATCGCCTGCGCAGTAGCTCTTGTCGCAGGTGTAATCCTCATTGGGATTGTCCTGAACCGTTATTCTTCCGTTAAGACAGATGCGGGTGAATCTGTACCGTTTGGGGACTTCCTTAAATACGACAGCGGTGCGGCAACGTACATGGTGATCGGCAGCCTGGCAGTGTTGGCTGGACTTCTCGGCTTGATTGCGACTGGGATTTACAGTGGCGTTTTGTCTTCTTCGTCTGAGGCGAAAAAGAAGCCCTGCCCCTATTGTGGAGCTTTGATTCCCAGCAATGCTTTATTTTGTCGTTACTGCAAGAAGACAATCTCGCCTGCGAGAGGTGTGCCTACGGTTCTACCTCCGGGTAGCCCTAGACCACCACCACAATGACCTTTTGTCAACAAGGGAGGCTGGGGTGGCAACATCAAAACAACAGATACATGCTCTGCTACACAACCTATAAGGAGATGACCATGGTCTGCAATTCGTGTGGCGCTCAGAATCCAGACGAGAACCTTTTCTGCATGAAGTGTGGAAAGCAGATTACCCCAGTGGTTCAGCAACAAGGAGCTGCTTCGGGTTTGCCTACCCCAACTCAGAACATAGTACAACCCGGGTACACTCCATCCGCGCCGCCTCCCCAGAGAACACCGCAGCAGCCACTCTACCAGCAGCCCTACGGCGGAGGCTACTATCAGCAACCACAGTATCAAACCGCCGTGAGAACATTTCTTGCTGATAAAAAGATGGTAGCAGCCTCACTTGCCTGTTTCTCCGGTCTGATGGTGTTTATCTCGACTTTCCTGGGGTGGTTTGGGCCTTTGAGTGGCTGGACGGTCATGGTTCATAGTGCTGAGATAGGCGGACAAGGGTGGACCGCTAACTTTCTGTTTATTGCCGGACTAGGCAAGTTTCTCTTCACGGGTTTCTGGTCCCTTCTTCTGGGGATTCTCATGATCGTCGCGGGGATACTGTTGTTTGTCGGCTTCAGGAAAGGTGCGATTCTGCAATTAATAGTCGGCGTTCTCGCTACTGTATTCGTGCTAGTCAATATAGTCATGACCGTTACGAGCTCCACATCCAGAATGCCTGGCGCTGGCCTGTGGTTGTTCGCCATCTTCGGCATACTGGGGCTGGTTGCTGGCATCCTTGGAATCCGTTCAACGTAGGGCAGTTCTGCACAAGACGTTTGCCCTTAGGCAATGGGGTGTTCGGAATGAAGAGAGTAGTTGTAGTGCTGGTTGTCTCTTGGTAGTCATGGGGGCAGGAGCCTTGTTCGTTGCCGGATGTGGCGGAACCTCTATCGACCCGGTTTCTTCTTGCACCCAAGTGCAGAGTATAAGGTTGGGAAGATACCGGTGGTGGGATCTAGGACGACGGGATCTCCTCTCTTGCCTACGACGCAAAACGTAACCTGCGGTACGCTGTAAAAACAACTAGGGGCAAAAATAAGCTGATGTTAGAATACCACTGTTGGAGAGGGGACATGACGAAATACCGATTTAAGGCGAGCGTAAGTTTTCCGCCCTCTCCCGATCATAAAGATAGGAGTGAAAAGAACCGAGTCATTGGTTGTAAAATCAAAACTTGTGATGGCACACCGACGATGGGGGGCGGCATGAAGAAGGCAACCATCTTTTCAACAGTTATCTTCATCCTGGCTGGTCTTGCTGTTGTTACTGGTTGCGGTGGGGAGTCGAAACAATCAGTTGCTACGAGCCCAAAGACTCGGAGTACTCCGAGTAGTGGTAATACTACTTGGACCAATACTGGTGGAGCAGTCTCAAGTTATGAAATCGGCTCCCTCGCCTACGACTCCGCGCATAACATACTCTATGCGGGGTCGGGTGACAGCGGAGTTTGGAAGTATGACGGCACCACCTGGACAAACACTGGTGGAAGTATCTCAAGCTACAATATCGTGACCCTTGCCTGCGATTCTGCCCACTCCCTGCTCTACGCGGGGTTGTCCAAATTGGCTACAGGCTATGGGGTATGGAACTATAAAGAATCCAAGCAATAAGCCATTGACCAAAGAATCTGGGATGAGAGTATTAAAGTGGTACTTTCCGCCGTAAAACTCACTGCTCCTGCTCCCATTCTGACCCTGGGCCACGAACACCCATCTCACTGCCAAGCGAACCAGTTCCAAGTAAAGAATATGTGAAGACCTTGTCACCGTTAGAGTCTTTGAAGATGTAAGGCTTTGCAGTAAAAGTCCAATCCTCCCCGTTACTGCATTTCATGGTCACTTTATTGCCAGACACCTTGTATGTGCCATCTTCTTTACCCATTGCTTCTGTAATCATTTCATATGTCCCGTCTTTGTTCAGGAGTATTGCCCAGTGACTCTCCCCGAAGTAGGAACATAGCTTTTCGCTTCCGTCGGTCTTCTTATTAGTGTTCGGCAGCATGCTCACTTCGAGGTATTTCTCAAATGGTAGTTCTTTCTTCAATGCCTCTCTTAAATCCGTAGGGCCTTCCCTGAGCAGAAGTAGCGGTATCAATACGGCTGCGGTCACCACCAATACTGCGAGCACTCCCGCAATGATCCATACAACCGTCTTTCTTGAGATCCTTGGAAAACGCGCTGAGCCCAGGTTGTCTTCGCGCCCCGGTGAAGTCTTGTGCCCTGACTCTGCGGGTGCTCCGCAACTCTCACAGAATGCATGACCTTTCTTCGATTTGCTGCCACATTGGGGGCAGGTAGGCATTTTCCTAGCCTTTCATTTTAAACTCGGGGGATCTCATAATCCCCTCACGCCATTACAAGCTATTCAATCGCCATGCTATTGCTTTTCGAAGCGTATACCTTCAACAATGAGCGCATTTTTTTCTATCTTCCATTGATATTGATGGGAAGAGCTGTCTTCTGTAGTCAAGACATAACCCCCTGCTACCCTGTATTTCCCACTTTGGTCGTAATCGCCATCAATATATTGATCGTATCCTCCACCATCTTTAAGAATCATTTTGATTTCGACTCCACCATCTCTACCTATATAGGTCCCAGTAACACTACCTCCGCCACAGGACGCTACGGACGCGATAATGATGATCAGGACCAGCAAGGCAGCCCCCGAACCCAACGAGATGGACCTGGTGCGACTTGGCAGTCCCCTCCACCAATCCAAGGGGGCGAACTTTTTCCCGGCGGGTACCGTGGGCCTCGTTTGCATCACTGGTTTCGGATCAATGGTCTTGATCTCAGCGCCACACTTGTAACAACACCCGGCCTGCGCCGCGCTCTCGTCCAGTTGCTCACCGCACTTCTCACAGAACATGGTGCCTCCTTTGGTGGGCTGTCTTTTACCTCAGCGATTTCCCGCAGTTTACGCATGTAGCCGCACCCGGACCTGTAATTTCTCCGCAGTGCGGACATGTCGGGGAGGACGGCTCCGCATTCTCTTGTGTGTCGGCAACGCCTTGTCCCGCTGGAGCATCATGGTGGGAACCTTCGAATGTCCATCCCATGCCCTCCACCCATTTTGCAGGCTTCTCGTGGGTCTCAGGCCGGCTGCTTGCGGCAGTGGCCTTCGGAGTGCTCTGCGGCTGTTCTCCGGCAAAAGACCAACCAACACCCTCGACCCATTTAACTCCACCTTGCCCGGACGAAGTCTCGGGTTGAAAGTCCTCGGTCCTGGAATCAACGGCGACCTGTTGTTCTACTCCCGCGTAAGGCGTGGTCGGTATCGCGGCGGCATCGGGTACATTGGTCGATACCTGTGGGGGTAGCGAAGCCGCGGCGGTCGGTGGGGGCTCACCGGTGCTCGAATCCGTACTGGCCTCCACCCTGGTTCCGCAACTCCTGCAGAATTCTGCATCCGCGGACATCTCCACGTCACAGTATGGGCACCTCTTGACATCAGTGGCACTGGCCATTGATGCTCTCTGCATATCGGCCCCGCAGCCCGGACAGAACCTGGCTCCGGGGGAGGCGGGACTCCCGCAGTAGGGACACCTGGCGCCCCTGGCGACCTTCCGGGCAGTCTGCAGCTCCTCCAGTTCCTGCTTGTTGGTATCGATCGCTTCGATTATGTTTTCTATCTTCTGCACCAGGGGCACGAGCGCCGGCGCCTCCAGCTCTCCTTTCCAGGCCGACTCATACGTTTTCGCCCCCAGTTCTGCGAACGCGTCCTGAAGGTATTTTTCCAGCTTGCGGATGGTCTGCTTGTAGCGCATCGGGCTCGGCTGGCCCTGGACTGGTGTCATGCTATGGTCTCCTTTGATACGTGTCAGGCCATGTCAAAATCTTTCCGATTTCAAGGAGTCGATTCATTCTGCGGCTGGTAGACTACTTTCATCGATTCCGCCATCTTGAGAGCCTCGTCTTCGCTGATGTCCTTTGAGTCGATCGAATATGCGCCGCCGTTCTCGTACCATATCAGGCTTACTCCCTGGTCAACCTTTATCATCCGCCCTTTCGTTCCCTTGACCGGGACATCACGCCATGAGACCTCTTCAGTAGCGAAGGCCTGCCGGTACTCCGTCAGGTTGATCCTCCTGGAACCATTCGCGTACACCACTGTCAGTGACTGGTTGTTTGAATTGTCATCTTCTTGTGGGTTCATCGGCTGCTGATAGATGTCGGTCTGCTTGTCGACACCCCGGAAGAACGAATACCCGTTGGGCAGGTATTCTGGCTTGAGTATTACCATGCCCGTCCCTTGAAAAAGCCCTACCATTCGCCAGTACATGTCTTTTTCGGTCTTGTCTGTTTCAATCGCCCCGGCAGGCTGTTTCTCTATGCTCAGGTCCGGCGGTATCTGGGCATTCGGGGCTACCGACTGCATGAACGAGCAGTTCTTGAACTCCGCAGCCTTTTTCGTTTGAGTGTCATAGACGAAAAGATTCCCATTCTCTGATTCGCGTGTTCCGCCGGAGGGCAGCTTCACGGCAGGCTCAGCGTTCCATGCCAGGATGTATTTTCCGTCAGCCGACCATTGCAGGTTGCCCTCCCCCACATCCTCGTGTTTCGAGAACAAGACGTCCGTCGTAAGGGTTGCAGGGTCGATCGCCTCGAGCTGCCATTCGAGGTACTTCGGCTCCCACGACTTACCGCCGGCAGCATAGTCGTTGTAGGTCTTTCTGTATATCAGCTTCTTCGAATCCGGCGAGAACGTCATCGCGCTGTCGGCTTCCCAGAGGGCAGAGAGCTTATTGTCAGGCGATGTTATGAGGTAAGGCATGTGCGTGAGGCCGATGCTCGGTGTATTGAGATGCTCGAATCCGACACCGTACCGGCCGTCAGGGGATAGCGTCCCCAGCCCTTCCCATTCACCCTCTAAAGTCCCGTTAAAATCGACCAGCGTCGCGTAGTAGTGCCCGGACTCATCCGCGGTGACATACGTCGCGAGTTTCTTTCCATCCTCGGTCACCATGAGACCTGACCGGTAGTCCATTCCCTGCTGTGGCAGAGAGCAGAAAGGCTCCAGCGTGCTGGAGCCCACGCGAGTTACAGGAAGCTTCGTGAGTCTTCCCCCCTGCCCCGAGTCGTTTACCTCCAGCGCATATAGCGTTCCCGCATTTACACAGATCGAATCAACTGTAGAGCCCGTACCACAAGACGAGGTCTCAGGTGATGAAGCCGAGTCTCCGGAAACGGTCGACCTGCTCACACCGGTCTTGTCCGGATTTATGTACAGGACGCTGTTGCCGGAAACAGTCCACCAGGCCTGCGCGAACGGTTGCGCCAGGTAACTCGAGTTGTCGCCCGTTAAGTCCCGACCGGGCGTGACCTGGAATGATTTCTTGTCTTTGATGTTGAAGCCTTCCAGACTCCCGTCCCTGCATTCATAGAAAATATAGTCGGTTCCCCAGTCGAAACGGAACACTTGTTTGCCCCGGGTTACCTGAGCTTTCATGCTGCCGTCGAGTGTCGCGAGCCAGATGTCCCCGTCCTGCACATATGCGACCTTCTGGCCGGATGGCCAGGACGGCCCCGTCAGAGCTGTGTAGGCCACATACCCCCCGGTACCCGCTCCCCCCAGCACCAGCACGGTGGCGGCCACGATGAGGATCTTGGTGAGGACACCGAGTCCTGCCGTGGTCCCGACTGTGGCTGCCGTGGTGGCCACCGCTCCTGCCCCCCCGGCGGCGGCTGCTGTGGAAGCTGCCGCTGCTCCCCCTGATGCTGCCGCCCCTCCGGCGGACGATCCCCCGCCCCCGGCCGCGCTCCCCGCTGCCGATGCGGCCGTTATCACTGCCTTGCCCGCTATGGCGGCCTTGGCCATGCTCCACACCTTGAGGGTAGCAAGGGGGAGGAAGGGGATGAGAGAGCGGTAGGTTATGGAGGCCTCCTGCATGCTGTTAAGGTTTTCGTTGCATATGGGGCAGGTGACAAGGTGCTCTGATATGAGCTCTCTCTCCTCTGGTGTTGCCTCGTTGTCTATGTATTTGGACATAAGGGGCAGGAGGGCTGTGCACTCATCTGTCAGGGGCTCAGATACGTGGGCCATTCTGAAGGCCTCCCTGAACTTGAGGCGTGCTCTCGAGAGCAGGGCCCCCACCGCGTTGGGGTTGGAGTCCAGTACGGAGGCTATGGTGTCGTAGGGCAGTCCCTCGAGCTCCTTTAGGAGCAGGGCGCTCTGCTGGTCTAAGGTGAGCTCCTCCGAGGTCTGCCTCACCAGTTCCCTCTGCTCGGAAAGGAGAGCCGCCCTCTCCGGGTCTGCGAATATGCCCGGATCGGAGAAGGCCATGGTCTCCTCCATGGTCAGGCCCTCTCTCTTTCTGCGCTCTATGGACTTGAGCGATGCGCTCTTCGCCGTCTTGTAGAGGTAGGCCTGGAGGTTGAACTTCGTTATGTCCCTTCCCTGTATGGCCTGGTAGACGCTTATGAAGGTCTCCGATGTTATGTCCTCTGAGTCTTCTTTCGAGTAGGTGAGGTAATAGGCGAAGTTGAAGAGCTTTTCGCTGTAGCGCTCGAAGAGCTCTGAGAAGGCCTCTATATCTCCCTGAGAAGATGAGAGGAGGAGTTCGTAGGGGCCAGGGGGTTGCCGGTTATGGTTCAAGGTGTTAACCCCTCACGCCATTACTAGCTATTCAACTGCTATTGCTTTTCAAAACGTATTCCTTCGGTAACAAGAGCGTTGTTCTCAATCTTCCACTGATATTCATGCGTAGAATTATCAGCGGTTGTCAAGACATAATTCCCTGCAACCTTGTATTTCCCGTACTCGTACTCGCCGCCATTATACGTTTGAGAGTAATCGTAGCGTCCATTATCCTTCAAGGTAATCTTCACTGTGTTACTCCCATCGTGGCCTACATAGGTCCCGGTCACACCGCCGCCGCCACAGGACGCTACGGACACGATAATGATGATCAGGACTAGTAACGCAGCCCCCGAACCCAACGAGATGGATTTGGTTCGACTCGACAGCCCCCTCCACCAATCCACCGGGGAAGACGACTTTCCCCTGGCGGGTGCCGCAGGCCTCGCTTGCTTGATAGGTTGCGGAGCAATAGCCTTGATCTCCGCGCCACATTTCCAGCAACGTCCGGCCTGTGACGCGCTCTCGTTCAGCTGCTCACCACACTTCTCGCAGAACATGGTGCCTCCTTTGCTGGCTTTTCATATTGAACCTCGGAGGATTCGACAATACCCCTTCCGCCTTTACAGGCTATTCAACTGCTATTGCTTCTCAAAGCGTATATGTTCATCAACAAGTTTATTTTTTTCACTAACAAGAGCATAGTTTTCTATTTTGTACCTAGTAATACCATCGTCGAAAAAGACCTGATTTCCTACGACCTTGTATTCCCCAGCTGCTACGGGTTCCTTATCAAAAAACCTTTCATAGAGACCGTAACTCTTGAGAGCTATTGTATGTACGTGTCCTACCTCGTAGCCTACATAGGTCCCGATCACACCGCCTCCGCCAAATGACAGTACGCACACGATGATAATGATCACGGCAAGTATTACGGCCCCGGTACCCAACGAGATGGATTTTGTTCGAGTCGATAGCCTCCTCCAACGATCCAAGGGAGCAAACTTCTTCCTGGCGGGAACGACGGGCCCTGTACCCCTCACTGGTCCCTGACCGATATCCTTGACCTCGGCACCACACTTCGAGCAACATCTGGCCCGTGACGCGCTCTCGTCCAGCTGTTCACCACACTTCTCGCAGAACATGGTGCCTCCTTTCACATGACCGTCTATTTACCTCAGTGATTTCCCGCAGTTGACGCAGATAGCCGCTCCAGACCTGTAATCACAATAAGCCCCCCGTGCTTTTCTCGTTGCCTGTCTCCTCGATCAGACATAATCCCAAGCATCCGAGCCACACTGCGGACAAAGACCGTCCTCACTTTTTCCATCGCGGATAATCTGGTCATCGATACCCGCCCATCCGCAGTTCGGACATTTGACCCTAAAGGACCCAAGAGTATTCTCTTTGTCTTCATGAGACCTAACTACATCTGCAGTTGGTTGCAGTTGCTTGCCACAGTTAAAGCAAACCGAAAATTCAGGGGCCAATGGGTCACCACAATGCGGGCACTTGCCGATTCCTTGCGTCTCCGGCTCTGCTTCGGGCACCTGTGCCTGGATGGGAGCGATCGGTGGGGGTGGCGCAGCGGCGGCGGTTGGTGAGGGCTCACCGGTGTCCATTCCCGTACCGGCCTCGACTTTGGTTCCACAACTCCTGCAGAATGTCGCATCCGCGGACAACTTCGCGTCACAGTATGGGCACCTCTTTGTATCAGTGGCCTTGGCCGTGGATGCGCTCTGCATATCGACCCCGCAGCCCGGGCAGAACCTGGCGGCGGCGGAGGCGTGACTCCCGCAGTTGGGACACCTTGTCCCTCGGGTAGCCGCCTTCTGCACCTTCAGCTCATCGATTGCCGCTTTGTTTTGCTCAATCTCCCCAATAGTGGCATCGATCTCGTCCGCCACCTCTTGCAGATCGGGGTGGTCGACCTCACCCTTCCTGACCAGGCTGTAAGCGCGGACACCCATTGCGTTGTAGTCACCCTCCAGCTTCTTCTCGGCTTTCTTAATAGCTTGTTTGTACTTAAAGATGTTCCCCCCGACTTCCGCTACCATCCATGACCACCTCCCAACTCTGGTTTGCCGCCATTTTCCGCTTGGTTAAGGGATTATTAGGAGAATGGTTGAAATTGGAAGCGGAATCCAAAGCAACCGAAAACGTAACATTCCCAAATACCCTGTCGACCGGCGGCTTATTCATGGTTGCTGCTACCTCTTATTTAGAGTAATCGTTGGATGGTTGAGTCTTGCCTGGGAGCTTGAAGTGCCACTACCTCTATCCAAGTTAATGTCTGGCTCCGACAATCGCCACTACCAGGGAAGATCCGATTCTGGAATCGACGTTGGAGGAGCCCGTAGTTCGTCTCTATCAATCCTCTGCACCACCACCCATTCCTCTCCCCTCCGCTCGACACGGATCTCAGCTGGTATCTGAGGTGTAAATGCTGGAGTAGAACCCCCTACACCTGCGGCTGCTTTCGTCAAATCGCTATTCATCCAGAACGATTCAATCGAGGTCTCCCAACCAGAGCCCTCTTTCCAAGTACTGATGTATTTTTCAACTGCAGCCTTCGCCGCCGCAATTTGCTTTTCCCTCTCCTTCTGGGCCTGGTATGCCGCAATCCTCGCATCGCACTCTGCAATCACGGAGTTGGCCAGGTTGGTGGCACAGTCGGGGTCGCTGACCAGCTGGTTCGGAGATCTGGCGCTGTCGTACTTGGTCTGGGCACTCTGGATAACGGGAGAGAGGTCTGCTGTGTCGATGCCCATCCCGGACGCATTGCCCATCTTCTGGTTCCCGGTGGTTATCTGGGCCGCAGCGGTGGCCTTGGCCGCTGCGAAGTCCTTGTCCTCCAGGGTGATGGTGACAGTCTGGTCACCGTCCAGCTTGGTGTCCTTGGACGGATCCTGCTTGGATACGACCTCGTTTTCGGTCCTGGGCCAGTCGGGATTAGCATATACCACCCTAGCTTTAAGCCCGGCGTCCTCTATCGTCGTTTTCGCCTGGGCCTCCTTCATGTTCAGTACGCTGGGGACCATCTTCTTGGCCAGTATCACCTCGGTGACCAGGAAATACCCACCTGTCCCCGCTCCCCCCAGAACCAGCACAGTGGCGGCCACTATCAGTATCTTGGTGATGACACCGAGG
>Ga0209744_1000605_pt1 | contig 12294 bp, 12 predicted proteins | sample BarGraNGADG00311_2_FD_184494 | JGI IMG/M metagenome (GOLD analysis project Ga0209744, IMG submission 184494) | Arctic peat soil microbial communities from Barrow, Alaska - Barrow Graham LP Ref core NGADG0004-311 (SPAdes) (version 2) | ecosystem: Environmental > Terrestrial > Soil > Wetlands >... | reverse complement strand
CGGGTTCACTGCGGAGACATGCACACGCACCCGAACCTGACCGGCTGCAGTCACCGGGACCGAACGCTCGACAAGTCGCAAGACGTCGGGACCGCCAGTCTGGGAGTACACGATGGCTCTCATTGACAACCTCATCTCGATCCACTCGCCGTGAACTGCCCCCAGGCTTACGAGACGGTCCCAGTTGTCCCGCGAGCGGTCGCACCGCGGGATGGTTGTGACGGTAGTACTCGGCCTCGACCTCTGCTGGGGTTCGGTAGGACAGCCCGGAGCGCAGCCTCGTGTGGTTGAACCAGTCGACCCAGCTGAGCATGGCGAACTCGAACTCGAGGTCGCTGGCGCCCATCTGAGGCCTTTCGCGCCTGCCGTGGCCGGTGAACAAGGGTGAACCTAACTGGTGACTGAACTACGCCAAGGAACGATGAAACCTTTTCCGAACTCCTCGTCCCACGCCCGGAAGATGTGCATCACACCTGTGGCGGCATCCTCGTCCAACATGTTCGATGGCCCCGACGCCACCGCTAGCAGCCCGTAGTAGAACAGCGAGCAGGTCTGCTGTTCCGGCGCCTCTTTGTGAATCTCGAGCTCACCTACGACCGCCGGGACCAGACGATTGACCAACTGGGCCAGCCCATCTACCCCGAGAGCGGCGAAGTCATGGGCACCTTGCACGAAGGATGCGCGGGCGGTTGAGATCTCGGGCGTCAGGGCTGGAGCTTCCTCTGGCGTGTATCGAGCCGCGTTGACGATCGCACCAAGGAGAGCACTGACGATGCGACTGCCGTGCTCGACGGTGTACGGCGGCTCGAGCGGCCCGGGTCCCATGAGATAGGCGGCGATGTCGTCGAGAAACAGCACCTCAAACGCGGGCATGGTCTCGACGGCCAAGCAGACAAGTCCGCGAAGGCTCGGCTGCTGCCAGTCCTTCGGTGGCGACGAATCAACTGTCATGTTTCTCCAATCAACGTGTCATGGTGAGGCCTTGTCATGGCTGTGGCTGAGACTGATCGCGTCGACGAGTTCGTGTTTCGAGACAGGTCCCTTTACGTAGTGAGAACTCAGCTGCGAGATCGGCTCAATCGATATCGCTTCGCCACGGACCAGACACTGAGCTGATCGGACATCTGGAGACGTGATCCGGTGTCATCAGTGCCCCCCATTCGGCCCCGCAGATGCGACAAAGCCGTTGCCCCGGGCCGCGGGCGAGTAAGGCAATGACCGGATCGCCCCCGGCAAGAGCATTTGAAGCGAAGGTGTAAATGCTGAGTTCGGTGTCAGACATGTCCTCCGGACGCTTGTCGACCAGCGTCCGGATGCGCGTCAACGCATACCGCGCCCAGTTGTGCTCGAGTTGTTCGTCGCGAGTCATCGGACCGTCCTGTACTGGCGAACACCCGGTAAGTTGGTCATCGCCATGGCGATCACGATCTGACGCACCGCCGAGTGCACAGCGATTCCAGGGCTGCCGGTGGAGGCCGGTACCCCGACTGCCAGGTTGGGAGGCAGGCCCGGGTGGCTGCAATGAAGCGGTGACGGCGCCCTCCAGGCGCAGGGATCGTGCAATCGGTCTGTCATGTCGACCTCCGTCGGCGTCGAGTTCGGAATCCGCGTCTTGTAGGAAGAAACGGTTGAAGCGGCTGTCACAGACGGCCGCTTAGACCGGTCCAAGACTGACGATTCGGCGCACCCTGAGCAACCGAGGGTTCCGACGTCGTAACCGCACCAGATGAGTGAGGTGTCACCTAGGCCGCAGAGTCGGAAGACCGGCACGAGCTGGCCATCAATGCGAAATGTCTGGCCGGGGGGTGTTAGCCGCCGAGGACGGGTTTCCCGAGCGGGAGGCCGGTTCCGCCGGTCACCAGCGAGGTGATGCCCAGGTAGAGGTATACCCCGACTGCGGCGAAGGCGAAGACCAGCACCCCGCCGAGCTTGAGCCACCCGGTGGAGGCGGTGAGTGTGCCGACAAGCACGGCGATCAGCGCCAGATCGATGAGCGCGAAGAGCACGGTGAATGCCAGTGGCAGCCGCAGCATCGCCGCGGTGAGCATCGAGACGATCACCAGCCACGCGATGAGGAACAGCCCCTGCGCGCGCACCGCCGTCGCTGCGGGGATCGCGAACCAGTCGTGGGTGAGGCCCAGGACCAGCATTGCGTAACTGAGCCAGAAGCCGGAGAAGATCCCGAAGATGCTGGCGACCGCGCTTTGCCCGGTGGCGGCAGCCCAGATCGTGCTGATGGTCAGACCAAGGCCGGTAGCGGCCGCGATGACGGGGATGGAAGCGCCGATCGCGGAGGCGGGCACGTAGCCGACGAGGACGAGCCCGAGCGCCATCGAACCGACGATGAAGGCAGGCAACCCGACCGTGGCCGGGTTCCCGGCTAGGAAGACGTTCGGCGCAACGGTCGAGGCCGCTGCTTGGTTCGCGTCAAGGGGGTCGAGTCCATCGTTGTCAAGGGTGGTGAGGTCGGTAGACATCCAAACTCCTTTGAGGAAAGCATGTGCCCAGTCGGATACCGGACATCCCTAGCCGATAGCGCTGCTCGGCAGCGCTGCCGGGACTTGCTGCTCCACACTCTGCTGAAAGAGGTGTGACCGCTGGCGGGCGGGAACCATCGTGGCCGGGGCCACCGTGTGGACAATTGGACGCCGAGTTGCGCCGACGTCCGATCCGTTAATGACCGCCAACGTGCGACACCAATCCGACACCGACGGCGGGACGGCAGCCGTCTCAATCTGAGACGCTGATGACAGCCCCAAGCCAGGATCTTGGCGGTCGCAGGCTTCTCAGAAAGGCAGTTCGCATTCATCGGCGACATCTGTGTGCAGCGGATCGTCGGCTGGAACACGTCGATGAGCAGCCACACCGACCTGGTGCCGACATGTCTGCGGATGGGCACCTTGCAGCGCCAGCACGTCCTCCGATCGAGCTTGCCCGCCGAACCGCCGGATGAACCATGTGCTGCATTTGGCCGCCGCCGTCTGGCTGCGCCATGACACCGTCGGCAGGGCCTGATGACAGCGGACACCGGCACAAGCTGGGCGAGTCCAATGCCTCAGTGGAAGCCGTGCGGTGCCTGCGCCGGCGCTTGTCGCAGCAGGAGGTCGTCTCCGAGCCGACCCAGCCGTACGGTTTTGGACTGGACCCGACCCAGCGCATGACTCACCTCCTTGGGGACGGCCTCAGTGCGCCGGGGGGAGGAGTGGGTGAGTCCCCTGGGGTGGTCTTCCTCGCGTTGCGGTGTTGAGCTCCGATCGGCCTTGGGCGCACTGACGACTGCTGCACATGGAACCAACTGCCGCACATGGAACCGGGGCGGAGGTCGGACCTTATCGTGATCATCCAGGACCTTGGCGTCGCATGCCACATCTCAGATTGAGACAGGAAGTGCTGCTGCTCCTCAGTACGGTCGCAACCGGAGTTCGATACTACTAAGCCCAGTTCTGTGGACCATCGAACTAGGCCCAACCAGGAGCAGCTTGGGCAGGAACACCTGCGCAAGCCCCCGGCGATGCTCGCATGCGTTGCCTCGGATCGATCGTTCCTTCTCAGACCGCCGCAGTCTCGAGCATCACCAACTCTCGCTGGGTCCAAGGCAGAGACGTCACCAACCGCAGGGACATCGCCCGTGCTTCAGTCAAGGAGGCCAGCCCGAAGACTGCGCACGCTCGTTCCGGCCTGCATGGCTGCCGTCGCGTATGTCGACCCGGGCAACTTTGGGGTCAACGTCGCGGCCGGCGCGAACCACGGTTACGCGTTGGTCTGGGTGGTCGTGTTGGCCAGTTTGATCGCGACACTGGTTCAATACCTCGCCGCGAAGCTCGGTGTAGCCACCGGTCTGAGCTTGGCCGAGAACTGCCGCGAGCGGTTCGGAGCACTTGCCCCGGTGCTCTTGTGGCTGCAAGCCGAGCTCGTTGTGGTCATGACTGATCTGGCGGAGCTGGTGGGTGGTGCGATTGCTCTCAACCTCCTGTTCGGTCTGCCGCTGGCGGTCGGTGCCTTGATCGTCGCAGCGTTCAGCTTCGTGGTGCTCGCCTTGCGTGTGCACGGCCACGACGGTTTTGAGCCAGTGGTCCTGACGTTGCTCGGCATCATCGTCGTTTCCTTGCTATATCAGACGGTCATGGCCGGAGTCGACCTCGGGGCTCTGCTAGCTGGGGTTGCACCTGGACGGCTAGACGACTCGGGCATCCTGTTGTCCGTCGGGATCATTGGCGCGACCGTGATGCCGCACGCGCTGCACTTCCACTCGGCGGTGAGCAGGTCCGCCCCTCACTTGCCGTTCCACGAGCGGGACAGGCTCGCTCGGCTCGCCAGGCTCTCCAAACCGCTGTGCTCTCGAGCCAGCCACAGCACCCGGCGTAGCGTCATCGTGGCAATGACCCTGGCCGGGCTGGCAAACGTGTCCATCGTGGTCTTTTCAGCCCGCCTGCCTCCGGGCGCCGCGGACAGTCTGCCGCTGGCTCAGGAGCACTTTATTCGAGTTGCGGGCAGGCTGGCGGGGGTGCTCTTCGCGGTCGCTCTGTTGGCTTCCGGGCTGGCGTCGACTGTGGTTGGGGTCTACACGGGGCAAGTCGTGATGGAGGGGTTCCTCCATCGATCAGTCTCGTTGTGGCTGCGCCGGCTGGTGGCCAGCGTTCCCCCGTTGGTGCTGCTCGGCCTCGGGCTCAACGCGACCCAGGCGCTGGTGATGAGCCAGGTCGTCCTCTCTTTCGCCTTGCCGGGAACGCTGATCCCGCTGGTCTGGTTCACGGCTCGGCGCTCGGTCATGGGGGAGATGGCGAATCGGCGGATCACGTCGCTGCTGGCTATCGCCGCCACCTCGGTGATCATCGGCCTGGATGGTTACCTGCTGAAGGTGACGTTCTCGTGACTCCGAATGCCGTTTCAAAGGGGCATGGGTCGCAGCGTGACGTGTTCGTGTGCTGCGGGTTCACCCGAACTGAAGCCGCCGAGGACACCCTTAAGGTGATCCTCGAACTGGCCGGCCAGGGGGAGAATGTCGGCACAACCCTGCTTGCCCAGGTACTCGACGTCACGCCGCCGACATCCTCGGCGATGGTGAAGCGGCTGGCAGTCCACGGCCTCGTTCACCGTGGTCCAGGCCGCGGCCTGTCGTTGACGAGTCACGGGCTGATGCACGCCCGGCAGATCGTTCGTCGCAATCGTTTGCTCGAAACCTTTCTTGTTCGTGTCCTGGACGTGCCCTGGGACGAGGTTGCCGCCGAGGCCGAGCTGCTCGAGCATGCGGTCTCGGACCGCCTGCTCCTGCGCATCGACTCGGCGCTTCGACATCCGACCACGGACCCGCACGGAGACCCGATTCCCCAGCCGGAGGCGAGTCATCAGGAGGGGTGGGGGCAATGTCTGGCGAATGCTCCGACTGGCACCCATTTCCAGGTCGAGCGGATCCAGCACCGTGATGCGGCTGCACTGCGGTACCTGGCCACGCTTGGGGTTCGGCCGGGGGTGGTCCTGGAGCTCGTGGACCGGTCACCGTTTGGTGGTCCGCTCTGGGTGCTGCTCGAAGGTCGAGCCCACGCCTTGGGCGTCCAGCTGACCGTGCTCGTACACGGCAGTTTGACGCCGCCGGACTCTGGATGAGGGTGCCGCCTGTCGGAGCGAACGGTCAACACGAGCCGGCCCGACACCGGCCCGGCGGATCGCTTGGCCGCGGCGACAGCGCCGTCAATGCTGGGCCCTGAGTGCCACTGGTCAGCGCGGTGCCGGCTCTTGCCACTCAGAGGGGGTTGCCTGGTCGAGTGCCCACGTGATGCCGTATTCGCGGATCTTGCGGTAGATCGTGGCCCGCGACATCCCGAGATCCTTGGCCGCGCGGTCCTTGCTACCGCGGTGTGTGACCAGGGAGGTGCCGATCGCGTCTCGCTCGAGGGCCTCCATCTGCGTCAGCTGGCGACGGCTGATGGCTCGGCACTCGGCCGGCAGGTCATCGACGTTGATGACTCCCGTCCGGCGCTGCTGGGCCACCCGGACGAGAACCCGGCGCAGGTGCTCGACGTTGCCCGGCCATGGCAGCCGCATGAGCTGGTTCATGGCGGCCGTCGACAGCGTCAGGGTGTTCTCCCGGTTGATGCGACCGAGCAAATGGGGAACGAGGGTGCGTAGGTCGTCCATGTGGTGGCGAAGCGGGGGAACCTCTACGGTTCGTGGAAAGTGCGGGAGCAACTGAGCATCCACCTGCGGGTTTCGCGGGTTGACCCCCATGGTCATCGTCACCCAGAGATGATCACCGGTGGTGTGCTGGGCGGGGACCTCCAGCAGCATCGCGGAGAGCTGGTCGACAGCCTCGGGTGGAAGAAGGTGAACCCGCCTGAGGACCAGGGTCCCTCGATCGGCGGCCAGCTCCTCATCGACCATGTCGAGCCAGGCCTCGATGTCTTCTGCGTCCGCGGCGTCGATCACCCGGAAGTGCCCGGACGGATTTCGCAGGTGGTGGACTCCCTGCAACAGGGCCAGCTTGCCCACCCCTGCCTCCCCCTCGAGGACCACCCACTCAGCTCGACGATGGCTTTCGACGACGATCTGGCCGGTGCGCTGCCAGATCGCGCTGGTCCCCGAGACGCCGGGAAAGGGGAGCGCCATGGGCCGGATGGCGGCAGACCGGGCCGGCTGTTCGCCCGGCTGGACGCGGAACACGCCCCCTGCCAGGGCCTCGCTCGTGAATGCCGGCCGGTACTCCATCCGGGCGGTGAGCCCGCTGGGAAGGTCGGCCAACAGGGTCATCGGCTTCTTGGTGCCGGTGGCATCGGCCGCCCGGGCCAGCAGCGCGGTCCGGTCGGCCGCGTCGAAGCTGCGCTGGGTCTGGGTGTTCATCATGACCAGGTCGTCGCCGAGGGCCAGGACCGGTCCGCCGCCGTGCTTGCAGGCCGAGAGGTAGTCGGTGAAGAGGGCGAGCTCGCCCGCGCTCGCCTGCGAGAGCAGCTGCTGCTGTATCCGGCGTGCCGTCGACTTGGCGACGACGAGCAGCAGCGAGTTCGAGTCCGCTGTCAGTGAGGTGACATCGAGGACGCCCAGGAGGGTTCCGGTGATGGGATGCAGGATGGGCACGCCGGCGCAGGTGAAGGTGCCGAGCCCGCTGGCGTAGTGCTCGCAGCCGTCGACCAGCGTCGGTGCCCGACACTCCAGCGCGGTGCCGATCCCGTTGGTTCCCACATACTCCTCGGCATAGTTGAACCCAACCCCGAGGTGCGCGCAGTCCAACGAGCGGGCGAGGCCGGGATCGGAGCAGAGCCGATGCAGCACCAACCCGTTGGCGTCGGTCAGGATGATGCCGACCGGCTCGTTCGTCAGCTCGTCGGCAAGGTGCCGCAGCACCGGCGCGGCAGTCAGCGCGAGCGGTGCCTCTGTGTGGGGTGGGTCGACATAGGCCGGGTCGAGGTGGTCGGTGTCCACCCGCAGGCTCAGCGATCGCAGCCAGGATGCCTGGATGGCGTCGCCCACCAGGTCGGGATGGCGGACCTCGCCGGAGGACAGGAAGTCCTCTCGGGCGGGAGCGAGGCGGGCGAGGCGGTCGAGGCGGTCGAGGCGGTCGCGCGACGGTGCGCTCACGGCCCCGGCGTTGGGTCTGGTCACAGGTCAAGCCCTTCACCGATCGAGTTTCAGACTGCGTTCCCCTCGTCCGCGCGCCTCTTAGCCAGCGACGGCCACCTCAGTCCGGGATGCCCGCTCGAGCCAGTGTAGGTCGCCCTTACTTCGGGCGTCGTCTCACATTGAGACAGGTATGTATAGCCAAGCGGGGTGTGATCTGTGGCACGGCGACGGTGGTCGCCGCCGGAGCTTGGGCTGGGAACGCAGCCCCAGGCCCACCGAAAGAGGAGGCAGACGTTGAGTAGGCAAAGTCTCACCAAAGCGCACCAAAAGATCACCGAACTCTCCTGGGAACCCACATTCGCAACTCCCGCGACACGCTTCGGAACCGACTACAAGTTCGACAAGGCACCGAAGAAGGACCCGCTGAAGCAGATCATGCGCTCCTACTTCCCGATGGAGGAGGAGAAGGACAACCGCGTCTTCGGTGCCATGGATGGCGCTATTCGCGGCAACATGTTCCGTCAGGTTCAGCAGCGCTGGATGGAGTGGCAGAAGCTCTTCTTGTCCATTATCCCGTTCCCGGAGATCTCGGCGGCGCGGGCGATGCCGATGGCGATCGACGCCGTGCCCAACCCTGAGATACATAACGGGCTGGCTGTGCAGATGATCGACGAGGTTCGGCATTCAACGATCCAGATGAACCTCAAGAAGCTGTACATGAACCACTACATCGACCCGGCGGGGTTCGACATTACTGAGAAGGCGTTCGCCAACAACTACGCCGGCACGATCGGCCGTCAGTTCGGTGAGGGCTTCATCACCGGTGACGCGATCACCGCGGCCAACATCTACCTCACGGTCGTGGCCGAGACGGCATTCACGAACACGCTGTTCGTGGCCATGCCTGATGAGGCGGCGGCCAACGGCGACTATTTGTTGCCGACGGTGTTCCACTCGGTGCAGTCTGATGAGTCTCGGCACATCAGCAACGGGTACTCCATCTTGTTGATGGCACTAGCTGATGAGGACAACCGGGTTCTGCTCGAGCGTGACCTGCGCTACGCCTGGTGGAACAACCACTGCGTCGTGGACGCCGCGATCGGCACCTTCATCGAGTACGGCACCAAGGACCGTCGCAAGGACCGGGACAGCTACGCCGAGATGTGGCGCCGGTGGATCTATGACGACTACTACCGCAGCTACCTGATCCCCCTGGAGAAGTACGGCCTGAAGATTCCCCATGACCTGGTCGAGGAGTCCTGGAACCGGATCTACAACAAGGGGTATGTGCACGAGGTCGCCCAGTTCTTCGCCACCGGCTGGCCGGTGAACTACTGGCGGATCGACCCCATGACCGATCAGGACTTCGACTGGTTCGAGTACAAGTACCCGGGCTGGTACAGCAAGTACGGCAAGTGGTGGGAGAACTACAACCGGCTCAAGTACCCGGGCAGGAACAAGCCGATCGCCTTTGAGGACGTCGAGTACCAGTACCCCCACCGGTGCTGGACCTGTATGGTCCCGGCGCTCATTCGTGAGGACATGGTCACCGAGAAGGTCGATGGGCAGTGGCGCACCTACTGCTCGGAGACGTGCGCCTGGACGGACATCAAAGCGTTCCGGCCGGAGTACGAAGGCCGGGCGACCCCCAACATGGGTCGTCTGACCGGGCACCGCGAGTGGGAGACCCTGCACCACAACAGGGATCTGGCCGACATCATCCAGGACCTCGGCTACGTCCGGGACGACGGGAAGACCCTGATCCCGCAGCCTCACCTGCATCTGGATGACCCCAAGAAGCTGTGGACCCTCGATGACGTTCGCGGCATCAACTTCGCCAGCCCGAACATCCTCCTGAACGAGATGTCGGACGCGGACCGCGAGGCACACGTCGCGGAGTACAAGCGGGGCGGACCGGCCGGGCGACCGGCCAAGGTTGCCGTCTGAACCGAGCGCTTGCTGAGCGGCAGACAGTGCCGGACGGCTGCTCACCCAAGGGCTGGTCGGTGGTGGCGACCCTGGAGTACTCGCCACCATCGGCCGCCCAGGCCACCATCCCCAACTTTGTGAACTCAGGAGCAGACACCATGGGCGAAAAGCACCTCGTCAAGTTCGACCCGGTTGACCTCGAGATGGAGGTCGACGAGGACGAGACCATCCTCGACGCCGCGTTCCGCCAAGGCGTTGCTCTGATGCATGGCTGTCGGGAAGGGCAATGCGCCGCCTGCAAGTCCTTCCTCCTTGAGGGCGACGTGCAGATGGACAAGTACTCCACGTTCGCTCTCGCCGACTATGAGAGCGACGAGGGCTACATCCTCCTGTGCAAGTCCCATGCGTACAGCGACCTGACGGTGGAGCTCATCAACTATGACGAGGAGGAGCTGCGCAACGCTGTGCCGCTGCAGCACCTGCGCACGACGATCGCCTCCATCGAGAACGTCACACATGACATCGTGTCGCTGCGCCTCGACCTGGTCGAGCCCGACAGCTTCGCCTTCAAACCGGGCCAGTACGCCGACATACAGCTACCCGGTCACGGTCACCGCTCGTTCTCCATGGCGATGACACCTGCCTCGTCGACAGTGCTGGAGTTCTTGATCAAGAAATACCCGGGTGGGCACTTCTCGGGTCTGCTCGACGGCGTGCTCAAGGTTGGTGACGAGCTGGAGCTGGACGGCCCCTACGGATCCTTCACGCTGCGTGAGTCTTCTGACCGGCGCATCGTGTGCATCGGCGGCGGTGCCGGCATGGCTCCGATCCTGTCGTTGCTGCGGCACATGGCCGAATCGGAGATCGACCGCCCCGTCACGTTCTACTACGGTGCGCGCAACCCCTCGGACCTGTTCTATCTCGACGAGATCTCGCAGCTGGGCAAACAGCTGACCGATTTCAGGTTCGTCCCCTGCCTGTCCGAGACCTGGCCCGAGGACTGGTCCGAGATCGGCGTGGCAGGGGAGAGCGGCCTGGTCACCGAGGTCGTCGACCGCCAGGAGAGCGGTCTGGCCGGCTGCGACCACTACCTGTGCGGTCCGCCCCCCATGGTTGACGCAGCCATCGCCCTGTTGGAAGCGAACGGAGTTCCGCATGAGCACATTCACTACGACAAGTTCACCACCTCGGTCGCTGAGTGACCGGGCACGTCGCATTGTTCCTACGAGACAAGAGAGTTGACTGACATGGCAGAGACAATCGCCAACAAGGAACGTAGCTTTCCCAAGCAAGAGTTCACGGACTCTGAGGCGGGCGCCCTCGTGTTCCCGAGCTCCAAGAGTCGCAGCTACAACTACTTCAAGCCGGCAAAGCTGCGGGCGACCATGTATGAGGACGTCACGTTCGATGTCCAGCCCGATCCCGAACGGCACCTGAGCCAGGGCTGGATCTACGGCTTCGCAAACGGCCCCGGTGGCTACCCCAAGGACTGGACCAAGCTGGTCTCCGCCGACTGGCACCAGTTCCGGGATCCCAACGAGGAGTGGGAGAAGACGATCTTCCGGAACAACTCCGCGGTCGTCCGCCAGATCAGCCTCAGTCTGGAGAACGCCAAGCGGGCCAAGGCCTACTCGCAGTGGAACGGTGCCTGGGTCCACTTCATCGAGCGCAACGTCGGTGCGTGGATGCATGCGGAGCAGGGGCTCGGGATGCACGTGTTCACGGCCGCACAGCGGTCGGCGCCGACCAACATGATCAACAACGCCATGGCGGTGAACGCGGCGCACAAGCTTCGTTTCGCCCAAGATCTGGCTCTGTACAACCTGGATCTGAGCGAGTCCGACATCGGCTTCGATGGCAGTGTTCATAGGGAGGTGTGGCATAACGACCCGCTGTGGCAGGGCGTTCGTGAGAACGCCGAGCGACTCACCGCCGTCGGGGACTGGGGCGAGGCTCTGTTCGCGACGAACATCGTGTTCGAGTCGCTGGTCGGGGTGCTGTTCCGCAGCGACCTGCTGATGCAGATCTCGGCGCGCAACGGGGACTACATCACCCCCACGATTGTCGGTACAGGAGAGCACGACTACAACCGTGACCTCGCCTACACTCGGTCCCTGTTCGCGATGCTGACCAGGGACGAGCAGCACGGTACGGCGAACAAGGCGGTCATGAACGAGTGGATGTCCACCTGGGTACCCATGAGCCTGCACGCAGCCCATGAGCTGCAGCCGATATGGTCCCAGCCCCACGAGAAGGCGGTCACCTTCGCGGACTCTCTCGAGTCGGCCAAGGGCACCTTCCGCAGCGTTCTCAGTGATCTTGGCCTCGACGTCCCGAAGGAGCTGACCCCATGAGTACGACGAAGACGTTCGGCGCGGTCGACCGCAGTTTCTCCAACATGTGCGGCGTGACCCTGATGAACAACCAGAACGGCTCGGTGGTCGCCGGGATCATGGGCGCCAAACCCAACGTGGAGATCACCGAGTACCCGTCCATGATCCGCGTCGACGGGGTCGGCAACCTCAGCTTTGACTTCGCGGAGATCACCGAGGCCCTTGGAGCGGACTTCGACCAGTCCGACTTCGAGGAGATCATGTCCACCCACTACGGGCGCATGGTGCATTTCGACGACAAGACGATGCTCTTCTCCAGCCCGGAGGAAGCCGCTGAGTACATCGACTTCGATCTCAAAGTTGTGAGCTAGCAACACGGTTCGTGCAGTGAAGGTTCGGGGCCGCGAGACGGCTTGGGGGGTTCCCGGCCCCGAACCAGCAAACCAAGAAACCAAGAAACCAAGAAACCAACAAAACTGTC
>Ga0209744_1000596_pt1 | contig 12366 bp, 8 predicted proteins | sample BarGraNGADG00311_2_FD_184494 | JGI IMG/M metagenome (GOLD analysis project Ga0209744, IMG submission 184494) | Arctic peat soil microbial communities from Barrow, Alaska - Barrow Graham LP Ref core NGADG0004-311 (SPAdes) (version 2) | ecosystem: Environmental > Terrestrial > Soil > Wetlands >... | reverse complement strand
AGAAGTCCGCGCGCTCCGTCGCCGAGCATCTCAGGAATCCCGCCCCGATCGGACCCGACAACTGGCTTTCCGGCAGCAAAGGCCTGCAGGATCACATACGGGAAGTTCTCGTGCCACATCGAGGGCACCACGACCACGCGCGCCCCTTGCAGAATACCGTCCATGTCCTCTCCCCAGACAGGTCCCAGGAACTCCACGTTCGTGAGCCCTGCGTCCTCGGCCTGCGCTCGGAGTGCCGACTCACACGCACCGCTACCGACGATGCGCACCGGAACTTCAGGCATGAGCGCCGCAGCGCGAAGCAACTGCTCGACACCCTTCTCTTCCACCAAACGACCGAAGAACAGCACGTACTCGCCATGTTCGACGTTTGGCACTGGAGGCGTGGTGAAGGGGTTTCGCAGAATCCGCCAGCGGAAGGTCCCTTCGCCCCAGAACTCCGATGTCTTGTCGGCCATGAACTGACATGGAACCAGAAACAAGTCGGCCCGATTGCGAAACGGTCCTCGAATGGTCGCCCCTGCATACGACTCCAGCATGGACGCCCCGCTGTACGCCAGTGAGTCATGGCAGCATCGGTTGAGCAGGGCGTTGTAGAAACGCCCCCCTTTGCAGTCCTCGCAGAGCCGGCCGTGGTGGTAGAGCTTGTAGTTCGGGCAGATGTGCTTGTAGTCGTTGCAGTTCATGACGACGGGCACGTCTGCGTCGGCGCAAGCGTCTATCACGGACGTCGACAGATGCGAGAAGATGCCCATCATGTGCACAACATCGGGCTGGAAGTCCTCTATCAGACGGCTCATCGATCGCTTCGCCGAGAGCGAGTACATCGCAGTGGCGAGCGCGCGCACCCGTTGGTAGGGTCCGCCGCCTGCATAGTCGTGGGTGCGCACGAAGTACTTGCTGAACGGCGACTCCCGGTTGTCCGGATGCTCGGTCGCGAGGAACGCGACCTGATGTCCGGCTGCTTCCAAGAGCCTGGCAGTCTCGAAGAGCCACACTTCACCGCCACCCACGCGGTCGCGGAAGAACTTATGCGCCAGAAGAACTCGCATCGTCAGCCCACTTCGCCCTGGCCGCGGGTCGGAAGCGCCGACGCCCGCGAGCCTGCCTGACCCCGCTGGACCCGCTCAATCGCGGAGACCACGCGATCCGCGTTCGCAGCCCAGGTGTATTCGTCCACCACAACTGCGAGCCCCCGTTTGGCCCGTGAACGACAGTCTTCGAGGTTCTCGCGGCAACGCCGTATCAGAGCGACCAGGTCCTCACTGGTCTCAAACGCGAACACTCCGTACGCCTCGCTTCGCAAGCTGGCGGGAATGCCCGCATCGGGCGCGAGCACTGGAATGCCCGACGCAAGGTATTCGAAGAGCTTCTGGTGGCAAATGTGTTGATGAGCGTATGAAAGCAGGCCGACATCAAACGCGGCCACCAGCTCGGCGACTCTGTCGTGCTCTAGCCAACGCTCGGATGCGAAGAGCCACCCGTTGAATACGTCGTCGTCTTGCGCCACCTCAACCATCACTTCCGGAAGCGAATCTCCGGCCCCGATCAAGGCCAGGAAGACGTCCTGCATCCCTTGCCGCCGAGCCTCGGCGACCGCCGAGACAATCTCCGGAAGCCGTCTCCATCGCTCCATGCCGCCCGCATATCCGAGCACCAGTGCACCATCGGGAACGCTCATGCTCGAACGCGCCAACGAGCGCTCAGTCGCGGATCGAGGATGGAACGTGTCGGGATCAACCCCGTTCGGATTCAGGAAGAGAGTCGCTTCCAGCTCCGGACGCTGGGCCACCAGCGCATGCATCAGGTACTCCGAAACGACGCTCACGGCATCCGCCTCACACAGCTGCCGCAGTTCGGCCGAACGCAGAAAGGCGCTCCCGAAGATGCCGCGGGTTTCCTCATCGAAGGGGCTTCCGTTGTACTCCACGACGATCCGCAGTTCAGGGAACGCCCTTTGCAGTCGCCTGACCATTCCCCCGTCCGCGCCATAGCGGACCACCAGTGCGTCGGGACGAAAGTCCTCAACTGCTCGGACTATTGTCGCGTAGACATAGGGGTTAACACGCGAGTAGCGAACAGTCGTCCGTATGGAATCGGGCAGCAGCCGATAGAGGAAGCGGACGAGGCTCCTCATCCTTCCAGTTCGCGACTCCGCGAGCAGGTCACTGTCGAACTCGACGATGCGGGCTTCCGCCACGCGAGGATGCCGAGCAAGCTCCTTGAAGAATGCTCGCGCGTGGGTGCGCGCGCCAAGCATCTCGTCGTACGCAACGCTGTAGTAGAGAATCCTCAACGAGCCTCCCTTGGTGCGAATCGCCTGACGATAGCGCGCCCTAGTCAGACGAATAGTCATCGGCTGTGGCGACGCCACTGCGAAGGTGCCTCAGGACCGCCGCAATCTCCTCACTGGCACGCATATCCCGGAATCCCTTTATCAGCAGCAAGACGTATGAAACGCCGAAGACGGCCAGACCGACTATCCCCCTCGCCAGAAGTGGCCATCCAGCAGCCGGCACTTGCACGATCAGAGTAGTGAGACCCGCGGCTATCGTACAGGCGATCAACGGCCAGCGGACAGCCCGCACAATCTCAACGAACTTCAGCCCAGCACTGGAAGCCCCGTAGCCCAATGCGGGCCCCACTAGGATGACGATCGCAGCAGAGTATCCTGCTGCGACGCCGTTGACACCCCAGATCATTCCGATGACGAACGAGCCAAGAATCACGGGAGTCGCGACGAGGCCCCACCGAAACACCCGCCGGGCGTTTCCGGTGGCAACGTGGAGCCACGCTTGCGTGAAGTAGAGCGGCTGGAACACGCCACCGATGCACAGGAGTCGAAACGGCGCGATAGCCGGCCCCCAACGTGGACCGAGCATGATCATGATGATCTCGTTGGATAGCGCAAAACAGACTGCGCCGATTGGAGACGCGATCATGCTGAGCAGTCGCAGAGTCTTCAGGTAGTAGCGACCCATCAGTCCGTGGTCGCCACTGAGACGGCTCAACGCTGGAACTGCCACGGAGCTCAGTGGCGAACTCACTTGAGAAATCGGAAGCATCATCAGGTTGTATGCCTTGCTATAGAACCCCAGTTCCGTTGCTCCGAATCTCCATCCGATCAGAACGTTGTCACCGTTGCGCGCGAAGTAGTTCATGAAGTTGAATGCCGTCAGATACCCCCCAAAGCCCAACATCCGCCCCACACCAGCGGTTTTGCGGGGTCGGCCCGGCATCCAGGGGCACAGGTAGAAGGTCATGGCTGTCGAAGCCAGTGCGGCCCCAAGGGCCCCGCCGACCAGAGCCCAGTAGCCGGCGCCCCTGAGGCCCATGACAAGCGAGACAGCCAGGCCCGTAATCTGGGCGAAGACGGCTGCGGCTGCGATCGCGCCGAACTTCATGTGCCTCTGGAGCAGGGCGGCATGCTGCAGGGAGAGTCCACCGCAGAGGAAGGACACCGAGAGGCCCAGCGTGATTCCGACGAGTTGCGGGCTGCGGTAGAAGGCGGCCAGCAGAGGGGAGACCGCCGCCAGAACGACAGTGATCACAACGCTCAATCCTACGTTGGCCCAGAAGAGCACGGTCACCTGATCTCGGCTTATCTCGGACTGCTGGACAGTGGCCGACTGGAGCCCGGCTTCCTTGAGCATGTTCGCAAGGCCGACAACTACCGCAACCATCGCGATGAGACCGAAGTCCTCAGGGGCCAAGATTCTCGCAAGCAGCATCGTCTGGGCGGTCATCACCACGAGCAGCGCGATCTGACCCGAGATCGTGACGGCGCCGCTGCGAACGGATCGACCCACAAGATCAACGCGAAGCTGGTCGGACTCGAACAATAGATCGGGGCGCAACCGGTTGTTGCGAACCCAGGACAAAGGCGTCTTCAATCTGAGCAACTACTCAAGTCGATTCCCCATCGCTACTTGCGACGCGCTCGTCCGCGGTGTCACGCGAGGCCGCGTGCGGCTGCAACATGCTCCAACAACTCTTCGTAGGCAGCAACCATCGAGTCCACCGTGAGATTCTCGGATACCCACGCTCGTCCTGCTGCGCCCATGGATTGGCGAAGCGCGGGGTCGAACGACAGATCTAAGACGCGCCGCACCATCTCAGCCTCATCGTCTCCGGCCACCAAGTACCCTGTCACGCCATCCCGCATTGTCTCGCCCACGCCACTCAGGTCGAAGCCAACGACGGGGACGCCGCACGCCTGTGCTTCGAGGAATGACAGCGGAAACACCTCGATACCGTCGGACGTCAGCACGACGATATCGCAGGCGCTGTACACGGATGTCATGTCAGATGCCGGTCCCGCGACAACCAGGCGCTCCGCCGCAGGTGACGCGGCGGCGACACGGCGGTTGCGCTCGAGCAGTTCGCCGCCTCCGACCATGACTCCGTAGACGTCAGCCCCCTCGGCCGAACAGGTCTCAACGAGACGAATGAATCGGTCATGCCGTTTCTCGGCACGATGCGCCGCAATAAGGCCCAGGAGAGTGGCGTTGTCCGGTACGCCCCAAGAGCGCCTCATCAGCGCTCCGTGGTCCTTGTCGGGGCGGAACTGAACGGGATCCACGCCATTTCGAATGACCACTATCTTCTCAGCCGGGTTACGCTCGGCAACTAGATACGGCTTCTGGCCGGAGGCACATGCCACCACTGCGCGTGTTAAGGGTCCCAGCACCCAGTTCGTGAACGCGATATCGCGCCTTCGATGCGCGCGCAAACTCTCGTGCTCGGCCGTAAGCACAGGTATGCCCAGCGCGAGGGCGGCGATCCTGCCCCAGAAGGTCGCGTTGTATCCGACGCAGAGAACAACCTGAGCGCGAAAGCCACGCAGACGATGGACTATGTCCCACAACACGCGCGCGTCGTAGCGCGACATGCGCTGGAGTTCTACAACCTCGATACCAGGATGGCCCAGAATCTCGCGAAAGGCCTCTCCGCGCTTGTTGATGAGCAACAACACGTAGTGCCCGCCCAGCGCAAGCCCGCGCGCCAGCTGTGCGACCTGTCGCTCCTGACCGCCCACGGGGAAGCTGCTTGTATCAATCGCTATGCGCGTCATGATGTCCCTGCCATGAAGCGGCACATGCCGCTACGAATCACCCTCGGCGCCAGCACGCCGAAACGTGGTGTGCGCAGGTCCCTGCTCCGTTTCGGGCGCCGCATCCCGAAGGCGTCCCCACTTCACGGCCATGCCCAGGAGGCACCAGAACGGCACAGCGATCGCATCCCAGTTCCACGGTGCCGCGTAGAGGGCAGCCGCGACGTATATCGCGGCCGATCCGACCGCTGCGGCAGCTATCGCGACACCCAGTTCGTCCGCGCGACGGGCCCAGGACTTCACAACGGCTCCGACCGCCGCTCCGATGGCAACGATGTAGAGAAGGGTTCCCATCACCCCCACCTCGAGCAGCCATCTCGTCGCGCTCGTCGCCCAATCGAATGAGGTGCCGTACGCGCTCGATGACGTGACGTTCTGTCCCAGCAGTGCCGACGTACTGAGCACGCCAAGGCCCTGGCCAATCAGCAGGTTCGCGATTGCCCCGCTTCGGCTCAGGGCCAGGCGTACGCCCTCGAGCCGACCCGCTTGGCCACCGCTCCCGTACGAGAACAGGTAGTCCCGGATGGCCATGGGGTTGCTCAACCAGGCAGTCCAGTAGCCGGAGGCCGCTTGCCCGCCTGGCAAGAGCCTCCCAAAGTACAAGTACGCGCCAAACAAGGCCGCAACAGCGGCTGCGCTGAGGGCTCCGTACAGCGGTAGCACGTGAGCTCCGCGCTTTGGGATCGCGATCGCCTCGGCCAATCCGACGGCGGCCGTTCCGAGGGCGGCAAACAGGAACCCCGCCTTCGCTTGACTGATCATCAGGACAGCGGCGATCGCCAAGCCCACGGGCAAGAGCCAAGCACGCCTGCGCCCGAACAGCAGCGCTACGGCGATCGTCCAGACTACTCCCATCACCACCGCCTGAATGGACGTACCCCCCGCGGCGCTGAATGTGCCGCCGATACGGTCCACGTTGGCTATGAATCGGGCCTGGATCATCACTATGGGCAGCTGAACGATCATGATGGCGGCAACAACCAGGGCGAGGCGTCTCAATGACCCTGTCGTGATGTTGGAATGGACGATCGCAACGTAGGCGACGGGAGCAACGAGGTAGGCCGCGAGAGCCTGGAATGCAAGGAACCGATTCCCGGCACCGAAGACGGCGGACACGACCAGGACGGCACTCAACATCATCAGAGACCATGGGACGCGGAGGGGATTGCCTGGTCCCAAGTCGAGCACCACCGTCAGAGCAAACAAGCCGACCAGAGCTTTGGTGAGCAGCGCGGCCTGCACCGGAAGACCCAACCAAGACGTGACACTCAGCATCAACAGCGAAGACACAAGGATGGCGCCGAGCGCGAACTCACGACTCAGCACCGTCGCGAGTGCGAGAGCGAGGACCGCGAACACGGCCAAGCTGGGCATAGGCCATCGCGCTACAAGGTATCCCATGGCCAGGGCAAGAAGTACCGTCGCCAGCTGGACGTGGGAGTTTCGTGCCGACCAGCCGCGCACGCCGGTCGCGTCGGCTTGTCCGGATGGCGAGATCACTCTGCTACTCCAATTCGTCCGAACATGCGGTGCGCCCGCCCGATATTCGTGTGCTCTTCGGCGGTCTCTGCCGCGCCGCGCGCTAGGCTCGCACGCAACTCTGGATCTTGCTCGAGGCGCTCCATGGCCGCGGACCACTCTTCAACCGACTCGGGATCCACGAGCAGGCAGTTCGACTCGTCCACGAGTACCTCGGCAATCGAGGGAAGGTTCGACGAGATGATGCTTCTGCCCGCCGCCATGTACTCGACCATCTTGAGTGGTGAGCAGTACTCTGCGGTGCCAACGAACCCATCGGGCAGCATTGCGCCTCTCGTGTACGGCATGAGAAGGATGTCCGACTGTGAGAGCAACTCCGGAACCTCTGAGTGAGGGATTGTCGACCTAAGGCTGACGTTCTCAGGCACCGAGTTCTCTGGGGCCCGGCCTGGTCCCACTACGAGGAAGTCGACGTTCGGATGGCGCTTCGCCAGTTCAAGGATGGTTTCGATACCGCGGCCTGGAGCGACCGTTCCCACGTACGTCGCGCGAAGCCTCCGACCGTCTGCAGAGTCGGCACGATAGTCGTAACAGATTGGAAGACTGTGGCCACTGTGCTCGACGATGATGGCCGATCGATCGAGCCCGTACTGTCCGGCGATCATCTCGGCGAGCCGTCCAGAGATGCAGATGATATGCAATCTCTTGCTGTGACGAGCCAAGCCGAAAGCGACCTGGTCATGGCGAGCCTGGATTGGCATGTGGAACTCGAGGAACACGTGAGGCGAGCCCCCGAGCAGCGCTCCAAGGGCAGGCAGCGCCCTCGTGGTATAGGCGAAGCTGCTGCGCGAGCCGATGCGGGCCGACTCGACGGCCAGGCGAAGACGAGCGATCCACTTGTTCTCTCTGGGAAGCCAGGATATCCGCGGAGTGTTCTTGAGCCTGTAGCGTTGGCGCAGCTCAGCAGCACTAGGAATCTCGACTCCCTCTGGATATACGAGCAGCTCCGTGTCAACACCGGACTCCGTCAATGCATCGTACATAGCCAGAATATGGACTGTGTGCGCCCAGTTCTTCATTTCTTCTCCCGAAACGAATGCGCACGAAGAACCGCCGCTCGCTCGCGTCGAAATAGCCATGCCGCTACCCATCAGCCATCGCCTCGAACACTGACGCTCCCCAGCCAGCGAGCAACTCCGCGGACCGGATGCTCATTCAGCGGGGGGCTTGTGGTAGTAGGTGTAATAGCCGCCGCTGGCCGCCGTCTCCTCGAGACCCCACAGGGCGACGCCGAGGACGCGCACACCGACGTTCGCCAGCTGCTCGCGGCCCCTGCGTGCGGCATCGCGCGTCGACACGTTGGCGCGCGCCACCATGAGCACACCGTCCACCAAGCGGGCCGTGGCAGCCGCATCGGCCACAGCGAGCAGGGGAGCGGAGTCCAGGATGACCCAGTCCGAGGACTCACGCAGGCTCGCGATCAGCTTCTCCATCGCCGACGACCCGAGCAGTGCGCTCGGATTCGGAGGCGTCTTGCCAGCGGGAAGCACCCAAAGGCTGTCGAAGCCCGCAGGCTGCTCGAGCACCTCCTGGACGACTCTTGCGCCCCTAAGGATGCCCGAGAGGCCGATCTTGTGGTCCAGGCCGAAGAGCTGGTCCGAACCGGGTCGATGGAAGTCGCAGCTCACCAGAACGACCGTCTTCCCGGCGCTCGACAGGACGGTCGCAAGATTGGCGGCTACGGTGGACTTTCCTTCATTCGGCACCGCGGACGTGACGAGCACCGTCTTGATGTCGTGCTCGAAGTTGATGAATTCCAGATTGTTGCGCAACACGCGGTAGGCCTCGGCCACGGAGCCGCTGGGGTTGTCGACCAAAGCCAGGCGCTCGGCGTTCTGGTTCTTGCGCTTTTCCGCGGGGATGGTGCAAAGCACCGGCGCGCCATAGACCTCCTCGGCTTCGTCGGACGATTTGATCGTGTTGTCCAGAGTCTGAACGATGAACGCCACCCCGATGCCGAGAACGAGCCCCATCGCGAGTCCCAGGGCCCCGTTGCGCACGGGCTTCGGCGACACGGGCACGGGATCGGGCACTGCGCTCGCCAAGACGCTGCCGGACCCGGTCGCCAGCTGCTCGTTGATCTTGAGTTGTTCGAGCTGGTCTGCAAGCGTCCCATACAGGCTATTAGCGGCTCGCAGCTCCACCTGCCTTGCGCCCGACCGGTCACCCGAAGAGATCCTCCCCTGGACGGCGACGATTTGCTGTTGCGCTAACGCAAGGCGTCCCTCGACGTCATCGGCCGCGGCCCTGATGCTCGCTCGCTGGCGCTCCAGCGACCAGGCGACGTAGGCATCGGCGAGCGCGTTGGCAGTGTTTGCGGCGCGTGATGCGGACGCATCAGTGACATCGATCGTCACGATGTTCGTCTGACCAGCAAATCTGACGCTCACGTGCTTGAGCAGGTCTGTCGGCGTCGTTTCGAGATTGAGATCATGGATAACCTGCTCGAGAAGGCCACGAGACTGCATCACGTCGACCTGAGTCTGGACCTCACGTTCCAGAGCCAGGTCCGTCAGGTACGGCTGAGGGGACCCCAAAAGCGCTGCTCCCGTGTTCTGCTGGGTCAACAGGACCGTGGCTTCCCCTTGATAGGTCGGCGATTGGAAGAAGCTGACCACGAGGGCCGTCAGCGTCACGATCGCTGCGGCGACGAGGACTATCCGCACACGCGCTCGCATGACGCTGATGAAGTCTCGAAGTCCCACTCGCGCCTCCCGTCGACCTGCAGGACCGAGCGACACGATGAACTCTATCAGTGGCGTGCGGGCGCTGTCACGCACTGCGGCGTGCTAAGGAGGTGGTGAGCGCTCGCCTTCCACGTGCTCTGTCGAGGTCCGCCGCATCCTCTTGCTACCGAGTGCGCCTGATTGGATCGTGGTGTTTGGGCAGGCTCACGTTGTTTCGCCCTTCTTCCAGCTCGCGCTGACCGCCTCGAGGAGACGCAGATAGCGCTCCCTGATGACCACCTCGTCACGCTCGGCCAACACGAATGCACGGGCGCCCCGACTCAGCGTCGCGAGGAGTTCGGAATCGCACCACAGTCGCTCCATCGCCTTGGCGGCGCTCACCGGATCTCCGACCGGCACCAGCACCCCGGTACGTCCCGAGATCACCGAATCGGGGAGACCGCCCACGCTGGATGCCACTACTGGAAGACTGGAAGACCGCATGACATGGCCTCCGCCACTGCTCGCGACGGACCTTCGGTAGACGACAACAGCATCGCAATGTCCGCCGCCCATAGATACTCTCGGACACGGATGCTACACAAAACCGTGTCCAGGAAATCCGGCGCCGCCGCAGATACTCTCGGACGTCTGCTACGGAACCGCAGAACGTGACGTGTTCCTCGAGGGCCAGCGCTGCGACAGCGTTGCCCAGTGATTCGCGCAGCGGGCCGTCCCCGACGATCAAGAGTCGAGTCGGAACGCCGAGCTGCAAAGCGTGGGTGAGCGCATCGAGCGCACACCTGTGCCCCTTCTCGGGTCGCAACCTCGCCACGTAAGCGACAACGAATTCGCGGGACGAGATTCTCATCTTGGCGCGGGCACTGGCTCTATCTCGCGTGGGGCAGAACTTGGCGGCGTCGACTCCGATAGGCATGAAAGACTGACGCTCCTTTGGAATGCCGAGCTGATCCAGCTCGTCGAGACCTTTCTCAAAATGTGACGCAAAGTGGCAAGAGCGAAGCGCCCACGATCGAAGATAGGAGCCAAGAGGCCTTACCGCCCTTGACCGGAAGGACGGCTCGTGGAGTTCGAACTCGCCAGCCCACTCGGTAACCGTCGGGCAGAGCCCCTCGCAAGCGCGGCAACCGACAGCCGATACAGGTGACAGAAATGGAAACACGACAACGTCGCCGGGACGTGACGAGGAACGCAGGAACCTGTGCAGCGCTAGCAGGTACCCGTCATAGCGCACTATCTGCAACACACCCCGGACCCCCGAGTAGTCCTCGGCCCTGCCGCTCAGCGCGGCATCGAAGACACTGTTCCAGCCAACCGGCCGGAGAGGCGTCGCGCCCTGAATGGACGGGTGCTGTAGAGCCGGCGCGACACCGATAACCTCCGACTCCACCCCTCGAGTGCGCAGCCAGTCAGCGATTGCGACCGCCTCTAGCTCGGCTCCTCCTTGAGGCTCAGGCGGAAGAAAGTACTGCACCATCTGGACTCGCCTAAGCATGCGCTGAGTCCTTGCTGGATCTGCCGATAGTCAGGGAACGACATTCGCAGACCAGCCCCGCAAGTCGGGCAACAGCCATGACGCGGACACGGGGGAGCACACGGAGCAGGTCCGTGAGTCGACTGCCGGGCCTTTGTCCAAGGGAGATCGTCAGCCGCGACGCGACTGCACCCGTTAGCGAGGCCGCGGCAATGCGGCAGAACAGCCCCTCCGAGCGTTTCACTTTGACTCGCAGCCCGACCAGCGCATCGCTGGAATAGTGCATCAGCCTGCCAACCTCGATCTCCCACGAATGTCTGACGGTCTCGCTCTTAGAGCCGGATCCGACCCCGTTCCACGATATCGCATGGGTGTGAGCACCATTAGGGTCGCGCTGGTGATAGCTCGGAGGTCCGAGCGGGCGCGCTTTGACAGGCCGTTCACGTGCTCGAGCGATGGCGGTCTTGGTCGTAGTGTGACCGAAGTCACAGAACTCTGCGCCAGGAGAGCGCGAACGTGTCACTCCACTTATGGTTCAGCCATGAAGTTCCGATATACCTCGATGAAAGATGAAAACGGCATAGCGGCGATCCTCACCATGTTAACGGCACGACCGGCGAAAGCCGGCTTCGCAAAGCCACGGGTCTAACGGATTCCCAAGGGACTCCCATGACGGCCGGGCTGCCATGGGCACGCAGGCTCCAAGGTTCTTGGACCCAGCACCCGTCAGGCGCAACTGCATGAGGGGTCCGGGTCCGCAATGCCAGGGAGCGACTGTGAGGCCTGAACATGGCACCGAAGAACCGTCCCGTCTCCCTGCAGCGTCGTTCGAGACTCGTGCCGTCAATCAGTGTGCTTCTCGCCGTGGCGCTTGTCGCCGTGGCAGTGGTCTTGAGCTCCCCCGACCCTGCGGCGGCGTCGACAGCTGGATTCCCTCGTCTCGGCAACTGGTGGGGGAACAGCACGTTGGCCGAGGAAGCGCTCCGCGACTACTACGTGCCCTACGACAATGACCCCCTGCACCCGAACACCTCCGCGATCGCCACCTTGCGAGCGCTCAATCCCAACATCATCCTGCTCGCCAGCTCGAGTGCGGCGGAGTTGAGCTACTCGCCGACGAACGACAGAACGTGGGACGCGGAACGCGTCGGTGCCATCCCGACCTCGTGGCTGCTCACGCAGGTCGGCTCGACCCTGACCTCCCCCATCACGTCGACGAGCGCCGGGACCATCTACGTGGCCGACACGAGCAAGTTCCGCGTCAATGACCTCATCGTGATCGATGACGAAAAGTGCCGTGTCACCAACGTCGCGAGCACTCTGACCGTGAGCAGGGGTTTCGCCGGGTCCACCGCCGTGACCCACGCCAGCGGCGCGCGCGGCGCCGCCGTGGTCTCCGACTGGCCCAACTTCGTGACCCTCGACATGACTGCCATGTGCCCGGCGGGCAGGGCGACCGGCGTGTTCGCCACTCCGGGGACAGGCACCGAGCGGGCGTCTGACTGGTTCGCCCGCAGAACGGCCGGGATCTACGCGGCCGCCGACTGGAACGG
>Ga0209744_1000592_pt1 | contig 12406 bp, 5 predicted proteins | sample BarGraNGADG00311_2_FD_184494 | JGI IMG/M metagenome (GOLD analysis project Ga0209744, IMG submission 184494) | Arctic peat soil microbial communities from Barrow, Alaska - Barrow Graham LP Ref core NGADG0004-311 (SPAdes) (version 2) | ecosystem: Environmental > Terrestrial > Soil > Wetlands >... | reverse complement strand
GCACAACCGCCCCGCCCAGGCACAGCATGTCGAATCCTCCTGCGCTCCGGAGTCGCGAAACTGCGCTTCCTGTCCTTTGAACGGAGAGGACGGGAGAGCTTGCAGGCGGAACGACCTGCCTACCAGATCTTCACGCGCTGGTTCGGCGGAATGAACAGCTTGTCGCCAGACTGCACGCCGAACGCCTTGTAGAACTCGGCCACGTTGCCGAGCGGGCCGTTCGCGCGGGTCTTCGAGGGTGCATGCACGTTGGACAGCACCTGCTGCCGCAGGGCGTCCTCGCGCTCCTTCGACCGCCAGCACTGCGCCCAGCCCATGAAGAAGCGCTGATCCCCCGTCAGGCCGTCGAGCACCGGCGCCATCTTGCCGGCGAGCGCCATCTGGTACGCGCGGTACGCGATGGTCAGCCCCGTCAGATCGCCGATGTTCTCGCCGAGCGTCAACTCCCCGTTCACCTTCAGGCCCGGCAGCACTTCGTAGGCCGAGAACTGGGCGACGAGCCGCGCGGTCTTCTGCTGGTAGGCCTTGCTGTCCGCCTCCGTCCACCAGTCGCGCATCGTGCCGGTTCCGTCGAAGCGGCGGCCCTGGTCGTCGAAGCCATGGCCCATCTCGTGGCCAATCACCGCGCCGATACCTCCGTAGTTCACCGCATCGTCGGCCGCCAAGTTGAAGAACGGAGGCTGGAGGATGGCCGCCGGGAAGACGACCTCGTTGCGGACGGGGTTGTAGTAGGCGTTGACGGTCTGCGGCGTCATGCCCCACTCTTCGGGATCGAGGGGCTTGCCGGCTTTACCGAGTTGGTACTCGAGCTCGGCGGCCTGCGAGCGCATCATGTTGCCAACGAGATCGTCGGCGACGATCTCGACCTTCGAGTAGTCGCGCCACTTGTTCGGGTAGCCGATCTTCGCCCGGAAGGCCGCCAGCTTCACCTGGGCCTGCTGCTTCGTCTCCGGGCTCATCCAGTCGAGTTTGTCGATCCCGTCCTTGTAGGCCCGCTGCAGGTTGGCGACCAGCTGATCGATGCGGGCCTTCGCCTGCGGTGAGAAGTGGCGTTCGACGTACAGCCGGCCCAGCATCTCGCCGAGGTTGCCATCGATGGCGGATACCGCCCCCTTCCAGCGCGGTCGCTGCTCGGGCGTCCCGCTCAGCGTCTTGCCATAGAACTCAAAGCGGGTGTCGACGAACGCCTTCGACAGGTAGGGCGCATAGCCGCGGAGGAGCGATGACTTCAGGTACGGCTTCCAGCGATCCACCGGCCACTCGTTGACCGCTGCCGCCACCGCCCTGACGTAGCTCGGTTGCGCGATGACGAGCGCGGGCACCGACGCGACCTTCAGCTCGGCCGTCCAGGCGGCCCAGTCGAAGCCGGGGAACTCCTTCGCGAGATCCGCGGCAGCGACCTTGTTGTACATCTTCGCCATGTCACGCGTCTCGACATTGGTCCACTGGTTCTTCGCCAGGTGCGTCTCGATCGCCATGATCTCGGCCGCCGTTGCGTCTGGCGACGGCAGGGAGCCCAGCTTGTGCATCGCGGCGAGGAACGCCACGTATTTCGCCCGGTACTCGGCGAGTTTCGGATCGTCCTTGGTGTAGTAGTCGCGGTCGGGAAGGCCGAGGCCGTTCTGGTAGACGAACAGCGCGACGGTCTTCGGATCCTTGAAGTCTCCCTCGGTGAATGCCGCGAGCGGCGCGTCGCACCCGAGTTTCAACATGTGGGCGAAGGTCTGCGCCAGGTCCGACTTCGTCTTGACGGCATCGATGGCCGCCAACTCGGCCTCCAGCGGCTTGATCCCGAGCGACTCGACACGCGGCTCGTTCATGAAGCTCGCGTAGAAGTCGCCAATCTTCCGGGCGTCCGACCCGGGCGCACCGTCCGTCTTGCCGGCCTGCTCGACGATGGCGCGAAGATCCGCCTCGGTCTTGTCGAACAGCGCCTCGAAGCTGCCGTAGCTCGACTTGTCGGAGGGGATCGGCGTCTTGTCCAGCCACGCGCCGTTCACGTAGCGGAAGAAGTCGTCCTGCGGCCGCACCGCGTTGTCGAGGGCTGACACGTCGATGCCCGACGCGAGCGGCTTTTCGGGGGGCGCCTGCGCCGCCACGACTGGCGCAATGACCACCACGACAAACAGGCACAGGACGATGGCACACTTGATCACGATCCCCCTCCGATCTCAGTGGTCCAGCAGGTCGATGCGCGTGGCATCGATCCGCTCAACGACATGGTCGACCAGTTCTATCTCAGTTCTGTCAGCCGTTCACCTGAACCATCGTGGCGGCCGGGTTTGTATGGGTCCTCCGACATCGATCGGGGCCGAGTCCTCAGGATCCATTATATTCGCCGCGCGGATCTCGACCGCGGCCTGCTGAAAGCAGGTCTGCCGAGCGCAAACCTCGTCGGACGTGTCGTTGATTGGAGGGTGTGTCCGCCGAGCCGAGGGGCGCCGAGGCGCCCCTCGGCGGCGGCCGGGTTCACTTGCTCAACGCCGGCAGGTCCTTGTCGATGACACCAGCGAGTTGCCGCAGCGCGTCGTCCGCGCCCTGCGACAGGTACGCGAACACGTCGTACATCTGCTTGGTCGGGCGCGCCTCACGCCCGGCGACCTGGGACGAGAAAGCGGCCAGCTTGTTGTCGAGCGCCTTGGGCGGCAGGTAGAGCGGGTTCCTGCCCGGGATCCGTGTGAGCAGGCCCTCGATCGTGCGCAGCTTCTCCTTGACCGCCGCTACCTGGGGCGCGGCGCCCGAAGTGCCCTGCTCGATCTTGGCAACCTTCTGCTGCGCCTCGTGCACCCGCCTCACGCCGTCGTTCACCTCGGACAGCTTCTCACGGACCTGCAGGGCCAGGTCGAACTGCGCCTGCAAGTCCGCGTCGGTCACGCCGGTGTTCGGATCCCGGCGAACCTCCAGCGGCTGTTCGAAGCGCTCCGACCCGACCGTCAGGCGCGCCGTGTACCGTCCCGGCAGCGCCGGCGGAGGCGACGACCGCGGCGCCGACATCGACGGCAACGGAACCGTGCTGTCGCCAACGCGCGCCGCCGGATAGCGCATGTCCCAGAGGAACCGGTTCGTCCCGGCCCGCCCTTCGTCTGATTCGAGAACTGCCGAATCTCCTGGCCCTTCGCGTCAACGATGGACAGGGTGACAGCTCCGTGGACACTTGTTTCAGGTAGTACTCGATCACCGCCCCTGCCGGAGGATTCTGCCCGCCATCGAGGTACGTCGGCCGCACAACGCCGTCCGGCCCCGGCAGGTCCTGGAAGGCGACGCTCATCCCCGAGCCGCTGGAGTACTGAACTCCCGGGAACCTGCCGCCCTCCCGGAAGAAGCCCCGTCCCCCGGCCCGTCGGATTGCCGGCTCCGGTTTGAACAGGTGTGCCGAAGCCGAGGTGACTGCCGGCGTGATCTGGCGAAGCGCGCTGATGTTGTCGAGAATCCAGAAGCCGCGCCCGGCGGTGGCCACCACGAGGTCGTCGTCCTTGACGAGCATGTTGTTCACCGACACCGGCGGCATGTTGCGACGCAACGACTGCCAGGAGGCGCCCGCGTCGAACGAGACGTACGCACCGGTCTCCGTGCCGGCAAACAGCAGTCCCGGCCGGACCGGATCCTCACGAACCACATACGTGAACGACGGCGCGGCAATCCCGCTGGTGATCTTCTGCCACGTCTTGCCGTAGTCGGTGGTCTTGTAGAGGTACGGCTCGAGGTCGCTCACCCGGTGCCGCTCGCCCGCCAGGTAGACCGTGCCGGGAGCGTGCTTCGACACGTCGAGCGCCAGGATCGTGGTCCACTCGGGCAGGTCGGGCGGCGAGACGTTCTTCCAGGTCTTTCCGCCGTCCGGAGACATCTGCACGGTGCTGTCGTCGGTAGCGATCCACAGCTCGCCTTTCTTGATCGGCGACTCGGCGATCGTGCGTATCGTGCTGACGTAGAACAGCGACGACTCGATGGTGGTCAGCGGCCTGCCGATCAGGTCCTGCATCTTGTCCTGCCGATTGCGCGTGAGATCCCCGCTGAGCTTCTCCCAGGCCATCCCTTCGTTCGTCGTTCGGAAGAGGTATTGAGCCGCCGTGTAGATCGTGTTGGGGTCATGCGGTGAGACCATGACCGGGAACGTGTAGTAGAAGCGATACTTCACGTCCTTCTCGCGGTTGCCGAACTCGTTCTCCGGCCACACGCTGATGTTGAGCGTCCGCCTCGTTCTCCTGTCCCAGCGGACCATCGAGGTGCGATCGCACGCGTAGACGACGCTGCCGTCGGGCTTGACGGCCGTGCGCCCGCCCTCGCCGCCGGCGATGTCGATCGCATCGGGCCAGCCGATCGCGCCGCTGTCGCTGCGGCTCGGAAGGGCGATATGCGAGTTGTCGTTCTGCGCCGCGTACAGCCAGTAGGGATCCTGGTTGTCGACGGCGAGGCTGAACAGCTCGGAGGTCGGCTGGTTGTCGACGGTCGACCACGAAAGACCCCCGTCGAGCGTGATCGAGCCGCCGCCGTCACCCCCGTCGATCATCCGCTTCGGGCTCTTCGGGTCGATCCACAGCGAGTGATGGTCGGCGTGGTGCATCGGCTGGACTGCGAATGTCGCGCCGCCGTCGGTCGACTTGTACAACGCCTGCGACAGCACGTACACGGTGTCCGCGTTGCCGGTGTCCGCGCTGATCTCCATATACATCATCGGATTGAACAGCTGGGCGACGTCGTTCGACACCCGTTTCCATGTCGCCCCGGAATCGTCGGACCGATAGAGACCGCCGGTGTCCGCCTCGATCAACGCATAGTAGCGGGTGGGTTGCGCGGGCGAGATCGCCAGCACGCTCTTGCCGATGATTCCCTTCGGGAGTCCCGGGTTGTGCGTGATCTCCGTCCAGGTGCTGCCGCCGTCGGTGGTCTTGTAGATGCCGCTGTCCGGCCCGCCGCTCACCTCGTCCCACGGCAGCCGCGCGTACTCGTTGAGCGAGGCGATCAGCACACTCGGGTTGGTCGGGTCCATCGAAAGGCCGATGGTGCCCGCCTTGTCGCTCTTGTACAGCACCCGCTCCCACGTCTTGCCGCCGTCCCTGGTTCGAAACACGCCGCGATCAGGGTTGGTGCCGTAGATGTCTCCCCTGGCCGCCACGTACACGATGTCGGGATTAGTCGGATGGATGAAGAGTCTGACGATATGACGCGTCTTCTCCAAACCGACGTGCGTCCACGTGTTGCCGCCGTCGGTCGACTTCCACACGCCGTCGCCGGGGGTCGTGTGCTGGTAGGCGTTCCCTTCGCCCGTTCCCACGTAGATGATCTGCGGGTAGCTGCGTGACACGTCGAGCGCGCCGACGGAGTCCAGCTTGAAGAACCGGTCCGTGATATTCCTCCAGTGGCCGCCGGCGTCGGTGGTCTTCCACACGCCGCCATGCGCGGTGCCCATGTAGAAGACCAGCGGATTATCCGGGTCACCGGCGACAGCCGGCGCGCGGCCACCTCTAGCCGGGCCGATCGAGCGCCACTCGAGGGCGCTCAGGAAGCTCGCGTCCACCTTCGGGTACTCGGCAGCGACCGCCTGAGCCTTCTGCTGGCCGCCCAAGGCTTGCACGGCGCGAGTGGAGAAGCCGACGACCAGCACACACGTCGCCGCAATCGCGATCACGCCGTAACCGATCTTCAGTGTCTGCTTCATCGCATGTTCCTCCGGCGAGAATCGTCTGGCGCGGGCAGGCGACCGCCTCACTGGCTGACCCCGCGCCAGTTCCGCGCGCAGAGTGTATCTGCATTCGCAGTGCCGAAGTCCCTGCAAGTGGGTCTTGGATGGAAGGCTGAAGACGCCAAGCCCGACTTCAGGAATCGGGCCTGGCGTCACTATCGCCTGAACGTCATCGAGAGCAGAAAATCGCCGATCTTCTCACGTGCGCCGGCGAACGATCCGCTCCCGAAACGTGGCTAGCGCGGAATGATGGGCAGCCGCACTCGTGACAGGTGCGCCGCGTCGTGGAAGATCCGCTGCTGAGCCACGACGAACTTTGTGTCCCGCTCGTTGTCCCCCCCCGTATTGAGGTTGCGGTCGTACTTGGGGAATCCCGCAGAGGCGACGGTCACCCGAATGCGGTGGCCCGCAGGAATCACCATCGCCGTGGCCCAGAGGTCGATGTCGTATCGATTGATTTCCCCCGGCTTGAGCAGCGCGGGCTTGTCGAAGCCGTTGCGGAACCGGGCCCGGGCCACACCATCCTGAATGTGCATGGCCCGTCCGTCAGGGTAGACGTCCAGGATCATGACGTTCCAGTCCGTATCCTTGGCATCGGTCGCCGCATACAGCGTGGCCGACATCGGGCCCGTGATCTCCACGGCCTTCTCCAGCGGCGCAGTCGTATAGGTCAGGAGATCCTTGCGCGTCGCGTGAACCGTCTGGTAGTCCTCGTTGAGGTTCAGCTCCAGTTCCCTGGCGTCCACGAGGTACGGCGTGGGGTCTCCGGGATCGTACCGGTACTCGTCGGCGGGCTCGCTCTTGGGAGCGACGGTGTCCAGCACGCCTCCCTGCCGGAGATAAAAATCCGTCCACACAGTCCGGGCCAGCGGCCACTCCTTCTCCTGCCGCCAGGCGTTGTCGCCCATGATGAAGAAGTTCAGCGGCGCCTCGGTGTCGACGTCGTTCGCGATCCCCTTCAAGTAGTGGTCGAACCACCGGAGTTGAAGGGCCCGGTGGTCGATGCGCCCCTGGGGACCGAAGTCGCCGTTGACGTAGTCGACGCCCTTGTGGGAGCTGGCGTCCATGACCACGTGGTGCAGGGGATGATGCGGCAGGTTGCTCATCGCCGTGTAATTGCGGATGGTCCCGCGCGCGTCGTCGTGCCAGCCGGCGATCCCCAGCACCGGCACCGTCACCCTGTCGATGCGGCGTTCGATGCTGAGCGCCCGCCAGTAGTCATCGTCCTTCTGGTGGTCGAACCAGTCGTTCCAGAACTGCGGCCGCGGGCACCCGGCCAGTTCGGCGCTCTCGATGACCGGCAGGTGGTTGAACGCCCGGACCTCGTCCACGTTGCTGACATCCGACATCGTCTCCTTCACCGCGGTCAGGCAGAGCCACGGGACGATCGTCGGCGAGAACACCATGTCGATGTACGGCACGAGCCGCAACGGGTCAGCCGTCGCGACAGCGGGCGCGATCGTGGCCAGATGAGGTGGATGGGCGATGGCCGCATACCAGCAGTAGAGCCCGGGGTTCGAGCGGCCGATCATCCCGACCTTCCCGTTGCTCCCCGGCAGGGCCGCCGCCCACTCCACGGCGTCGTACCCGTCCTGCTCCTGCATGGCGTTCATGTCCAGGACGCCGTCGGAGCCGCCTCGGCCGCGCACGTCCTGCTTGACGTAGATGTAGCCGCGCGACGCCCAGAACTCGCCGTTCGTCTTGTCGGTGCGCAGGTAGGGCGTCCGTTCCAGAACGACGCCGAACGGGCCGTCGCCGACCGGCCTGGCCACGTAGTTCATGAGCGTCGTGCCGTCACGCGCCTTCATGGGCACGGCCGGATCGACCTTGACCGCGAACGTCGGCTCGGACACCGGGCCGGGCCAGAGCGCGTAGTTCGGCTCCCAGGCAATGGGGCTGCTGCGCCTTATGAGCCAGACGCGGTCGATCGGCCTTGTACCCCGGAGCATCTGGCCGACAATGGTGTCGCCCTTGATCGTCCCCTTGATGATGCGATCGCGACTGAGCCGCAGGACCAGGTTGTCACCGGTCAGCTCAAGGGCCTCGATCGTCTCAAGCGGGTCGCCGCTCCGGCGTCGCAGCCACGCGCCTTGCACGGACGGGCCCTCGAAATGCGCGAAGCCGAACCGGCGGCGCGCCTCGAACCCGCCGTTCGGCGCGGCCCCCAGCATGCGGTAGTAATCCCAGTCGCCGGTCAGCCGGGGTCCGGCCGCGACGGGCGCCTGCTTGCTGCAGCCTGCGCAGAGCAGGACGACCAACATCAATGCCGCGAAACTTGCCGCTGACAACCCTCGTCGGAACGTGCCGAAACGCATGATGATGTCTCCTGTTCCTCGCGTCTCCGTGGCCAGGTCTGGCGCAGCATATACCGACTGAGGCCGTTGCGGAACCCCAGAATTACGGGAACACCAGGATGGGGGAACAGGTTGGTCGGGTCACTCGTGAACGCCTCCGATCGTGACAGAGGCCTGCGCGGAGAACAGGTAGTCGGTGTCGGCGATGTAGGGGGCGACGACGCCTGTGTGGGAGACGATGTTCGAGTGCGGGATCTCGCGGGTCTCTTGCGGAGCTCTCGCGCGTTTATTGCAAAGATCTTGAGCGGCGGAGTTGTTACAGACCGCCCGCAAGACGGGTCGCTGCGCCGGCGTCCCGCAGCACAGCGGCGGCATCAGCAGGTTTGGCTGCAGGCGCCGAGACCGACTCTGCGTCCTTCGAGAACAGGCGGCGCCACACGATCCTGGCGGTGGTAGGGCTGTTCGAAGCAAGCACGCGAATCCACGACCACACTGTCCCCTGCTGGAAATAGATCCCGCGGAAGATCAGCCGCGCCACCAGGAACGTCACCTGGGTCTCGAAGGACTTGCCGTTGGCGACCAGCCATCGCTGCGTACCCGCGAACATCCCCGGACGGTAAGCCCGCCGCCAGGCTTCGCGTACCTCCGCCTCAGCCCCGTCCGGCGTGAAGTGGGCGAACCTGAACGTCGCCTTGAACGCGACCATCCGAAGCCAGTGCCGGGAGTTGATCAGCCGGCCCGCGGCCGCGAGCCGCTCGTAAAGCGGCGTGGCCGGAAACGGCGTGAGCAGCCCGAACACCGGCAGCACAGGCGGCCACGTCGACAACTCGGCGTCGATCAGCGCCGCGGTTCCCGGCCGATCGTCTTCGAGGCCGACGATGAACGACGTGATGGCGTAGACGTCGTAGTTGGCCAGCCGCTCGAGCGCCCGGCCGTACTCGGCCGGCTTGTTGAACGACTTGCGAACACCCTTCAGACTGTCCACGTTCACTGATTCGAGGCCCATGAAGATGAAGCGCCCGCCGCTCGACCCGATCAGTTCGATCAATTCAGGATCGTCCAGCAGGTTGACGCTGATCTGGGCGACCCAGGGCAGGCAGGCGTCCAGCCGGATCATGTCGCGGAGGAGCGACTTCAGGCGGTCCCGGTTGATGGCAAAATTGTCGTCGATGAAGAAGGCACTGACGAGCGCGTGCTCCCGCGCCGCACGGCGCTTGAGCGCCAGGAGCTCGGCGATGACGCTCTCGTTCGACCGGAAACGAAGCTGTCGCCCGAAGAACCCGGTGACGGTGCAGAACTCGCACCCGTAGGCGCATCCACGTCCCGTTTGACGGGCACCACGTACGCCTTCTCGAACCCGATCCCGATGTTCTTGAGCCAGCCGCGAATCCGGCCCGGCACAAACCGCAGCAGGTCGAACAGGCCAAGGTCGGACGATAGGACGCATAAACGGGGTCTCCGCTGCGGCGGTTAACGTAACGCCCGCTATCAGACACCGCGGGCGTCGTTCGGAAGAGCCGCTCCGCCGCCCCGCCCGCCAGGCACAGCCCGCGGTGTCTGGTGACTGGAACGACGCAGGCCTGAAGGCCCGCGGTATCTGGTGACTGGAACGGCGCAGGCCTGAAGGCCCGCGGTATCTGAAGATCCTCGACGCCATCTCCAGATAGCGCAGGGCTTCAGCCCTGCGCGGCAACCGCTTCAGCCCTGTGCATCTGAAGACTTCAGCCCCGTGCTACTCCGCCCTCAAGGCACTCGTCGGCGACACGGCCGCGGCGCGGCCGGCCGGGATGATGGCCGCGACGAGTGCGCAGGCGCCGAGCGACACGACGGCCAGCGTCAGCGCGAGCGGGTCCCAGAACGACACGCCGTAGAGCTGGGCCGAGATGAGCCGTCCCGCGCCCACCGCCAGCGGTAGGCCGAGCACGAGCCCGAACGCCACGCGCTTGAACGCCGTCCGGACGACGAGCGCCACCACGGCGCCGCGGCCGGCGCCGAGCGCCATCCGGATGCCGATCTCGCCCGTCCGCCGCGTCACCGTGTAAGCCGTGATCCCGTAAAGGCCCACGGCGGCCAGCAGCAGCGCCACGACGCCGAACAGCCCCGCGAGGCTCGCCACCGCCCGCTCCTGGTCGAACGACAGGTCGACCAGCTGCTGCAAGGTCCTCACGCGGATCAACGTCAGGTTGGGGTCCACCTCCGCCAGGGCCTTGGTCAGCACCGGTTCGAGCGCGCCGGGCGGGACGTCGGTGACCAGCATGATCCCCTGGACGAAGTGCGTCCGCAGCTCGGTCGCGGCCATCCTGGGCTGCGAGTACGGGACCGCCTGCGGGAGGGGCACGTAGAACATCGGGCCCGCCGGCCGGTTCAGCGCGAATCCCGCGAACTTGGCGTCGCCGACGATGCCGACGATGCGGAACGTGCCCGCGTTCTCGGGCACGTAGAGGCCGAAGTGCTGGCCGAGCGGGTCCTCGCCGGTCTTGAAGAACCGCTTCACGAACGCCTCGTTCACCACCGCGACGAGCTCGCCGGTTTCGTTGTCGGCGGCGCTGAAGTACCGGCCGCGGACGAGCGGCACGCCGAGATTCTGCAAGTAGCTGGCGCTGACACGGTCCCACGACGAGTCCGACTCGGCGCTCAGCTTCCCCTGCGGGTGGCCCGACACGAATACCAGTTCGCCCCAGTTGTCGGTGAGCGGGTTGTAGAGCGCCAGCCCAGAGCCGCGGACGCCGGGCAGACGATCCAGGCGTGCCTCGACCGCCCGGTAGAGCGACTGCAGCTGCGGCAGCGAATAGGTGGCGGGCGGCTTGTTCAGGGACACGACCACGCGCCCGGGCACGCGGAACCCGAAGTCCTGGTGTTCGAGGTTGTCGAGGCTTCTCGCCAGCATCGTCGCGCCGGCGACGAGCACGACCGACACGGTCGCCTGCACGACGAGCAGCCCGGTGCGGACGAGCGACGAGCGATCGCCGCCGCCGCGGCCCAGGCCGTGGAGCGCGTCGATCGGCGCCGTGCGCGTCGCGAACCAGGCGGGGACGGCGCCGAATACGGCCCCGGTCACGAGCGCCAGGCCGATGGCGAACGTCAGCACGAGCGGCGAAGGCCCGACGCTTATCGGCAGGAACCGCGAGCTGTGGAAGGCCAGCACGAGCAGGAGTCGGGCGGCGCCGACGGCGACCACCAGGCCGACCAGCCCGCCGGCCACTGCGAGGAGGCTGCTCTCGACGAGCGCCTGCGTGATGATCTGCCCCCTGGTCGCGCCGATGGCGAGACGCAGCGCCGTCTGCGGCCTCCGCGCGGCGGCCCGGGCGAGCAGCAGGTTGGCGACGTTCGCGCAGGCGATGAGCAGCACGAGGCCGCACACCGCGAGCAGGATCTGAAGGCTACGCCCATACTCCTCCTTCATCACGCCGACGCCGGCGCCGGCCGGGACGACCGTGATCACCTGCTTGGGGAGCATCCGGATGACGTCAGGCATCCAGTTGGAGGGATAGCCGGAGTCGTACTGCATCCACGAGCGAAGGACCCCGGTGAGGCGCGGGGACATGCCGTCGATCGACGCATCCGGCCGCAGTCGGCCGATGACGCGCAGCCATGCGGCGACCCGCTGATTGAGCAGCGTGCCGCCTCCAGCCACGACCGGCTCCTGCTGCAGCGGGACCCAGAGGTCGGGAGGATCCGGACGCAGCGTCTCGCCGAAGAACCCCGGCGGCGCCACGCCGACGACCGTGAACGGATGCCCCTCGATCACGAACGTGGCCCCGACGACCGTCGGGTCGGCGCCGTAGGTGTTCTGCCAGGCGTGATGGCTGAGCACCACCGCAGGCGGCGACGCCGGCCGGTCGTCCTCGGGTGTGAGGAGGCGGCCGCCATATGGGCGGATCCCCAGCACCGAAAAGTAACTGCCGGTCACGAACTCGGCCCGGAGCGACCTGGCGGCCGTGTCGACCCTCTCGCGGCGCACACTCAGCCGGGAGCCCCCGGCCTGAAACGCCGTCGTCTCCTCGAACTCCGGCGACGCCGCCTTCAGCTTCTCGTACAAGGGGTAAGAGAACATCCCCCAGCGGTCCTGCGGGGCGCCCTGGACGCAGCAGCCGTCGCCGTCGCCGATCCGGTAGAGCCGGACCGGGTTCGAGACCGGCAGCGATCGCAGCATGATCGCGTGGATCAGCGTGAAGATGGCGGTCGTGCCGCCGATGCCCAGGGCCAGTGTCAGCACAGCTGCGGCGGTGAAGACGGGGGAGAACCGGAACTGGCGGAGCGCGTATCGGACGGAGCCGGGAAGGTCGCTCATATTCTCGGTTAGACGGATTCGGCCTCCCAATCGTTGTCGCCGCGCCGCCCGGGTTTGACGACGGGGGCGAGGGCGTCGAAGATGAGATCACACGACCAATGGAGGTGAGCCGTGGCGCTCGACAGGCTCCTCGTCGCTTCG
>Ga0209744_1000591_pt1 | contig 12421 bp, 16 predicted proteins | sample BarGraNGADG00311_2_FD_184494 | JGI IMG/M metagenome (GOLD analysis project Ga0209744, IMG submission 184494) | Arctic peat soil microbial communities from Barrow, Alaska - Barrow Graham LP Ref core NGADG0004-311 (SPAdes) (version 2) | ecosystem: Environmental > Terrestrial > Soil > Wetlands >... | reverse complement strand
CCTCTGTGCTGCCGGTATACGAGTTCCCCGCCATCGGCAGCACAGAGGGTTGCGTCTCCTGATCTGATCGTTGTCTGTACAAGTTGTTCGCTTTCCGTCATGAGCTCCTCGTTTCGCCGCCTCGGGAGCGGCAATGTCCATTGTATTCGAAATCACTTGGTCGTACAGACCCCCGCATCGACCTATTTATTATGTATCTGAAATGTCCCCGTAAACTCATGAGAAAAAGTATCTGAACAATGACACAATACTGCTGGTTCTTCGGATGAGAAAGGAGCAGCGGGAATGGAGCTCACGATGCAGGAACGGAAGAAACTGGCGATGGTGAAGGCACAAGCCTATTGGAAGGCAACAAAGAGCAAGAACTCACAGATGCTCGATGACTTCTGTCAGTCCACGGAGTACTGTCGGAGATATGCGGCCCGGGTCCCGCACCAGGTAGGACAACGGTACTTGCTGGGAGATTGTCTCCTGGTGGCGGATCCTGGCAAGCATATTCACCGGCATCGTCCTCCCCGGTATGGTCCTGCAGTCCAGGAAGAGCTTATCACGACCTGGGCAGCCGGTACCTTCCTTGGTCCTGTCCGTCTGGCAGCAGGCATGCCCCTCTTTGTGGAGAACCTCATGAACCATGGGCATTTGTGCATTGATGAGGAAACCCGGAGACTCCTCCTCCAGATGAGTCCTGCAACGATCGGAAGACTCCTTGCAGGAGAACGGAAGAAGTATCGTCTGCATGGCATCTCCCATACTCGGGGTACTCCCTTGGGGGAAGGATTCCCATCCAGATGTGCATGGACCCTCCGTTGGATATTCCTGGTGCCCTGGCCGTGGACCTGGTGGGTCATGACGGAGGACAGGCGGTGGATGACTTCAACGGGACTCTGACCGTCACCGACCGGAGCACCGGGTGAACCGAGGGAGGGGCGGTCCGGACGAAAGCAGAGACCTATGTGGTTGCTGCCTGGAGTCCTGCCTTCACAGGTACCCAGGGAAGGCGATCTTCCTGCATGCGGACAATGGAACTGAGTTCATGAATGGACACCTCGTCCGTTTCTGCCATACCCATGGCATCACCCTCACCCGGTCCCGTCCCTACCACAAGAATGACAATGCCCATGTGGAGGAGAAGAACGACGCGGTCATCCGGAAGTTTGCGGGGCATGACCGGCATGACACCCAGGAACAGGTGGACCTCCTGAACCGGCTGTACCGCTCTCTGCATCTCCTGGTGCACTGGTTCCTTCCCAGTCAGAAGCTCCTCCACAAGGAAAGCAACGGGAGCCATATCACCAAGGTGTATGACAGAGCACAGACACCCTGTGCCAGGATGTTGGCACGGATAGATGTTCCCGAAGAGACGAAGAAGCATCTCCTGGCTACCCGTGCAGAGCTGGACCTGGCCAGTCTGCAGTACGACATCCTCCGCTGCCAGGAACAACTGGACGAGATTGCCAAGAGAAGACAACCTCTGGTGATCACAAAACGTGGCAACCATGCGTACACTTCGTACGATGGAGGAGCACTATTCCAGGTAGTATGGGTGAGAGGAATGGGTAGATCGTACCTCAATTGAAACAATGAGCAATCCTCATGAGCTTGTACCAGAGATGGATCGCCCTTCCGAAATTTGTGTAGTATCAGAAGCGGAAGAAGGTTCTTCCAGCCTTGGTTGTGGACGAAATGAAACGCCAATGGAAGGGCAACCCATTGCAAACTCTCCTCTAGTGGGTTGACAACCTGATGCTTCAGGTACTTTCTTACGTGAGTTGATACGACTTGATTAAATCAGTGTTTCCCTAAAAGAGAATGGCTTTAGGAATCCGGCAGAGGCACATCTTCAGAAGAACTTGACATGAAATTGGGAAAGTGCTAGTATGAAAAAGTTGGAATCAATCAGGGGGCGAAGACGGGTGTGGAAGACGTTTTTTTTGTCCATGATTCCGTTGAAACAGAGAACAAAGCTAAGGAGGTGCTGAAGAGTCAACTTGCGAGTATGTCTCGGAGCCAGCACAAATAACAAGCCACAGAAATAGAAATTCATGTTATTCGGGGGTAATATTATGCAGGCAAAAGTTATGCAGGCAAAAGACTTTAAAGGAATAATACCACCACTCATGACGTTATTTGACAGTGACGGAAATGTTAACAAAGCCCAGTTTAAGAACTATATAAACTGGATAGTTCCAAATGTTCAGGCAATTTATCCATTAGGGACATATGGTTGTGGTCCTTTTATGACTAACGAAGAGCGTAAAGAAGCAGCGGAGATAATTGTCAATACAGTAAATGGCAGGATACCAGTAATAATTCATGTAGGTGCCGTTGATACAAAGAGTGCTGTAGAACTCGCAAAACATGCTGAAGCGATAGGTGCGAATGCAGTTGGAGCAATTGCTCCATACTATACGCCATTAAAAGAAGATGAATTGTATGGGTATTTTAGAACAATTATGGATGCTATCCATATCCCCATGTTCCTATACAATAATCCACAGGTTTCAAAACAAACACTATCACCAGAGTTAATAAAAAGATTAGCCGAAGTCGGACTAAGAGGTATAAAGGATAGTTCATTTGACATAGTAAGCTACTACAATTATGTCAGAGCGGTAAAAGAATATGACGATTTTAATGTAATTATTGGAACTGAAGCACTTATAACAGCTGCATTTCAGATGGGTGCAACTGCGGCTGTAACTGGGTTAGGAAATATCTTCCCGGAACTTCTTCAAGATTTATATAGAGCAGTTATTAACAATGAAACAAAAAAGGCTAACGACCTACAGCTAAAAGTTCTAAGACTTAGAGAGATTACAAAGTATGGGCAAACAGTACCTACAATGCAGGCAATATTAAAACTAAGAGGGGTGGATTGTGGAGTTCCAAAAGCACCATATCGTGAACTCAATACCGAGGTTGTAAAGAAGGTAGAAAAAGCACTAAAAGAATTGAACATGTTATGAGAATCATAAATAACTGAACAGACCTCTTTACACGAAGCAATTACAAATGCTGCATGCTTATGTGTAAAGAGGTCTTTGTTAAGTAGATATCTTCCGAATCAGCATCCTATTTTTAGGAGTTATTATATGAAAGATACTGGATTAACTTGTGTGAACCTATTTAATGCCGAGGCGTAATATGATTTCAAAACAATTAGAAATAGAAAATGCAACAGGCTTGCACGCAAGGCCAGCTTCAGAGTTTACAAATGCAGCGGCAATGTACAAGTCAAAGATAAATTTAGAGTATAAGGGGAAAGTTCTCAACGCCAAGAGCATAATAAGTTTACTTTCTGCCGGTATAGAAAAAGGTAGTACTATAAATGTAGTAGTAGATGGAGAAGACGAAGTAGAAGCTCTTGAGACATTAGTTGCTTTAGTTGAGTCGAATTTTGGAGAGTAAGGAGTAAAAAACATAACAGGAAGACCTGCCAAACCGAAAGAGACAATAAGGGTATCCAGCTAGAGAAGCTGGTGAAAGGGCGGGGGCAATTGCTCGATATGAGATCAATGTTGTCGAAGGCTTTGGCGGCAATCACATATATGATAGACTTGCGATTCTGTACCGTAAGGCTGGACAGCGCGAGGACAAGCTTCGCATTCTAAAGCGAGCCGTCCGGGTGTTCTAGAAGATTGTAAGGTCAGGACGGTCAAATAGCCAGCCGAGGCTGGACCGGTTTCAGCAGCGGCTGTCCAAGATTGAATCAGAAAACGGCCCAATAGTTCGGGGCAAGGATGTCCGATGAAAAGGTGTCGGCAATAGAAAAGGGTGCAGAGGAGGAGAGCAAGAACGCGAGGGAAGGTCCATGGCGAAAGTACGTTTGAGAACTCCTGCAAGCCCCGACCACAGCGCCCCACCGAGAAGCGAACGTTGCTTGGTATCAGCTATAACGCTCAGGATTCCAAACGCAAAGAACACGCCAATCAGAGAACAACACCATCGTGCTCAGGATAAGTTTCAGCATTGCGTCCCCAAAGGGTGAGGGGACCCATGGAGTGAGGGAACGTACAAGGATTGGAGCATGATCCTTGTCTGCGGCAACAAGACCAGTCGCAACAAGACCAGTCCACAGCTTATTTGTAATCAGGGCTATTGAGAACAATCCTTCAGACAGACACCATGGGAGCTGTGACACCGGCCTGTCACGGCTCCTTCTTTCATGAGGGTTCCTCTATCATTGAAAGCTCAATGTCTGTGCACGGGACGCTCGTCTGCGAGAGCTGTGATCGCGATGTTCAGGGAAGACCCCGAAAGAAAAAGGCCAAGCAGGCCTGACCGTTACCCATTGCAAGTTCTTGCACCCCCAACCCATATGGTTGGGGGTGTTCTGCTGTTCAAGGCAGGTCGATGTCTACGACAACAAGCGACGTGGTCGCTGCCGGTCCGGACGGCCTCTTCGTACAAGTGGCGGACGTCTGTGACGCTGATGTCGGGTGAGACGCGGATACTGTCGCAGCGGCACCGCGGGTACTTCCCTTTCCGCCCACGGTAATACGAATCGCCAGGGGTCCCTTCAGGTAGTACCACACCCGATGTTTCAGTTCTGCGGGATGGTGTCCGTACCACAAGCGCAGGGCGTCATCAATTGGCACGCCTGAGCCGAGGACCAGAGCCTCTTCCTCGGTCCACCACCTACTCTGCTCGATGTCGGGGTGGTCCACGCGCGGGCCGTTGGCATCCATGCCCAGCACAATCTAATCCCTACATTTGGCTGCGACCTCTACTGCCACAGCATATGCATCGGGTGTCGACAGTGTCATCACTTCGATGCCGCAACCCCCCCCCGGCCACCAGCGCGTCAACCATCCTAAGGGTCAGCTCGGCGATGGGCCGCGAAGAGTCGCAATGAGTCCATTGGCATGAATCTGTTGAAGTGTTTCCCGCTTTGTCATCGTCATAGGTTCTCCTTGCATTTCTCGATATCAGACAACACGGTGTGCCGGCTTTTCATCGCGCAGCACCGCCAGGCAGTCTTCGGTCGCCATGCGTCCCATGGCTGCCGTAGCGTCATCGGTATGTGCTCCCATGTGTGGCGTGACGATTACTCGCGGATCAGTGAGCAAAGGATTGGAGGCAAGTGGCGGTTCATCAGTCAGGACATCGAGCGCTGCTCCCTGCAGTTTGCCATTGTCGAGGGCCTGTTTGAGTGCAGCTTCGTCCACAAGTTCACCCCGTGCTGTATTGATGAGAAAGGCTCCAGTCTTCATGACAGCGAGGAATCCTGTATTCACCATGCCACGCGTTTTCGGAGTCGCCGGCAGGTGCAGCGAAACGACGTCGCTCACAGCCAGAACCTCGTCCAGATCCTTCAGTTCAACGCCATTTGCTGCTGCGAATTCTCTGTTGGGAAAGGGATCATACGCCACAATGTGGAGTTCGAACCCCTTCAGCCGGAGCGCAAGCTCGCGTCCCACAGCGCCAAGACCGACGATACCGAACGTCTTCCCCTTCAGGGAAATGCCAGTCAACCGCGGCCATTCACCCCCACGCATTCGGCCGGCTGCGATCGTAATACCACGTGCTAGGTCAAGTGCCAGACCAAGCGCCAGTTCGGCGACAGAGACAGAGTTGGCTCCAGGCGTATTCGTGACGATAATGCCATGCTGCTTTGCCGCTTCCAGATCAACATTGTCCATACCGACGCCATAGCGTGAGATGACCTTCAGACGATCAGCAGATGTGATAACATCCGCCGTCACTTCGTCGGCACCTGCAATGTAGCCATCGACCCCCTTCAACATCTCTTGCAGCTGAACGGCTGAAAGCCGCTTGCCTGTCGTGTTATAGACGACCGAACCAACCGAGGACTCCAGCACATGCTGAACTTCCGGGTCGCCCTGCGTAAATGAGGTCGGTGACACGAGAACCGTGCACTTCGTGAGATCCATTACATTGCTCCCCCCGCGCTCTTCCAGCGTGGATTGTCCTGCACGACAGGACCTTTGTGAGAACGCACCACAACTTGGTGAAAGCCGTAGCTCTCAATCGACTTATAGTCATGGCACGCATTGCCCGAGTAGACAAAATACGTGACCAGGTCGTGATCCAAATCTGTATTGGCAGGCCGGTGCGCCCAGCGTGGAGCGACGTACAGAACGGTCCCGGGATGGAACCATTCGACATCTTCCTCAGGAGTCTCCATGACCATGCAGCCACTGCCACCAAGGCAGTAGTAGATTTCGGCAGTGGCCAAGACGCTGTGAAAGTGTCCCTTGATCATGTAGTATTCATTTCCGACAAGACCCGGGTAGACAACAGAAACTCTCGAGATCAGCTCGCCCACTACCTCGGGATGGCGGATTTCAAAGACATCGTACAACAGTTTGTCTTCCACGGCAAGCATGGCTTCATAGGCTGTTTCGTCCTGGAACAAGCGGCGCATGGAGGTCAAGCATCCCTCAGTATGACTATCGCACCGTGACAGGCGTATCCCTCCCCTTCCCACCAACGTAAAAGTAAATGGCTTGTCAGACATTATGTATATCTCCTAGTTGCGTTCAGTGTCAAGTATTTCTCATGCAAGAGCGAGCCAACGGGAGATGTTCCCTCCGGTCATGCCTGCAATCTGCTAATCTGTACAACCCATCTGCAGCAACCTCTCCCGAAGCAATGCAACACAATCACCATGTCGGTAGCAACGCAGACGGAATCGGTCAGCCCTTCGTCCGCCATGAACTCGATCAGCGGCCAGGCATAGTTCTCCAGGCCGTATGGCGAGCGCACAAACTTCCTTTCATTAGAGAGGTAGTATATTTCTTTAGATCTGCTTTAGTTACCTCATGACAGTAGAACTGTATTCTTTCTATGTATCTTCTCTTTCCATCCCTTCAATAAGCCGTAGAATTTCTCTAGTATTTGTGGCCTTTCTTATTTTATCAAGGAAACTCATGTCACCAAGCATTCCCACTAGGCTGCTCATAACCGATAGATGAGAAGAATGATCAATGGCAGCTAGTCCAAACAGTATATCTACCGGACAATCCTCTCTACCCTGAAAACAGGTGGCAGTCTTGAGAACGACAAGACTCAAACCTATTCTTCGTGAACCATCTTCTGGACGGGCATGAGGAATTGCTACGCCGTTGCCGAGCACGATATAAGAACCGTACGTTTCCACCATTTTGATCATACTGTCAACGTAACGGCTTTCAACTGCGCCGGAATTTACCAGCAACGCTCCGGCCAATTCAACCGCTTCCTTCCAGCCTCCTACCTTATCTTTCAAAATAATCGTATCTTCATTTAGTAGCTCGGATACCTTTTTTGTCACAGTCATGTATTAATCACCCTCTCTCTTTAATCACACATTACCTTAGGAACCACTGATCAATGCCTACTTTTAATGGGTTACTCCACAAGAATGTGAGTTTACAGCTCACATGCGAAAAAGCCACTAAAAAGGTCTGCTGGAACGCTTCTTTTCAAGGGCTCTCTTGAAGACAGAGCGTGGAGTCTCCTCCGTTACCATGGTACCCTACTGAACACTGGTCTGCCTGGCATACAGGACAAAATTTGCGGAGGCAAAGAGCATGGAGAGAAGACTGTGATTCTTGGAGATGCCACGGTACCTTGTGAAACCCGAAGAGATTCTTGACAATATGAAACTGGTGCTCTACCTTTGCACACATGGACGCTTTCTCATGCTCAGCTTTCACCACGGCATCTTTTTCAGGGCCATCCTTCATCTTGGCAAGAACACTGTGGCGCAGGGCGATTTTCCACTGCACATGTGCATGCTCTTTCTTGATTTCAGGGTGTTCGCTGACACCGGTATATCCTGCAATCGCCACAGACGATCGTTTCTTCCCCATGCAGCAGTTTTGAGGTATAGGTGACATCATGCTCATTGGCTGCTGTAGCTTCAACTGTATGAACCATACCACTCTTGCTGTCCACGCATCCAAGGCACCTTCTCAACTCTTTCCCCTTTGTTGTACCATTTTTGGGGGCGCCTTGAGGTACTTGATTAAGTCAGTGGTTCCCTTGCTTTCCCCGCGCTACAATACAACAGAATTTTGTAGTAGGCGTCCATAAACCCCTGTACAAGTTCTCGAGATGACGCACCAAATCGGAATCCCATCTCGTAGGGTGAACCACCAACTTTAATAATCCGTATTTCGGTCATTTTCTCACCTGTGGGACCCTTTATTTTTCTGGGGGGAGGGAAGTATATTTTTCAATTTATAACTCCTCCCCCCAACTATAACTGACCCCCCTTAACTAATGAACAAAAATTGAATGAATTAGTCTGGCTATAGCTCCAGTTGCTGAACCCCAAAGGACCAAGTCCGTGTCAACCATACCAACTGGTTGAGGCACTCCCACCTTGGTGAACTGCCATAGCAGCAAGGGCAAGGCTGTGAGGCCAATCCCCATAATTACTGCACCTATCACAGCTCCCTTACGGCCTCCGGTGGCATTACCATAAATAGCGGCCGTACCTCCCATAAAAAAGTGCTCCGTAATTGGGGGTATCACGAAAAACCCTGCGGCTAGTTTAATAGCAACTGTTGCAAAAACCCCTCCCACCATAGAAGCAATAAACCCAATAATCACAGCGTTGGGCGCGAAGCTGAACATGATGGGGCAATCAAGAGCAGGTATCGCATTCGGAATAAGCTTTTCTGCAATTCCATGGAAAGCGGGTACTATTTCTGCCAACATAATCCGTACCCCGTACAAAACCAGCATTATGCCACTAGCAAAAGTAAATGCTTGTAAGAGACTGAAGGCTATCCAGTTCTGTGAAGTCTTAAGTGTCGTCTCCATCACACTTGGGCCAATTACCAGGGTGCATGCCAGGAAGAGGACAAACATAACTATGGCAGCTATTACTGCATAGTCGTTTAGGAAGTCCCATTTATCCGAAATCTTGAGATCTTCCGTACTTTTTGAGGGGTCCCCTAGCTTGCTCCCAAGCCACGCAGACAGAGCATAGCCGGTAGCACCCGGGTGTCCTACTGAGACGGGTTGATCTCCGGTTATAATCTTGGTAAAACGTTGAGTGATTGCCGGCATGTACGTATACATGATCCCGCCTATGATAGAGCATACAATTACACTCGGTATTCCCACGAGACCAGCCGGTGCAACCACAAGAGGTAAAAGAGAAGAAATAAAGATCATATGCAGGCCCGATAACATGACGTACTTCCATCGGGTAATACGAGCTATAAGAAGGTTGACCAGAAATGCTCCCACGAAGACACCGGAAATGGTCGCAGCCATGATCCCCATAGCGCCTATCACCACAGTTTCAGTTACCGGCATAAAAGTCCTTCCCCCCATGGACATCGAGATCAGGGGAGTGAGGTTCGCCAGCACTCCTACTAACAGACCGGCACCTGCATTCAGAATTGTCAGACCGAGAATCGTTCTTGACGTCCCAACCAGGATCTTTGAGAAACTTTCGCGCTCCAAAATGAGACCCAGACAAACCAAAAAACCTAACAACAGTTGAGAAGTTGAGAAGAAACTAATAACGCCTGCCACAAACTCCTTCATCATCCAACCTCCTGAGAGTTCTGAGTAGAGACTGGTGCCTGATTAGACAAGTTCACGATGGCATTCTTCCATCATCCGAACCGCAGCTTCATCCCAGTTCTGCATCCTTATCCCATTAGCTTCCTCCCCTTGATAGGAATGACTTCATACTTACTCGAAAGAACCGTACTATGTCAGCCCCTAGCAATCCTCTTGCACCGGTTATGATAATTCTTTTCATACTTGAGCCTCCAAGAACTTTCTTAGTTCTCAGTAGTTAGTAAAAAGTGGGCTCTACCATTTTCGCTAGCTCCACCGCCTTGTCCCATGTCCCTACTAGCTGGTTAACCAGAAGAGCTTTCAATATCGACTCTTTACAAGGGTTGAAGGCTGCCTGAACGGCCAACTTTTCGTAAATTGCTCTGCGCTGTACTATTGCAAGGGCTGGGAGGGGAAGCGAAACTGAGCCCTCGGGTTCACAACGGTTTTCTGACAGGAGGCAAGGAACCTCCACGACACTATCCTTAGACATCTCGCTTACTACTCCATCATTTCTAGTAGTAAGACAAGCAAACATGTTATCCCCCTCACCGGATAGAGCGCCACAAACTGATGTTATCATTTTGGCATAAAGAGGGGCCCGTCGTTCTTTCATAAGCTGGTCCAACATCTCCATCGGCTGCTGCTCATAGCGACCAAATATATCTCGTTGCCATTTCTCTACCTCTTGGGCACGGGAGCAAGTTCTTCCACTCTGTTCTTTGAAGACTTCCTCTGGATTATAAAAATAGCGCATGTAAGGCACACATGGGATTGCCTGCAACGTCTGAACCAATTCTCGAGAAAAGCCCAGCATTTCTTCATGCTTTTCAGTCCAACCAGCCAAGAAACTTGGCAATATTTCTTTCTCTTCCTGCTTAATAGATATAACATAACTACCATGGTTTAGCCCTGCTGTTGTTACTTTAAGGCTACCCGGAGTTACTTCCATAAGACTGGCAATGCGCTCAGTAACATCGAAAGGAACGTCACAAACACCGATAACATGAAAGGTATAGCGCTCAAGTAGTGCCCTAACTATAATCCCCGTGGGGTTAGAGAGGACCAAGACCCATGCACCGGGGCAGACCTCCGCCACTTCTTGTGCTATTTTCATGACTTCTGGGATCACACGCATGGCATGGAAAAAACCGCCAGCGCCCACACTTTCATTTCCAACACAACCGCAGCTGAGGGGGAGTGTTTCATCTCTGTGACGTCCCGCAAGCCCTCCTGTCCGGATCTGCAAGATTACAAAATCAGCCCCCTCTAATCCTTCTCTTATCCTTTCATTGGCCGTAACGATACACCCTTTTCCCATACTATCTACAACCATCTTGCTCAAAAATGTCATAGCCCGAAGCCTCATTGGATCACTGTCTATGAGAGATATTTCATCCACCACCGCTCCCCAAGAAGACTGTAGGAACCCTTGAATAATGGCCGGACTATAAGTACTACCGCCTCCCACAAATGCAATTTTCATCATTCAGCATCGTCTCGTTTTTGTATCGCTTTCTCCAACTTAGTTCTATATTCCTCTTGGTCAACATAATTCCTAATGACAATTACCTTGCTTGCATCGAACTGACTAGCAAAATTCTGGGATGTTACAATAAGGTCCGCCTTCTGACCTCTCGCAGACGTAACATCACTTTGTTCTACAGTAGCTTTTATGTTCAATCGTGTCAATGCCTTGTCAATATTGATTTTCAAAACCATACTGGAGCCAGTCCCTGCTCCACAGACTGCAAGGATTTTCATATTTTCTCACCACCTGAACATCTTTCTATTCCTCGATAGAACACTGTTGGATTACCAACAAGACCTCGCTTATTAACTACGATCTTCATCACTCGCCATCCTCTCGTTTTTGTATCGCTTTCTCCAACTTAGTTCTATATTCCTCTTGGTCAACATAATTCCTAATGACAATTACCTTGCTTGCATCGAACTGACTAGCAAAATTCTGGGATGTTACAATAAGGTCCGCCTTCTGACCTCTCGCAGACGTAACATCACTTTGTTCTACAGTAGCTTTTATGTTCAATCGTGTCAATGCCTTGTCAATATTGATTTTCAAAACCATACTGGAGCCAGTCCCTGCTCCACAGACTGCAAGGATTTTCATATTTTCTCACCACCTGAACATCTTTCTATTCCTCGATAGAACACTGTTGGATTACCAACAAGACCTCGCTTATTAACTACGATCTTCATCACTCGCCATCCTCTCGTTTTTGTATCTCCCTTTTTCAGCAGACATTGCTATAGTTTATTTGCCGCGTACTATACCACGAAATGCGGTAACCTCAAGTCGCGCTGCATCACCTCAATTCCGTACGAGATACTACGATCCGTGTCAAGAGGACAAATATGGATTGGCTTCCTGTTCAAGGGTTCGGTACGTTAATTTTGTGACAGTGAGGTGATGAGTGATGCGAAGAAGTTTTCTCATGCAAGCGACCAAGGCGACGATGGGCTTCTTGTGGTGACCGCTCACGAGATGCTTGTAAAGCGTTCCTCTGCACTCATTGTATTGGATCCTGTTCATACAGGCCAGGGAGAGGATCTTTCTGAACATTGGATCTCCTGCTCTGGAAAACGGCAGGTCGTGGAGATTCGACAGCTCTGCAACACGACGATTCGAACATGAAGGTCAACGACGCCGGGGCTGATCTAGACGTCCCACATCGGCGGATCTTTGCATGAGTGATACTCCTCTTTTGGGGCAATCGAGGAGGGTCGGGGGGAGTCTGGTACATTTTGTGTCCTGAATCCGGAAGCAGAGCGCAAACCATCAACACTGGCCAGTACCGGGGTGCAAGATACGCAAAACATGCCCTTTTTTGGCAATCTCAGATGTCCTGCCATCCTTAATTCCCGCCGCTTT
>Ga0209744_1000589_pt1 | contig 12428 bp, 12 predicted proteins | sample BarGraNGADG00311_2_FD_184494 | JGI IMG/M metagenome (GOLD analysis project Ga0209744, IMG submission 184494) | Arctic peat soil microbial communities from Barrow, Alaska - Barrow Graham LP Ref core NGADG0004-311 (SPAdes) (version 2) | ecosystem: Environmental > Terrestrial > Soil > Wetlands >... | reverse complement strand
TCTTCTTCGAAGACTTGTGCTCGAGCAGGTGACGGCCACCAGCCTGCTCACGCATGACCTTGCCAGTGCCCGTAAGGCGGAAGCGCTTCTTGGCGCCGCTGTGGGTCTTCATCTTCGGCATGGTGCCGATCTCCTTCAGTCGTGCGGGTCCTGCCGGACCCACGGGGTTCTGTCGTGAAGCTGGGTGACTACTCGGCGGTGGTGATCTCCGCCTCAGCTGTGGTGTCCACAGCAGGCGCGCCACTTGAGGCTGCAGCAGCGGCGGCGTCACCTTCGCGCTTGCGACGCTGCTCGGCCTTGGCCTCGGCCTTCTTCTTGGTCGGACCGATCACCATGATCATGTTGCGGCCGTCCTGCTTGGGCGTGCTCTCAACGAAGCCAAGGTCACCGATGTCTCCGGCGAGACGCTGCAACAAGCGGTAGCCGAGCTCCGGCCGGGACTGCTCGCGGCCACGGAACATGATGGTCACCTTGACCTTGTCGCCGGCCTTGAGGAACCGCTCGACGTGGCCCTTCTTGGTGGCGTAGTCGTGGGGGTCGATCTTCGGTCGGAACTTGATCTCCTTGATGACCGTGTTGACCTGGTTCTTGCGGGCTTCCCGCTCCTTGATGGCTGCTTCGTACTTGAACTTGCCGAAGTCCATGAGCTTGGCGACCGGCGGCTTCGCCATCGGGGCCACCTCGACGAGGTCAAGGTCCGATTCGGCGGCCAGACGCAAAGCGTCCTCGACGCGCACGATGCCGACCTGCTCACCATTGGGGCCAACCAAACGCACTTCCGGGACCCGGATTCGGTCGTTGATACGAGGCTCGCTGATGTTGGTTCTCCTCTGTTGTCCGTCCAAGGGGACCGTGTTGTCCGTCAAGGGCGACCACCGGCAGACGAGAAAAGCCCCTCGCCACCGTGGTGCGCGAAGAGCTTCATGACAAGGAGCGTCCAACCAAACCGCCGCGTATGACGGGTGAAGACACGCGTCATACGCTGCACGGCTGCCGCGGCGCACCATCGGTGCGACGCCCCAGCCGGGCGGACCTGGAACCCGGCGGCTGCGGGCGCAGCGAACTGCGAGCGTGCCGACGCGGGTGGAAGCGACTTGCTTGAGCTTCTCTTGCACGCTGCGCCATTCGGGGAGTTAGGGACTTCCTGACGACACAGCCGGTCGATGTGCAAGGTTAGCAGCGTGGACCCCCAGACTGCCAATCCTGACCAGAGCGCCAGTCCTGACTCCAGCGCCGTTGCGCCCAGTCAGGAGCGCGAGGAGTAGCTCACGGACTCCGCGACCCGAACCTGGCGGGTTGCCGCCCGCGCGCGCGAACGGCGGTAGGTTCTCGTCGCGCCCGCACCGACGACGGCCACGAGGACACCAACGAGGGAGACGCTGACGAAACCACCGCCCCAGCCCCATTGGTCGATCGCCAGACCGGCCACCGGGGCACCCAGTGCCGAGCCGGCAGTCATGGCGGAGCCGTGCCACCCGATCGCCTCCCCCCTGGCTGCCTCGGGCACCACCCGGCTGAGCTGGTCGATCGTCGCGGTGATCGCCGGCGCACAGAGCAGCCCCGCCAGGAAGCCCAGCGCGGCAAGCGGCCACACGCCCGAAGCGAGGGCGATCGGGATGGTCGCCACGCTGAGGCCGCCCAGGAGCAGGAACGCCGAGATGGACCGGTGCAACATGCCGTAGACGAGACCACCAATCACCGACCCAAGCCCCCAGACTGCGAAGACCGGGCCGAGCAGAGAGACCTGGTCGAACTCACGCAGAGCCGCAACAAAAGCGATGTCGCATCCGGACAGGACGATCGTGGTAGCGGCGGCGGCCACACACATGGCCAGGAACTGGGGACGGAACCATGCACTGCGCGGCAGTCGCTCGTCGCTCTCGTCGCAGACGTCGCCGGCGTCGGCATACATGACCGGATTCGCCAGCCAGAGGCCGATGCCAGCCAGGACGCCGAGCATCTCGATGCCGAACAGGACCCATGCGGTCGACCAGATGCTGGCTGCCCAGACGCCGACGAGCGGGCCGACCATGAAGGACACCTCAACGGCAACCGCATCCAGAGACAGTGCAGTGCGCCGATCGCTCTCCGGGACGGCCACGATGACCGCCTGCCGGATGATGGCGAACGTCGGCACGACAAACAGACCGGCAAGTGAGACGAGCAGGAGCAGTGGGAGGTAGTCCACGAACGGCGCAATGGACCAGCAGATCGCCGTCACGATCAACGAGGGCAGGACCACCTGACGCAAGCCCTTGGTGTCCAGCAGCCTTCCGCGCCACGGTCCGCTCACCGCGATGCAGATAGTGGCCGCGGCGCTCACCAGCCCTGCAGCGCCGTAGTCACGGTGGAGCGTCTGGACGACGTGAAGCGTGAGCAGGACGCCACCGGCAAAGATCGGGATGCGCACCAGGATCCCGAGAAGCAACGCCTGCCGCATCGCGGGGACGGATAACACACGGCGGTATGGGTCAAGCGGCACGCCACAAGGGTGTCACAAAGGTCCGACCGCCGACAAAGTGTCCCCGGGCGCGGTGATAGCGGGACCAAGCCCCGAGCGACGCGAGTCGGTTCGACCGCCAGCTGAACCGACCGCGCCGGACACACCCAACCCCAGAGATACTATGCTTCTTTTCTTGACTGATTCCAGACTGAGTGCCGGCCGGCTCGCCCGCTCGCTTCGGGGCTCGGGTGGGCGACAACCACCACCACGTCGTCTGCCGTGGCTGTGGCGACGTCGCAGACATCGACTGCGTCCGCAGCCAGAAGCGGCTCCCCGATTCCGGACTGCGCAGCAACCAGATGTAGTGGGACTTCTGGACGCTCAACCCAGAGTCGGCCCACCAGGTCACCTACCTCATGGGTGACCGCGGCATTCCCAAGACGTGGCGCCACATGAACGGGTACGGCTCGCACACCTACATGTGGATCAACGAGGCCGGCGAGAAGTCCTGGGTCAAGTACCACTTCATCTCCGACCAGGGCGTCAAGGACCTGACCGGCGCCGAGGCCAACCGGATCGCCGGCGAGGACGCCGACTATCACCGACGGGACCTGCACGATGCGATCGCACGCAGCGAGCTCCCGAGCTGGACGCTGTCGGTCCAGGTCATGCCGTACGCCGACGCCAAGGACTACCGTTTCAACCCCTTCGACCGGATCGGCACCAACTTCCACCAGCTGCCGGTCAACCGCCCGCACGTGCCCGTCAACAACTACATGTTCGACGGTGCGATGACGTACGACCACACCGGCGACCAGGCGGTCTACGCGCCGAACTCCATCGGCCGTCCCTTCGCCGACCTGACCGGGCCGGTGGAGGACAGCTGGATGGACGTCGACGGCGATACCGGCAAGCAGATCGAGGCGATCGTCCGCGCAGCCCACAACGGCGCCTCATCGGCGAGAGCGTCAACGCACGTATGCCGCCTACTCACCTCAAGTGCGCGGCATGCGTGCGTTGTGTCCGGTCAGTTCTGCCGCCCGCTCGGCGGCCAAAGCACAGGGTCAGGCCTGGCGGACGGTGAACGACAGCCCGTCAATGCGCGCACGCGCCTCGCCATCGGTGGCGATCCGTTCCCCGATTCGAGTTGCCAGGGCCTGCACCCGGTCAGCATCGAGTCCGGCGCGCAGGCTCAGCACGACACGCAGGATGCCGGCTCCGGCAGGGTCGCCCTCCCGGATGCAGCCGGTCACGTCTTCCTCGTCGGCAGTGGCTCGGACAAGAGCCTGAGCCACAAAGGGATCGGTATGAGCCGGAAGCCACACGCGCTGCTGTGCCAGGGCCCACACCATGCTGGGTCGTAACACGCACTCATGAGCCGAACCACAGTCGAGCAGCATCACGTCGCAGCGCTCGGTCACCGCGCCCTGAGCGGCCCGCGAGCCGCTAACCGGAAACGGGCGCGCAGTGGCGTCCCAGGCCGAGAGCGTGGCGAGGCTGCTGAAGACCGGGAACGCACGCTGGCCGTCCGACGCGATCAGCATCGCCACGGCCATGTCGGTGGATCTGATGTGACTGGACCTCTCGGCCATCGGCTCGCCTGCGTCGTCGACCTCGCGTGGCGCTGCGACGATGGGGACGAGCAACCGGGCGCGGGCCACTGCTCGCATCAAGGCCGTCTCATCCTGCGGATTGTCAAGCGCCGCAAGCAGGCTGACGTCGGCGGCGCCGAGGTCACCATCGAATCCGGTGCCCGAGAGCTCGCGACCAGCCCAGGTCGCCCCACCTGGGTGCGAGACCGGTGCCTCACGCCGCGCGTCGTTGCCGGGTGGCGGTTGGTCATCCACGAGGAGCACCCCACGAGGATCGGCCCGGGCGGTCGTGGGGCTTGGCTGACCCCGCTCGTGCTTCGACCTCCACCTCGACCAGCATCTCCTTGTCGAGGAGCCCGGCCACCAGGACCATCGTCGCCGCCGGGCGCACGTCGGCGAACCGCTCACCGTGCACTCGGCCAACGGCCTCGCAATCGGCTCGGTTGACCACGTAGATACGAGTCCGGATGACATCACCAAGGCTGCCGCCAAGGGCCGTGATGGCGTCGAGGGCACAGTCCAGGGCCAACCGCATCTGGGCGGCCGCATCCCCTTGGTTCAACACCACCCCGTCTGCGACGGCCGTACACCCGGAGACGATGATGCGGTCGCCGGTCCGGATCGCCCGGGAGTATCCGAAGGCTTCCTCCCACGGACCACCACCGGTATGACGCCGGCGTAGCGGCGAGGCGCCGGTCATGGTCGGCCCGCGATATCCAGCGCCTCGGGCAGAGTGAACGCGCCACGGTAGAGGGCCGAACCGATGATCGCCCCTTCGACGCCAGCGCTCACCAGAGACCTGATGTCCTCGATATCCGCCAGCGTGGAGACCCCACCCGATGCGACGACCGGGCGATCAGTGCGAGAACAGACCTGTTGCAGCAGCTCAAGATTAGGACCCTTGAGCATGCCGTCCTTGTTGACGTCGGTGACGACATAGCGAGCGCATCCCTCGTGGTCGAGACGCTCGAGGGTCTCCCAGAGGTCACCGCCCTGTTTCGTCCAGCCACGCGCCGCAAGCGTGGTGCCGCGAACATCAAGACCGACGGCGACCCGGTCGCCATACTCGGCAATGGCCGCAGCGGTCCACTCAGGGTCCTCCAACGCTGCCGTGCCGAGGTTGACGCGGCGACAGCCGTTCGACAGCGCGGCCGCCAGGCTCTCGACGTCCCGGATGCCACCCGACATCTCGACCTTGATGTCGAGGCGCCCGACGATGCCGGCGAGCAGCTCACGGTTGGAGCCGCGGCCGAAAGCAGCGTCGAGGTCAACCAGGTGGATCCACTCGGCGCCCTGCTCCTGCCACGCCCGGGCGGCCTCCCACGGGTCGCCGAACTGGCCGCCGGTTCCGGCGACCCCCTGGACGAGCTGGACCGCCTGCCCGCCGGAGACGTCGACGGCCGGCAGGAGCTCAAGGCGTGAGGCTGAGGTCAGGATGATGAGCTCCCCTGCTGTTGTTGGTCATCGGCAGTCGGCTTGGTCGAAGGCTTGACAGTTTTCACAGCATCGCCACCCAGTTCTCCAGCAGCTGGGCCCCGGCGTCACCGGACTTCTCGGGGTGGAACTGAGTGGCCACCAACGGCCCGTTCTCGACGGCTGCCACGAACGGTGACCCGTGCTCGGACCAGCTCACCTTTGGTGCCACCGCCGCCCTGCTTCCGAGGGGCTCGAGCTCCCACGCCAGAGCCGCGTAGGAGTGCACGAAGTAGAAACGCTCGTCTTCGACTCCGGCAAAAAGCTGGGAGCCTTCTGCGGCCGTCACGTTCGACCATCCCATGTGCGGGACAACGGGGGCCACCAGCCGTTCGACGACTCCGGGCCACTCCCCCAGGCCGCGTTCCTGGCCGTCCACACTCAGCTCTGCGGACCCCTCGAACAACACCTGCATCCCCACACAGATGCCCATAACGGGTCGGCCCCCCGAGAGCCGGACGTCGATCATGCGCGGCCCGTCCACGGCGCGCAGCCCCCGCATGCAGGCGTGGAAGTTGCCAACACCGGGCACGAAGAGAGCGTCAGCCTCCTGGACCAGGCGATGGTCGGCACTCAGCTCGACGCTGGCGCCGACGCGCTCGAGCATGCGGACCGCCGAGCGAACATTGCCGCTGCCGTAGTCCAGCACCACCACACGGGCGACCATCTAGTCCTCCTCCAGCTCGGCCTTGTGCCGAGCCTCGTCACTGATGATCCTTTCGAACCTGGCGACGTGCTGCTCGCCAGGCTCGACCTTGGTGGCACCTGGCGCCGCAGCCGGGTCCTGCCCTCCGTCGAACAGGTCCGAACCCGGCAAGCCCAACACTGCCAGCAGCTCACGGAGAAGACCGGGGGCATCGCCACCGGCATCGACCAGCATGTCCCGGACGCGGCGACGAGCTGTCCTGTCGCGGGTGCCGGCGGCGGCAACCAGGTCAGCGGGCCGGCCGGCTATCAGCTGCCGAGGCTGCACCACGCCCTCCCCGGGGGACCACACGAACCATCTCTGGACAGCGCGCCACCCGCAAGGGTGGGCGCTGATCATGGCCTTGCCGTCGACCACGAAGAGACCTATGGCAGAACGCAGGCGAGAGGGAACGGGGCGCCCGGCAAGTGTCTTCAGGGTGTCATCGTAGGGCGGGCTTGCCTGAGATGGCCCGGCGGGCAGAACCGCAGTCCAGCCTTCGAGGGGCACGACGTGAACGGGCATCAGACCACGCTGGGCCCAGGACGCCACCGGGTCCGGCCCGCCCTGCAAGAGAAGCATCCCCCGCCCCTGCCAGGGCGAGTGCGCCAGCTCGGTCACTGGATCAGAGACTCCCCTTCGCGCTGGGAATGCCCTTGACCCGCGGGTCAAGGGCGACAGCGGCGCGCAGGGCACGCGCCACGGCCTTGAACTGCGCCTCGACGAGGTGGTGCGGGTCGCGGCCGGACAACACGCGCACGTGCAGGGCGATACCGCCGTGATGGGCAAAGCTCTCCAGCGCGTGACGGGTCAGCGATCCCACGTAGTTGTCGCCGATCATCACGTAGGCCTGGCCGTCGGGCTCACCGGTGTGCACGAAGTAGGGACGGCCGGCCACGTCAACCACCGCGTGAACGAGCGCCTCATCGAGGGGAACCGTCGCATCGCCGAAGCGCGAGATGCCGCGTTTGTCGCCCAGGGCCTCCTTGAACGCGTCGCCGAGCACGATGGCAACGTCCTCGACCGTGTGGTGGGCATCGACGTCCACGTCGCCGGTGGCCTGGATGCGCAGGTCGATCAGCGAGTGCTTGGCCAGACTGGCCAGCATGTGATCGTAGAAACGCACGCCGGTGCTGATCTCGCTGTCTCCGCTGCCGTCGAGGTTCAGCTCGACCTCGACGGTGCTCTCGTTCGTCGACCGCTTGATGTGTGCGGTGCGCAGCGCCTGGGGATCATCATCGTGCTGGTCCCGGTTGGCGGCCTGTTCGGTCATGGTGACTGCTCCTGCCGGTGGGTCGGTGCGAGGCGACGCATCGCATCCAGAAACGCCCCGGTCTCCTGAGGCGTCCCTGCTGTGACACGAAGATAGTGGGCCAGCCCGACGTCGCGAACCAGGATGCCCTGATCCAGCAACGCCTGCCAGGTGACCTGCTCGTTCGTAAGGCCACCGAAGAGCACGAAGTTGGCGTCGCTCGGCACCGGGTCCAGGCCCATCTCGGCGAGGTCTGCCACGATGCGGTCACGTTGGGTCTTGAGGAGCTCGACCGTGGCCAGAAGGCCGTCAGCATGCCCCAGGGCCGCGCAGGCGACCGCCTGTGTCAGGGCCGAGAGGTGATAGGGCAGACGGACCAGTCGCAGCGCCTGGGTGAGCTCCACATCAGCCGCGAGGTAACCCAGACGTCCTCCAGCCAACGCGAACGCCTTGCTCATGGTCCGGGTCACCACGAGCCGCCCACGGCCTTCGAGCAGGGTCAACGCGCTGGGAGTGCCCGCGCGGGCGAACTCGGCGTAAGCCTCGTCCACCACGACGATCGCCCGGGGCGCAGCAGCATAGATCGCCTCGACGGCGTCCAGCCCCAACGCGGTGCCGGTCGGGTTGTTCGGCGAACAGAGAAACACGATGTCTGGCTCGTGTTGCCGCACCTGTGCCACGGCAGAAGCGACATCCAGGTCGAAGATGCCTGCACCCTCGACCCCGCGACGTCCATCGACCCATCTGGTGCCGACCGTCCTGGTGATGATCGGGTGCATCGAGTACGTCGGCGTGAAACCGAGCGCGACCCGATCGGGGCCGCCGAACGCCTGGAGGATGTGCTGCAGCACCTCGTTGGAGCCGTTGCCCGCCCACACCTGGTCGGCCGTGACGGCAACACCGGTAGTACCGGTCAGATAGGCCGCCAGGTCCTCGCGCAACCGGACGAACTCGCGGTCCGGATAGCGGTTGAGACCCGATGCCACCGCGGCCACGGACGAGACGATCGCGTCGACGACATCCTGAGGCACGGCGTACGAGTTCTCGTTGGTGTTCAGAGGAACCGCGACGTCCAGCTGAGGTGCACCGTAGGGCGTTCGTCCCCTCAGGTCAGGGCGTAGCAGATCGTTCAGTGGAATGCTCATGCTCAGCCCACATCTCCAAAGCGCGCATCGCCTCTGAATCGTGCAACAACAGCCTCGCCGTGGGCAGGGAGATCCTCGGCGCCTGCCAGCGTGACCACATGGTCGACGACATCGCGCAGGGCGGCCTGCGTGTAGTCCACGACATGAACGCCGCGCAGGAACGACTGAACTGACAACCCGCTGCTGTGACAGGCGCATCCACCGGTGGGCAACACGTGGTTGGACCCCGCGCAGTAGTCGCCCAGGCTCACCGGCGCGAAGGCCCCCACGAAGATCGCCCCGGCGTTACGGATCCGAAGGGCCACCGCCCGTGCATCGCGGGTCTGGATCTCGAGGTGCTCCGCGGCGTACGCGTTAACCACCGTGATGCCGGCCTCGACGTCGTCGACCAGGACGACGCCGGACTGCCGGCCGGCAAGCGCGGCAGCGATCCGCTCGGTGTGCTTGGCGGACGCCACCCGACGTACCAGTGCAGCTTCGACGCGCACAGCGAGGTCCTCGCTGTCGGTGATGAGCACCGACGCGGCGAGCGTGTCATGCTCGGCCTGGCTGATCAGGTCCGCGGCGACGTGTTCGGGATCGGCGCTGTCGTCGGCCAGAACTGCGATCTCGGTGGGTCCGGCCTCGGCGTCGATGCCGATCAGACCCTTGAGCAGGCGCTTGGCTGCGGCCACGTAGATGTTGCCCGGTCCGGTGACCAGGGTGACCGGCTCACAGACCACGGCACCAGCATTCGGAGTGCCGTCGGCACCGGCTTCGCTGGCGCCGTAAGCAAACATGGCGATCGCCTGAGCCCCACCGACGGCGTAGACCTCGTCGATGCCGAGCAGCTCGCACGCCGCCAGGATGGTCGGGGCGGGGAAGCCAGCGAACACTCCGAAGTTGTCCCGTTGTGGCGGGCTGGTGACGGCGATGGAGGCCACACCCGCTATCTGGGCAGGGACGACGTTCATCACGACGCTGCTGGGGTAGACCGCAACCCCGCCGGGGACGTAGAGGCCGACCCTGTCAACCGGCAGCCAACGCTCCACGACGGTTCCACCGGGCGCCACCTTGGTGGTCGTATCGGTCCGGCGCTGGTCCTCGTGAACGATGCGCACCCGTCGGATGGTCTCCGCCAGCGCCGCGCGAACGTCAGGGTCGAGCACGTCCAAAGCCGTCTTCAGCACCTCTGCCGGCACCCGCAGCCGCCCAGGTCGGACCCCGTCGAACCGCTGCCCCAGGTCTCGCAATGCCTCGGCTCCACGACGGCGCACGTCGTCACAGATCGGTCGAGCTGCGGACAGTGCCGCCTCGACGTCGAACTCGGCTCGGGGCAGCGCCTCGCGAAGGGAGCGAGCGTCGAGAGCGCGGCCACGCAAATCGATCCTGGAGATCACACTCTCAGTTTAGGTTGATTCGTGCGGCGGTCCGTCATGTGTCCAGCCTCCGGCGGATAATACGGTCCGTGACACTCGCCATGGCCCAACCCGCCGCCGCGCTGGTCAGCGTGGACGGAGTGAGCGGGCTGGTACGCCTCGCCCTCGTGGTGGTCGTCTGCGCGGGGCTCGCCGCGGTCATCAACCGCTGGGGACAGCTGGGACATGGTCGCGACGACCTTCTGGCCGCGCTGCGAGCGTGCCTCCAGCTCGGCGTCGTCGGGCTGCTGATCCTCGCCGTGCTGAGATCGTGGTGGCTGACCCTGGGGTTCATCATCCTGATGCTGTCGGTGGCCTCTCTGACAGCGGGCAGGCGACTGACTGCGAAAGGACTGAGCCGGAGAAGCACGTGGTGGTTCGCCGTCGCTCCGGTCGTCCTGGGTGCCGTCCCCGTGGCCGGTGGCCTGATGCTCAGCGGACTGATCCCCCGCGAGACGATCGCCGTCGTGCCGATCGTTGGCATCCTGATCGGAGGGGCCATGACGGCGACGACCCTCGCCGGAAAGCGAGCCCTCGACGCACTGCGAACTAGCCATGGTGAATATGAGGCTGCCCTCTCGATCGGCCTGCCCCCTCGCAACTCGGCACTGCTCATTGCCCGCGAGGATGCCTCGCTGGCTCTTGTCCCTGGCCTCGACCAGACCCGGACGGTCGGGCTGGTGACCCTTCCCGGCGCCTTCGTCGGGATGCTCCTGGGTGGCGCCTCACCGCTGCAGGCAGCAGCCGTCCAGCTGGTGGTGCTGGTGGCTCTGCTGCTGGTCCAAGCCATCGCAGTTCTTGTAACGGTCGAGCTGGTTGCGCGGGGAAGCTTCAGCGCAACTGGGTGACCGAGTCACGCACCCAACTTCGCGGCCAACGCCGGGACACCGTGTGGGCAATGAGGAGATACCACAGCGAGGCCATCGCGAGCACGACATACGACCGGCCATCCGTGGGGAGGACGACCGCGGCAAGCGCCGTCGCCGAGACGAACACAGCATTGAAGAGGACGTCGTAGAGGGCGAAGACGCGGCCTCGGTAGACGTCGCCAACCACCCTCTGGAGGGTGGTGTCGACGCAGATCTTCACGCCCTGGGTGGTGATGGCGAGCCCAAAGGCCGAGACGACGATGGCCCAGCGCGTGAAGAACGCAGTAGGAAAGACCATCATCAGCGCGGCGAGGAGGCTCAAACCGGTGACATAACCATGCATGCCGAAGCGCTTCGTCATCGACGGTGTGACCAGGGCAGCGATGGCGTATCCCGCACCCGAGGCGCCGACCACGATCCCGAAACCGGCCAGTCCGGCCCCGGCGTCGGCTCGCTCGAAGTAGTTGCGGAAGAGCAGGATCGTCCCGATGATCATCACGCCGTAGGGCAGCTGGCCCGCGCCGACCACCCCGAGGGCCAGCCGTCCGAGCGGAGGCAGGTGCCGGGCTGCGTCGTCAAGGCCGCGAACGACGTTGCTGAGCGCCGCGCGGACCGCGCTGTCGATGCCCTCCAGATCGGGCCCGAGACTCGGAAGCCACAGAGCGAGGAGCGCGGACAGGACGTAGGACACGGCACCGACGACGAGGACGATGCCGTCGCTGTGCGAGACCGCATGGACCGCGCCTCCGAACGCCAGACCGGCAAGGTAGGCGATCGTGCCGCACGTGGGCGAGAGGGCGTTCGCTGTAAGGAGGAGCTCGCTGCTGACGACGTGGGGCAGGCTCGCGGAGAGCCCGGCGAGGAGGAACCGGTTCACCGAGAAGGCGGTGAGAACCAAGAGGTAGAAGAGCCAGCCGACCTCGCCGCGGACTACGAGCAGGGCTATGACGAGAAGCAGAATCGCACGAATGGCGTTGCTGGCCATGAGGATCCGCCGTCGCGACCACCGGTCGAGAAAGACCCCGACGAATGGCCCGAGCACGGTGAAGGGCAGCAGGATCGTAGCGAAGGCCGTGGCGATTGCGCCCGCAGTGGGGGCTCGCTCGGGGGAGAACAGGATGGCGGATGCAAGGGCGACCTGGAAGATGCCATCCGAGCCCTGGGACAGCAGTCTCACCGCGAAGAGCCGCCGGAAACCGGAAAACCGCAACAGCGCGGCGAGGTCCCGGAAGAAGATCACCCGCGCAGCCTAGCCAGTCGATCCCCTGCCCAGTGAAGTCGAATCCCCGCCGGTGTTGGGCGCACGGATTCTCAGGTTGGCTGCCGGTTGGCCCCTGCGCAGAATGGCAGTTCCGACAGGCCACGGCCGTCGGTGAAGACGGGCGACTCCTGGGTTGGGATGGTGCGCTCAGACCGGATTCGCCTGGTCGATGGGCGTGGCCGAGGGGCTTCGAGCACGGCCCAGACGACCTTGCCGCCGTCGGCGGCGGGCAGAACCCCGAACGCGCGTGAGAGGCCGGAGACGATGCTGAGTCCTCGCCCGTGCAGGTCAAGGCATGGGTGATGCCGATC
>Ga0209744_1000585_pt1 | contig 12464 bp, 10 predicted proteins | sample BarGraNGADG00311_2_FD_184494 | JGI IMG/M metagenome (GOLD analysis project Ga0209744, IMG submission 184494) | Arctic peat soil microbial communities from Barrow, Alaska - Barrow Graham LP Ref core NGADG0004-311 (SPAdes) (version 2) | ecosystem: Environmental > Terrestrial > Soil > Wetlands >... | reverse complement strand
TCTCCTGCGGGGTCAAGGCCGGTGACGAAGTCATCGTGCCCTCCTTCACCTTTGCCGCGACCGCCAACTCCGTCGCGCTGACCGGCGCGACGCCCGTCTTCGCTGACATCAACGCGGACGACTTCTGCCTCGACCCCGCATCGGTGGAGGCCTCCATCACCGACCGGACGGTCGGTATCATGCCGGTGCACCTGTACGGTCACCCGGCCAACATGCCGGCGCTGCGGGCGATCGCCGACAAGCACGGCGTCCAGCTCTTCGAGGATGCAGCGCAGGCGCACGGCGCGTCGCTGGGCGGCACGCCTGTCGGCGCGTTCGGATCCTTCGCCATGTTCTCCCTGTACCCGACGAAGAACATGACCTCCGGTGAGGGCGGCATGGTCTCGGTGGCCACCCCCGAGATCGAGCGGTTCATGCGTCTCTATCGCAATCAGGGCATGGAAGCGCAGTACAAGAACGAGGTCGTCGGCTTCAACTGCCGGATGACCGATATCCACGCCGCCATCGGGCGGGTGCAGCTCACCAAAGTGGGCGCGTGGACGAAGCAGCGTCAGGAGAACGCGGCCTTCCTGTCTGCCAATCTCAGCGGCGTCACACCCCCGCCGGTGGCCGAGGGGGCGGTGCATGTCTACCACCAGTACACGGTCCGGGTGGCGCAGGACCGCAACGGGCTGGCCAAGGCCCTGCGCGAGGAGTACAACATCGGATCGGGCATGTTCTACCCAATCCCCAACCACGAGCTTGCGCCGTTCCGGGTGGACGTCGACCTCCCCGAGACGGCCAGGGCCGCCGCCGAGTGCTTGTCATTGCCGGTTCATCCCTCGCTCAGTCAGGATGACCTCGAGCGCATCGTCACCGCGGTCAACGCCCTCGCCAGGGCAGGTGCCTGACCATGGCGAACCTCCGCGCTGGTCTGATCGGTCTGGGCATGATGGGCCGCCATCACGCCCGTGTCCTGGGCAGCCTCGAGGGAGTCGACCTGGTCGGGGTGGCCGATGCAGCCGGCGACACTCATGGTGTCGCCGGTGGTCGACCTCTGGTTCAGTCCATCGAGGAGCTCATCGCGATGGGGCTGGACTACTGCGTCGTCGCCTTGCCGACCATTTATCATGAGCAGGCCGGACTCACCCTCGCCGAGGCAGGGGTCCACGCGCTCATCGAGAAGCCCGTGACGCACGACACTGCATCCGCGCGCAGGGTCACCGACGCCTTCGCCAGCAAGGGGCTGATCGGCGCGGTCGGACACATCGAGCGCTACAACCCCGCGCTGCAGAGCGCCAGAGCCCGCATAGCGGCTGGCGAGCTCGGCACGGTGTATCAGGTCACGACCCGCCGTCAGGGTCCGTTTCCGGCACGAATCGCTGACGTCGGCGTGGTCAAGGACCTGGCGACCCACGACATCGATCTGACCGTCTGGGTGACCCAGCAGCCGTTCGTCACGGTCGGGGCCCGAACGGCCTTCCGCAGCGGTCGCGAGTACGAGGACCTCATCGCCGCGACGGGTCAGCTCGCTGACGGGACCGTGACCAACCACCTGGTGAACTGGCTTTCTCCGATGAAGGAGCGGGTCACCGTCATCACCGGCGAGCTGGGCACCTTCGTCGCGGACACCCTGACCGCCGACCTCACGTTCTATGCCAACGGCTCGGTGAAGGTCACCCGCTCCGACATCGCGCAGTTCCGTGGCGTCTCAGAGGGGGATGTCGTCCGCTTCGCCATCGCCAAGCCCGAGCCGCTCGGGGTCGAGCACCAGAACTTCCGGGATGCCGTTCTTGGCAAGGACGCCGACATCGTGACGATGGAGCAGGGCCTGGCGACACTGGCCGTAGCCGAGGCGATGATTCAGTCCGCCAATACCGGCGTCACGGTCACCATCGGGAGCTGACCCCGAATGCCGGACTCTGCCAGACGGGTTGCCCACGTCACCACAGCTCACCCCCACACGGACAACCGCATCTTTCGCAAGGAGTGCGCAGCCCTGGCGGAGGCTGGTCTTGACGTCCACCTCATCGCCGTCGCCGACGGTGACGCCCTGATCCACGGCGTGAAACTGAAGGCACTGCCCCGCCACAAGGGTCGGGTTGCTCGTATGGTGCTCGGTCCGTGGGATGCCTGGCGGGCGCTGCGCACGATGCGGCCGGCCATGATCCATGTGCACGATCCGGAGCTCATTCCCCTGGCTGTCCTGTGGCGCGCCCTGAACCGCAAGCAGGCGGTCTTCGACGCCCACGAGGACTTGCCCAAGCAGGTCCACGGGAAGCACTACCTGCCGGGCCCGGTCCGCCCCATCATCGCCGGCGCTGCCAGGCAGCTCGAGCGCCTGGCCGGATCACGCCTGGACGGAGTCGTCGTGGCGACCCCCTCGATCGCCCAGAACTTCCCGCACGCGAAGGTCACCCTGGTCCAGAACTTCCCGTGGCTCCGCAACTTCCCCGAGCCCACGCCGCTGACAGCCAGTGACCGGGCGGTGGTCTACATAGGCGGCATCAGCGAAGGACGAGGACTCCCCCAGATGCTCGATGCCGTGGGGCGCTCCGACCCTGCCTCCGAGCTCATCCTTGCCGGGCCGGCCTCTGTCGAGACCGTCGAACGTCACCTCGCACCGGCGCGGGCCCATGTGGACTACCGGGGGGTGATCGGGGTGGAGGAAATCCCCGCGCTCCTGGCGTCGGCGCGGGTGGGGTTGGCGACTCTGCACCCGCTGCCGAACTACCTGGAGTCCCAGTCGACCAAGATCTACGAGTACATGGCTGCGGCCCGACCGTTTATCGCCTCGGACTTCCCGTCCTGGATGGAGCAGCTCGAGCAGTTCGACTGCGGGATCTTCGTGGACCCGCTCGACCCTGCGCAGATCAGCGAGGCAATCGAGGGCTTGCTCGGCGATGACCAGCGCGCCCGCGAGATGGGTCTGCGGGGACGGCGCGCCCTGGAGGAGCACTTCACCTTCGAGCACGAGGGCGAGCGGCTCGTCGAGATGACCCGGCTCCTGCTGGATGCTGCGTCTCGGCGGTGAGAACTCATCCGACCTGCGCAACGGGCGATGGCCGGTCCCTCCGGGGCTCTCGGCACCAGTCTGGGACATCCACCCCCGTCGTAGGGCCATCTCGGGACCGGACCGCAGGCGCGCTGGCCCCCCTGCCGCGCGGGTCGGCGCCGCGAGCCTCGGACGGCACGGATCACCGTGTTGCGATAATCGACCGGATGATCATCGATCCGGTTGAGCGGGCCGCCCCCGGGACTGCGCGGGACGCAGCGTGATGCGCAACTTCTTCCGACCGGTCAGGCTTGACCGACCCACTCAGGACACCATGGCCCGGCGAGGTCTGCTCAGCATGACGGGCGTGGTCGCACAGGGCGCCGTCCGGTTCCTGACCAACGTTCTCGTGGGACGTCTCGGCGGTCCCGCCGTCCTCGGTAACGTGGCCAGCGCTATCTCGACAGCCCAGCTCCTCGCCCTACTGTGGCCGACCAGCACCGGTAGCGCAGCGTCGAAGTTCATCGCGCGGGCACGAGGCAAGGCGGACTCCGACGAGAGCGCCGCAGTCGCATCGCACCTCGCCCGACGAACTATCCAGGCCGCAGTCCTCCTTGCCCTGGTGGCCGCCCCGATCTGGGTTCTGGTCGACGGCGGCCGGGTAGCTGACGGCGCCATCGTCGCGTTCCTGGTGGTGGCCTACTCCGGTTACAGCTTCTCGCGCGGGATCCTGTTCGGCTCGGGACAGGTCGCCCGGGCGACCGCCTGGGACCTCATCACCGGGGCCCTGGGGCTCGTCGGGGTGGCGGTGGCACTCCTGGCCGGAGTGCGCGGACTTGCCGTCCTGATCCCGCTTGCCACAGCCTACTGCATCTACACCGTGGCGGGCTGGCCCTGGGGAGCCAAGGGACGCCCGGTCAGCTCGCTGCGTCGGGAGCTGGACCAGTTCGTCATGCTGGGGGTCGTCGGCACCCTGGCCAGCGCCGGATTCCTGCAGCTCTCCCAGATCGTCGCCCGGCTCTCCGATGGTGCGACGAATGCCGGACAGTACGCAGCCGCGATGAGCCTGGCCACTCCCCCATCGATGCTGGTCGGCTCCCTGACCCTCGTACTCTTCCCCTCCATGTCGGAGGCCTGGGCACGAAACGACATGGACTCCTTCCGCCGGCAGGCCGACAAGGCAACCCGCATGTTGCTCATCATCATGGTCGCGGTCTTCGGGGCCCTGATCCTGTCAAGCCAGCTGCTCGTCTCCGTGATCTGGGGCAAGCAGTTCGCCCGTGCCGCAGATCTTCTCCCGATCCTGCTCACGGCCGTCCTGGCCACCACGCTGGCCGTGCCGAGCGTGAACTCCCTGATGAGTCGCAACCAGCGCGGGATGGTCACCGCCACGGTCATCGGCCTGTCTGGAATGACCCTTGGGGTCGGCGTCTGGGCCCTGCTCGCCCCGGGCCTGGGCGTGACCGGTGTCGCCATCGGCTATGCGACGGGGACGCTCACCATTGCCGGCGCATCCGTGACGGTGTCGTGGAGACGGGACGAACAGCAGTGGCGTGGCCCGTTCCTGCGCCTATCCGGTGGTGTGGCCCTGTTCGGGGGCTTGTTCCTGGTCGAGCGACTGCTCAACCTGCCGCAGCTGTCCGACCTCGCATTTGCAGCGTTCTTCGTCGTGGCGTGGCTGCTGATCACGCGTTCCGACATACGCCGCCTCGGCCTGGCTGAACGACTCCGAGGAATGATCCGCTAGGCGTTCGAGCTGGAACCCAGCACGGCGGCAAGCTGCAGGGCCGCAGCATGTCGCGAGAATCGCTCTCTGATGATGACTCGTCCCCGCTCTCCCCACTGCGTGCGCTGCGCGGGGGTCGCGCTGTAGACCTTGGCCAGACACACCTCAAGGGAGTCGGATCCCCCGACGTGCCCGCAGTCACCGTCGACAATGACCTCGCGAAGGCCCCGCTCGGCGTTGCTGACCACCGGCAGGCCGCTGGCCATGTAGTCGAAGAGCTTGTTGGGGCTCATGCCCTTGTCGAAGACGGCCATCGGCGACACAGCATGAACGCCGACATCGCAGGCGCCCAGAAGCCCCGCCAGATCCCGCTTGGCCACCGGCTCGCGGAAGTCGACGTTCGTCAGGTTCTCGCGGCGGGCCCTTGCCCGGACCTGTTCCTTCGTGGGACCGGCGCCCACCAGGATGAAGTTGATCTCAGGCAGCGCAGCGGCGGCGTCGAGGATGAGCTCCAGACCATCTTTGGGACCGTGCGCTCCGGCGAACACAGCTGTGAATCCGGAGATCCCGTGTGCCAGGCGGAGCTCGTCCCGGGTCTGGGCCACGACGAAGTCGCCTGGTTCGGTCCCGTTCGTGATCACGGTGAGCCCCGACGCGGGAGTGCCCAGCTGGGCGAAATGATCTTCCCACCCCGGGGTCACCACCACGATCCGGTCTGCGCTGGTCACCAGCAGCTTCTCGAGTGCGCTCATCGCCCGAAAGACCAGGCCGCCGCGCGACATCTTCCCCGCGGCCACGATCGACTCCGGCCAGAGATCGCGGATCTCCAGGACGAAAGGGACCCGCCGCAGCCGGGCCGCCGCCAGGCCGGCCAGGGGGGCCAGGAGATGCGGCGACGATCCGTACACGAGATCCAGCCTGCGCCGACTGACGGTCAGGAAGAAGGCCTGGAACGAGTACGCGAGCCACCCCAGGAATCGAGCGACGCCCCCGCCCTGCTGCCCGGGCACCCGCACCAGCCTGAATCTCTGGTCCTGGGTCTCGAAGACCTGCTGGGTGTAGTGGTTGCGATGGCCGGCGATGATCAGGGGCGTCCAGCCTTCGAGGCGGCTGAAGAGATCGATGTGGCGCGTTCCCCCCGACTGGGTCCGGGGCAAGGCAAACTGGTTGAGGACGGCGACGTGCTTCATCTGGCTGGTACCCCTTTGACGACTGTCAAGGCAGGGACGTCACGGACGACGACCGCACCAGCGCCGATGATGGATGACGCGCCGACCCGAAGCCCCTGCAGGACGGTGGCATTCGCTCCCACCAGCACCTGGTCGTTCAGGACAACAGACCCCGAGATACATGCCTGAGGGTTCAGACGGTTGTAGTCCCCGAGGTCACAGTCGTGGCCCACGGTTACGTTCTGGTCGATGTGAACGTGGCGGCCAACAACGATATTGGTGCTGAGGCGAGCCCCCGCCGCAACAATGCTCCCCGCCCCGAAGCCGACACGTGTGCCGATCGTCGTATCGGGATGTACCAGCACGGGCCAGGAGACCGGTGCGCCGGTGAGCTTGTCGACGATGGCACTGCGGATCTGAGGTGAGCCGATGGCCACCACCGCGGTGAACGGCGACGTGCGCGCGACAAGATCGTTCACGCTGCCCACGACTCGCGACCCCAGCTCGCCCACGCGAGCCAGGTCAAGGTCGGAGGGCGCGTCGTCCACAAAGCCCTCCACGACCCACCTGCCGCCCCGTGCCCGGAGCGCCTCAACCAGCGCGAAGACCTCACGGCCGAAGCCGCCGCACCCGATGATGACCAGCTGCTCACTCACGCGATGTCCCGCCGGTCTGGATCCTTGGGGTCAGGAACCCCTGAGCGGACATCCTGGGGATGATCCCCGGCAAGGGGATCCGTACGGTCGGGACTGCCCCCGGCGGTACTGCCGCCGGCTGTGCTGCCCCCGGCGGTGCTGCCCATGAACTCGGGCATGGTGACCTCGCCGGCGGCGCTGATGCCATCCCGCCGTACCACGGACCGCACGCTGCCAAGCATGATCCGCAGGTCGCCGAGCAGCGAGTGATGATCCACGTACTCCACGTCAAGGCGGAATTTGTCATCCCAGCTCAGAGCGTTGCGTCCGGAGATCTGGGCCAGGCCGGTCAGGCCCGGTCGAACATCGTGTCGTCGGGCCTGCTCGGGAGAGTACCGCTCCAGGTACTGCATCAGCAGGGGGCGCGGGCCCACCAGCGACATGTCACCCCGGATGATGTTCCACAACGTTGGCAGCTCGTCAACGCTGGTAGCGCGAAGGCCGCGACCCAGCGACGTCATCCGTGAGGCGTCGTCGACCATCCCGGCCGCGGCATCGACCGGCAACATCGTGCGGAACTTCATCATCACGAAAGGCTCACCGTGCAGTCCCGGACGAGGCTGCCGAAACAAGACCGGACTGCCGAGGCGAAACCGGATAGCCAGGGCCGTTGCCGCCTGGACCGGCAGTGTCAGGATGAAGAGCGGGACGGTGATCACGAGGTCCATACCTCGTTTGACCTGGTCGTGCCGCGCGGTCATCAACCCGTGGCCAGGGTCGTCTTGAGCACCTTCAGAACACGTTCGATGTCGTCATCGCGCAGGGCGGAGCCGCTGGGCAGGGTAACCCCACGATCGAAGAGACGCTCCGAGGCGCCGGTGACAAAGGACCGGCGTCCGGCAAAGACCGGCTGCAGGTGCATGGGCTTCCAGAGGCGCCGCGACTCGATGTCCTCGGCCGCAAGCTCGCCGATGAGCTGTGCCGGGCTCACCGCCGTCAGCGCGGGATCCAGCTTGATGCAGGTCAGCCAGCAGTTGTCCTCGGCATCGCCACGTTGGACTGTGGCGCCCCGGGAGCCATCGCCACCGACCTCACTGCCGGAAATGTCGTGGTCGCGCCCCAGGAAACTCACCCCGGGCAGGTGGGACAAGCCCTCCACATACATCTCACGTATCTCTCGGCGGCGGGCGAGCATGCCGTCAAAGCGCGAGAGCTGGGCGCGTCCCAGGGCCGCCAGGAGGTTGGACAGCCGGTAGTTGAAACCGACCTCCGTGTGCTCATAGTGATCCACGGGCTGACGCGCCTGGGTCGACAGGTAGCGAGCCCGTCTGATCAGGTGCTCGCTGTTGCTCAGCAGCATGCCGCCACCGGAGGTGGTCATGATCTTGTTGCCGTTGAAAGAGAACACGGACGCCTCCCCGAAGGAACCCGCCGGGCGCCCGCGATAGGTGGCGCCGAGCGCCTCAGCGGCATCCTCGATGAGGGGGACGCCTCGTTCCTGCAGGCCGGGCACGATCTCGTCATAGTCGGCGCAGCGGCCGAAGAGGTCCACGCTCATCGCAGCGACCACCGTCGTGCCCTCGGCGCGCAACGTGTCAACGGCCTCCATCAGAAGCCCGGGATCGACATTGCCGTCGTCGCGCGAATCGACGAAAACCGGCTCGGCGCCGGTGTAGACGACCGGCATCGCTGAGGCTGCGAAGGTCATGCTCGGCACGATGACGGCGGTGCCGGGCCCGGCTCCCAGCTCCAGCAGGCCAAGGTGCAGGGCTGCCGTACCTGACCCGAGGGCCAGCGCATGCCCCACGCCGGTGCGCGCGGCCAGCTCGGCCTCGAACGCGTCGACGGAGGGCCCCAGGGGGGCCACCCAGCCAGATCGCACCGCGTCGAGCAGGTACTGCTCCTCGACCTCGGTGACGTCAGCCTTGGACAAGAAGATACGAGACATCAGACTCCTGTTTGCACAGACTGAACCGACTCTTGGCGCATCCAGTCGACGGCCTGCTGGTGGTTGGAAATTGCCAGTGCCCGGATGTCGACGACTCCCAGCGCGGGCACATCGACGCTGGTGACCAGCCGGTTGGTCGTTGCCCGGTGGTCCTCGGACAGGGAGAAGAGGTCCTCCCCCATCTTCTCCCCGGGACGCAGCCCGGTGTAGACGATGTCGATGTCCTTGCGTCCGGACATCCGGATCAGGGTCTTGGCAACGTCGATGATCTTGACCTGCTCACCCATGTCAAGGACCATCACCGCACCGTTCGCGCCGATCGAACCTGCCTCCAGGACCAGCTGGCAGGCCTCGGGGATGAGCATGAAGAAACGCTGGACATCGGGGTGGGTGACCGTGACCGGGCCCCCACGCTCGATCTGCGCGGTGAAAGCATGCACCACCGAGCCGCGCGAGCCCAGGACATTGCCGAAACGCACCGAGACGTAGCATCCCTGCTGGGTGCGGGCGAACTCAGCGGTCAGCCGCTCGGCCAGACGCTTGCTGTAGCCGAGCACGCAGGTCGGCTCGGCGGCCTTGTCGGTGGAGATGTTCACGAAGGTGCCCACCCCGACCTCGGCGGCCGCTGTCAGCACGTTCAACGTACCGATCACGTTGCTCTTGAATGCCTCCAGCGGATGCGACTCCAGCAGGGGAAGGTGCTTCAGCGCCGCAGCATGGAACACCAGGTCAGGCTTGGTGGCAGCGAAGACCGTGCGCAGGGCCTCGAGGTCGCGGATGTCGGCAAGGATGATCTCTTCGCCCTCCAGCAGCCCCTGGCCGGTCAGGCTGATCTGGGTCGCCTGCAGGCCCGACTCGTCACGGTCCAGCAGATAGAGCTTGGCCGGGCCGAAGCGCGCAATCTGCCGGCACAGCTCCGAACCAATCGAACCGCCCGCACCGGTCACCAGCACCGACCGGCCCGCCAGCTGGGCGGCAATGACGGTGGTGTCCAGCGAGACCGGGCGACGCCCCAGGAGATCCTCGAGGTTGACGTCACGCAGGTCATAGGGGGTTGGCTGGGAGTCGATGATGTCCCGCAGGGGCGGCAGGATCAAAACATCCAGCCCCGCGTCCGCGCCCAGGTCCGACAGCTCACGGATCAGCTTGCGATCGGCCTCTGGCAGGGCCACGACCAGCGCCGTCGCATCGAACTTGCGCGCCACGGCGGCGATGTCCCGGCGGGTGCCGCGCACCCGGACGCCGTCGATCCGAAGGCGTCCCTTGGTCGCGTCGTCATCCAGGATCGCCACCGGGAAGAAACCGCTTGCCTCGTCTCGAACCATGCTGCGCAACAACCGCCGTCCGGCATCGCCGGCTCCGAAGACGATGACCCGCCGCCCGTTCAGCTCGAATGCGGCGTGACGACTGCGCCAGCTGCGGATCAGGAAGCGCACGGCGAACATGCCCACCAAGGCCAGAGCCCCGGCAACCAGCGGAACACTACGAGGGACAACGATCGGGTCCGCGACCAGGGCCCAGACCAACAGCGCTGCCGTGAGGACCGCCACCGTGCGGCCGATATCGGCGCTTTCTTCGAAAGAACCCCGCTGATGGTTGACCGCGTATGGGCCGATGAAAGCACCCAGCAGGAAATGACCTGCCACGGCGACGACAGCGAACAGCAGGGTGGAAGCCGCAAAGACGCGGGTGACCCTGAAGTCGTACCGCAGCCAGGTGGCGCCATAGATAGCCATGAACCAGATCGCCGCATCCAACAGCGCCCACACCCACCGATGCAGCCGGTCACGACGGTGAATCGCCCGTGGCGTCACGAATCTCCCTAATGTCTCTTGCGCGATCTGTCCGCACCTGTCGCCTGTCAGACTACCGGACCGCAGTTGGTGGAGAGGCCAGCGATCGTTCTGGCCGGTATGGCGTTTCGCGCACCGCGGGGGTCCTCCGGCGGGCCGGGCGAGCCCGGTGGGCCGGCAGCTTCCCGCTAGCCCGCGGTGGCCGCAATGTGCTCGATAAGTGCAGTGGTTGAGACCGACGGCGTGCGCGGGAAGTAGACAACCTCGCAGATATCGCTGAGGTGGTCGAACTTCCCTTCCCAGTCATCGCCCATCGCCAGAACGGCCGCGCCATACCTCATCACATAGTCGCGCTTGAGCTCGAGGCTCTCCTCGACGAAGACCTCGTCCACCGCCCTGAGGCTGCCGACGATCTCCAGACGCTCGGCCTGCGAGAAGACGGGAGCTCGGCCCTTCTTGCTGATGTTGAGCTGGTCGGCGGACACTCCGACGACGAGCCGGTCGCCAAGAGCACGGGCTCGGTCGAGCACCCTGATGTGCCCCACGTGCAGCACGTCGAACGTGCCGAAGGTAATGACCGTACGCTTGCTCAAGTCCGACTCCTCGTGAAGAACGCGCGTCCTGTGGACCAGTCCGCTTCCAACCTACCGCTGTGCCGATACCCGGGAGACTACCGGGCCTCTGTGCCGGCCGCCGGGCTCGGGTCAGTCGAACAGCTCCACCAGCGAGGCGCACGCCTCGTCGGCCACCGTGCGCGTGGCGAGCCCGGCACCGTCGCTGACCCGGCCTGAGCGGACCACTGTGGCCGCCAGCTCCTGGTCGCCCAGCCCGGACAGCTCGACCCCCGCAGGGCGAGAGCTGACGTCACTGGCTATCACCCGGGTGCCCACGGCCAGCGCCTCCCGAACGATGACCGAGTCCCCGTCCCAGGCGGTGGGACGAAGGAAGACCTCTGACCTGGCCAGCGCGGCGGTCACCTCAGCTGCACCGAGATTGAGCGACAGCTCGACCCAATCCAGGTCTGCCACCGTCTCCCGCAGCCGGGCCAGGTCCGGTCCGTCATGATCATAGGCAAGAATCCACAAGCGCGCGTCCGGCCAGTCACGGCGAAGCAAACGCACGACGTCAACAGCGAGCTGGGCGTTGTAGTGCGGGAGACCGGAGTTCGTGGCCACGGCGAGCAGGTGTCGCTCCCGCGCCGGCAGGCTCGCGGCGGGAACTGGGCTCGGGACGAACGGTGAGACGATGCGGACCCGTTCGTTCAGGTGGTCTGGCAGGGCGTCGCCGATATCGGCGCTGACCACCCAGATCCGGTCGTATGCCCACAGGCTGAGGCGCAGGACCCGCGCCCGCCAGGGCTTCTGTACCTCGACCTGTTGACGGACGGCGCCCGAGTGCAGGACAAGGACGGTGCGGCCCGGCAGGATCCAGAAGAGGGGTGACAGCACGATCGCCCGCCACACCCGGGTGATGTGGAAGAGGTGCAGGCACCGTCGGTGCCAGACGAAGGACAGGGCGCGCATGGCACGGACAGGCGAACCGGTGTCGACGTACCGGACCTCGTGCCCGGCCCCGCGAAGCACTGCGGTGAGGTCTTCGACGCAACGGGTCACCCCGCCCACCGGACCGGGGTGACGGGCCCACTGCACGACGCGGATGTTCCTTGGTCGTCCGTCCGCCGAACCCGGTGCGTCGTCCAACGTCAGTCCAGCCGCGAGCTGGTCAGCACACCCAGCAGGTGGCCTCCCGCGGTGATGACCGCGAGCGGGACAAGGATGACGAGAAGCATCTGGCTGCCCAGCAGGTCACCCCGGGCGACGTCAACGACACCCGCCACCAGAACGAGAAGAGAAGCCTCGACCGCTATGAACGCCCTGAAGATCGGCAGGTAGCCCAACCCCCGGCGCAGGGCGGCCAGGCCCGACACCCGCGAGCGGGTCGTGGCGGCGACATCGTCTAGCACCGGGCGACCGGTCTTGGCCCGGGCCACGATCACCAGGTCCGTGAACGCCTTGTTGAGCAACACGATCACGGCGACGACCAGACCCAGCACCGTCCAGCCGCCGACCTCCCACGACGCGGACAGGGAGTAGCCGTCCGCCCGCAGACCCAGCGCGATGGGAATAGCCGCCTCGGTGAGGTAGTGACCCACCCGGTCCAGGTAGATCCCGGCCGGTGAGAACCGCTGCCGCCAACGGGCGACCTCGCCGTCGCAGCAG